>Ga0335085_10015483_pt1 | contig 11062 bp, 9 predicted proteins | sample Lox_Sample_45_FD_206712 | JGI IMG/M metagenome (GOLD analysis project Ga0335085, IMG submission 206712) | Soil microbial communities from Loxahatchee National Wildlife Refuge, Florida, United States - Lox_Sample_4.5 | ecosystem: Environmental > Terrestrial > Soil > Wetlands | place: USA: Florida... | reverse complement strand
TAAGTGAATCGGGCATGTTGCGCGCGCGGATCGGAGGCTCGCGCGCATGCTCACGCTTCATCAGATGCAGATGTCCGGAAATTGCTACAAGGTGCGGCTTGCCGCGAAGCAGCTCGGCATTGCGATCGCGCTCAAGGACTACGGATTGTTCGACGGGCTGACGCGCACGCCGGACTATCTCGCCAAGAACCCGAACGGCCGCGTGCCGATGCTGGAATTCGACGACGGCCGCTGCCTGGCCGAATCCGGTGCCATCCTGTGGTACCTGGCCGAAGGAACGCCGCTCGTGCCCCAAGACCGCTTTGCGCGCGCGCAGGCGCTGCAATGGATGTTCTTCGAGCAGTACAGTCACGAGCCCTATGTCGCCGTGGCGCGCTTCTGGCTCGCTTACGCGCCCAAGGCCGAACTCGACAAGAAACGCCATCTCGTCGGCGAGTGGCACGAGAAAGGCAGCGCGGCGCTGGGCGTGATGGAGACGCAGTTGAACAGGCGCGAGTGGTTCGCCGGCGATGCCTATTCCATCGCCGACATCGCGCTCTACGCCTATACGCATTGCGCGGAAGAGGGCGGTTTCGAACTTGCGCGATATCCGAATGTGAGCGCCTGGCTTGCCCGCGTCGCGGCCACGAAGGGCTACGTGCCGCTGAGCGAGACGTGGTGACGCGTCAGCCCTTCGCCTCCCACAACTCGATCTTGGTGCCGTCGGGGTCCACGATCCAGGCGAAGCGGCCATAGGATTCGTCCTGGCGGCCCAGGATGTTCACGCCTTTGGCCTGGAGCGCGGCGACCATGCCGTCGAGATCGTCGACCGCGAAATTGACCATGAACTCGCGCGTGGAGGGCGCGAAATAGGTGGTGTCCTCGGCGAAAGCGTTCCACACCACGAATTCCGGATGGCCGGGCACGTCGGTGCGCAGCAGCGCCGCGCCGTATTCCTCCAGTGCGATGCCCAGGGTGTCGCGATACCAGGCGGCCAGGGCCTTGGGGTCCCTGGCTTTGAAGAAGATGCCTCCGAATCCCGTGATGCGCGCCATTGCCCTCTCCCTATCGGGGGAAATTGGCACAAAGCCGGCAAAAGCGCGAGGCTTTCAACGCTTGCAATTGCCGCCGCCGCGCGCCCATCTATGAGAGATGCAGCAACCGGTGCATCCGGAATTCGACGACCGCGCGGCGCGCCATGACTTGAGCGCGCTTGCGCGCGCCCAGGCCGACAAGGCCAAGCTGCGTGCCGAGGCGTTGGCCCTGATCCGCACGCGCTTCCAGGCAGGGCGCGGCGCCATCCGCGCGCGGGTCGAGCACGAAGCGCTTTCGGGTCTGGATGCGGCGCGCAGCCTTTGCGCGCTGCAAGACGCGCTGATCCAAGTGCTCTACGATTTCGCGACCAAGCATTTCTATTACGCCCAAAACCCGACTTCGGCCGAGCACCTCGCGATCGTGGCGACCGGCGGCTATGGCCGCGGCGAGCTGGCGCCGGGTTCGGACATCGACGTGCTGTTTCTGCACCCGGCCAAGCGCAACGCCTGGTGCGAGAGCATCACCGAATTCGTCGTGCAGATGATATGGGACTTGGGGCTCAAGGTCGGCCATGCCGCGCGCACGCTCAACGAATGCGCGCGGCTCGCCGAGGAAGACAGCACGATCCAGACCGCGCTGCTGGAAGCGCGACACATCGCCGGCGACAGGAAGCTTTACGAACGAATGCGCGCCGCATTCTGGAAGCAGGCCGCGGAGGCCGGGCCGGCCTTCGTTCAGGCAAAACTCGCCGAGCGCGACTCGCGTCATCGGCGTCAGGGCGAAAGCCGGTATCTGGTCGAGCCGAACATCAAGGAGGGCAAGGGGGGCCTGCGCGATCTTCAGACCTTGTACTGGATCGGCAAGTTCCTCTACCGCGTCGAGGATCCGCGCGAACTCGTCGCGCATCACCTCTTCACGGCGCCGGAATTCGAGACCTTCCGCAAGGCCGAAGCATTCCTCTGGGACGTCCGGGTGCGGCTGCATTATCTGAGCGGCCGCGCCGAAGAGCGGCTTTCCTTCGATGTGCAGCCTTCGCTCGCCGCGGCAATGGGCTACCAGGACAACGATCCGCGACGCGCGGTCGAGGCCTTCATGAAAGCCTATTTCCTCGTGGCCAAGGATGTCGGCGACCTCACCCGCATTTTCTGCGCCGCGCTCGAAGAACAGAACCGCAAGCCCAAGCCGTCGCTGTCGCGCCTGCTGCCCGGATTTCTCAAGCCGCGTCAAGGCGACGAGGAATTCTACGTCGAGAACGGACGGCTGAATGCGCGCGATGGCGCGTTCGAGCGCGATCCCGCCAACCTCATCCGCATCTTTCGCGTGGCGGATGAAAAGGACATCGATGTCCATCCCGCGGCGTTGCGCACCATCACGCGCTCGCTCGATTTGATCGACGATCGCCTGCGCGCCGACGCGGAAGCCAACCGGCTGTTCCTCGCCGTGCTCTGCTCGCGGCGCGATCCGGAAAAGGCGCTCAGGCGCATGAACGAGGCGGGTGTTTTCGGCCGCTTCGTGGCGGAATTCGGCCGCGTCGTGGCGCTGATGCAGTTCAACATGTACCACCATTATACCGTCGACGAGCACCTGATCCGCGCGGTGGGCAATCTCGCGGCCATCGAGCGCGGCGAGCTCAAGGCCGATCACCCGCTGTCGAGCGACATCGTCAAGCGCGTGCATTCGCGCGAGGTGCTCTATTGCGCGCTGCTGCTGCACGACATCGCCAAAGGCATGAAAGGCGATCATTCCGAGGAAGGAGAAAGAATCGCGCAGAGGCTCTGCCCGCGCTTCGGGCTCGGCGCCGATGAGACGGCGAGCGTGGCTTGGCTGGTCAAGAACCATCTGGTGATGAGCGACACGGCGCAGCGCCGCGACCTCTCCGATCCCAAGACGGTGCGCGATTTCGTGGCGCAGGTGCAGTCGCCGGAGCTGTTGCGCCTGCTGCTGATTCTCACCGTTGCCGACATCCGCGCCGTCGGTCCCGGGGTATGGAATGGTTGGAAGGGGCAATTGCTGCGCGAACTCTATTACGAAGCCGAAGCCGCGATCGCGGGAACGGGCGCTGCAAAGGTGCAGGCGGTGCGCATCGCCGACGCAAAGTCGGCGCTGAGCGAACGCCTCGGCGACTTGCCGGACTCGGCGCGCGAACAGGCGCTGTCGCGCCACCGCGACGGCTACTGGCTCGCCTTCGACGCCGCGGCGCATGAGGCGCATGCCCGCCTGCTGCGCAATGCCGAAACCACGGCTGAGCGCGTTTCGCTTGCCGCCGAAAGCGACGACTTCCGGTCCGTCACCCAGATCGTGATCGCGACGGCCGACCATCCGGGCCTTTTTTCGCAACTGACCGGCGCGATCTCGGCCTCCGGCGGCTCGATCGTCGATGCGAAGGCCTTCACGACGCTCGACGGAATCGCGCTGGACGTCTTTTCGGTGCAGGACGCGGACGGCGCCCCCTTCGGCGATCCCGGGCGCATCGCCCGCCTGCGCCGCACCATCGAACGTACGCTCGACGGCGAGATCGTGCCGCGCGCGCTCTTCGCCAGGCGCGCGCGTCCTCGGCGCGCGAGCGCCTTCCGGGTGCGGCCGCGCGTCCATTTCGACAACGAAGCCTCGGTGTCGGCGACGGTGGTGGAATTGGAAGGGCTGGACCGGCCCGGCCTGCTCTACGAAATCAGCCGGGCGCTGTTCGAGTCCAAGCTATCGATCGCCTCCGCAATTGTTTCAACCTATGGAGAACGGGCGATGGACGTCTTCTACGTGCGCGATGCCTACGGCCACAAGATCGCGCACCCCGACCGGCTGAAAGCGGTGGAGGAGCTGCTGCTGGTGGCTATCTCTTAGGTTGAGACCTCGGACGGAGCGCTGTATATTGCGCGCGCAGGGGACAAAATGTTCGCTCCACCACTGGCGGGAAGGCAATCGCTTCGGTCCGCATCGACAGCCGGCGCTTCGCCGTTCACGCGAGGCAGCCCGCCTACGGCTGCGCCCAGCAATCAGCAGATGTTGAGGCGGGCCTCCGACCGCCTGCGCCGCAAATGCGCTCAATGCGAAGACGAGGATCACGCTCTGAGGCGGCGGAGCACCGGTGTCGCGGGCGGCGCAAGCTCCGACATCTATGCGCCGCAAAGCGTGGACCGGGTCCTGCATTCCACCGGTAGGCCCTTGGATCGCTCGGTACGGGACTATATGGAACCGCGCTTTGGACGCGACTTCAGCGGCGTGCGCATCCATACCGGTTCGTCTGCTGCCCGCTCCGCGGAGGACATCGGCGCCCTGGCGTATACGGTTGGAGAAAGCATCGTGTTCGGTGCCGGACAGTACGCAACGCACAGCCCTCGCGGACTTACGCTGCTCGCGCATGAGTTGGCTCATGTCGTTCAGCAAGGACCGCGAAGCGCGCCTTTCGGCTCGCCGATCGCGATCGGGAGTTCCGGCGACGCATCGGAGAAAGCTGCCGACGCCGTGGCCGCAAGCGTCATGTCGGAACGCCCCGTCCAAGCCGGGCCGGAATCCGCCCCCGCCCGCCTGCAGCGACAGCCGCGAACGGCGAGAGAGGGCAGCGCCGCGCCGACTGGCGGGAGCGCTGGCTCGACCGGCTCCACGGGAGCGGCAACCTCACCGCCGCCTTCCGTCTGCGGTCCCGACGTGACTTCGCAGGTGAGCGACGTTCTGACCGCGATGAGTTCCGACTGGGCAGGCTGGAACGCTAATCAGCGCGACGAAGCGTGCTGGGCCCTGGAAAACATCAGTTGCGGCCCGTCGGCGTGGGACATCGTCGACCTGCACAACAATGCATGGATCTATCAAAACTACAGACCGGCGTGCGCCACGCAGGGCGCAACACCGCCCTGTGGCTCGACGGTTCAGATTGGCAGCGGCTGTCATTTCGCCGGGGCCGCGAACTACGTGATTTTCGGCCGGCAATGCGCGTTATGCGACATCTGGCGCTGGACGATGCATATGGCGGTCCGCGCCCACAAGATTCATCTCCGTGGCTACGACAAGGACATCGATGCGGCGATGGCCTGGGCCGATGCCGGCTTCGATGGCTGGCCGGGGAGCGCGACTCCGGCCGGTGACCGCAACAGTTGTTCCCCGACATGCGCCACTCCGTACGCCGGGGCCGCTTTCGATTACCATTGGTATCCGCCCCACAAGACGGAGACTGTCGACTCCGATTGCCCGGCCGCGCTCGACGAACACAAGTTCATGCGCGACAATCCTCCTGACTACACGCCGTTTGGCCCTTGAAGCCCGGCCGCATCCTACCGCTCTCTCTCAGCGAAGCTGCTTGCCGCCGACGCCGCCACGGGGCATAAGGCGCGCCCAACCTATTGAACGCCGCCATGACGACCCACAAGCAGCTCGTCCTTTCCGGCATGCAGCCCACCAACACGCTGCATTTGGGCAATTATCTGGGCGCGCTCAAGAACTGGGTGCGGATGCAGAACGAGATGCCCTGCCTGTTCTGCGTCGTGGACATGCACGCGCTGACGCAGGATTCGGGCTATGCCTGTGCCGAGGACGTGCGCCGCGCGACGCGGGAAGTCACCGCCGCCTATATCGCCGCCGGCGTCGATCCCAGGCACACGCCGATCTTCGCGCAGTCCATGGTAGCCGAGCATGCCGAGCTCGCCTGGATCTTCAATTGCGTGGCGCGGCTGGGCTGGCTCGACCGCATGACGCAGTTCAAGGAGAAATCGGGCAAGCACAAGGAGCGCTCGAGCGTCGGCCTCTATACCTATCCGGTGCTGATGGCGGCCGATATCCTGGTCTACAAGGCGACGCATGTGCCGGTGGGCGAGGACCAGAAGCAGCACCTCGAGCTCGCGCGCGACATCGCGCAGAAGTTCAACAACGATTTCGGCGTGTCGGACTTCTTCCCGCTGCCCGAACCGGTGATCGCGGGTCCCGCGACGCGGGTGATGAGCCTGCGCGACGGATCGAAGAAGATGTCGAAGACCGACGACAGCGACAACTCGCGCATCAACTTGACCGACAGCGCCGATCTGATCGCGCAGAAGATCCGCAAGGCGAAGACCGATCCCAATCCCCTACCCTCGGACGCCAAAGGCTTCGAAGGCCGGCCGGAAGCCGAAAACCTCGTCAACATCTATGCGGCGCTTTCGGACACCACGCCGGGCCAGGTGCTTGCGCAGCATGGCGGCCAGCAATTCTCGACATTCAAGAATGCGCTGGCGGAGCTGACCGTTGCCAAGATCGCGCCCATCGCGGACGAGATGCGGCGGCTGATCGCGGACCAGGCAGAGATCGACCGCATCCTGCGCGCGGGTGCCGGCCGCGCTCATGCCCTGGCCGCGCCGGTGATGGCGGAGGTCAAGCGCGTCGTCGGGTTCGTGACGTGAGCCGGCGCAAGGTTCTTGTCACCGGCGCGGCCAAGCGGCTGGGTCGCGCCATCGTGCTCGACCTGGCGGCGCGGGGCTGGGACATCGCGCTGCACTACAATCGGTCCGAAGCCCAGGCCAAGGCCACCGCGGAGGAAGTACACAAGCTTGGTGCGCAAGTGACGCTCGTAAGCGGCGATCTCGCGCGCGAAGACGAGGTCATGAAGCTTATCCCTGCCGCAGGCCCGCTCGACGCGCTGATCAACAATGCTTCGATCTTCGAATACGACGATTGGCAAAGCGTCACGCGGCAGAGCTGGGACCGGCACATGGCGATCAATCTGCGCGCGCCGTTCGTCCTGGCCCAGGAGTTTGCGCGCCATCTGGGCGAACGTTCCGGCGCGATCGTCAACATCACCGACCAACGCGTGCTCAAGCCGACGCCGCTTTTCATGAGCTACGGGGTCAGCCGCGCGGGGCTGCATTGGCTGACCCACACGCTGGCCCAGGCGCTGGCACCGAAGGTGCGCGTCAATGCGGTGGCGCCCGGCCCCAGCTTCATCGGCGCGCGCCAGAGCGAAGAGGCCTTCGCGCGCCAACGCGCCGCGACCGTTCTGGGACGCGGCGCCTCGGTCGAGGATCTCGTGAGCGCCGTGCGGTATCTGCTCGAGGCAGAGACGGTGACGGGCGAGACCATCGTCGTCGACGGCGGACAGCACCTGGCCTGGAAAACCGCCGACGCGTCGGTGCCCGAATGAGCGTTACCCCCATGCATGGCGTGCGTCACATCCTGGTGAGCGATCTCGAATTGGCGATGCAGATCGGCGCCTATACCCACGAGAAGGGCCGCGTGCAGCGCGTGCGCATCAATCTCGATCTCACCGTGCCCGATACGCCGGTGGACGACCACAAGCTTTCCTCGGTGCTGGACTATTGCGCGCTGGTCGATCGCATCCGCGCCCACGCGCTGGAAGGCCATGTCCATCTGGTGGAGACGCTGGCCGAACGCGTCGCCGCGATCTGCCTGGAAGATGCACGCGTGCTCAAGGCGCGCGTGCGGGTGGAGAAACTCGAAGCGATCAAGGATGCGGCGGCAGCAGGCGTGGAGATCAAGCGCGAACGACGCCGCTAGAGAAATTTGCATTCTGATGGAATTGCAACGTCATCCTTCGAGGCCCGCCGCGTCATGCTGAGGCAGCCGCGAAGCGGCCCTCGAAGCACGCGGCGGGCACCTCAGGATGACGCGTAGCGGTTTCGTCTAAACGTTCCCTGCTCTAGCGTCCCTCCCGCCGCCAGCGCGTCATGCCGCCGGGCAGGTTCGCCGCCTCGAACCCGTTGGCCTTCAGGAATTGCGTGGCGCGGGCGGAGCGCCCTCCCGACCGGCACACCGCGACGATGGGCTTGTCGCGGGACAATTGAGCCAGCGCATCGGGCAGCGTCGCCAGGGGAACCAGGCGCGCCGTCTCGATGTGGCCGAGCGGCCCGGTGAATTCGTCCGGCTCGCGCACGTCGACGATCTGAACCCGCCCGGCATTCTCGGCCAGCCATTGCGGCTCGATTTCGGGAATGCCGTTCGGATCCAGGCACGAGGGCCAATCGAAGGTCATGGTTTCGCGCTTCCTCCGCTATTATATCGGTGCGATGAACGATACCGCAGCACAGGATGAAGCGCCGCTCAAGGGCGTGGCGCGGATCGCCGCCTATGTGAAGACCCTGCCGGACTCCCCCGGCGTCTATCGCATGATGGATGCTTCAGGCGCGGTGCTCTATGTCGGCAAGGCCAAGTCGCTCAAAAAGCGCGTCGCCGCCTATGCCAAGACGGGCGGCCACAACGAGCGCATCTCGCGCATGATCGCCGATACGGCCGAGATGCTGTTCGTCACCACGGCGTCGGAAACAGAGGCGCTGCTGCTCGAATCCAACCTGATCAAGCGGCTCAAGCCGCGCTACAACGTCTCCTATCGCGACGACAAATCCTTCCCCAACATCCTGCTGCGCCAGGACCATCCGTTCCCGCAGCTCTTGAAGCACCGTGGCGCCAAATCGGCCAAGGGCGTCTATTTCGGGCCGTTCGCGAGCGCGCAAGCCGTGGGCCGCACGCTCAATACCTTGCAGCGCGCCTTTCTGCTGCGCTCGTGTTCGGATTCGGTGTTCGAAGCGCGCACGCGTCCCTGCCTTTTGTTCCAGATCAAGCGCTGCTCGGCTCCCTGCGTCGGGCGCATCGACGAACCCGGCTATCGCGAGCTGGTGCGCGAGGCCGAGCTGTTCCTCGACGGCAAGAGCCGCGTGGTGCAGGGCGAGTTGGTCGAGGAGATGAACGCGGCCTCGGAGGCGCTCGATTTCGAGCGCGCTGCAAGGCTGCGCGACCGCGTGCGGGCGATGAACCAGATCCAATCCACGCAGGGAATCAATCCCTCGACCTTCGCCGAGGCCGATGTCTTCGCGGCCTATGGCGAGGGCGGCGAAACCTGCATCCAGGTGTTCTTCTTCCGCGCCGGCCAGAACTGGGGCAACAAGCCGTACTTCCCCAAAAGCCCGCGCGAGCTTTCGACGGCGGAGGTGCTGTCCGCCTTCATCGGCCAGTTCTACGACGAGCGCACGGCGCCCAAGCTCATCCTGCTGTCCGCCGACATCGCCGAGCGCGCCCTGCTCGCGGAAGCCCTGTCGATGCGCTCCGGCCACAAGGTGGAGATCTTGCATCCCCAGCGCGGCGAGAAGCGCGAAATCGTGGAGCACGCGGTGCAGAATGCGCGCGAACAGCTGTCGCGCCGTATCGCCGAGAACAGCGCGCAGCGCGAATTGCTCGACGGCGTCGCGGAACTGTTCGGCCTGGAATCCGCACCGCGCCGCATCGAGGTCTATGACAATTCGCACATCCAGGGCGCGCAGGCGGTGGGCGCGATGATCGTTGCCGGGCCCGACGGTTTCGAAAAGGGCGAATACCGCAAATTCAACATCAAGTCTGCGGAACTCGCGCCGGGCGACGATTACGGCATGATGCGCGAGGTGCTGACGCGGCGCTTCGCGCGGCTGGTGAAGGAGGAAGGCGATCCCAAGACGAAGTGGCCTGACCTGGCGCTGATCGACGGCGGGCCGGGGCAGCTCGCGGTCGCCTGCCTGGTCTTCGCCGATCTGGGCGTCGAGGACGTAACGTTGGTCGCGATCTCCAAGGGCCCGGACCGCGATGCCGGCCGCGAGCATTTCCATCTGCCGGGCCGCGAACCGTTCCGGCTCGACCCCAAAAGCCCGGTTCTGTACTACCTGCAAAGATTGCGCGACGAGGCGCATCGTTTCGCCATCGGCAGCCACCGCAAGAAACGCTCCAAGGCCATCGGCGCCAACCCGCTCGATGAAATCGCCGGCGTGGGCGCGGGACGGAAGCGCGCGCTGTTGCAGCATTTCGGCTCGGCGCGCGCGGTGGCAGGCGCCAGCGTCGCCGACCTCGCCTCGGTCGGCGGGGTGAGCGAAACGCTGGCGAAGAAGATCTACGATTTCTTCCATCCCGGGGGATGACGGCGCCACGCCGCGCCATTGGCAGGCCGGCCTGCGCCCCGACATGACGGGCGTTTGCAAATGCGTCATGCTGAAGTGAGAGCGTGAAACGAGTTCCGGAAAGACAAGTCATGAAGAGCAATCGGCGCGATTTTCTCAAAACCTCAGCTGCGCTCGCGCTGTTGCCGGCAAGCCTGCGCAAAGCGCTGGCGCATCCGATCGCTCCGCGCAACGCCAAGCTCGCCGATGTCGATCACGTCGTGATCTTCATGCAGGAGAACCGTTCCTTCGACCACTATTTCGGCAGCTTGCGCGGCGTGCGCGGGTTCAACGATCCACGCGCGATCAACCTGCCCAGCGGCAAGCCGGTCTGGTTTCAGCCCGGCGGCGCGACCGAGGTGACGCCTTTCCATCTCGACACCTCGAAGACCAGCGCTCAGTTCATGCAGAGCCTGGATCACAGCTGGAAGGGGGGCCAGGAGCGCTGGCGGAACCACGATGCCTGGATCGCCGCGAAAACCGCACTGACGATGGGCTATTTCACCCGCGCCGACATCCCGTTCTATTACGCGCTGGCCGATGCGTTTACGATCTGCGACGCCTATCACTGCTCGGTCTTCGGACCGACCAACCCCAACCGCCTGCACCTTTTCAGCGGAACCAGCGGATTGACCGTCGGCAATGACGAGGTCACCGCTGTCGACAATCCCAAGGATGAGACCAACGAGACCGCCGATCCCGCGAACGACTGCAAGGCTTTCCGCCCGCTCGCCTGGACAACCTATGCCGAGCGGCTGGAACGGGCCGGCATCAGTTGGCGCGTCTATCAGGAATACGACAATTACGGCGACAACGCGCTCGCCTATTTCCGCAATTTTCGCAGCGACGTGCCGGCGTCCGCGCTGCATGAGAAGGCGCGAAGCTGGGCGCCGGGTTCGAATGCCGCCAATGCCAAGACCTCGCGCGGCGAACATCTCGTGGCACAATTTGCCGGCGACGTCGCCGCCAACCGTCTGCCGCAAGTGTCGTGGATCGTGGCGCCTACCATCATGAGCGAGCATCCCCAGGCGCCGCCTTCCTATGGCGAGCAGCTCAGCTGGCAGCTGCTGGACGCGCTCGCGTCGAACCCCGAGGTCTGGAAACGCACCGTCTTTTTCCTGACCTATGACGAGAACGACGGTTTCTTCGACCACGTGCCGCCGCCGATTCCCGCG
>Ga0335085_10015482_pt1 | contig 11063 bp, 6 predicted proteins | sample Lox_Sample_45_FD_206712 | JGI IMG/M metagenome (GOLD analysis project Ga0335085, IMG submission 206712) | Soil microbial communities from Loxahatchee National Wildlife Refuge, Florida, United States - Lox_Sample_4.5 | ecosystem: Environmental > Terrestrial > Soil > Wetlands | place: USA: Florida... | reverse complement strand
GAAATGAGCTCCAACAAGCCGCTCAAGACGCCGGCGGATTTTCGCGGGCAGAAGATTCGCATTCAGTCGTCCAAGGTGCTCGATGGCCAGATGCGCGCGCTCGGCGCGACGCCGCAGGTGATGGCGTTCTCTGAAGTGTATCAGGCGCTGCAGACCGGGGTCGTCGATGGCCAGGAAAACACCTGGTCGAACATCTACACGCAGAAGTTCTTCGAGGTTCAGAAGTACATCACGGTTTCCGATCACGGCGTGATCGAATATGCGGTAATCACCAACAAGAAGTTCTGGGACGGCCTGCCCGCTGACATACGTACCGCGCTAGATGGCGCAATGAAGGATGCGACCACGTACGCCAACGATATCGCCAAGCAGGAGAACGACGAGGCGCTCGAAAAAATCAAAGCCTCGGGCAAGTCGCAGATCATCGCGCTGACACCGGAAGAGAAGAGGGCCTGGAAAAAGGCGGAACTGAAGGTGCACCGCGACAACGAAGGCTCCATCGGCAAGGATCTGATTCAGGAAATCTACAAGGACACCGGTTTCGATCCGGCCAAGCTGTAATTCGAGAGAGAGGCCGCCGCGCAGACGTGGCGGCCTGCATGCCGGGTCGGTAGGCGGTTGGCGCGTCGGCGCGGCTGCCGGGCGCGAATGCGGCCCAGGAGGAGACTAGCGTGAACAAGGTGCTCAACCATCTGGAGGAATGGCTGATCGCATGCCTCATGGGCGGTGCAACGCTCGTGATTTTCGTCGCCGTGGTTCACCGCTACGCGTCGGGCATTCCGTGGCCAGCACTGCAAGACTGGCTCCTGACCATCAACATGGCCTGGGCGCAGGAGCTGTGCATTTACATGTTCGTGTGGATGGCCAAGTTCGGCGCTGCCTATGGCGTGCGCACCGGCATCCACGTCGGTGTGGACGTACTTGTCAAGCAGCTGCCCAAACCGATTGGCAACAAGCTAATCCTCTTCGGGCTGCTCGCCGGTGCCCTTTTCACTGGCGTGGTCGGCACCTTCGGCGCTGGGTTTGTCTGGGATTTGTCCCACACTGATCAGGTCTCCCCCGATCTTGAGATGCCTATGTGGATCGTGTTCCTCGCGATTCCGTGCGGCTCGTACCTGATGTGCTATCGCTTCCTGCAGGTCGCGTGGAGCTTCTGGCGTACCGGCGATCTGCCGCATCACGATGAGAGCCACGTCGAGGGCATCGAGCCGCTCACCGACGTCGTGCCGGGGCCGAAGGCGAGCGCGCAATGAATTCAGCGATCATTTTCGGCCTGCTCGTCGTGCTGATGATGACCGGCATGCCGATCTCCATTGCGCTCGGCCTCACCGTGCTGACATTCGTGTTTACCATGACGCACGTCCCGATCGAGTCGGTGGCGCTGAAGCTCTTCACCGGCATCGAGCGCTTCGAGATCATGGCGATCCCGTTTTTCATTCTGGCCGGCGGCTTCCTGACCCGTGGCGGAGTAGCGCGCAAGATGATCAATTTCGCCACCTCCATGATCGGGCACTGGCACGGCGGACTCGCGCTCGCCGGCATCCTCGCGTGCGCGATGTTCGCGCTGGTGTGCGGATCGAGCGTCGCCACCGTGGTGGCGATCGGCTCGATCATGCTGCCCGAGATGGTGCGGGCCGGCTATCCGATGCGCTTCGGCGCCGGCGTCATCACGGTCGCGGGCTCGCTCGGCATCCTGATGCTGCCGTCGATTCCCAAAGTGATTTATGCCATCGCGACCAATACCTCGATCGGCGCGCTGTTCGTTGCGGGACTCATACCGGGAATTATCTTGACCACGATGCTGTGCGCCGTCACCTGGTACATCGCAAGAAAACGCGGCTACCCCTGCATGCCGAAGGCGAGTTGGGGAGAGCGCTGGAGGGCGTTCCGCGATAGCGCTTGGGGACTGATGTTGGTGGTCATCATCATCGGCGGCATCTATTCGGGGATATTCACGGCGACGGAAGCGGCTGCGATGAGTGCCGTATATGCGTTTTTCATTTCAGTATTCGTGTACAAGGCGATGCCGATACGGGATACGTTCAAGGTGCTGCTGAGCGCCGCAAACATGAGTGCCATGCTGCTCTACATAATCACCAATGCGGCTCTTTTCTCGTTCATCCTGACCGACGAGAATATTCCGCACGCGCTCGCGGATTGGATTCTTAGTAACAACCTCGGGCTCGTGGGTTTCCTGTTGCTTGCGAACGTGCTGCTGCTCATCGCGGGCAATTTCATGGATCCGTCGTCTATTATTCTAATCATGGCGCCGATTCTTTATCCCGCTGCGGTCGCGCTTGGCGTCAATCCCGTGCATCTTGGCATACTAATCGACGTCAATATGGAGGTCGGCCTCTGCCATCCGCCGGTCGGCCTCAACCTCTACGTCGCCAGCGGCATCAGCAAGCTTGGCATTACGGAGCTCACTGTCGCTGTTTTGCCCTGGCTCCTGACCATGCTGGTATTCCTCGTCATGGTCACGTACATGCCGGAGATGTCGCTCTGGCTGCCGCGACTGTTAAAAATGATGTAGCGGGTGGTATCGGCGGGCGCCGGTCCCGGCCAGGCACCATTCGTAATTTGGCACGGATACAGCTAGATGACCCGACCAGTATACGAAGTCAGCGCCTTCATATAGTTGCTGCGCTCGAACGCCGCCGGATCCGGGCAGGCGAGCTGGCTGAGCGAGCCTTTCATCTGATCGACCGAGGCGTATTCGCGCTCAGCCATCCATCTTTCGACGCCGCTCGCCAGCGTGGCCACATGGCTCGGCCCCTGGCGCAGGAGGCTGCTCGCGAGCATGACGCAGTCGGCGCCGGCAAGCAGCAGCTTGAGAACGTCTTCCGCCGTGTGCGCGCCGCCGGTCGCGGCCAGGCTTGCCTGGACGCGGCCGCGCAGGATGGCAATCCACCGCAGCGCGAGTCGCAACTCGTCCGAAGTCGACAGCACGAGTTGCGGCGTCACCTCGAGTTCGTCGAGCGCGATGTCCGGCTGCACGAATCGGTTGAACAGAACCAGTCCGGACGCACCGGCGGCGGTGAGGCGCGCCGCCATGTTGGCCATGGCGCTGAAGTAGGGCGACACCTTGACTGCAACCGGTATGGAGACGATGCCGCGCACCGATGCGACCAGGTCGAGGTAGCGTTGCTCCACCCGGGCACTGGTCTCGTCGAGGCCGGTCGCGAGGAAGTAGACGTTCAGTTCGATCGCGTCGGCACCGGCCTGCTCGAATTGTTTTGCGATGTGCGTCCAGCCGCCTGGCGTATGGCCGTTCAGGCTGGGTATCACCGGTACCGCGAGAGCCCGCTTTGCCTCGGCGATCAGCTTCAGGTATTTGTCCGGGCCGGTGTTGTAGGTCTGCATTTCCGGAAAGAATCCGCGTGCCTCGGCCGACAGCTCCGCTCCCGACAGCATCAGGTTGTGGGTGGCGATCTCTTCGTGCTCGATCTGCTCCTCGAACAGGGACGGCAGCACCACCGCGGCGACGCCGGCATCCTCCAGCCGCTTCAGGCCGTCGAGCGAATTGGTCATGGGTGAAGCCGCCGCCACGATGGGATTCTTGAGTTGCAGGCCCAGATAGCGGGTGCGCAGATCGGCGCTCATGATTGCTCCTCCTTGGACGCCGGCGCGGCCGCTGCCGAGGCCGCGTTGGCACTGTCGGGGTCGTTTTTGCCGTGCCGCGTCACCGTGCGTTGCACGCCGGCGACCTGCTCGTACAGCTGCCAGCGCGCGTCGGCATCGGCCTGCGCAGCGTTCATCAACTGCTTGGCCCGTTCCGGGTCGGCCTGGGCAAGCATGGCATAGCGGCCTTCTTTCATGGTGAAGCGTTCGACCGGGATCGTCGGCTTGCGCGAGTCGAGCTTCAGCGGCTGCGTGGCGCCGTCCATGCCCAGCCGCGGATCGTAGTGATACAGCGTCAGGTAGCCGCTCTTGACCGCGTCGCGTTGGTGACTCATGCCGGTGGCCATGTCGATGCCGTGCGCAATGCAATGGCTGTAGGCGATGATCAGCGACGGTCCCGGCCAGGACGCCGCTTCCTGGAAGGTGCGCGCGGTTTGCACCGGGTTTGCGCCCATCGCGACCTGGGCCACGTACACATTGCCGTAAGCCATGGCGATCATTCCCAGATCCTTCTTGCCCGAGGCCTTGCCGGCTGCGGCGAACTTCGCCACTGCGCCGCGTTGTGTGGACTTGGAGGCCTGGCCGCCGGTGTTGCTGTACACCTCGGTATCGAGCACCAGGATATTGACATTGCGTCCGGAGGCGAGCACATGGTCGAGGCCGCCGTAGCCGATATCGTAGGCCCAGCCGTCGCCGCCGACGATCCACACGCTGCGCACAATCAGGCTGTCGGCGACGGCCAGCAGTTGTCGCGCGCGCTGCGATTCGATTTGGGACAGGATGGATTTGAGCTCGGCAACGCGCTTGCGCTGCTTGCGAATCTGTTCGTCGGATTCCTGCGGCGCTTCGAGCAGCGCGTCGGCCAAGGTCTCGCCGATTTCGCCGCGCAATGCGCGCACCAAGGCCTGCGCCAAGTCGCGCTGCGCGTCCAGCGCAAGGCGCATGCCCAAGCCGAACTCGGCGTTGTCCTCGAACAGGCTGTTCGCCCACGCCGGTCCCTGACCCGCGCGGTTCTGCGCCCACGGGGTGGAGGGCAGGTTGCCGCCGTAGATCGACGAGCAGCCGGTGGCGTTGGCCACCAGAAGGTGGTCACCATAGAGCTGCGACAGCAGCTTCAAATACGGTGTTTCGCCGCAGCCGGCGCAAGCACCGGAGTATTCGAACAGCGGCGTGCGCAGCTGCGAACCTTTGAGCAGATCGATCGTGTCCCATGACCGGCGCGTCTCGGGTAGTGTGAGGAAGAATTCGTAGTTGCGCCGTTCGGCTTCGACATGGTCGAGCTTGGGCTCCATGTTGATCGCCTTGTGCTTGGCCACCTCCTTGCTGCGCGAGGGGCAGATATCCACGCAAATGCCGCAGCCGGTGCAGTCGTCCGGCGCCACCTGCAGGGTATAGGCCCAGCCGGCCATGCCGTCACCCTCCTTGCTGCGCCAGGGCACGCTCTTGAAGCCCTCCGGTGCGCCTTTCAATTGTTCGGGCGAATACGCGTTCATGCGGATGGCCGCGTGCGGGCACATCAGCGGGCACAAGGCGCACTGGGTGCAGATGGCGGCATCCCAGATGGGAATCTCGTGGGCGATGCTGTGCTTCTCCCACTGCGAGGTTGCGGTGGGGAAGGTGCCGTCCACCGGCAGCGCGGATACCGGCAACAGATCGCCTTTGCCGTCGAGCATCATCGCGGTGACGCGCTGGACGAAATCGGGGGCCGCGGACGGCACCACCGGCCTGCGCTGCAGCCTGGAGTCGGCGTGGCCTGGTACCTGCACTTCGCGCAGGGCGGCCAGGGACTGGTCCACCGCCGCGAAGTTGCGGTGCAAGACGGCTTCGCCGCGCTTGCCATAGGTCTTGCGGATCGAGGACTTGATCTTCTCAATCGCCTCGTCGCGCGGCAGGATCCCGGAAATTGCGAAAAAGCAGGCCTGCGTGACGGTATTGATGCGGCCAGCGAGGCCTGCCTCCTTGGCCACCGCCAGCGCGTCGACCACGTACATCTTGAGCTTCTTGGCGAGAATCTGCTCCTGCGCCTCGCGCGGGAGCTTGTCCCAGACTTCGTCGGGGCCGTAGGGGCTGTTCAGCAGGAATGTGGCACCCGGGCGTGCCACCGACAGGACGTCCAGCTTGGACATGAATTCGAACTGGTGGCAGGCGACGAAGTCGGCCTGCCGGATCAGGTAGGTCGATTCGATCGGCCTGGGCCCGAAGCGCAGGTGCGAGATGGTGACCGCGCCCGATTTCTTGCTGTCGTAGACGAAATAGCCTTGCGCGTGCAGCGGCGTGTTCTCGCCGATGATTTTCACGGAATTCTTGGTCGCGCCGACGGTGCCGTCCGCGCCGAGGCCATAGAACACCGCGCCGGTGACATCGTCGGGCTCGGTGTCGAAATCCTGGTCCACGGCCAGGGACAATCGGGTGACATCATCGACGATGCCGACAGTGAAATGGCGCTTGGGCTGCGTCTGCGCGAGCTCATCCAGGGCCGCCTTGGCCATCGCCGGCGTGTACTCCTTCGACGACAGGCCGTAACGACCGCCGATCACGCGCGGCATGGCGAGTTCCTGCGGCCACGCCTCGACCAGGGTGGTGACCACGTCCTGGTACAAGGGCTCGCCGATCGCGCCGGGTTCCTTGGTGCGGTCGAGCACCGCAATGGCGCGCACGCTTTGCGGCAGTGCGGCGATGAAGGCGTGCGTGTCGAACGGCCGGTACAGCCGCACCGTCAGCAGACCCACCTTCTCGCCTTTTGCAGCGAGGGCGCGCACCGTTTCGCCGGATGCGCCGACGCCCGAACCCATCTGCACCAGCACCCGTTCGGCATCCGCCGCGCCCTGGTAATCGAACAGCTGGTAGCGGCGGTGGGTGAGCTTGGCAAAGCGCTCCATGCTTTCGCGCACGATGCCGGGCACGGCCAGGTAAAACGGGTTGCACGCCTCGCGCGCCTGGAAGAACACGTCCGGGTTCTGCGCCGAGCCGCGCAGCACCGGCTTGTCCGGATTAAGCGCGCGCAGGCGGTGCGCGGCGACCAGTTCCTCGTCGATCAGCTGGCGCACCTCGTCCTCGAGCAGGAGGTCCAGTTTGTTGACCTCATGGCTGGTGCGAAAGCCGTCGAAGAAATGCATGAACGGCACGCGCGCGCGCAGTGTTGCCATCTGCGCGATCATCGCCATGTCCTGCGCTTCCTGCACGCTGGCCGAGGCGAGCATGCCCCACCCGGTCATGCGCGCGGCCATGACGTCGCTATGGTCGCCGAAGATCGACAGCGCGTGCGTGGCTATGGCGCGCGCGGCGATGTGGAACACCGCAGGCGTGAGTTCGCCCGCGATCTTGAACATATTGGGGATCATCAGCAGCAGGCCCTGCGACGCCGTGAACGTCGTCGTCAGCGCGCCCGCCTGCAGCGAGCCGTGCACCGCGCCCGCCGCGCCGGCTTCGCTTTGCATCTCGATCACCTCGGGCACGGCGCCCCAGATGTTCTTCTGGCCGGCAGCCGACCAGGCGTCTGCGAATTCGCCCATTCCCGATGAAGGCGTGATCGGGTAGATCGCGATCACCTCGTTGGTGAGGTGGGCGATGCGTGCGGCAGCCTCGTTGCCTTCGAGGACGACCCTGCGTGTGCTCATGGCTTCCTTTCGATCATCTTGTTCACCCTGCGCTGGTGGCGCCGGGTATCGCGCGCCGACTGCCGATATTGCTAGAGAATCCCGGCCTTGCCTGCCTTCCAGCGCTCGTATTCCGTGGTCAGCAGCGCCACGTGCTCGCGCTCTTCGGCCGCGAGTTCCTTGTACAACTCCCGTGCCACCGAGCCATCGGCCGCCTGGGCCCCCTGCTCGCTGAAGAACTTCACCGCGCGCTGTTCGAACGCAATGGCGATGCGAAACAGGTTGGCCGGGTCCTCGGGCTTGCGCTCCACGCCGGCGAAGATGGCGGCGCGGTCGATCTGGAATTCTGCAGCCGCCTGCGGCAGGTCCGCGTGATAGCGCTTGGACAAGGTTTCCATGTGCTCCTGCTCCATGGCGGCGAAGCGGCCGAACAGTTCGCGCAGCGTCGGGTCGCTCGCATCCTTCGCGGCGCGCTGGTAGAAAGCGTGCCCGCCGAGTTCGATCTCGAACGCCGCGCGGATCGCGTCCAGCCCTTTCGTGTCTTCTATCGCTCCTCGCTCGAGCAGTTCGAGCTTGCCCTTGCAGTGAGGGCACATGCCGTAGGGAAAGGCGAAGCCCTCGCTCACCTTGCCGCAGGAAGCGCAGCGCCACCTGAGTTCGATGTTGGCGCAGCAGATGTAGGCCTCGTCGCCCTCGATCGGGCGGTGGCACCGCGGACAGGTGATCATGCTTGGCCCTCGCTTTGTAGGCTCGCCGGTTTCGCGCCTGCCGCTGCGGGCGCATTGAGATTGGCAGGCGGCACGAACGCATCGGCGTCTTCCTGGGTGATCGGCCATTTCTGCTTGCCGCCCTGCAGGTAGGCGCCGATGGCCCGGGCCGCGCGGCGGCCCGCGCCCATCGCGAGGATCACCGTGGCCGCGCCGGTGACGATGTCGCCGCCGGCGAACACGCCCGGCAGGGTGGTGGCCTGCGTGACCGGATCGGCGACGATGTAGCCCCATTTGTTGAGTCCCAGGCCCGGCGTCGACTGGGTGACGATGGGATTGGCCTTGGTGCCGAGGGCATAGATTGCGGTGTCGCATTCGAGCTCGACGAATTCATTCAGGGGCACAGGCTTGCGCCGCCCTTTCTCGTCGGGCTCCCCCAGCATCATCTTCTGCACCTTCATCCCGCGCACGTTGCCGTCCGCGTCGGTCAGGATCTCCACCGGCGTGTGCAGGAAGAAGAACTCGATGCCTTCCTCCTTGGCATGGCGGATCTCCTCGATGCGCGCCGGCGCCTCGGCCTCCGATCTGCGGTAGACGCAGCGCACCGTCGGCGCGCCCAGGCGTTTGGCCACGCGCAGGCAGTCCATGGCCGTGTTGCCGGCACCGATCACGACCACGCTCTTTCCCAGCGTGATCGGCGTGTCGAGATAGGGGAATTTGTCGCCGCCCATCAAATTGACGCGGGTCAGGAATTCATTGGCGGAATAGACCTGCCCGGCGAATTCGCCCGGGATGCCGAGAAAACTCGGCGCGCCGGCGCCGGCGCCGACGAAGACGACGTCAAAACCCATATCGCCCATGAGTTTGGGGATGGAGAAGGTCTTGCCGATAACCTTGTTTACCTCGAATTTCACGCCCATGTTCTTCAGCGTATCGACTTCGCGGCTGATGATGTCGCGCGGCAGGCGGAACGGCGGGATTCCGTATTGCAGCACGCCGCCGATCACGTGCAGCGCTTCGTACACCGTCACGTCGCAGCCGTAGCGCGCCAGATCCGCCGCGACCGCGAGCCCCGACGGACCGGAGCCGACGATGGCGACGCGGCCCAGAGTGCGCTCGAAGCGCGGCGGCGCGGCCGCGGCTGCGCGCGCGTTGTCGCCGACGAAGCGCTCGAGCCGGCCGATCGCGACAGACTCCATCTTGATCTTCTTGTTCTTGCTGACGATGCACTGCGCCTCGCACTGCGATTCCTGCGGGCAGACGCGGCCGCATACCGACGGAAACAGATTAGATTCGTTGATGACGCCGAGCGCGCCGTCGAGATCGCGCACCAGCAGGTGGCGGATGAAGCGCGGGATGTCGATCGATACCGGGCAGCCGCTGATGCAGTCGGGTTTGGTGCACTGTATGCAGCGCTCGGCCTCCTCCAGCGCTTCGTGCATGCTGTAGCCCAGGTTTACTTCCTTGAAGTTGCGCGAGCGTTCGAGCGCGTCGCGCTCCGGCATCTTCACCGCGTGCGGCGCCAGGTCCTTGAACTTCTTGTAATTGCGCTTCTCCTGCTCGAACAGCGTCTTCTCCACCTGGCAGACGTGCGCGTAGTCGTCGCTCGCTTGCGACTCCTGACCCTTGAACCGGCGTTGCCGCAGGACCAGTTCCTTGAAGTCGACCTGGTGGCCGTCGAAGTCCGGCCCATCGACGCAGGCGAACTTGACTTCGCCGCCGACGCTGACGCGGCACGAGCCGCACATGCCGGTGCCGTCGACCATGATGGCGTTGAGCGAAACCATGGTTTTGACGCCGAAGGGACGCGTCGTTTCGACGCACGCGTTCATCATCGGCAGTGGTCCGATCGCGACCACGAGGTCCGGTTTGTCGCGCTCGAGCACTTCCTTGAGCGCCGCGGTGACGAAGCCTGGCGTGCCGTAGCTGCCGTCGTCGGTGCATACCACCAGGTTGTCGCAGTACCTGTTGAAGCGGTCTTCCCAGAATACGAGATCCTTGTTGCGAAATCCGATGATGCCGGTGGTGCGGTTGCCCGCGTCCTTGAATGCCCGCAGTTGCGGATAGACCGGCGCGACGCCGAGCCCGCCGCCGACCAGCACCACGTGTCCGACCTTGCTCACGTGCTGCGGCAGCCCGAGCGGTCCGACGAAGTCCGCGAACGTGTCGCCCTCCTTGTAATGATCGCGCATCTCCAGCGTGGTCTTGCCAAGCGACTGGATCACCATGGTGATGGTGCCCTTGTCGCGATCGAAATCGGCCACAGTCAGCGGAATGCGCTCGCTGCCTTCGTGCAGGCGCACCATCACGAAATGGCCGGGCTCGGCGGAACTGGCCACGTCCGGGGCTCTTACCTCCCACAGGAAGGTGGTGTCGGAAAACGCCTCGCGGCGGACGATCGTGTACATAGAATAGCCCCGTGGCCCCGTCTAATGGGTTGGCAAACGAAGGAGAGTTGCCATGCGAACGATCAGCCCGGCGGCGCCGTTCGCGCGCCGCGTTGCACCGCAACTCGACTGCGGTCACGGCAGCCGGAATTGCCGCTGCCGCCAGTCAACATCGATTGCGCCGCATCCTCCTGCGACAATGGACGAAGAATAGTACGAACGGCGGTCGTCGCATTGACTTAGATCAAACGCGCCAACGGCGCGTTTACGCTCTGCGCAAACGCCCCGTTGCAGCGTGGCGCACGCCTAGTAATGCGGATCGAACATCTGCGCGCGCACGTCGGACATCACATCGTCCGGCTTGGGCTTGCCCGCGAGCCCGCTCTTGTAGGCTCTTTCGGCGATGGCGGCGGCGATGTGCGCGGAAACCTCGCGAATGCGCGGCAATGCCGGATAGAGACTGCCCTGCGCGAGATCGGATTCGGTGACGAGCTGCGCAAGCGTGTGCGCCGCGTCCATGAACATCTCGTCGGTGATCCTGCGCGCGCGGCTGGAAATCGCACCGAGGCCCACGCCCGGGAAGATGTAGGAGTTGTTGCCCTGGCGCGGCACGTAGGTCTTGCCGTCGAGCTTGACCGGATCGAACGGACTGCCGCAGGCGAACAACGCGCGCCCCTTGGTCCAGCGGTACGCTTCCTCTGCGTTGCACTCGGCTTGCGAAGTCGGATTGGACAGCGCGAACACGATCGGCC
>Ga0335085_10015481_pt1 | contig 11063 bp, 10 predicted proteins | sample Lox_Sample_45_FD_206712 | JGI IMG/M metagenome (GOLD analysis project Ga0335085, IMG submission 206712) | Soil microbial communities from Loxahatchee National Wildlife Refuge, Florida, United States - Lox_Sample_4.5 | ecosystem: Environmental > Terrestrial > Soil > Wetlands | place: USA... | reverse complement strand
GACGATCTGGCCGGCCCGCCGCAGCTCGATGCGCTCGACGTTCAGCTCGCAATCACCGAATCGAACCCCCACATGGTGCATCGTAGACCGCACGATGCCCACATCGACGTGCCGCAGGCCAGGGACCGGCGAGCACCGGGGATCCTGGCCTGCGGTGAGTCGTGACGCCCGTGCTGAGCGTCAGGGGGTGTCCACCTCGATGGCAACCGGCACCCCGTTGGTGATGACGTCGTAGACCGCCGAGCGGGCGCGGGACTGCTCCACGATCTCGCGCAGCTTCTCGGCCGGAGCGTCGCCCTTGATCGTGAAGCGCACGGTGATCTTCTCGTAGCCGTTCCGCACGTCGGGATTGAGCCCGAGGATACCGTTGAGGTCGATGTCGCCGGTGACCGTGGAACGAACCTCGGTGAGCCTGACCCGCCGGGCGGCGGCGATGTTGGCCAGGCCGGAAGTGATGCAGGCGACCAGCGCGTGCAGCACGAACTCGGCCGGGGTCGGCCCGTGGTCCTGGCCCACCAGGACGGCCGGGTGGTCGGCGTCGAACACGAACGTGCGCTCGTGCCTGCGTTCCTCGCCGGCACCGAAGTAGTCCGCGATGGTGGTGCGGTTGTGCGTGCCGCTGACCCACTGGTTGTGGGCGCGGAACTGGAACCTGGCCGCCTCGGGAGCCTGCTTCACCGCGTCGAGGGTGGCGAACAGGGTCGCGGTGTCCACGCCGTTGCGCATCGTGTCGCTGGCCTCGGCGGCGGTCATTTCGGTGGTGGTCATCTCGGTACCTTTCCTTGGTGTGGGTTGATGGGTGAAGGTTGTGCTCTCCTCAGGCGGTCGCCAGCAGGCGGTCGCCTGGGACCGGCCATGAAGCCAGCGCCGCCGCTTCGGAGTCGATGGCGGCGCTCAGCTGCTTCTGGAGCTCGATGAACGCCGGCACCGCCGGATAGGCGGCCAGACGGCAGGTGATCTCGAAGATCTCCCGCAGCGCCTGGTCACGCTGCCGCTGATAAAGCGCGAGGGCCGCGGTCTCCTCGACCCCGGCACCGAGCGCCTGGTCAACCGCGACGGCCAGGAGCTCGGCGTCGCGGAACGCATCGCTGATACCGTGCGCGGTGACGGCGTCACGGTGATAACCGGCATCGCCCACCAGCGCCCAGCCCGGGCCGGACGCCTGGCGCACCTGATTGGGCATGCGGAGCATGCCCTGCACCGGCGAGGTCCGGCGAGCGTGGCGCAGCCGCTCGGTCAGCTGCGGTGCGGAACGCTCCAGCAGCTCGCCGAAGGCCTCTATGCGGGACCCGGTCCCGCGGCGGGCCGCCCTGGCGCCGGCGGAGGGAGTGCAGACCCAGATGCAGGCCTGCCCGTCGTGGGTCGGGAACACTCCGGCGAACGACCGTTCGGCGACGAAGAGCTCGATGCCGGTCCACCGGATGCCCGCGTAGTAGGCGTACTGGGTCGCGCCGCCCGCCGGGCGCGCCTCGCTGATCGCGGCGCCGGCCGAATGGGCCACCCGCGACCGCAGGCCATCGGCGCCGATCACGTACCGGGCGCCGATGTCGACCGGAGTGCCGCTGCGGTCATGCCCGTATACGCCCGCCACCCGGCCGCGGCGGTCCCGCCGCACGCCGGTCACGGTGACGCCGTAGCGCACGTCGGCGCCGGCCCGCTCGGCGGCGGCCGCGAGGATCGTGTCCAGCACGTACCGCCGGGGCGAGACGACAAGGCCGACCCCGGCCTTGTGCTTGATCGTGCGGCTCACCGACTCACCAGGGGCGTGGAACGTGACCTGCCTGATGGCCGGGGCGCCGCTGTCCAGGACCGCGTCGAGCAGCCCCCAGCGCTGCAGCTGGACCACGCCGCTGCGTGCGATCGAATGCGTCGAGGTGGTGTCGCTGGGGAAGGACGCCTGGTCCACGACCAGCACGTCACGCCCGAGGCGAGCCAGCAGCATGGCGGTGGCTGATCCGGCGACTCGCCCGCCCACGACGACGACGTCGCGGCGGCTCCGGTTCGGATTCATGGCGTTCTCCCGTAGATCGTCCGGCTGTCATTCAGCTCGGTAGCAGGGCGGTCGCAACCCACAAGGCCGGCATGCCGACGAGGATCGCGGCCTGGGGCGAGCCGGTGCGCAGGACGGCGATGACGGCCGCGGCGACCGCGGCCAGCGGCGCTGCGGCCCGGGTGGCGCCCAGGCCCATGCAGACCGTCGCGACACCCGCGGCCGCCAGTGCGGCGAACGCCGCCGGGGCGACGAGTTCCGACGCTCGTTGCAGGTAGGCCGGCATCGTGATCCGGTCGAAGAGCACGATCATGCTGAGCCGGAACAGGTAGCTGCCCAGACCTGCGGCCAGGATGACGGTCCAGGCGTTCATCGCGGCACCTCCGTGGATGGCTTGAGCGGGTGGATGGACCGGGCCGGCCCGGCTGGTCGTGCGGTGAGGCCGGCGGCGACGCCTGCCGTGATGGCCAGCGCTATGCCGAGCTGCAGCGGCGCCGTCAGCGCCAGCAGCGCTACGGCGGCCGCGGCGAAGATCGCCCGGCGCTGCGCCGGACGGGCGAGCTTGGCGATCGCCTGCCCGACGAGGTAGAGGGGGATCACGAACTCCAGGTGAAGCCACGCCGGCAAGCCTGCGCCTACCATCGCGCCGGCAGCGATGGCGGTGAGCCAGGACACCCAGAGCAGGACCGCGCCGCCGAGGTAGTGAGCGTGCCCCCGGCCACGGCCGAGCCGCCGGTATCCGTCGAGCCCGACCGCGACGGACGGATCGACAATCAGGTAGGCGGCCACCATCCGCCACCACAACGGCGTGCCCCGCCAGTAGCGGGCCATCGTCGCGGAGTAGAAGATGAGCCGGATGTTGATGATCAATGCCGAGGCCACCACGACCACGGGAGCTGTCCCGGCGCCAATCATCCCGATCGTCGCCAGCTGTGCGCTGCCCGCGTAGATCAGCGGGCCGGTCAGCCACCCGGCCAGCGTGGGGACATCTGCCTGTACGGCGCTGACGCCGATCACCAGCCCGAACGGGACAATCCCGGCCAGCCACGGCACCATCGTCCGGGCACCCGCGGCAATATCGCGGCGGTCGGCGCGCAGGCTGATCACGGCTTCTCCTCGGATTGCTCGGCCCGCCAGGCGGCGGGGACTGATCGGACTCGTGCTCCAATGTGCCTGTCTGGGCGGCCCTCAAGCTTGGAGGAAAAATGGAGAACTCCTGGAGACCAGGGGGCGGCCGTCCTAGGTGAGACACTTGGTGAAAGCCAGGGGTGAGGGTGCGGGCTGGGAGCTTTCTTGATCTTCGTTTTCAGCGACTGCGAGCTTGATCTCGACCGATTCGAGCTGCGCCGGGCCGGGCGGCTCCGGCCGGTCGAGCCGCAGGTGTTCGACCTCCTCGCCGTGCTGATCAGGGAACGGCACCGGGTCGTGCCCAAGGAGGAACTGCTCGACACCGTCTGGGGCAGTCGGTTCGTGACCGAGTCGGCGCTCACCAGCCGGGTGAAGGCGGCACGTCAGGCGATCGGCGACGACGGACGCAGCCAGCACCTCATCCGTACCGCCCACGGACGTGGCTACCAGTTCGTCGCACCGGTGGACGAAACGGCGCAGCCCGATCCGGTCGCCAGTGCCTCGCCGGCTCCTCCGGCGCAGGAGATCCGATTCGCTACGGCTAGTGACGGCACCCGGCTTGCCTACGCGACCAGCGGCGCGGGCCCGCCGCTGGTGAAGGCCGCGAACTGGCTCAGCCACCTCGCCTATGATTGGGAAAGCCCGGTATGGCGGCATTGGCTGGCCGAACTGTCGCGCCGGTTCCGCCTCGTCCGGTACGACGAGCGAGGCTGCGGGCTGTCGGATTGGGACGTCGGACGGTTCTCGCTCGACGACTGGGTGGACGACCTGGAGACTGTGGTCGATGCCGCCGGGCTGGATCGGTTCCCGCTGCTGGGCATCTCACAGGGCGGACCTGTCGCCATCGCTTATGCGGTACGTCACCCCGAACGCGTCACCCACCTAGTGCTGCTCGGCTCATTCGCGCAAGGGCGGCGCAAGAGCGCCCGCACCTCCGACGAACGCGCGCTCGCCGAGGCGCGCGTCGAGATCGTCCGCCTGGGCTGGGGGCGTCCCGATCCGACCTACCGGCAGATCTTCGTAGCCCGCTTCCTGCCCGAAGCCACCCAGGAGCAGTGGCGGAGTTTCGACGAGCTCCAGCAACGCTCGACCTCCCCGGACAACGCGTGGCGGTTTGTCGACGTATTCGAGGACATCGACGTCACGAACCTCGCGCCCAAGCTCACCGTGCCGACGCTGATCATGTGCTCCCGCCGGGAACCCGACAATCGCTTCGAGCAGTCAAGGTTGCTGGCCGCGCTGATCCCGAAGAGTCGCCTGGTTCCGCTCGACAGCAGCAACCACCTACTGCCTGAGCGCGATCCCGCTTGGCGGCACTTCCTAGCCGAGATCGACCGGTTCTTGCCCAGCCCCCGATGAGCCGACCAGTCTCACCCGGGTAGAGGCGCTGATGGCTGGGCCTATCGCTGGATTCCGGTGAACAGCACAGCGACGCGGTCCTGGTCGCCGATCGATCCGGAGTGCCGCATCTCGAGCAGCCCGGCCAGACCTGATGAGCCGGTCGGGTCGACCTGGATCCCGGTCTTGGACACGGCCAGCCAGCGAGCGTCGAGAAGCCGGTCCTCGCTCACGACCAGAGGTCGGCCGCCGGTCATCAGCATGCCTTCCACCACGGCCCGCCAGTCGTAGGTCTCGTCGTCGAGAATGCCCGTCGCCACGCTCTTGGGCTCCTCCTCCCAGGCATGCATGAACGCCGATCTGCGATCAGCGGCCCTGGTCATGGCCTGGCGCACCGCATCTGGGCTGGGCTCGTCCGGCAGCAAGGCCCGCACCCGGCGGTATGCCCGTTCCAGCGGGTGGGCCGCAGACGTCTGAACGGTATGGATGCGGGGCAGTCGGTCCAGTGCCCCCAGCTCCGCCGCCTCGCGGAGCGCCTGGATGCACGAGCTGGCCAGGGCTCCCCCGCCGACCTGGATGATCAGGTGATCCAGGCCGCCGGGCAGGCCCGCCAGTTCGGCGGCAAGCTCGTAGCCCAGCGTCTCGCCACCCTCGATGGTGAGCCCGTTCTCGTTTCCCTGGGTGGTGAACGGCAGCGCCCCACGTTCCAGTTCTGCTCGCAACCGCAGGTACGTCGGGTCCCCGGGCACCCCGGGCTCGCGTGGGCAGACCGTGATGGCCGCCTGTAGCTGGCGCAGCCGGCGGAGTATGCCGGGGTCGGCATCGGGCGGGACGAACACGGTCAGCCGCCAGCCGCCGGCCCGGGCCAGCACAGCGGCGGCCAGTGCCGCGTTCCCGCAGCTGGCGATGGCCAACCCGCGGCGGTTCGCGCGGTCGAGCAGACCGCACTCTTCCATGATGGCCAGATGTATGAGCACACCCATCAGGTGCCTGCCCTTGTGTGAGCCCGATACGTTCCCGGTCTCGTTCTTGACCCACACGTCGCCGACGCCGGAAAAGCCCAGTGACTGGCTCAGTTCCCGGCTGCGGAAGAACGGCGTGATCTGGAAACCGTGACCGTCGATCGCGGCAACCGACGCGTCGAGCGAGGCCACCAGGTCGCAGTAGCCGGCGTCGGAGATCCCGTGGGCCATGGCCACGTGGTAGGAGTGCATGAGAGTGCGATAGCGCAGGAACGGGTTGACTTCGCCGTCGCACGGGAAACGCGTCCCCGCCAGGCCAAGCAGGCGGGTCATCACGTGGTCGGTGTCGTCGGTCCCGGCCCGCGGGCACCGGAACGGGTAAGGGTCGTCCGGGTCGGCGACGTAGCCACACCCCGAGCAGCGGATGGTGCTCGCGGGCGATGTCATTGCGACACCGCCAGGCCGGTCCGCTGGTTGAACTCCTCGATCATGGCGTCCCATGCGGGCAGCAGGTCGCGCAGGGCCGTCCAGAACCGCTGATCCCGCCGCGACTCGAAGTCGGACAGCGACACCCCCTGCTGCTCTACCCAGGTGAAGTAGCCCAGATTGAAGATGCGGTCCCGGTCCGCCAGCGTCGTCTCGAGCAGGTTCTCCGGGCCGGCCGCGAGCATCCACCGGCTGAAGACTTCGGCTGCGTCGACCGACCGGAACTCCCCGGGGAAATCGCGGGTGAGGATGCGCTCGCGCTCGCTTCCGTACATGGCTGCCCCGTCGGTCGCCAGCGTGATGATCACGTCATCGCGCCCGAGACGCAGATACTTGGCCGTCTTCACGGCGGCCAGGATGTTGCAGATGCTCGACAGCCCGAAAGCCGGGAGCGCCGCGAGGACGGGTTCAGGGACCCGCCGCCGCCCGCGGAGGTATTCGATGCCCGCTCCGGCTGTGAAGAGCACCGACAGCTGGTCAGTGGCACGGTCGGAGATCTCGATGACCATGTCCGTGTTCATCACGTTGTGGATGAGCGGGATGTGCTTGTCGCCGATTCCCTGGATGTTGTGCTCGCCGAATCCGTTCGCCAGCATCGTGGGGCACTCGAGCGCCTCGACCGCGACGGTTCTGGACCCGTAGCGCTCCTTGAGGTAGTCGCCGGCGCCCAGAGAGCCGGCGGAGCCGGAGGCCGACACGAAGCCCCGCAACCGCAGGCCCGGCTCGGACTGCGCCATCGAATCGAAGACGGCTGACAGCGCCCGGCCCGTGCACAGGTAATGGACGAGGTGGTTACCGAACTCGGCGAACTGGTTGAAGACGACGTTGGCGGGATCTGCGGACAGCTCCGCGCACCTGTCGTAGATCTCCTTGACGTTGCTCTCGGTTCCCGGCGTGCGGATGATGTCCTCGGGTTCGGCGACCCAGTCCTCGAGCCATGCGAAACGCTCCCTGCTCATTCCCTCGGGCAGCACGGCCACCCCCCGGCAGCCCATCAGCCGGGAGATCGCGACACCGCCCCGGCAGTAGTTTCCCGTCGAAGGCCAGATGGCCCGGTTCCTGGTCGGATCGAACTGGCCGGTGACGATGCGCGGAGCCAGGCAACCGTAGGCGGCGAGCACCTTGTGTGTCCGCGTCAGCGGGAACAGGTCGCCTAGGACGACCACGATCCGGGCCTCGACGCCGGTGAGCTCAGCTGGCAGCACCACGTGAACCGGCACTGCGGCCTGGCTGGTGCGCTCGCCGTCGTTGTACCAGTGCACCCGGAAGAGGTTCAGCGGGTCGGCCTGATCGGGCTTCACCCCGTGCAGCGACCGCAGGATCCTCGCCGGCATGCCGGCCGGCGAGGCCAGCTGAGCGAAGGTAGGCAGGAGTATGCCTGCCTCACGGAACCGGTCGACGGTGCGACCGTAGATATCGCGATCGACGACATGCCGTTCAAGCCCCAGTGACGTCACCTCAGACCGCCCTTCTGCGAACCCAGTGGCCTGGCAAGGGCATCTGTGGCGGCCTGCGCGCAGACCCCGGCTGTCAGACCTGGAAACGGGAATCTCCGGAATTCCGTGCTGACGCTAGGAGCCTTACGCGCCATGCGGAGGAGGCGAAGTACTCCCGGCCCGTGGGACGAAGGTCGCCTGCTCGTGGAGGGCACTCACCCCGGGCAGCGGGACCTTCGGCCCAGGCGGCTAGCCCGGGGTTATCCTGGTCCCGGTCCCGCCCGCGAGGGCTTCTTCGATGCGGCCGGGGCTGGTGATGATCGCTTCCGGGCCGCCCTGTTCCAGGTAGCTGATCACCGCCTGGATCTTCGGGGCCATGCTGCCACTCCCGAAGTGGCTGCCCTCGGCGAGATACCGCCTAGCCTCGCTCAGGGTCATCCGGCTGATCCACCGCTGCCGTGGCGTGCCGAAGTCCAGGGCGACCTGCTCGACCGCCGTGGAGATGAGGAGCAGGTCCGCATGGAGCGCGGTGGCAAGCAGCGCCGAGGCGAGGTCCTTGTCGATAACGGCGGGCACGCCGTGCAGTTCACCCGAAGGCGAGGCCACCACCGGGATCCCCCCGCCGCCGACCGCGATGACGACCGTGCCCGCCTCGAGAAGGCAGCGGATGACCGGGAGCTCCACGATGCGCAAGGGCACCGGCGAGGCGACGACCCGCCGGTAACCGCGGTGCGCGTCCTCGATGAGATCCCAGCCCTCCTGCCGGCGGCGCTCGGCCTGCTCCTCGTCCATGAAGGAGCCGATCGGCTTGCTGGGATGGGCGAAGCCCGGATCGTCCGCGGCCACTTCGGTCTGGCTGATGATGGTCGCCACGCGGCGGTCAAGGCCGGCCCGCCGGAAGGCGTTCTGCAGATTCTGCTGGAGCGCGTAGCCGATGGCGCCCTGCGTGTCGGCCCCGCAGACGTCGAGCGGCACCTCGTGCAGTTCACCGGCGGCGATCTCCGAGCGGCGCAGGATGAACCCGACCTGCGGTCCGTTGCCGTGCGTGATGACCACGTTCCAGCCGTCCTTGATCATGCTCAGGATGTGCTCGGTGGTCTGGTGGGCCGCCCGGTACTGGTCGGGCACGGTCTGGTGCCTGGCGTCCGGGATCAGCGAGTTGCCGCCGATCGCCACCACCGCGACCCGGTTGTTCATCGCTTCCGTCTCCTCAGTTCATGGTCAGGGCCATCACGGCCTTCTGGCCGTGCAGCCGGTTCTCGGCCTGGTCGTAGACGGCTGAGCGGGGGCCGTCGATGACGCTGTCCGTCACCTCGACGCCGCGGTCGGCGGGCAGCGGGTGCATGAACACCGCGTCCTCGCCCGCCAGGGCCAGGCGCCGGTCGTCGGTGATCCACGACGAGTACTTCGCGATGAGACGCGCGCCTTCTTCCTCATCAGCCGTGGTCAGCAGAGCCCCCCAGCTCTTGGCGTAGACAACGTCGGTGCCGCGGATCCCGTCCTCGAAATCGTGCATGATCTCGAAGCCGGCCCGCCCGTCGCGGGCATTCTGCTTCGCCTGCTCGATGATGTCCGGCATGAGCGCGAACTCCGGCGGGTGCACGAGCCGGACGTTCATGCCGAAGCGGGGCAGCAGCAACACGAGGCTCTGCGGCACGCTGATCGGCTTCTGATAGCTCCGCGCGCACGCCCAGCTCACGGTCGCGGTCCGGCCGCGCAGGTCACCGAACCGCTCGATCATGGTCATGAGGTCGGCCAGGGCCTGATGCGGATGGTAGACGTCACACTGCATGTTGAGCACGGGAACGCGGCTGGCCCCGGCCACGTCGCGGATGTAGGCGTTTCCCACGCCCCAGTCGCAGTGCCTGATGGCGATCCCGTCGTTGTAGCGACCGAGGATCTCCCCGATCTCCCTGGCCGTGTCGCCGTGGGCGATCTGGGTGGACCGGCTCTCGATGAACTGGGCGTGACCGCCCAGCTGGGCCATTCCCGCCTCGAACGACGCGCGGGTCCTGGTGCTCGCGAAGAAGAACAGCATCGCGAGTACCCGGTCTCGCAGGTAGGGGTGGGGCCGTCCGAGGGCTCGATCCCGCTTGAGCTCGAACGCGACATCGAGCAAGGTGCCGATCTCGTCCTTTGTCCACTCCTGGAGCGTGATCAGGTCACGGCCGCGCAGGTTGGTCTGCATCGCTTCCTCCCTTGCCCCTACTCCGCCGCGCCGAGCACGAGGGCGAGCAGGGCCATGCGCAGGACGACCCCGTTGAACGCCTCCACCCAGTAGCGCGCGTGGCGGGTACCGTCGACGTCCGGCGGAAGCTCGTCCATCCTCGGCAGCGAGTGCAGGATGATGGAGTCGCTTTTCGCCTTGTCCCGCAGTAGTTCCCTGGTCACCCGGTAGGCGTCCGGCGTGAGCCCGTGGTCCGCGGTGGGCTCGACCCGGGATTTGGTGTAATCCGCCTGGACGACCGGCTCCATATAGATGACATCCGCGTCCGCGATGCACTTCCCGACCGACTCGAACTCCCGGTACTGCACGTTCCGCTCGTCGATCTCGGCCTTGAATTCCGGCAGCAGCGACATCTCAGGCGGGGAGACAACAAAGGCCTCCATGTCGAACTGTGACATCGCATAGAGGATGGAGTGCATTGTGCGCATTCGCATATCGCCGACGCACAGCACCTTCAGGCCGTCAAGGCCTCCCCTGGCCTGCCAGATGGTGTACAGGTCGGTGAGGACCTGCGTCGGGTGCTCGCCCCAGCCGTCGCCGCAGTTGATCACCGGTACCGACGCCCACCTGGCTGCCTCGCATGGCGCGCCCTGCTGGTAGTGACGCATCGCGATGACGTCGCCGTAGTACTCCAGCATGTGGACGGTGTCCTTGATCGTCTCCTGGTAGAAGTCGCCGGCCCGGGTCATCTTGGCGTCGGCGAAGCCGAGGACGTGGCCACCGAGCCTGTGCATGGCCGCCTCGGTGGCTAGCCGGGTACGGGTGCTGGGCTGGTAGAACGCGGTCAGCAGCGTCTTGTTCTTCAGCAGGTCGATGTTGCGGCGTTCGGCGGCCCATGGCCTGAACCTGTCGGCGACCTCGAAGATGCGGAAATACTCGTCGCGCTCCATGTCCTTGAGCGACAGGATGTCGCGGCCGGCGAAGCTACGCATTCTGAACCTCCTTACGAATGGCTTCCGGCGCAAATGTGTCGATCATCAATCGAACGTCATCGCCTAGGGGATAAAGGACCGGGCAGGTGGCGCCGCTGGCGATGTACTCGCTGACCTTGGCCCGGCATTCGTCGGGCGTGCCGGAGGCCGAGATCATCTGGACGGCGTCATCGGGGACGAGGCGCATCGCCTTGCGGATTTCCTCCGGGCCGGCGGGCCAGGTGAGGATCTTGCCGATCTCCTTGATCAGCCCCGGGTCGACGCCGCTCGCCTTCATGATGTGCGGCTGCTGCCCCAGGTACTGCGTCAGTAGTTCACGTGACCGGTCCAAGGCCACGTCGCGTTCGGCATCGACAGAGCAGACAACGAGCTGGGGCCGGTCGATGTCGTCGAGCGAGCGGCCGGCCCGGTCGGCTCCGGCCGCCAGCGCTTCCAGGGCCCGCTTGTTGTATTCGGGGCTGACCATGTAGTTGAGCACCACGCCGTCGCCGATCTCGCCGGCGACCTCCATCATCTTCAGGCCGGTTGCCCCGATGTAGATAGGTACCTGCCGCGGCGACCGGT
>Ga0335085_10015479_pt1 | contig 11065 bp, 13 predicted proteins | sample Lox_Sample_45_FD_206712 | JGI IMG/M metagenome (GOLD analysis project Ga0335085, IMG submission 206712) | Soil microbial communities from Loxahatchee National Wildlife Refuge, Florida, United States - Lox_Sample_4.5 | ecosystem: Environmental > Terrestrial > Soil > Wetlands | place: USA... | reverse complement strand
TCGAACGCGACGAGGAGGTTCTTGCCGCGCGCCTCGACGCTCGCGATCGCGCGGCCTTCGAGATCGGCGTCGCGCAGCGCGGGAAGCTGCGACGCGAACCGAACGACGCGCCGCCCGACGAGCGCGTCTCGAAGCACGGCGGCGATGCGGGCGATCGTGTCGCCCTCGGGCATGGCTCAGTCGTCCACGCGTTGCGCGAGCGCGTCGAGCGCGCGTTGGCAGTCTTTGCAGCCGCTGGCGTGCGTGTCCATGAACGCGATCTCGGCCTGAGTCGCCTCGCCGTGCTCGCGGCGCCAGAGCGACGACGCCGTCACGTGCTGCGGAGTGTACGCGAGCGACGAGGCCTCGACGTCGTGCTGGCAGTCTTCGCACACCGCGAGGTGCGCGGCGTTGTGCGGCGCCGTCACTTGGCCGACGTCGGGCCGGTTCGTCGGCGGCGGGTCCGCCTGCCGGTAGAGAGAGACCAGGAAGTCGCATTGCGCGCGCGCCGAGAACCACCACGCTGCGTCGCGCTCGGCCGGGTCGAGCGCGTCGAGCTCGCGCCGGCGCATTGCGTTGAGGCCGACGAGCACGCGCGCCTTCTTCTTCAGCCCCGCGTCGATGCCGACGAGCTTGCCGTCGATCTTCGAAGTGTCGGCGCCCGCGCACGCGAGGGCGGCGCGCACGGACGCGAGCGCGTCGCGCGCGGCGAGCGCCGCCTCGGCGGACTCGGTGTAGAGCACGCGCTCGTCGGCCTCGTCGTCGGCGGCGATCATCGCCTCGAAGGCGTCGTCGAGCCCGCGTACGAGCTTCGCGCGCTCGGCGGCCGCGTCGATCGACTCGACGTAAGCGGCCACCGCCTGGCTCTCGACGCGATCGAGCGCGAGCATCGCGTCGCGCGCGGCGTCGCCCACGGCTTGTGTCCGACGCAACAGATCACCCGCCATCGCGAGCACGCGCCCGGCCTCTTCCGCCGTGCCGACCTTCTTCTCCGTCGCCGCTTCGAGCTCGCGACGGCGATCGGCGTAGCGTTTGACGATCGGCGAGAGACCGCCGTCGACGTCCGGAGGCGGCGTCATCGGGAGCCTCCCGTCACGAGCCGTCGTCCATCAGCTCCTGCAAATAGCGGCGAAGGTACGCTTGGGCGCGGCTCACTCGCTTGTACGAGTTCGCGACCGTGATTCCGAGTTTCTTGGCACATGCTTCGTGATCCTCGAGGTCTTGGTGGTGGTAGGCGTCCCACGCGCCGGCCTCGTTGGGGTGTTCTTTCTTCAGCCGCTCGAAGGCGGTCCAATAGAGTGACTGAGCCTCGTCGCGCTCGGCGGCGCGCTTGGACAGGTTGATCGCGTACGCGATCTGACGCGGTGACTCGCGGTCGTCTTCCTCGCCGCTCTTCGGCGCCGAGTCGAGCAGCTCGCGCTGCCGGCGGTAGGCGTCGATCGCCGCGTGCTTGACGATGCGGAGAAAAAAAGTCTTCGGCGAGGCGGCCGCGCCGGGCTTGGCCTCGGAGAGGCCGCGGAACTGATCGAGCCCTCGCTCGATGAGCTTGCGTACGGACTCTTGGTAGAGCTCGCCCTCGTCGTCGGGCGAGCCTGCGCGGTAGCTTTGCTGCACGCGGCGCACGACGACGCCTGCGGGCTTGCGCCAGCGCTCGCAGAGCGCGCCGAGCGGCGCGCTCGGATCTTCGCCCTTCGCGCGTGTCCGCACGACGAGATCGAAGAGCTCGGAATCGCTGAGCTTGTCGAATGCGCCCATGGGCTCGAGTCGAGAACGAAGGCCGCGAGGATGCGGCGATTCGTCGGAATGTAGCCCAGGGCCGTGGGGTCCATCCACCTTCCATTGACGCAGCAGACGGCGGCGCCTGACGGCGCGCTATCTTCGTGGAAATGCGGGCTTTCGCTGCGATCAGCGCTGCACGAGCGGCACGTTGCCCGGGCCCTCGCGCAGCGGGAACTCGACGCGGTGGCCCATGACGAGCGTGTACATCTTGTCGCCGCTGACGCCGAAGTCCCACGGCGACTCGACGGCGCCCAACCAGAGCTTCGTGCCGTCGAGCGCGTAGCCGGCCACCTCGAGCTCTCCGCTCATCACGACGACGTCGCCGTGACGGCTCCACGAGTGGAACGCGTACGGCGTGATGTCTTGGTGGAGCTTCGTGCCGCTCGCGATGTCGTATGCGCAGATCGACTCGCCGCAACCGAAGAAGAGCACGCCGGTCTCCTCGACGATGTGCACGCCGCACCCGTAGCCCTCGCGCACGCGACCGACCACGAGGAGCGTCGGCGCGCCTCCCTTGCGGTGCACGAGGACGTAGCGCGGTTCGCGATCGTCGTCCTCGGACGCGACGCGGTCGACCGTCACGCGACGCTCGTCGAGCCCGTGCGGCGCGTCCGCCGACAAGACCACGCGAAAACCGCCCGCCCCGACTTCGAACATCAACGCGCGCCTCCGAGCGCGGCGAGGCGGCGCGGCCGATGACCGCGACGCGCGAGGCGGGACGCCGGGGGAGAAACGAACATCGTCAGCTCTTTTCTATCGTGTATTGTCCCCGCATGGAACTTCGCGCCGACGCGACCATCCCCTTCGAGCGCCCCGTCGTCTTCGCCGCGTACCGCGACAAGCTCGTGGACATGCTTCCGTATCTGCCGAACGTCCGCGCGATCGAGGTGCGAAAGCGCGAGGAGGACGGAGACGTCACCAAGATCCTGAATTTCTGGAAGGGAGGGGGAGACATCCCGGCCGCCGCGCGCGCGTTCGTCAGCGAGGCGATGCTCTCGTGGCTCGACTACGCGACGTGGAACCAGGCGCTCTTCACGTGCGAGTGGAAGATCGAGCCGCAGGCGTTCACCGAGGCGATCACGTGCGTCGGCAAGAACCGGTTCACGGAGGACGGCGCCAAGACGCACCTCGAGATCCGCGGCGAGCTGTCGATCGACGGAAAGAAGCTGAAGGGCGTCCCCGGCTTTCTCTCGGGGAAGGTCGCGAAGGCGGTCGAGGAGCTCTTGATCTCGAAGATCAAGCCGAACCTCGTGAGCACCGCCGACGGTCTCACGAAGTACCTCGAGTCGCGGCGCGGCTGACTCGCGGCGGCCCCGTCAGAGGCCGCGCGCGTGGACGCGCCGGCCGACCGCGGCGTCGGAGTAGACCACGAAGAGAAAGACGTGCTGCGGCGTCGTCGCGACGAGCTTCGCCGTCACGCCCGCGCCGGTCACCCACGCCCACGTCGCGGTCGCCTTGGCGAGCCCGTTCGCGACGCAGGCCCCGAGCGCGTCGCCGCGCGCGCAGCTCGCCGGCACGTCGAGCACGCGTTCGCTCGGCTGGCCGTACTTGTGCGTGAGTTCGGCGACGGCCGACGTCCAGACGTCGGTCGCCTCGGCGACGTTCGTCATGCGCTCCGAGAGGATGATGCGGCACACGTTCGCGTCGCAGACTTGCAGGCTCACGTCGAACGGCAGGCGCGCGCCGACCGAAGCCGAGCAGGAGTCCATGTCGCGCGACTCGACCGTCCACGTGGCGTTCGCGCTCGTGCAGCGGCGCTTCGCGGCCTCTTCGAGCATCGAGAGATCGAAGCCGGCCGCGCCGACCGGGACGGGGCCCGTCGCGCGCGGGATCTCGGGCTCGCCGGCCGGGCTGCAATCGTGATTGCCACGGGGACATTCGCGCGCGAGCGCGTCGACCGCGCGCAGCCGATCCGCCTCGCCCGCGACGCCGCTCACCTCGATCGACTCGCCCGGCTCGGGCGTCGTGCACCCGACCGTGGGCAGCGCGAGGAGCGCGAGCGCGAGGAGCGGCTTCATGCGCCGAAGACCCGGCTCTTCTCGGCGTCGGCCACGACCACGTCGACGAACGCGGAGATGGCCGAGTCGAGCGACGGCGCGGCCTCGTTGTCGGTCGTGGCGCTCCAGACGAGCTTGCCGTTCGCGAGCGAGTAGAGGTTCGTCCGCACGACGACCTTCTTCTGCTGGTACGTGTACGGCGGCGTTCGGACGACCTTCGCGCTTTCCATGTAGTACGCGGACCACGAGTCGTTCGGCCCGACGGGCTCGCTCGGGACGAAGCTCGTCTCCGTCTTCACGTCGACGAGGCGCGTGATCATCATCGAGTCGCGATCGGTGCTCGGGAGCTCGTCCGCGATGTCGGGGACGCTGGGCTCGTGGTCGGGAAAGATCGTGTGGCTCGCGACCGCGTCGACGCCGATGCGTCGGAGGCCGAGCACGAGATCGTCCTCGAGGCGCACGCGCACGTAACGCGACTGAGCCACCGCGACCACGAGCGGCCGGCGGAGCGTCCCTTCGTACGACGGAGCTCGCCACGACCCGACGAGCGTGGTCGTCGCCGGCGCGCAGCCCGCGAGCGCGAGCATGACGAGCGCGGAAACGAAGAGCCTCATGCCTCGACGAACGAAGCAAACGCCGCACCTGGCGGCGCGCCGTCACGGCGCCGCGTCGGCGCAGCAGCGAAAGCCGGTCGAGTAGTCGTGGTAGGTCTTCGCGTGCGCGGTCGTGCGGTACTCGCAGCCCGGACCGTTGAGCTTGGCGTCGACGAAGTACCCGCCCATGAAGCTCCCCTTGGTCGGGTCGTTCGGGTCGGGCGAGTCGTCGATCCACTCGTGCAGGTTCCCGTGCATGTCGTACGCGCCGTAGAAGCTCACGCACTTCGCGTAGTCGCCGCCTCGCGCGAGGCCGGCGTCGAGCTGGTCGCACTCGGGATCGTTCAGCTCGGCGTTGTCGTAGCTCGCGTCGGCGCCGAAGAGGCGCACGATGGGGCTCTCGCGGCCTTCGTTGCACGCGGTCGGATCATAGGTGTCGCCGTAGGGATAGACGTAGTCGTGATCGGGTTGCCCGCGGCACGCCGCCGTCCACTCGACCAGCGTGCAGAGCCGTTTGCCCGACGCCTCGCACATCGCGGTCGCTTGCACCTGGCTGATGTAGCCCTGCGGGTAGATGCCGTCCGCGGGCACGGCGCGCAAGCTCGCGTCGACGCCGTCGATCGGATCGTAGAACGGCCACGCGCTCTCGCCGCCGTCCTCGTCGCGCAGGACGAGCGCGCCTTCGTAGAGATCGACGCACACGCTCGCGTCCGGCGTCTCCACGAACGCCATGCCCGCGGGGCAGGGACCGGCTTCGACGTCGTTCCCCGCGTCGGGCGGCGCGATCGACGCGTCGACGTCCGCGCCTCCGTCCCCGTCGTCGCCTGCGTCGCCCGCTTCGTCGGCGGCGCCGGAGCACGCGACGCAAAACAGGCAAAACAAGACGACGAACGACCGCACGGCGGCGCGCACACTAACTCAACCGTGATTTTTTTCTAGCGATCGAGCGGCACGACGATCGCCGGATTCGGCAGCTGCGCGGCGCGGCGCGGATCGTCCGGCGAGAGCGGCGCGATCGCGGTCCCGAGCGCGCTGTACTCGACGATGAAGTTCAGGCCCGGGTGCACCTTCTCTTCGACCGTGACGCCGACGATGCCCGCGGGCTCGTCGGGGCTTCCCTTCGGGTGATCGCGGTGGAGATCGTCGGTGAGGCGCTCCATCGCCGCCTCGCGCGCGTCGAAGAAGGCCTGCGTGTATTGCACCATCTCGCGCGGGTCCTGCTGCACGCCGCTCATCGTGTAGAGGTTCGTGAAGTCGGCGGCGATCTCGTAGACGCAGCTCCCCATCGCGAGCTCCACGGGCCGGTAGCCCGCGCGGAGCAGCGTGACGAAGTCCTGGCCGGAGAGGTCCGACGTGAACGGCCGCCCGCCTTGAAGGAGCAGGCTGGGCGCGTGCTTCAGCTTCTGGGCGGCGTGCTCGCGATCGAACGCGACGGCGGTTCCGAGCGCGACGAACTTCGCGACGGTGTGCCCGCCGCGCCACACGTGGTGCTCGACCTGGAGGCGCACGCCGACCACGCCCTCGGCCTTGTGGTTCGTGGCTTGCTGGCGCATGCGCGACACCGCGAGCTGCCGCGCCTTGTGCATCGCGTTGCTGAGCGGCGTGAGCTCGCGCGTCTGGCCGAAGTTCCCGGCGTAGCCCGCGTCGTAGACGCTCGTGCCGATGACCATCCCCATCGGCAAGAAGCCCGCGCGCGAGAGCGTGAGGAACTCCGTGACGGAGAGATCGCTGAGGGCCGGCTCGGATCGAAGCGTGATGGGCATGGCTTCCTCAGGTGTTCAGCGGGACGGCGAGGGTGACTTCGGGGAGGCGGCCGTCGCCGTAGCGGACGACGGCGGTGCCGACGACGAAGAGCTCGAGCAGCTCGCCGCTGTAGAGCGCGGCGTTGCCGTCGTAGCGGCCGGTGCCGCCCCACGAGTGCTCTTTTTCTTCGACGGTGACGCCGACGATGCCCTCGGCGCCGAGCGTCTCCGCCTCGTATTGCAGGCGGCCGATGGCGAGCTCGCGCGCGTCGTAGAGGACATGCGTGTAGACCGCAAGCTCTTGGTTTCCGCCCGTGACGCTGCCGAGCGCCTCCGGCGCGACGTACGCGACGCAGTTGCCCATGCAAAATCCGACGGGCCGATAGCCCGCCTTGATGAGCGTCCAGAACTCTTGCCCGGACAAGTCGGATTGGAACGGCTTGTTGTGCCGGTTTCGGTAGTTGCCGCCCGCGCGGTGCTTGACCGCGGTGCCGACCGCCATGAACTCGAGGATGCCCTTGCCGAACGCGTGCATGTTCACGTCGAGGCGCACGCCGACGATGCCGTCGGCGCCGAGCTGATCGGCCTCTTCTTCCATGCGGTTCATCGCGAGCTGGCGCGAGTGGTAGAGCGCGTGCGACATCCACGTCACCTCGGTGCCGAGCTCGTTGAACCCGAGCTGCGGCACGTTCGGCTTCATCTGGTAGACGGAGCTGCCCATCACGAGGCCGAGCGGGTCGAAGCCCGCCTCCTTGATGAGCAGGAACTCGTTCACAGAGAGATCGCTCGTGAAGAGGTGCCGCTGGCGCATCGCGACGAGGCGCTCTTGCGCGTGCTTCGGCAGGTCCGCGGGCATCGGGACGAATCCCTGCGGCGCGGTGGGCGGGGCGGGGTAGCGACCTTGCGTCATTCGCCCTTCTCCTTTCCGTCTTCTTCGAGCGCCTCTTCTTCGGCCTCTTTCGCCTTTTCCGCGACCTCGTCCTCCTCGTCCTCGAACTCTTCGCCCTTCCTGCGGCCGAGCGGCATCATCGACAAGATGAGCGCGGGCGCCTTCGGGTGCTCGGGCGGCTCGTAGTGCGGCACGCGGCGGACGGCGGTGCCGAACCAGCTCACGTCGACGTCGAGATCGTTGAGCTGACAACCTTCCCAGCCGCACGGCACCTCGTGGATGTCGATCTTCACGTCGGAGCCGACGACGAACTCGGCGCTGAAGCGCGCGGCCTGCGCCTCGAGCTTCTGCTCGACCGCTTGGCGCGCGCGCTCGATCGCGTCGAGCGCCGTCTTCACTTCGCCGCCGACGCCCGCGGTCCAGTCCTTGAGCACGTGCCACACGTGGTAGCGGCAGAAGTCGAACACGAACCCGCACGGCTCGAACCCGTCCTGCGCGAGCGCCCACAGCTCTTGTCCGCTGAGATCGGTGATGACCGGCTCGCCGGGCTTGTGCGTGATCCACGGCGCCTGGATCGCCGTGCCGACCGCGGTGAACTCGATGACCTCGCCGCCGTCGTCGCCGCCCTTTCCGTGGCGGCCCATCGTGATCATGCGCTCGCGGAGGCGCACGCCGACGACCGCGTCGGCGCCGACGATCTGCGCTTCTTGGAAGAGGCGCGCGATCGCCTTGCGGCGCGACTCGCGGTGGCCTTCGGAGAGCGTCGTGATCTCGTAGATCTGCTCGCCGCCGCCCTTGTAATCGGCGACCACGCCGATGTGGTAGATGCTCGAGCCCATCACCTGCGAGATGGGCCGCGCGCGCGACTCCTCGACGAGGAGAAACTCGCTCACCGAGAGATCGCTCGTGAAGAGGCGCTTGTTCGGGCCGGCCTCGTCGGCGAGGCGCATCTGCGCGCGGAGCGGGAGGCCCCCGGCGCGGACGTGCTGGAGGCTCGTGTCGAGGTCGAAGGGAATCTTCTGCGACATCAGTCGTTCACCGTGAGCACGAGGGAGGGGACGGGGATTTTGTGGTCGCGCGAGATGGGCGCGACGGCGGTGCCGACGGCGGAGAACTCGAGGATGTTCGCGTCCCAGGTGTGGTTGTTCTGCTCGACCGTCACGCCGACGATGCCCTCGGCGCCGAGCTCGGTCGCCTCGTACTGCATGCGCTCCATCGCGAGCTCGCGCGCGTCGTAGAGGCCTTGCGTGTAGTTCTTCATCTCGCCCTGCGACGGGTTCGTGAGCCACGCCATGAGGCCCTGCTTGCCGATGTGGTAGACGCAGTTGCCCATGCAGAAGCCGAGCGGCCTGTAGCCCGCGCGGAGCAGCGTCCAGAAATCCTGCCCGGAGAGGTCGGACTGGAAGGGCTTTCCGTTCGGCGCGCGCCAGTTCTGACCTTGGTCGTGCTTCACCGCCGTCCCGAACGCGACGAACTCGACGATGTTCGAGCCCCACGCGTGGAGCTGCACGTCGAGGCGCACGCCGACGATGCCGTCGGCGCCGAGCGCGTCCGCCTCTTCCTCCATGCGCACCATCGCGAGCTCGCGCGCTTGGTAGAGCGCTTGGGTGAGCTGCTGCATCTCGGTGTTCGAGGTCGAGGCGACGAACTGGTAGCCGATGTGGAAGATGCTGCTCCCGAGCACGAGGCCGACGGGATGAAAGCCCACCTCCTTGACGAGGAGGAACTCGTTGACCGAGAGGTCGCTCGTGAAAAACTGCCTCTGGCGCATCTGGCCGAGGCGCTCGCGGGCGTGCTGCGGGAGGTCGGCGTAGAGCTGCTTGCCCTGCGGCATCGGCTGACCGGCGTACGGGGGAGGTTGGTTTGCCACGGTTGGTTCTCCGACCATCGAGGATAGCCACCGGTCGGCGCGAAGCTCAATGGTCGACGGCCAGGAATGAAACCAACGGGCGCGTCGTACGTCCAACGAGCATGCGCGCCGACAAACTGGTGCTGGTCCGGTGGCAGGGCGACGTCATCGCCACGCAGACGCTCGCGAAGGGCCAAGCTCCGGACGTGTCGGCGCTGCCGCCGGACGCGCCGGTCAGCCTGGAGGTGATCGACGTGACGGCGAGCCGGGCGCGCTTTCGCGGCCCGTTCGATTGGCGCCCGACCCTCTTGGTGCTCGGCTCCGTCGCGGTTCACGCCGCGATCGCGGCGATGCTGCTCGCGAGCTCGAAAAAGGCGTCGCCCGCGGAAATCGAGCAGGATCGGCTCGCGACGCTGCGCCGTTACGCCACGAAGCTCGCGGTGAACGACGCGCGACCGACGCCCGAGATCCACATCGCCGAGGAGTCGGCTTCGGCTTCGGCTTCGGCGGGCGCGTCCACGTCGCGCGCCGCGCCTTCGGCTCCGAGCGCGCAGATCCCGCGGCGGACGCCGAGCCGAAAAAAGCACGGCGACGCCGCGCAGTCGAGCGCGCCCGCCGTGTGCGCGCCGCCGCACGCGACTGCGTCGTCGAGCCGGACGTGCTCGCGCACCGTCGTCGTCCGTTCGCTGACGCGCTCGTCTTCGAGCTGCTTCACCGACGACGCCGTCTCCGTCGGCGACCGCGGCACGCTCACGTTCCCGTGCTCGGGCGACGGCGAGGCCAAGCTCGCGTTCGATCGCTCGTCGTTCGAGGGCGCGGAGACCGGCGGCGAGCTCGACGTCTGCACCGGCACGCAGTTCCCGTGGGCCGACGGGTGCACGTGGACGAGCGCGCAGAGCGTGACGGGCTCGATCGCGAGCGGCACGCTGCGCTTCACCTACGGAGAAGCGCCGAAGAGCGGTCACGCGGGCGCGTGCGCGTCGGCGTGCTCGGCCACGGGCTCGGTCGAAGTCGAGAGGTGACGTCGGGCGCTCGGCGGGTGGATTCCGGCGGGCGACGTGCTTAGCTTGCGGCGCGTGACGGTCCTCGAGACGAAATCCTTCGGTGCTTCGGGGCTTCGCGCCGCGCCGCTCGGCCTCGCCGGCTCGTACGGCATCGACGCGCGCAGCGTCGAGCGCGCGTTCCACGAGCTCGGCGTGAACTATTTCTTCTTCACGAGCCGCGACGCAGGGATGCGCGACGGCTTGCGCAACCTCATCGTCGCCGGACACCGCGACGCGATCGTCATCGCGGCCGGCGCGAGCGTGCCGACCGGATTCGGCGTGCGCGGCGCGTTCGAAAAGCACTGCAAGACGCTCGGCACGGATCGGATCGACGTCTTTCAAGTCTTCTGGGTGCAGTACCACTGGTACGTCACCGGTCAGACGTGGCCCGCGATGCGGAAGCTCAAGGACGACGGCCTCGTGAAGATGCTCGGCGTCTCCATCCACGATCGCCCGCTCGCGCGCAAGCTCGTGGACGAGCTCGGCCTCGACATGCTCATGATCCGCTACAACGCCGCGCACCGCGGCGCGGAGAAGGAGATCTTCGCGGACCTACCCGAGCGCGCGCGTCCCGCGGTCGTCGCCTACACCGCGACGCGCTGGGGCAAGCTCCTCGAGCCCGCGGGCGGAAAGAGCGCGATGACGCCGGAGGAGTGCTACCGCTTCCCGCTGAGCAACCCGAACGTCGACGTGGTCCTCTGCGGGCCGCGCTCGTACGAGGAGCTCGAGCAAGACGCGCGCGGCGTCGCGCTCGGTCCGCTCCCCGAGTCGCGGCTCGAAGAGGTGCGCGCGTTCGGCGACGTCGTGCGCAAGACCGCCGCGTCGCGCGTCGCGTTCGGGGCCTGATCGACCTCTTACGCGCGGCTCGACCGCGGCCTCGCGGACGCCGCCGCGCTCTCGGAACGTCGACCGTTACAAATCGTTACGTTCGCGTGCGCTCACGGCGGGTCGTCCGGTGCTTATCGTTCTTTTCAGAGAGTGGTGAGCATCATGAAAACAGCGATTCTTCTAGCCAGTGCGCTTGCGTTCGCCGCGCCGCTCGTTCCCGCGACGGCGATGGCTCAAGACGAGGGCCCGGACGCGGTTCAGGTCGCGCCGAGCCCGCAGGGGCAGTGGGTCCAGCTGAGCGATGGCTCGTGGATCTTCGTGCCCCAGAGCCCGAGCACGTACGTCGCCGACGGCGTGCCGTACGTC
>Ga0335085_10015478_pt1 | contig 11065 bp, 10 predicted proteins | sample Lox_Sample_45_FD_206712 | JGI IMG/M metagenome (GOLD analysis project Ga0335085, IMG submission 206712) | Soil microbial communities from Loxahatchee National Wildlife Refuge, Florida, United States - Lox_Sample_4.5 | ecosystem: Environmental > Terrestrial > Soil > Wetlands | place: USA... | reverse complement strand
TCGTAGCGCGGCGTCTCGTGCGATTCCCCCTCGTGCGCGAAGTTTGGATTGGCCTTGAACTCTTCGAGCGTCGCGGAGCGGATGATGCCGCGCTCGCCAAGCGCCTCGTTGCCTTCGAGTGAATTGTTGCCCTGGCCCTGCTCGCCAAACATCGTGCCGCGGTGATCCTGATAGTGGCTCTTGGTGATAGCCACGCCCCACTTTCCTTCTACCTTGCGCACGGCGCCCATCGCGTAGAACGGGGCCCAGGTGTTGCGGATGAGATACGCGTTGAAGCCCGCGCCGCCGGCCACGCGGCCAAACTCGCGCCCATAACCGAGATAGACCGTGACCGAATTATCCGGATGCCCCGGCGCCACAATCACCGGCGCCTTCACGCGGCCGTTGCCCACGCTGATCTCGACAATATCGTCTTCTTCCAGTCCCATCTTCGTCAGCGTCGCGCCGGAGACAATGGCGGCATTGTCCCAGCTAAGATTCGTGACCGGCTTGGGCAGCTCCTGCAGCCAGCCCACATTCGCCCAGCGCCCGTCATACACATTGGGATCGGGCCGGAAGATGATCTCGAACGAGTCCTTCGGAGTGGGCGTGGGGACGCGGCCCAATGTAATCCTGCCCTGATTCGCGGCTTTGCCGTACGCCGTGTCCGCGATCCAGCCGTCGTGCAGCGCCTTGCGCCAGTTCTTTTCAAAATCCCCATTCTTCGAGAGCGTCTCGCGCCACGTCTCGCGCACCGCGTCGTAGGGGCTCACCAACGGCTCGTTGAGCAGCGCCTGGAAGATATGGTGCGCCGTGCGCCCGCCATAGAGGGGATCGATCATCGGCTGCACGATCGAGACTGTCCCGTCGTAGGCTCGTGCATCGGACCACGATTCCAGATAGTGCGCGGCAGGGATGTGCCAGTGCGAAATCTGCCCCGTCTCATCGAGATGTGAGCCTAGGTGCGCAACCATCTTTGCCTTGTTGAAGGCGTCGGCAAAATTCAGATCGGCAGGTGCGTCGTAGATCGGGTTGGCATTCAAAATCACCAGCCAGTCCACTTTTCCCGCGCTCAGATCGGCGACCAGAGCCTTGAAATCGCCAAGCTGATCCGAGGACAGCGGAATCGCGAAATCGGAACCAGGAGAAACCGTCTTGCCCACGTTGCCCAGCGCGTTGTTGATCGCCATCGCCAGCGCCGCAACGGACACATCCTGATACAGCCCCGGAATCACCGCACACTTGCCGGCGTTCGCCTTCAGGTCCTTCACCAGCGCGGCGAAAAACTTCTTCTGCTCATCCGTCCACGCATACGCGGGAGGGTTCGCACCCGCAACGCCCACAGCCTTTGCCAGCTCTGCCGCAAAGGCCGGTATCTCGCTCGCCCGCAGCCCCAGCCGATGCTCGGCCTTCATGCCGGTGGTGGTCGGCGTGCTCTCGATAGCGTAGAGCCGGTTCATCCCGTTTTCCGGCTGCTTGCGGCGGTCCGCGTAGTCACGCACCAATCTATGGAAGCCCGGATAGCTCGCGCCCGACAGAAAATCCGCGTCCAGCGAGACGATGACATCGGCCTTGCTCAGGTCGTATTGAACATTGAATCCTCTTTCGAGGAATGTTCCGGCCAGCGCGGGATCGTACTCGACCAGCTTTGCCTTCGGCCACGCCTTCTCGACCTCGCTCCACTGCCGCGCCAGCGTGGGCGAAGTAATGGTGGCGCTCAAAAAGTAGATGCCGGTCCCGTCCCTGGTCGAGGCCACCTTCTCGCGGAAGGCTTCGGCGAACTCGCCCCACTCCCGGCTCTCGCCGCGATACAACACGTGCTGCGAGCGGTCGGGATCGTAGAGATCGAGCAGCGTGCCCTGCGAATAGGGATCGGAGCCGCCGCGATTGTACGCGTGCTCGGGGTTGCCGTCGATTTTGATGGGCCGGAACTCATCGCTCTTGACCAGCAGCGGCACCGCGCCCGTCGGCAGCGGGTGCGCCGTGGCAAAGTACATCGGCTTGCCAAGGATCAAATCCTCTGGCGCTTTGATGTAGGGATAGATCGGCTCGTCGGGCTGCTTGGTGCAGCCGGCCAGGCCGGCGAGCGCCATCGACGCTCCCATCAACTTCAGAAAGCCGCGGCGCGAAACCGGGTCGATCCACTCCTGCGCAGCCGAGGGAAACTCCCGCTCCACCGCGGCCTGAAACTCCGGCGTATTGGCCAGCTCGTCCAGCGACCGCCAATATTTCTTGCCCTTCGCGCCTTTCAACTTCTCGCGGACGGCGGCCAGCGTCATGGGCGCAGGCGCGATGGTGACCAACTTTTCCGTCTTATCGTTCACGGTACGCTCTGTCGGCTTCTCCACCGCCGGCAAGTTCTTTCTGTTTGCGCTCATCGGTGGCACACCTCGCAATTGGTCAGGTCTTTCGGGTTGCGAATCTTGTAGTGGTCGACGAGGAAACGACCCAACGCCTCCTGGCTGGTGAACTTTTGGTAGGCTATCGGCGCCGCGGCAGGCAGCCCTGCCGCCACATCGCCCGTCAGGCCTTTCGCATCCGTCATGGGCAGCCGTAACGAAGCCACTTCGACGCCTGACTGAGCGGGATCTTTGGTTGTGCAGCTCACGCTTTCGGCCGTGGGTACGCCCGATTTGCCATCGGCCGCCGCGCACCACACGGGGTGATCTCCGGCCGGCGCCGCCCAGACCATGTTGTAGATCTCGCTGGTCGGCCGCAGGTTCTTGGCTGGATTGCGATGGCAGTCCAGGCACCACTCCATCTGCAAGGTGTTTTGCGCGTACATCAGCGGCATCTCGTCTACGCGCCCGTGACAGCTCGCGCAGCCGATGCCCTTGTTTACGTGAATCTCATGGTTGAAGAAGACGAAGTCGGGCAGGTCATGCACCCTGATCCAGGGGATGGATTGCCCGGTCGACCAGCTTTGCCGCACCGGCTCCAGTAATTGGGCATTCGTCCAGATCTGCGCGTGGCAGTTCATGCAGGTGCGCGTGGGAGGTATACCGGCGTAGCTCGACTTCTCCACCGTGGTGTGACAGTACTGGCACTGGAGGCCTAGCCCTTGCACATGGTGTTTGTGGCTGAAGGGCACCGGCTGGTCCGCGCGCTGGCCCTGCCGCGTGACCCACGGCGAGCGCTGCAGCTCGTCGAGCGCGACTCCCAGCGCGATGACGATCAGCCCCGTCAACACCAGGCTCATACGAGCCAGAGCATTGGAGTTACGGTCGAAAATTTGTGCCATCCGCGATTCCCGGAGTGACTTTCGTTAGGTATGCGCCGCGTGCGCTGGCGGTCACATAAGTGATGTGTCAGAAACGCTTTGCAGTAATGTTCACATGGGGGGCGGGGAAGCCCGAAACTTTACTCTAGCAAATTCGATGCAGCATATAACAGGCGCGGTGCGCCAAATCTGCAAAAAAATCTCGCGGAAACCGGTTTGCAAGCGTCTGAAAAGATACCAGGTTGTGACTGGAACGATAGCAGGCTACTCTTCCACATTCACCTCCGGTCTGTTGTGTACCGGAGGTTGGGACGCCGATGAAGAAAATACCATGCCGGAACCCGGGCGCGCCAGACCAGCCGCTTTATATCGGGCAGGGTGGGCGGGCCGACATGCTAGCGTAGTGCCATGCTCCCGACAGAAGACCGTCAACCGACGCGGCCGGACGCCAGTGCCGCAATGCAACGATCCATAATCCTGTCGCACATCTTTCTGAAAGCGCTGGCGACCCCGCCGCCCGAACTGCTTGCCCGTTTTACGAAGGAAGAGGACAGGAAGCAGATCTCAAGCGGGCTCCAGAAGCACGTTGACCAGCAGATTGAGAAACTCCGCGCGGCAGGCCTTTGGGAGCTTCTCGAAGACGCCGAGCGGGAGTTCATGCAGACAGGACCCTTTGAAACCACCATGCGGCAGCGCATCGACGCGGGTTGGCTGGCCGAGTCAATCATGTGCCTGTTTTGGGCTTTGGGACGTAGAGAGGAGATTCTTCCCTACGACCAGGAAGCTGATCCCAGGTCGAATTGGCTCCACAAAGACGAAAAAACGCGCGATTTGTTTCGGGAAGCGGTATTCCGGCCAGAGGCGGAAATCGACAGGCAGCGTGAGTTGGCGGAGCTTTGGCATTGGCGGTGCAGGACGCAAACGCTACTGGCAACCGGGAAGATTCCTGACACTCTTCCGAATGGGACCAAAATGGCAGAAGTCATTCGTCTGGCCGCAGACAAAGCGGCTGAATGGAATGTTCTCGCTCAACCGATCGAAAATGACTTTCCTGCCTTCGGAAAACCGTTTCGAGATGTTTCAGAAGAAGAGCTGAGCAGGTTAACGTCAATCGCGATGGAACGGCACAAGGCGTTCAATTGGCTATGCGGATATGCGGAAGGGAATCGGTGGTCGGAGACTCCTACGGACACATAGTGCACCCAAGTTCACCCTTTCCAGAAACCCATCATCAGTTCAGGCCGCGCGCTTAGAGAAATGGATTCTCGATGCGTAGAGTTCCAAAGCGCTGCCCGTGCTGCAGGTCCTCAGTGAACAAGACATCGCAGCGGGACTGGATTGCCGCTCCCACAATCAGCGAGTCGAACCAGGACAAGCCACTTTGGCCCTTCATCCGCAGGGCTTCGGAATAAAGCGCAACGGAAGAATGCACCGCGAGCAGTGGCCGAAAAACCGCTCCAAGATACTGCTCCGCTTCCAGCGCTCGCATGGGCCTGGCAAACCGCCTCAGGGCCACGTTGAAGAACTCCTGGACAACCTGATAGCTGATCACTCCCTTTTGCGAGGCCAGCGCTTCTCGGATCAGCCTTTGGGCCTTGGCTGCTTTTTGTGCGGCACTTCGGTCGAATGAGTACACAAAGATGTTCGTGTCCAGGAAGAACCTATCGCTCATTCAATTCATCCCTGGTGAAATGCCCGCCGGAATCAATGTCGCCCAGGTTTTTCATCGCCGCATCGTAGGTCTCTGCGTCTCCCTGACTCGCGGTAAACTCGGCGAGCCAGTCGCGAAAGGCCGTATTCAGCGTTCTGCGTTGCGCCCGCGCGATCAAGCGCGCCTTTTCAATCAGATCTTCGTCGGCGCTGAGGGTCACGTTCTTCATACGAAAACAGTGTACACTATTTTCGTGTAAACTCCAAAGACAGATGTCTCTCCAGCCGCTCGTTGCCTGTCATTACCCTTTCCAAAACGCCATCAACAACCCGCCGGCCACGATGAGCCCGCCGCCCGCGTAGATGGGCAACGTCGGCGCCTGGCCGAAGCGCACTTTGTTGAGAATCTGCGCCATGAGGAACACCAGCGCTACGTAAACGCCAAGGAGGCGGCCGAAGTCCCATCGCGGCAGATTGACCGTCGAGCCGTAAGCGGCGAGCACGGCCGCGCCGGCCGCAAAGGCCGCGACCCGCCCCCATCCCGACGAGCGGTAAATACCGACCTGAAAAAACGAGTCGCCAAATACCTCAAGAAATGCCGCCAGCGTGAGCACGGCAAGTGCTCCCAGCGGGCTCGAAACCACTCGTGCAACGGCGCTCATGCGAACAAACCTCCGGGGAAGAGGGCATCGTGCCGGCCTGCGTTTCGCGCCTTTCCCTTGCCGGGAGGAGGCGATTCCGGCTGGCCTCACAGAGGATAACAACCGTATCGTTTAGAATTCATAAGGGCGTAACAGGCAAACTCAAGAAGACTTTCATGTAATTGCGGACTTCGGAGATCACTCTGGAGCCGGAGCGGAGTTCTTTATCAATTGGGCGCAGACGCCCGGAGAACCGGAAAGGAAGGCCATGAAATACGCTGGACTGCTGGTGATGCCTGCCGGATTCCTTCTCGCTGTTGCCGCGCTGGTGCTGTTTCCCGATCCGGCGCGCCGGGCGGCGTTTGTGATTTGCGGTTTGGCCGTTGAGGGGATTGGTTTGGCCGTTGCGGTGCGCGGGCACATGCTGGCGCGCGGGGCGAGGCGGCCATGAATCCCATCCCCTCTGTTCCGGCCATGAGCGACGCCGTCTTCCCGCTCGCGCTCGCGCTTCTTTTTCTCTGTCCGCTGGCTATCGCCGGCGTGGCGCTCATCAATGCCGGCCTGGGCCGTTCGCGCTCGGCCGCGCAGGCGCTTTTGGGTAATCTGGCCATCGTGGCTGTTGCCGCCATCGTCTTTGCGCTTGTGGGCGCGTCCTTTGCTGGAGTCCTGCCGGGCGCGTCGGCCAGCGCGGGATTCAGTTTTCATGCGGCGGGCAAGCCATGGAACTGGCTCGGCGAAGGGTCGTTCGTGCTCCGCGGCCTCGCGAGCGCGGCGCCGCAATCGCAGCTTGCTTTGCTCTTTGAGTTTCTGGCCGTCGCCATGGCTGCGATGATTCCCTGGGGCTCGGGTGCTGACCGCTGGCGTCTCGCGGCCGGCGGTGCGTCGGCAGCAATTCTGGCAGCTTTCGTCTTTCCTCTCGCCGCCCATTGGATCTGGGGCGGCGGCTGGCTGGCGCAATTAGGCGTCAACTTCGGGCTCGGCGCGGGATTTCTCGACGGCGGCGGCGCAGGCACAGTCCACGCTCTTGGTGGCCTGAGCGCGCTGGCCGTCGTCTGGATCGCCGGACCGCGCAAGGGCAAGTTCCCAAAGGAGGGCCTTTCCACCGCCATGCCCGGCCACAACGCCGCCTATGTGCTCTTCGGCTGTTTGCTGGCCCTCGTCGGATGGCTGGCCTGGAACGCGGCTGGCGCAATCCTGTGGCTGCACGCCCCGCTCGCCGCGTTGCCCGGCACAGCGATCAGTACATTGCTCTCGGCATCGGCGGCGCTCGCGGTAACTTTGGCTGTCACCCGTTTCCGCTTCGGCAAGCCCGACGCCAGTCTCTGCGCCAACGGCTGGCTGGCCGGCCTGGTGGCTTCTAGCGCCTGCGCGGCTCTCACCACTCCCGTTGAAGCAATCTTCGTCGGGGCCGTAGCCGGCATCGTTACTCCGCTGATGGTCGAGCTGCTTGAGCTTGCGCTTTCCATCGACGATCCCACCGGCGCCATCACCGTCCACGCCGCCGCCGGCCTGTGGGGACTTCTGGCCGCGGGCCTTTTCGCGCCGCAGCCGGGCCAGCTCATTGCACAGCTGGCCGGCATCGCAGCACTGCTGGGCGTGGTGCTGCCGCTGGTCTATCTTCTCTTTGCGCTGCTCAACCGCCTCGTTCCCTTCCGCGTGGACCCCGACGGCGAGCGCATCGGTATGGACCTGCACGAACTGGGCGGCGGGGCCTATCCGGAGTTTGTGATTCACAGCGACGAGTCGTACCGCTAATTCAAGACAGGGGTATCATCGTAGGTATGGCGACCACTCGCATTCCGGAAACCGAAGCTGGCGGCGGCGTCTCTGCCGTTGCCGCGCGAGAGCCGGAATTGGCGGAGCTATGCCGGCAGTTTCACATTCGCCGGCTGGAGCTCTTCGGTTCGGCACTGAGCAGCACCTTCGACCCCGAACGCAGCGATCTCGATTTCCTGGTCGAGTTCGGACCGCTCCCGGCAGGCGCATACGCAGACGCCTTTTTCGGCTTCAAAGAGGCGCTTGAACATCTCTTCGGGCGATCCGTCGATCTGGTTGTTCTCTCAGCCATTCGCAATCCTTATTTCCGCCAGAGCATTGAGCAAGGAAAGACCCTCCTCTATGCGGCTTGAGGCGCGAAAGTATCTTTACGACATCCAGGAGGCTGCCAAGCTCGCCGCCCAGTTCACCGACGGCAAGGATTTCGCGGAATACCAGCGAAATCCTATGCTGCGCTTCGCCGTCGAACGCGCTTTCGCTGTCATCGGCGAGGCGCTGGCCCAGCTTGCCAGAATGGATTCGCTCTCTCTGCCAAGATCACCGACTTCCGCAACATCGTTGCCTTCCGTAACATTCTTGTCCACGCCTACGCCCAGGTCGACGACCGCATCGTCTGGGAGATCGTGCAATACAAGCTCCCCGTGCTCATCCGTGAGGTGGCCGCACTCATGAATGAAGAAGATCGGCTATAAGCGATAACATTGGGAAGCAAAAAGCCCGCTGGATGCGGCGTTCATTGTCTACAGCGACGAGTCGTACCGGTAAACCCGGGCCTCGGGCGAAGATTTTTCAAAGGTGTCATTTACTGGCCATCCAGGATTTGACGGCGATGAGGCGACCCGAGCCGAGTTGTTAGCGATCTCAACTACGCGACAGTAGACTCAATGCGCAGCCTTCAGTTTCAGTTCAAGCTTTATCTAAAGCTTGTGGCGTTGAAACGGGCAGCCGCAGCAGACGAAGAAGGGTCCGACCAAATGGCAGAAGAAGATCCGGTTTCTCTGAGGTCCAGCGCTCCCATGATGGATTCTCATTTGTTTTCCGATGACGCGATGATGAGCAAATTCCGCTTCATCGTTGAACTCGATAGGCTCAAGACCATCTTTCGCCGAACACTGCTCCTCGACAAGTCAAGAGCCGAAAATGACGCGGAGCATAGCTGGGAGATGGCGGCGATGGCTTTGGTCCTGCATTCGTACGCCGAGCCTGGGACCGACCTACTTCGCGTGCTGAAGATGCTCATCATCCATGACCTCGTAGAAATTGATGCGGGAGATACCTACGTGTATGACGAAAAAGCGGCCCGTGACCAAACAGAACGTGAGGCCGCGGCCGCCTCGCGCATCTTCGGACTTCTAAGCGATCCAGAGAGGGCAGATCTCTATGCCTTATGGAGGGAATTTGAGGATCGCCTTACACCGGAGGCTCGCTTCGCACGCGCCCTCGATCGGCTGCAGCCGCTGTTACACAACTATTGCACCGAAGGCGAAGTGTGGCGCAGGGACGCGATAAGGGCTTCACATGTGCGGCAGGTGATTCGCGTAATAGGCGAAGCTTCAGCAGCGCTTGGCGCTCTTGCTGATCGGTTGCTCGAAGCAGCTATTGAGAAAGGTTATCTCATGATGGATGCGACGCCAAACGGAGTTCGATAGTTCGGAATAGCGGCCCGCGAGCGGTGGTGACGGGAGCCGTACTTGTGACTATCGCCGCGCCAGCAGCAGCATCACCACAAACAGCGCCACCGGAATCAGCACCAACCCCGCGTAGAGCAGCATCTTCCTGTTGCTGAAGAAGCGCCCTCTGCGCACCGCAAGCCCGCGCGCGCCCTCTTCCACGCCCACCTGGTCCTGGTGCTCCAGCTCCCACGCCATCTCGTGCGCCGTCGAGTAACGGTGGTGGGGGTCGCGCTCCAGCGCGCGGAAGAGAATCTCCTCAATCGCGGGCGGAATCTCCGGGTTGAGCTTGCGCGCCGGCGCGGGGTCGATCAGCAGCCGCTCGTTCATCACCGCCAGCGGATTGGATCCCGTAAACGGCGGCTGGCCGGTAAGCATCTCGTAGAGCATCGCGCCCAGCGCGTAGATATCGCTGCGTTGGTCGCCGCGCTGGCCCTTTACCTGCTCGGGCGAGATGTAGTCGGGCGTGCCCAGGGCGGGCGTGATCGCGGCGTGCGTGATGCGCCGCGCGTCTTCCTTCAGGGCGATGCCGAAGTCGATGAGCTTAATGTGATCGGCGGCGCCGACCATCACGTTCTCCGGTTTCAGGTCGCGGTGCACCACGCCGTGCTTGTGCATGGTGTCGAGTGCGCTCAAAATCTCCAGCGCGAAGTGGACCGCGCGGTCCACGGGCAGTTTCCGCTGCTCGTTGAGGATGGCCCGCAGCAGCCTGCCCTCGACCCACTCGATGACCATGTAGCGGCGGCTGCGCTCTTCGCCGTCGTAGGTCTTCACAATGCCGGGATGGTCCAGTTGCTGGCCGATCTCCTCCTCGCGGCGGAAGCGCTCCAGCAGAACAGGATCGGTTTCCATCTCAGGGTGCGGAACCTTAACGGCCACCTGCCGGCCAGTGCCGAGGTCGGTGGCCCGGTAGAGCGTGGACATGCCTCCACGCCCGACCACCGCCTCCAGGCGATAGTGATCCAGCGTATCTCCAACTTCCGGCGTTGTCATTACTTCCGATAGCATCGCAAGTTCGAGTGTTTCATGCAATGCATAAGGAAAGTGCAAGGCAAAGGACAGGGAGGCGCAAGGAACGGCGAATCCGGCTCCGCAAGGAATACAGGCGAAGGAACACGTGCATGAGGATTCCGCCCCGCGCCGAAAACAGCCCTGCCGCACGGCAGGAAAGTCGTTATGATGGATGGCAAGATGCCCCACATGTTTCGACTGTATTTAGCCTGCCTGGCGCTGGCCTGCGCGGCGGGCGCCGGCGCTGCCCGTGGCGCCGCAGTGAAGGCGCACCCCAGTAATCAGGCGCCGGCGCAGGACACTGGATTCCTGAATCGCAAGATCGAACTGCATGGGGTTACTTATCGCTTTCAGGTCTACCTGCCTGAGAATTGGCGGCGCGACGACGGCAGGCAATGGCCGATCATTCTTTTTCTCCACGGCCGGGGCGAACGAGGCTCCGAAGGCATGTGGCAGACGCAGGTCGGCCTGCCAGAAGCGGTGCGCGACCACCCCGACCGCTGGCCGTTTGTGATTGTGATGCCGCAGTGCCCGCAGGACGCCCATTGGACCGATGCCGCCATGCTGGAGATGGCGGTGGCCGCGCTGGACCAGGAATCGGCCGAGTTTCATGGCGACGCCGCGCGCACCTACCTCACCGGGCTCTCGATGGGAGGGTACGGGGCATGGGAGCTGGCGCGCCTTTATCCGCATCGCTGGGCCGCCATTGCGATAGCAGCAGGCGGAGTCTTTTGGAGCTACGAGCCTGATCGCAGGCGGCAGGCTTCAACCCTGCCTGCCGAGTATGCCCGGGCGGTGGGCCACGTACCTGTCTGGCTCTTTCACGGCAGCCTCGATTCTGTGGTGTCGCCGCGCCAGAGTCAGTTGATGTTCGACGCCTTCAAGGCGGCCGGCGGAAACATACGCCTGTGGATTTACCAGGAGAGCAATCACGATTGCTGGACCCGTGCCTTTAACGAGCTGGAGCTGCCGCGCTGGCTGCTGGCGCATCCCCTTCCCCCCACGAACGAGATCTTTGCCGAACGGCTGGTGATTCCCAGCTTCCCACCCGCCATCAGGCTGCCGGCCGCACAGCTCGACAGCCTGGCCGGCGACTACCGCGAAATCGACGGCCTTGC
>Ga0335085_10015477_pt1 | contig 11065 bp, 10 predicted proteins | sample Lox_Sample_45_FD_206712 | JGI IMG/M metagenome (GOLD analysis project Ga0335085, IMG submission 206712) | Soil microbial communities from Loxahatchee National Wildlife Refuge, Florida, United States - Lox_Sample_4.5 | ecosystem: Environmental > Terrestrial > Soil > Wetlands | place: USA... | reverse complement strand
CGGATCGTGGGCGTCCTCAACGTGACGCCCGACAGCTTCTCCGATGGCGGCGCCTTCCTCGATCCCGTGCGCGCGATCGCGCAGGGGCGCGCGCTGCTCGAGGCGGGCGCCGATATCGTCGACATCGGCGGGGAGTCCACGCGACCCGGTGCCGAGCCGGTGGCGCCGGAAGAAGAGCTGCGTCGCGTCCTTCCGGCGGTGCGCGCGCTCGCCGAAGCAGGCGCGCTCGTCTCGATCGACACGCGCCACGCCGCGGTGATGGAGACGGCGCTCGCTGCGGGCGCGCGCATCGTCAACGACGTGACCGCGCTCACCGGCGATCCCCGGAGCCTCGATGTCCTGCGCAAGAGCGGCGCCGCGGTCGTGCTCATGCACATGGGCGGCGATCCCCGGACGATGCAGCGCGATCCCCGCTACGACGACGTGACGCTCGACGTGCTCGACTACCTCGAGGCGCGGATCGCCGCTTGCGAGGCGGCGGGGATCGCGCGCGACCGGATCGCCGTCGATCCCGGCATCGGCTTCGGCAAGACGCTCGCGCACAATCTCGCCCTATTGGCGCGTCTGGCGGCGTTCCACGGACTCGGCACGGCCGTGCTTTTGGGCGCCTCGCGAAAATCCTTCATTGCCAAGGCGAGCCGCGGCGAGCCGGCGGAGGCGCGGCTCCCGGGCTCGCTCGCGGCGGCACTTGCGGCGGCGGGGCAGGGGGTGCAGCTTTACCGTGTCCACGACGTGGCGGAAACGCGCCAGGCGCTCGCCCTCAAAGAACGCATCGAATCCGCGGGTTAGCGGTTTGTTGACCTTGCCTCTGATAGCCTGCGGTATAAATCCCGCTAGGCGGAAATGTCCCTGAGGGAGCGATGACCCGAAAGCTCTTCGGAACCGACGGCATCCGCGGCCAAGCGAACAGCGAGCCGATGACGCCGGAGACCGCGCTCAAGGTCGCGATGGCTGCCGGCCAAGTGCTCCGCCGGGGCGAGCATCGCCATGTGGTCGTGATCGGCAAGGACACGAGGCTTTCCGGCTACATGGTCGAGCCCGCGCTCACCGCGGGCTTCATCGCGCGTGGCATGGATGTGGTGCTCGTGGGGCCGCTGCCGACACCGGCGATCGCGATGCTGACGCGATCGCTGCGCGCCGATCTCGGCGTCGTGGTCTCAGCCTCGCACAATCCCTTCGAGGACAACGGCATCAAGCTATTCGGCGCCGACGGCTACAAGCTCTCCGACGAAATCGAGCGGGCGATCGAGGCCGTCGTGCATTCGAACGCGATCGACCGGGTTCCACCAAACGAGCTGGGCCGCGCCAAGCGCCTCGACGACGCCGGCGGCCGCTACATCGAGTTCGTGAAGGGAACCTTCCCCAAGGGCCTCCGCCTCGATGGTCTCAAGATCGTCGTGGATTGCGCCAATGGCGCTGCCTACAAAGTCGCCCCTACCGTGCTCTGGGAGCTCGGCGCCGAGGTGATCCCGTTGGGCGTGGCGCCTGACGGCTTCAACATCAATCGGGACTGCGGGACGACCTCCACGGTGGCGATGCGCCACGCGGTGACCGCACGCGGCGCTCATCTCGGAATCGCACTCGACGGCGACGCCGACCGGCTCCTTGTCGCCGACGAGCGCGGCGAGCTCCTCGACGGCGACCAGCTCATGGCCCTGATCGCGGCACGCTGGCAGCGCGCCCAGGCGCTGCGCGGCGGCGTCGTCGTGGCGACCGTAATGTCGAACCTCGGCCTCGAGCGCTATCTGCGCGGGCTGGGCCTCGCGCTCGTGCGCGCCACCGTCGGCGACCGCTACGTCGTCGAGGAAATGCGCCGGCGCGGGGCAAATCTCGGCGGCGAGCAATCCGGGCACATCATCCTCGGCGACCATTCCACGACCGGCGACGGCTTGATTGCGGCCTTGCAGGTGCTGGCTGCGATCGTCGAGACCGGGGCGCCCGCAAGCGAAGTCTGCGGCGTCTTCTCGCCCGTGCCGCAGCGTCTCCTCAATCTCCGCGTCGACAACGCGGCGGCGCTCGAGAACAAGGCGGTGCGGGAGGCGATCGCCGCGGGCGAGCGCCGGCTCGGCGAGCGCGGCAGGCTGCTCGTTCGCAAATCCGGCACCGAGCCGCTGATCCGTATCATGGCGGAATGCGAGGATGAGAGCCTCGTGGCAACAGTGATCGACGAGGTCGCATCGGCGGTGCGAATCGCAGGCGCCGGGCGGCGAGCCGTGGGATGAAGGGTAGAGTCCTCGTCGTTGGGGGCTCCGACTCCGGCGGTGGCGCCGGCATCGAGGCCGACATCAAGACGGTGACCGCGCTCGGCGGCTTTGCTGCGACGGCGATCACCGCACTCACGGCGCAGAATACGGTCGGCATCTTCGGGGTAGTCCCGATCGAGGCGGACTTCGTCGGACAGCAGATCGATGTGGTCCTCTCGGACATCGGGGCTGACGCCATCAAGACCGGCATGCTCCGCAGCGCCGACGTGATCGACGCGGTCGTGCAGGCGATTGAGGCGCGCGCTCCGGATGTGCCGGTGGTCGTCGATCCCGTCATGGTCTCAACGAGCGGCCAACGGCTCCTCGACCGCAACGCCGTCGATGCGCTGAAGCGCAGCCTTCTCGTGCGCACAACGGTGGTGACGCCCAATGTCCCGGAAGCGGAGGCGCTCACCGGGATGGAGATCCGCGACATCGACAACATGCGCCGCGCCGCCGAGATGCTGGTGACGCTCGGCGCGAAATACGTGGTGTTGAAGGGCGGGCACATAGGCGGCCGCACCGTCTCCGATCTCGTCGCCGACGTGACCGGCAGCTATGTCCTCAGCAGCTCGCGGATCGACACGCGCCACACGCACGGCACCGGCTGCACGCTCGCCTCGGCCATCGCGACCGGGCTCGCTCAAGGGATGGAAATGCGTCCCGCGATCGAGCGCGCCCGTCGATACTTGATTGCCGCGCTCGCCACCGCCCCCGGCTACGGCAAGGGCCACGGGCCTCTCAACCACGCTCATACGTGCAATGCGGATGAGTAGAGGGGGCGGGCCCCGCTGCCCTCCCCCTCAAGGAGCGAGCGCACTCTTCAAATGACGGAAAGATAACTCTCCGCCGGCCGCGCCAGCAGCGCCGCGATTCGCTCGAGGGCGCGCGCGACGTCGGCGCGGCGCTGCGGCGTCCCGAGACAGAGGCGCACGGCGTTTGGCGGGCTGGTGCGGCCGAGCCAAAAGGCGGTCGCAGCGGTGACGCCCACACCGGCGCGCCGCGCTGCCGCCTCGAAGGCCTCCGCACGCCAGCCCTCGGGGAGCCAGAGCAGAACATGCGTGGCGGTGGGATGGCCGGTCACTCGGGCACCTCTGAGGATCGTCCGCGCGAGGCGCTGGCGCTCGCCCGCCTCTGCGCGCTTTTCCGCGACGAGTCGATCGGCGGTGCCGTCCTCGATCCAACGGGTCGCGAGCGCCGCCATCAAGGGCGTCGCCATGTAGATCGTCGCGCGCAACGCCGCCGATACGCGTTCCATGGCTTCCGCGGGAACCTGGACGTAGCCTATGCGCAGGCCGGGCGCGAGGCTCTTCGAGGTCGAGGTGATGTAGTAGCCACGCTGCGGTGCCAGGGCCGCGAGCGGCGTCGGCGGCTTCTCCAGCAAAAAGCCGTAGACGTCGTCCTCGACGAGTGCGACGCCGTGGCTCTCCGCGATCTCCGCGACCGCGCGGCGCCGCTCCTCCGAGAGCACCGTTGCGGTCGGGTTATGCAAGTTCGGAAGCGTATAGAGCGCCTTGACGGTGCCGCCGCGGCAGAGGGCCGCAAAGCTCTCGGGAAGCAGGCCCTCATCGTCCATGGCGACGGGCGCGAGGCGAAGATTCAAGAGGCTCGCGGCCGAGCGCACGCCGGGATAGGTGAGGCTCTCGACCGCCACAGTGTCGCCCGGCTGGGTCAGCGCGGAGAGCACGGAGGCGACGGCATTCTGTCCGCTCTGGGTCACCAGCACGCGCGCGGGATCTGCGGGGATGCCGCCGCGCGCGATCCAGCGCGCGCCCGCCGCTCGGTCGATCGCGCGCCCCGCATGGGGCTGATACTGGATCAGCTCCTCGAGCTCGGGGCTCTCGGCGATCTCACGCAGTCCCTTCGCCACGAGCTTCGGCTCCTCGCCGGTCTGCGGGCGATTGAGGCTGAGATCGACGAAGTCGGGGCCGAGCGGCTCCTTGCGCAACGCGAGGTCCGGCGCGGTACCGAGCGGGCGCACATAGGTGCCGCGGCCGACCTCGCCGGAGATGAGTCCTCGGCGCTCGGCCTCGGCATAGGCGCGCGTCACCGTCCCCACGGTCACCTTGAGATTCCAGGCGAGGTCGCGATGGGTCGGGAGCCGCGTTCCCACGGGAAGGCGGCCTGCGCGGATGTCCAATGCGAGCGCGTCAGCGATCGCGCGGTAGATCGGGCCGCGCTGGCGATTGAGTTCAGGTTGCCAATTTGTCATGGTGACAAGTTTGAAATTGACCCCGGGTCTCGCGTCCAGAAGACTTATTGTGCTGGGCATTGTAGCCAAGCATGGCTTGGATGGATAGGGACAAGATGCGGCACGCGTCACTGACTGCCACCGCGACGTTCGACATCGACTATCGCGAGGAGCCGGACCTTTCGGTCGAGGAATTCATCGACGTACTGCGGCGTTCGACACTGGCGAAGCGCCGGCCGATCGACGAGCCCGAGCGCATCCGCCGAATGCTCGCGCACGCGGACATCACGCTCTGCGCGCGCGAGCCGCAGGGGAAGCTCGTGGGCATCTCGCGCGCGATCACCGATTTCTCCTATTGCTGCTATCTCTCGGAGCTCGCGGTCGACGAGGCGTGGCAGGGACGCGGCATCGGTGCCGCGCTCCTCCGCAAGACGCATGAGCGCGCGGGACTCGGCGCGAAGCTCATCCTGCTCTCCGCGCCCGAGGCCATGAGCTATTACCCGCGTGTCGGGATGGAAAAGGCGGAGAACGCCTTCATGATCCCGCGCAAGCGCTGAGCACCGGGAGGGTCGCACGTGCGCATTTCGCTATATCAGGTCGATGCCTTCACCGACCATGTCTTCGGCGGCAATCCCGCGGCCATCTGCCCGCTCGAGGAGTGGCTGCCGGACGCGACGATGCAGGCGATCGCCACAGAGAACAACCTCTCGGAGACCTCCTTCTTCGTTCGCGATGGCGATGGATACTTCATCCGCTGGTTCACGCCGACGCATGAGATCGATCTCGCGGGGCATCCGACGCTTGCCACGGCCTATACGATCTTCCGGTTCCTCGCGCCGAGCCGCGATCGGCTCGAGTTTCGCACGGTCAAAGCCGGCACGCTGGTGGTGACGCGGGAGCGCGATCTCCTTTCCATGGATTTCCCAGCGCGTCCGCCGAAGCCTTGTCCGACACCATCGGGTTTCGCCGCGGCGCTTGGCAGGGCGCCGATCGAGGTGATGGCGTCGCGCGACTATCTCGCGGTCTTCGCTCGGGCCGCGGATGTGGCGGCGCTCACGCCGGACTTCAATGCACTTGCAAAGCTAGACCGATTCCTCGTCATCACGACGGCGCCGGGAGAGGATGGTATCGATTTCGTTTCGCGCTGCTTCGCGCCCGCGAGCGGCATCAACGAGGATCCCGTGACCGGCTCCGCGCATTGCACTCTCGTCCCCTATTGGGCCGGCCGGCTCGGCAAGACGAAGCTTCGAGCGCGGCAAATCTCCAGGCGCGTCGGCGACCTCTGTTGCGAGCACCGCGGCGAGCGCGTGACCATCGCGGGGAAGTGCGCTTACTACATGCAGGGAACGATCGAGGTCTGACGCGCGGGGATCAGCGCGCGGTCACGAAGCTCCGGAGCTTGAGCGGGGATCCGACCGTGCGGAGGGGCTCGAGCCCGGCGCCGGTGCCGCGCACGACGATGTCGCCGTAGTCGAAGATGCGGCCCATCAGCGACTGCAAGACGTCGACGCTCTCGACCTTGTCCATGTTCATCTCGATAGTGCGCCGGCTGATCCAGCCGCGCTTGATGATGATGCGCCGGTTGGTGACCGCAAGCTCGGTCGTACTGCGGCGTATCCAGGCTCCGAGCCAGGCATAGATCGCGACGGCGCCCACCAGCAGGCCGGGGATATAAGCGATTCGGTCGGGGAGATAGGATCCGGCGATGAGGAGCGCCACCGCGAGCGCGCTGGTCGCGAGCGCATGCAGATAGATGAACCAGTGCAGCTTGGCCCGATGAACGATCTGCTCTCCAGGCTGCAGCACCTGGTCAATGTAGCTCATGGTAGCTTTCCCTCTCGTCGCTCTCTCATTAAGCGAGGTATTGGACCCGGCGCCAATCGAAAACTCGTGGGGCCCCTTGCGCCAGAGCCGCGCTCGGATAAGGTGACTCGCTCCGAGCAGCGGGAGGATTCGCCGTGGCGAAGACTTATAGGATATCCGCGATTCCCGGCGACGGCATCGGCCACGAGGTGGTGCCGGAGGGGATGCGGGTGCTGGAAGCAGCAGGCCGGCGCTTCGGCTTTGCACTCCAATGGCGCCAGTACGACTGGAGCTGCGAGCGCTACAGCAAGACCGGCAGCATGATGCCCGCGGACGGACTGGCGCAGCTCCGCGAGAGCGACGCCGTCTTCCTGGGCGCGGTCGGATTTCCTGGCGTGCCCGACCACGTCTCGCTCTGGGGCCTCCTGATTCCGATCCGCCGTGGCTTCAAGCAGTATGTGAACCTGCGGCCGATTCGGCTTCTGGCGGGCGTCGACAGTCCGCTCAAGGACCGCAAGCCCGGCGAGATCGATTTCTACGTCGTGCGCGAGAACAACGAGGGTGAATATTCGGAGATCGGCGGTAGGCTCTATGCGGGAACCGATCTCGAGATGGCGATGCAACAGACGGTGTTCACGCGTCGCGGCTGCGACCGCATCATGCGCTTCGCCTTCGAGCTCGCGATGAAGCGAAGAAAGCACGTGACTTCCGCCACGAAGTCGAACGGCATCATCCATACGATGCCCTATTGGGACGAGCGCTTCGCCGCGATCGCCAAGGAATATCCCGGCATCAAGACCGACCAGTATCACATCGACATTCTCACGGCGCATTTCGTGCGGCATCCCGATTGGTTCGACGTGGTCGTGGGCTCGAACCTCTTCGGCGACATCCTCAGTGATCTCGGGCCCGCGGTGGTCGGCTCGATCGGGATCGCGCCTTCCGCCAACATCAATCCCGAGCGCGAGCTCCCCTCGATGTTCGAGCCCGTGCACGGCTCCGCGCCCGACATCTACGGCAAGGAGATCGCCAATCCCATCGGCCAGATCTGGTCGGGCGCGATGATGCTCGAGCACCTGGGTGAGAGTGCGGCCGCCGCCGCAATCGAGGCCGCGATCGCGACGGTGCTGGCCGATCCCAAGGCTCCGAAGACGCCCGATCTCGGCGGCAAGGCCAAGACGAAGGAGCTTGGCGACGCCATCGCGGCGGCGCTCGCCTGAGGGATCGAGATGACCGACCGCTACTTCGAGGATTTCGCCGTCGGCGATCGTTTCGTTACGCACGGCGTCACGCTCACGGAGAGCATGATCATCGATTTCGCCCTGCGCTACGATCCGCAGCCCTTCCACATCGACATCGAGGCCGCCAAATCCACCATCTTCGGCGGTCTCATCGCGAGCGGCTTCCAGACGCTGGCGCTCGGTTTCCGCATGGTGCTGGAGTCCGGTGTCTTCCGCGCCGCGGGCACTGGCTCGCCGGGCTTCGACGAACTGCGCTGGCTCCGCCCGGTGCGTCCCGGCGATACGCTCCACACGGAGTTCGAGGTTCTTGAGACGAAGGCGTCGTCTTCCAAACCCGACCGCGGCAGCGCTCGGGTCAAATTCTGGATCAAGAACCAGAAGGGCGAGGACGTGATCACCTTCACGGCGATAGAGCTGCTACGGCGACGCCAGCGCGATTGACGCACTGCACCAATCTCTCTAATTTCGCCCGCGGGACACAGCCCCCCAACGGGTCGCATCTATTCTGCAAGGAATAGCCATGAAGCCGCTCGCTCGGCCCGCCAACCCCTGCTTCTCCTCCGGCCCTTGCGCCAAGCGCCCGGGATGGTCGCTGGAAGCGCTCAACGCCGCCTGCCTCGGCCGCTCGCACCGCTCGAAGCCCGGCAAGGTCAAGCTCAAGGAAGTGATCGACCGCTCCCGCGCCGTACTCGGCGTGCCCGCGGATTATCGGCTCGGCATCGTGCCCGGCTCTGACACCGGCGCGGTCGAGCTCGCGCTCTGGTCGCTCCTCGGCGCGCGCAGCGTCGATCTCCTTGCCTGGGAGAGTTTCGGCGAAGGCTGGATCACCGATGCGGTGAAGCAGCTCAAGCTCAAGGACGTTCGCACCCTCCGCGCGCCCTACGGGAAGCTTCCGGACCTCGCGCAGGTTGACTGCGACCGCGATGTTGTCTTCACCTGGAACGGCACCACCTCCGGCGTGCGGGTGCCCGATGGGGATTGGATCAAGCCCGGCCGGCAAGGTCTCACCATCGCCGATGCGACCTCCGCGGCTTTTGCGATGGACCTGCCCTGGCAGAAGCTCGATGTCGTGACCTGGTCCTGGCAGAAAGTGCTGGGGGGCGAGGGCGCGCACGGCATGATCGCGCTCAGCCCGCGCGCCGTCGCGCGAGCCGAGAGCCACGCGCCCGCTTGGCCGCTGCCGAAACTCTTTCGACTCATCTCGAAGGGCAAGTTCAACGAGGCGATCTTCGTCGGCGAGACCATCAACACGCCCTCGATGCTTTGCGCCGAGGATGCGCTCGATGGGCTGAAATGGGCGGAGCGCATCGGCGGCTTGCAAGCGCTGATCGCGCGCTCCGAGGCGAATCTCGCGGCGATCGCGGAATGGGTCGAGCGGACGCCCTGGGTCCGCTTCCTCGCGGAGGACCCGCGCACGCGGTCCTGCACGTCCGTTTGCCTCGCGATCACCGCCGATTGGTTTGCGCGACTCCGCGAGGATGACCAGCGGGCGGCCGTGAAGCGCATGGAGGCGCTGCTCGAGTCCGAGCACGCCGCCTATGACATCGCGGGCCATCGCGATGCGCCGCCGGGGCTTCGAATTTGGGCGGGCGCCACTGTCGAGCGCTCCGACATTATGGCGCTCTTCCCGTGGCTCGATTGGGCCTACGGCGAAATTCGCCGCGCCGCGGCGGCCTGAGGAGCACCGCCCCATGGCCAAGGTCCTGATTGCGGACGCGCTCAGCCCGCGCGCGGTGGAGATTTTCAAGCAGCGCGGCATCGAGGCCGATGTGAAAATCGGTCTGACAGCGGACGCGCTCAAGCGCATCGTCGGCGATTACGACGGGCTTGCCGTGCGCTCGGCGACGAAGGTGACGCGGCCGCTGATCGAGGCGACGGCGCGGCTCAAGGTGATCGGCCGCGCGGGGATCGGCGTCGACAACATCGACGTTCCCGCTGCGACACAGCGCGGCATCGTCGTGATGAACACGCCCTATGGCAATTCCATCACGACGGCCGAGCACGCGATCGCGCTCCTCTTCGCGCTCGCCCGCGAGATACCCGCCGCCGACCAGTCGACCCAGGCCGGCAAATGGGAGAAGACGCGCTTCATGGGGGTCGAGCTCTTCGGCAAGACCCTGGGTGTCGTCGGCTGCGGCAACATCGGCTCGATCGTTGCGGACCGCGCGCTAGGGCTCAAGATGAAGGTGATCGCCTACGATCCCTACCTCTCACCCGAGCGCGCGGTGACGCTCGGCGTCGAGAAGGTCGAGCTCGACGATCTCCTCGCGCGCGCGGATTTCATCACGCTGCACACGCCGCTCACGGATGCGACGCGGAACCTCATCGATGCGAAGGCGCTTTCCAAGACCAGGAAGGGAGTACGCATCGTCAATTGCGCTCGCGGCGGCCTCGTCGTCGAGCAAGACCTGAAGGCCGCGTTGGACTCCGGCCAGGTCGCGGGGGCGGCGCTCGACGTCTTCCCTGTGGAGCCCGCGACGGAAAACGTCCTCTTCGGCCACCCGCACGTGGTGGCGACACCGCATCTAGGCGCGGCCACGACCGAGGCACAGGAGAACGTGGCGCTGCAGATCGCAGAGCAGATGTCGGACTTTTTGATGACCGGCGCGGTCACGAATGCGCTCAACATGCCCTCGCTCACGGCGGAGGAGGCGACGCGCCTCAGGCCCTATATGAAGCTCGCGGAGCAGCTCGGGAGCTTTGCAGGCCAGCTCACGGAATCGCCGCTCAAGGCGGTCGCGATCGAATACGAGGGTCACGTCGCCGGCCTCAACGTAAAGCCGCTGACTTCGGTGGTGCTGACGGGGCTCCTCGCGCCGCTCCTCGACAGCATCAACATGGTGAACGCGCCGGTCATCTGTCGCGAGCGCGACATCAAGGTGAGCGAGACCCGCAGCAGCGCTGCGGGCGACTTCCAGACCCTGATCCGCGTCACCGTCACCACCGAGCGGCGCACGCGGGGCGTCGCGGGGACGCTCTTCGGCGGCAACAAGCCGCGGATCGTCATGATCGAGGGCGTGCCGATGGAGGCCGAGCTCGGTGCCAACATGCTCTTCGTGCGCAACAAGGATAAGCCGGGGTTCATCGGCAATCTCGGCCGCACCCTCGGCGAGGCGGGCATCAACATAGCGACGTTCCATCTGGGCCGCACCGCGCCCGGCGAGGATGCAATTTGCCTCGTCCAGGTCGACCAATCCCTGGACGAGTTGGTGCTAGGGCAGATCTGCATGGTTCCACACGTCGTGCAGGCGAAGCTGCTGCGGTTCTGAGCATTGCCCGCTTTTCGTTTGCGGGCGTCCCGGAAACCGGATATCCCCGGCGGCATGAACGAGAGCCTGCACCCGGCCCTCCTGCCATCGGGGCTTGTCGACTTGCTGCCGCCGGAGGCGAGCCGCGAGGCCGAGGTCGTCTCGCGCATGGTCGCGGTGCTCGAGAGCCACGGCTACGAGCGCGTGAAGCCGCCGCTCCTGGAGTTCGAGGAAAATCTCTTGAGCGGTACCGGCGCCGCCATGGCGAAGGAGACCTTCCGCCTGATGGATCCGATCTCGCAGCGCATGGTCGGGCTCCGCGCGGACATGACCACACAG
>Ga0335085_10015476_pt1 | contig 11066 bp, 13 predicted proteins | sample Lox_Sample_45_FD_206712 | JGI IMG/M metagenome (GOLD analysis project Ga0335085, IMG submission 206712) | Soil microbial communities from Loxahatchee National Wildlife Refuge, Florida, United States - Lox_Sample_4.5 | ecosystem: Environmental > Terrestrial > Soil > Wetlands | place: USA... | reverse complement strand
CGTCCGTGTGGCGTCCGCTCTCAGGACAGACTAGGTGCACTGCCGATGGCTCGAGCCCTGCGGATCGTCACCGGCATCCTTCTGGCGATGGCGCTCGTGCCGACCCCGGCACGCGCCTGAGGCGTCTCTCCGCCCGTGGGTCTCACGGGCACCTGCGGCGCGGCGCTCGACGAAGAGCGGCAATTCCAGATCGCGGTGACCGGCGGCGGCTTCCGGACCGACCTGACCTTCCAAGGAACTCACCAGCACCTCGAGGAAGCCAGCGCCGCGCTCGCCCTCACCTACCGCCCGTCGGCGCTCTCGTTCCAGGTGTCGGCGGGGGCGGTACTCGCCGGAAGCTTCACCGGGCCGCTCGGTGACTACGACGTGAAGCCCGGGTTCCTCGCCAGCGCATCCGTCGGGTACACGCTCCTCGACGGTGAGGGGCCTCGGCCCTATCTGGCGGTGACCGGCACGGTCGCCATCTCCATCACGCCCACGCACTCGCGGGCCAGCCCCGACGACCCTCCGGACCTCACGGCGACTGACGTCCGCGCCTCGGTGGTCCTGGGCAAGCGACTCTTCGCGTTCTGGCTTCCCTACGTCGGGGCGGCGGTGTTCGGAGGGCCCGTCTGGTTCGCGCCCGGCGGGGAGTCACGGACCGGCAGCGACGTCCATCACTACCGCCTCACGGCCGGATCGAGCTTCTCCCTGCCCCTGCACCTGGAGGCATTCGTGGAGGTGGGGTTTCTCGGCGAGCAGGCGGTGGTCGGAGGCCTGGGCTGGGCGTTCTGAACGCTGGACGCCACGAGGTCGCGCGTCGCGCCCGCAACGCTTGCCTGCGGTGGTGTCCGGCAGGCAGTCTCGAAAGCGACCCGTTCGCCGGGAGGGAGTCATGCCGAGCACTCGCACGCCGTTCCTGTTGGTCCTCGCCGTGGTGATGGGCTGTGCCACCGAGAAGTCCGCGACGGAGAAGCCCGCGGCGGCGAGCCCACCGGCCATCAAGAACTTCGGTCTGACGACGAGCGACGAGGTTCCGGTCTGCCCTGCCGCCGCGTCCGGCGCGCAGGGCACGGGGAACGTGACCGTCGCCCCGGACGACTCCTCGATCACCGTGACGGTGAACTACTCGGGTCTGTCCGGGCCGGCCACGGCGGCGCACGTCCACGTCGGGAAGCCGGGGGTCGCGGGGCCGGTGGTGCTTCCCTTCAAGGGCGACCTGAGCTCGCCCATCAACAGGACCTTCACCTCGGCGGACTACGTCGCCGCCCCCAATGCGCCGCCGGACTTCCGGAGCTTCGTCCAGAGCCTCAAGAACGGCGAGGCGTACGTGAACGTGCACAGCGCCGCGTGCAAGCCGGGGGAGATCCGCGGGCAGATCCCCTGACGCGCGGCAGTGCGCTGATCCGTCCACGTTCCCGCAGCGGATCGAGGTAGCCTGGCGAACGTGTACTCCTTGGTCGTGGCACTGCACGTGGTGAGTCTGTCGTTCTGCGCGGGTCCCGTCCTCGCGCTGGCGTTCGTGCCCGGAGAGCTCTCGCCTCCCGCGGCCAGGCGCCTGTCGCGGGTGGCCAGCATCGGGCTGCTCTTCCTGCTGCTCACCGGCGTGGCGGCGCTGGCGATGACCGGACCGGCCTTCGTCCACACCGGATGGTTCCGCCTCTCCGGGGTGCTCTTCCTGGCCATCGGGGGTCTGCTGGGCGCGCTGGGAAAGACGACGCGCACGGCTGGACCTGCCAGCAAGGTCCGGACGCTCGCCTGGGTGATCACCGTCCTGCTGGCGGTGGTCGTCTACTTGATGGAAGCCAAGCCTTTCTGAGGCGGGGCCGAACCGGGAAGAGCCGGCCGCCTCAGGCGTACTGGGCCTCGCCGTTCCCGAAGGACCAGTTCTCCTTCTTCACCTCGACGAGGGTGATGAACACGTCCTGCTTCCGGAGACCGAGGCGCTCTTGCAGGCCTTCGGCGATCGCCTTGTAGAAGGCCTTCTTGAGCTCGGTGCTGCGGCCCTCGTTGAGGAAGACCTGGATCATCACGCAGTCGGCGGTGCGCTCGATGCCGAGGTAGGTCCGGTCGATGATCAAGGCATCCGGCGCGTGCTCGGTGATGACCTGGAAGCGGTCGTTGGCCGGAACGTTGATCGTCCTGATCATCGCCTCGTAGACGACGTCCCCGATGGTACGGCGGTACTCCTGACTCTTTCCGCGCGGCAGGTCGATTCGGGCGAGAGGCATGCGAGAAGACTCTCGCCGTACGGACCCCCGTACCAGCACAGTCGGCACATTCATCGGCGATCCGACAGCGGAGCGGGCAGCGACAATCTAATGTCCTTCATCGATGAAGCTCCGTCGCCTCACCCTTCGAGACGTCGTCGCCGGTGCCCGGCTCACGGCGGCCGCGTTCGGTGGCGAGCCGCGCGAGGCCAGGCTGCGGCGCTACCTCGCGCTCGAGCCCGAGGGATGGTTCGCCGTCGAGGAGTCGGGGACGCTCGTCGCGCTCGGTGGCGCAGTCGCCTTCGGCCGGCTCGCCTGGCTCGGGCTCATGGTGGTGGAGCCCGCGCGGCAGCGACAGGGTCTGGGGGCGCGCGTCGCACACGTGGCCATCGACTGGGCCCACGCCCGGGGCTGCTCGACCATCTGCCTCATCGCGACTCCGGCGGGCATTCCGCTCTACTCCCGCCTCGGCTTCGTGCCCGACGGAGACTCGCACGAGCTGTCGGGAGCGCCGCGACCTCTGACCGCAGGCGACGCGGTCCGGGTGACGCGCTGGACGCCCGGGGACACGGCGGAGGTCGCGCGCCTGGACGCACCGGCGTTCGGAGCGGATCGATCGCGTCTGCTCGCCGCCTACGCCCGCGAGTTCTCCGGGTCGGCGTGGGTGGCGCGTGACGAGCGCGGCCAGGTGTCGGGATTCGTGGTCGTCCAGGACGATCTGCTCGGCCCCTGGTGTGCCGTGGACGAGCGCGTGGGCGGGCAGCTGCTCGACGTGGCGCTCCGCGGAGTCACGAGGACCCTTCGCGTCGGCGCGCTCGACGGGCCGGGCGCCGCGCTGCTCGCGCTTCGCGGATTCAGCGCCGGCCGTGCGCTCCCGCGAATGCGCCTCGGGCCGCCGGTGGAGCGCGCCGCACATCCGCACCTCCTCGCACACGCGAGCTACGCAGTCGGCTGAGGATGCCGGAACAGTCGGAACAAAACGGCGACCGTCCCGAGTCTCTTCTCCGACGGGCGATGACGTCCGCCAAGGAGATGAAGACCATGCTTCCCTCGCTGAAGAATCTGCTTCCTGCTGTACTGCTCCTCACCGCCACGGGTGCGCTGGCGGACTCACCACTTCCCGCGGCGGACATGCCGGCAAAGGAGATCGTCACCCGGACCTCCACCGATGCGCAGAAGCCCGAAGAGGAGCTGCGCACGCTGACCCGGACGGTCGAGTCGCTGGCCGCCGAGGTGCGTCAGCTGCGCGCCCAGGAGGCCGAGCGCGCCGTTCACCAGGTGGAATTCCTCGATCAGAGCACCCACCCCATGTGGCCGTAGGAGGACCCGGGGCGGCGTGCAGCGGGCTCCTGGGGTATATGCTGGAGCACGGGCACGTCGCGCCCGGTGAAGGAGCGAGTCTGGGATGCTCGAGGAGTTCTTCGCGAGATTCCGCGAGAACATCGTCGGTGTGAACCACCGGCTCGAGGGCCCTTACGGGTCCCGGCCACTCGTGTACGCGGACTGGACGGCGAGCGGTCGGCTCTACCGTCCCATCGAGCGCCGCATGGCGGAGGACTTCGGTCCGCTGGTGGGCAACACGCACTCCGAGTCGAGCACCACCGGGATGGCGATGACCCGCGCGTACCAGCGGGCGCAGGGCCTCCTCAAGTCGCACGTCCATGCAGCCCCGGACGACGTGATCATCACCCAGGGCTCCGGAATGACCGCGGTGGTCAACAAGCTGCAACGGATGCTGGGGCTGAGGTTGCCGGAGCAGCTCGCGCCCTTCTGTCAGCTGCCTGAAGAGCTCCGCCCCGTCGTGCTCCTGACGCACATGGAGCATCACTCCAACCAGACCTCGTGGCTGGAGACCGTCGCGACCGTGGAGGTCGTCCCGCCCGACGAGCGAGGCCAGGTGGATCTCGCCGCGATGGAGGAGCTGCTTGCTCGCTACCGCGACCGTCCGCTGAAGATCGGCGCCTTCACCGCGTGCTCCAACGTCACCGGGGTTCGCCCGCCGGTGCACGCGCTCGCCCGGATCATGCATCGCCACGGTGGGTACTGCTTCGTGGACTACGCCGCGTCCGCGCCCTACGTGGACATCGACATGCACCCGCCGGATCCGCTGGAGAAGCTGGACGCGGTGTACTTCTCACCGCACAAGTTCCTGGGCGGACCGGGGTCGCCGGGCGTGCTCGTGTTCGACTCGCGGCTGTACCACAACCGCGTTCCGGACCAGCCGGGCGGCGGGACGGTCAACTGGACCAACCCCTGGAAGCAGCACAGCTTCGTGGACGGCATCGAGGCGCGCGAGGACGGCGGCACGCCCGGATTCCTGCAGACCATCAAGGCGGCGCTCGCGGTACAGCTCAAGGACGCGATGGGCACCTCGCGGATCCAGGAGCGCGAGCACGAGCTGCTGGCGGTGCTGCTGGCCGAGCTGCGAAGCGTTCCCGGGCTGCACATCCTCGCCGACCACATGGACGCCCGCCTGGCGATCGTTTCGTTCTACGTCGAGGACATTCACTACAACCTGCTGGTCCGGCTGCTCAACGACCGGTTCGGGATCCAGGTGCGCGGGGGCTGTTCCTGCGCGGGCACCTACGGGCACTACCTCCTCCACGTGGACCCCAACCGCTCCTCGCGCATCACAGGGAAGATCGATCAGGGAGATCTCTCGGAGAAGCCGGGCTGGGTACGGATGTCGCTGCACCCCACAACGACCCGTGCCGAGGTCGACGCGATGGCCGAGGCGGTCCGGGCCTGCGTGAAGAACGTGGTCGCATGGGGCGAGGACTACCGGTACTCGTCGCGCACCAACGAGTTCACCCACGTGCGTGGCGACGGCGCCGTCCCGGACCTCGAGCCGCTCTTCCGGATCTAGACCTCCGGTGGCGCCCAGGGTCCTGATGCTCCCCGGGTTCGGCGGCGGCGCGGACCAGCCCGTGCTGCTCGCGCTGGAGCATGCGCTCCTGTCCCGGGGCCTCGGCGCGACCCGTGCCGCCGTGAGACGGGGCCGCCCCTCGGATGGGCTTGCCCGCGAAGTGGCCGAGGCACGCGCGCACGCAGCGGCGGATCCGGGAATCTCCGCCTATGCCGGCCGGTCGTTCGGCGGTCGGGTGCTGGCGCGGCTGGCGCTGCAGACGACGCCGCGGGCGCTGGTGCTGCTCGGCTTTCCGGTTCGATCGGCGGCGGGGCGTCGCCGGCTCGAGGACGAGCGCGTGCTGGAGGCGTTGCCCTGCCCCACGCTGGTGGTCCAGGGCGCCGCCGATCCACTGGGTCCGGTGCGAACGCTGGAGCGGCTGGCGGTGAGAAATCCCCGCCTTGAGCTCACGGTGCTCCGGGGCGCAACTCACTCCTTCGGGCGACGGGAGCGGGAGGCGGTCGAGACCGCGGCCGAGTGGCTCGCCGCGCGGCTGATGCCGTCCACCTAGCGTTCGCGGCGCGCGCACCGTCCCGTCGCGATGACGTTCAGCGCTCCTCCTCGATCACCGCCTTCAGCTTCCCTTGCTTCACCGCGCGAGCGAGCGCCGCGTGGTCGCGCTCGTTCTGGTCGGCGTACGTCATCCAGAACGAGGCGATGGCCTGGTCGAAGGTGTCGCTCTTTCCCATGTATCCGGCGAGAACTCCGGGATGTCCGGCACGCGCGTGCGAGAGCGCAGCGCCCGTCCGCACCATCCTGCGAAGACGTCCATCCGAAAGTCCACGGTCTTCCGCGGCTGGCGCACCGCGCCGCCCTGGCGCGGCCCGGCGGGTGAACAGCACCGGCGGGACCGGCGCCCCGGCCCATCCCGTTCCGGTACAGTCGCCGCGCCGTGTCTCCGCCCCGTCCGACCGCCGCCGAGCTGAACGCCGTCGCCGACCTCTGGAACCGGAGCGAGGTCCTGCGGCACCAGGGGATGCGGGTGGTCTTCGAGCCTGACCGGGTGGTGGTGGAGCTGCCTGAGGTGCGCCCCGAGCACCTCGGTGGCCTCGGCACCTCGGCGGTGAACGGCCTGGTGCTCGCCGGGCTCTTCGACCTCGCCCTGGGCAGCACAGTGGTGCTGGTGGACCCTCGGAGGCGAAGCGCCACCATGCAGCTGTCGATGAGCTTCGAGCGGGCGGTCTTCGGACGTTCGGCGCGGTGCGAGGCCTGGATCGACCGCGCCGGGCAGCGGACGCTCTTCTCCAGCGCGCGGATCCTCGACGAGCAGGGGCAGGTCTGCGCCCGGTGTCAGGCAGTGGTCGCGGTGAGCCGCCAGGTGCAGGACGAGCCGCTGGGAATGCCTAGCGGCTGACCCGGCCTGCCCATGCTTCGGCGTGAATCGAAGCGACGGTCCCCGACTCTCGTGCAGACAGACCGCGTGGGGATGAGAGCAGCGGAGATGAACGACGCACGCGACGAGCGGCGACTCACCCTGGCGCTCTTCGCCGTGGCGTGGGGCGCCAACCAGTTCACCCCGCTGCTCCTCGTGTACCGGGAGCGCTTCGGCTTCGGCCCGGCGGTGCTCGGCGCGCTCTGGGGTTGCTACGCGGTGGGCCTCGTGCCGGGGTTGCTGCTGGGCGGCGCGGCCTCGGACGCGCGAGGACGCCGGCCGGTGGTCCTCCCGTTCTTCTTCCTCTCGGGGGTCGCCACCCTCGTGCTCATCGCCGGGGCGGTGTGGAGCCCGGCCCTGGCGGCGGGACGCCTCGTGGCCGGCGTCGTGTCCGGGGTGGCGTTCGGAGCGGGCTCGGCGTGGCTGGTCGAGCTCTCTGCGGCGCTCCACACGCGGCGGGCCGCCCTCGCGGTGACCGCGGGCTTCTGTCTCGGTCCGCTCGCGGCGGGGCTGATCGGGGACGCGCTCCCGTGGCCCGCGGTGGTGCCGTACCTCCCGCATCTGGTGCTGATCGCCGTGGCGCTCCCGGGCGTCCTGTCGGCGCGAGAGACGCTGCGGGCAGGGACGCACGCTCGCCGCGTGCCGCCAACGCCCGACGTCCGCCAGCGCTTCCGCCGCGGTGTCGCGCCGGTGGCTCCGTTCGTCTTCGGCACGGTCGCGGTCGCCTTTGTCGTGCTGCCGACGCGGTTCCCACCCCTGCCGCACCCGGTGGCGCTGGTGGGGCTCATGACCGGCGTCACGCTGGGCACCGGCGCCGCGATCCAGTCGCTCGGGCGGCGGCTCGAGGCCGGACGCCCCGGACGGGCGGCGGTCGTCGGCCTGGTCTTTTCCACGGTGGGCCTGGCGGTCGCGGCCTGGACCGCGCGCGGCCCGACGCTGCCGGGGGTGCTCGCCTCGATGGGATTGCTCGGGTGCGCCTACGGGCTCTGTCTCGTCGGCGGGCTGTCCGCCGCCGGGAGGCTCGCCGATGCCGGGACGCGCGGCACGCTGGTCGGCTGGTTCTACGCGTGGGCCTACCTCGGCTTCGCGGCGCCGTTCGTCGTCGCCTGGCTCAGCCGGCGGGTCGACATGTCGCGGGTGCTGCTCGGCGGAGCCGTCCTGGCCGCGCTGGCGGGAGTGTCCGTCGCGCGTGAGCTCGCGCGGTGGAACGCGCCCCCGGACCGCCGAGCCGCCGCGCCTCCGGGCGCGTTGCGGCAACCCTGACGGCAAGGCCTCCCTGGACGCCGTACTGACCTCGCTTCACGGACCGGCCGCGGTACTGCCGAGCACCGGCTGAAGCTCGGGATCCTCGTCGACGGTGATCCCTCGACCCGCCAGCTCGGCGATCCAGGCTGCTGCACGCTCCGCCTGCCCGGCCCGCACCATGGCGCGCGCGGCCTCGCGCGCGTCCTGCGCCGCCCCGGCGTGCCGGAACGCCTGCTCGAAGGCGTGAATCGCGGACGGGTGGTCCTTCGCCGCCAGTGCCACCGTTCCCCGGGCGCGCGCCTCCGCGGCGGCGTCCGCCCAGGTCCGTCCGGAGACGATTCGACCGGCGTCCTCGCTTCTACCGAGCGCGAGCAGCGTGCGCACCAGCACCGCGGCCGAGGTATCGGTCGGTTCGCGAGCGAGCGCCGCCTCGGCGTGGGGCAACGCCTGCGCAGGCTTCCCGTCCGCCTCCAGCGCCAGCGCCCAGGTCAATGCGCGCCGGCGCGCCTCCGGCACCTGACGGAGGTAGCTCAGGGCCTGGGACGGCGAACCCTGCGCGAGCGCCGTCCACCCGAGGAGGTCCAGCGCCTCGGCCCGGGCGGCGTCGGTCCTTCCCTGGTCGAGCGCGCGCGTGCCCAGCCGCGCCGCCTCCACGTCCCATCCCTTCTGGAGCGCCGCCCAGCCTTCCTTCACCCAGCCTCCGGTCACCGCGGTGGACGCGGTCGGCGCACGCCTCGGCAGCTTCGAGATGTGCTGGAGACTCATGATCGCCAGCCAGCCGAAGAGGATGGCGATGTACGGGCTCCCGCTCACCCCGCCCCAGATCGCCACCCCGATCGCCGCCACCAGCGAGATGCGCGGGGCCCACGCGGCGCGGCGCGGACCGAGCAGCTCCTCCATCACGTGCCCACCGTCGAGCGGAAGCACGGGGGCGAGGTTGATGATCCCCCAGCCGAAGTTCACCCAGAGGAGCTGAGCGACGAGAAAGCCGACGACCCAGCTCTCGCCCATCGGGACGAACCTGTGCGCCAGCCACACCGTGACCCCGAAGACGAACCCCGCCCCCGGCCCGGACAGCGAGACGACGATTCGCTTCCACCTCGGGAGCACGCGTTCACCGAACGTCAGGCCACCCCACGCGTGGAGTTCCACCGCTGCATCGGTCCCGAACGCCTTGTAAGCCAGCGCATGTCCGAATTCGTGCACGAGCACGGAGACCAGGACCACCGCCACCCAGAGGACCAGCGCCTGCCCTCGGAGCCGGCTGCCGAAGAGGATGGTCCCCAGCCAGAACGAGGGCTGGATCGCGACGGGAACCCCGGCGAGCTCGAAGCGCAGCGCGTACGCACCGGGACGGGGCTGGGCCATGGGCCGGGGCAGGAGACTGCTGAGCGCGCGGCGACTGGTCAACTCGGTTGAACATGACCCGGCGGTTCCAGTCCCACGAGACACTAAGGTGAGGGCCGTGCTGCGGATCATCCCGCTCGGCGGACTGGGTGAGATCGGCCTCAACTCGATGGTCTTCGAGTGTCGGGACGAGCTCCTGCTGGTCGACGCCGGCCTGCTCTTCCCACCGCCGGAGCTTCCCGGCGTCGAGCTGATCATCCCGGATTTCGGATATCTGCGTGACGCGGCCGCCCCGCTCGGCGCGGTCCTGCTCACCCACGCGCACGAGGACCACGTCGGCGCCCTGCCCTTCCTCCTCCGCGAGCGCACCGTTCCCGTCTTCGGCACGCGGCTCACCCTGGCCCTGGTCGCGGAGCGGCTCGACCAGATGGACGTCCGCGCCGACCTCCGGGAGATCCTCCCCGGCGAGCCCTTCCATCCCAGCCCCACGTTCGAGGTGGAGGCCTTCCGGGTCGCGCACTCCATTCCCGACGCGGTCGGCTTCCTCCTCCGCTCGCCGGAGGGCACCGTCGTTCACACCGGCGACTTCAAGCTCGACCAGACGCCGCTCGACGGGCGACCCACGGACCTCCAGCGACTGGAGGCGCTGGCCGACGGTGAGGCGGTGTGCCTGCTGAGCGACTCGACCAACGCCGAGGTGGAGGGAGAGACCCCGCCCGAGCGGGTCGTCGCCGAGACGCTCGAGCGCCTCATTCCAGAGGCCGGAGGCCGGGTGCTGGTCGGGCTCTTCGCCTCGCATCTGCACCGTGTTCAGCACGTCATCCACGTCTGTCACAGGACCGGACGACGCCTGGTCCTCGCGGGCAGAAGCCTGGAACGAAACGTGGACGCCGCCCGGCGCGCCGGCCGCCTCGAGGTTCCGGAGGGACTGCTCTGCTCCTCCGAGGAGGCCGAGGGCCTCTTGCCCCATCACGTGTGCGTCCTCGCCACCGGCGCGCAGGGCGAGCCCCGGGCTGCGCTCTCGCAGCTGCTGGATCCGGAGCTCGAGGGGCTGCGCATCGAGCGGGGCGACACGGTGCTCCTCAGCTCCCGTCCGATCCCCGGGAACGAGCGAGCGGTGAGCGTGCTGATCAACGCCCTCCTCGGTGCCGGTGCGCGCGTGATCCACGCCGGCATCGAGCCCGGTCTCCACGTCTCCGGCCACGCGGCGCGCGCGCAGCAGCGGAGGATGCTCGAGGCGGTCCGTCCCCGGACCTTCGTCCCCATCCACGGCGAGCTCCGCCAGCTCACCGCGCACGTCGACCTCGCGCGGGCCACCGGTCTCCGCGCCGAGCAGTGCCTTCTCGCCCGCGATGGCGACGTGCTCGGGTTCGCGGCTGGCCAGGGCGCATTCTGGGGACAGGCGCGCGTCGGACGGGTGTTCGAGAGCCGTGCCGGAGGAGGCGACATCGCGGCCGAGGCGCTCGCGGCACGGAACCGCCTCGCCCGCACCGGGGTGGTCGCGGTGGTGGCCACCGTCTCGCGAGACACCGGCGCCTTCCTGGGTCCGCCCCAGCTCGTCGGGCGGGGACTCACGCGCGACGAGGAGCAGGTGCTCGAGTCGGCGCCCCTCGACCTCGTCCCGATGCTCGAGGAGCTGAGCCCGGCGGTGCGCGGAGACGACGCCTTCCTCCGCGAGGCACTGGTCCGGGTCACCCGCCAGGTGTTCAGGGACCGGGTCTCCCGGCGCCCGTTCATCCTCCCCCTCATCGTGCGCGTCTGAAAACGCGGGGTTGCGGGGCGGTCGCCGGGCAGGCGAGGGACCACGGCCCGGGCCCGCTCTGCTATGACGCCCCCGCCCTTCCCCCGGCCTGGGCTCCTCGATGCTGCCGTTTTTCCTCAGCGCGTTCCTGCTCGCGGCCCCCGACGAGCCGCCTGCCGCACGCCCTGTCCCCGAGCTCGCCCGGAGCCCGAAGGTCGACGGGGCGCTGGGCGACTTCCGGGGCGGGCTTCCGCTGACGGCGAAACC
>Ga0335085_10015475_pt1 | contig 11066 bp, 13 predicted proteins | sample Lox_Sample_45_FD_206712 | JGI IMG/M metagenome (GOLD analysis project Ga0335085, IMG submission 206712) | Soil microbial communities from Loxahatchee National Wildlife Refuge, Florida, United States - Lox_Sample_4.5 | ecosystem: Environmental > Terrestrial > Soil > Wetlands | place: USA... | reverse complement strand
AGATGCTGCGGGGCTCTATACCAAGGAGTGGGAAAACGTCATTCGTGAGCGGTACGGGGCACTACCGACAGTTACCTATTTCGAGAGCCCGGTTGTCGTCGATAACCTGACAAGCGAGATCATTTCTGATTCGTGACGGCAGCGCAGGGATCAGGCTGTCAGCCCTCACGGAGCGCTGATGCTTCGGCAGCGTGGCGAGAAGCAAGCTGACGGGAAATGGTTCCTCCCCCCGGCAGAGCGCAACAAAGGCCCGATACTCGAGGTTCTTTCGCGCGTTCTGCCCATTCGGGGCGTTGTGCTGGAGATAGCCAGCGGTACGGGACAGCACGTCGTTCATTTCGCCAAGGCGCTCCCGGGCCTCACCTGGCAGCCATCCGATCCAGATCCGGAACTTCGCGAGTCCATCGCACTGCGCGTCAGGGAGGAACAGCTAGCAAACGTCAATCCTCCTCTCGACCTTGACGTAACGAGACTTCCTTGGCCTTTGCAGACGGCGGATGCCGCGGTGTGTATCAACATGATTCACGTCGCTCCATGGTCGGCCACCCTGGCACTGCTCGAAGCATCGAAGGCCGTGCTTCCGGCGCAGCACGTCCTGTTCTTGTACGGACCGTATCGCCGCTTCGGTCAGCATACTTCGAAGAGTAATGAACAGTTCGATTCTGATCTTCGTGCGCACAATTCCGAGTGGGGTCTTCGCGACCTTGAGACCGTGTCCCAGAGTGCTGCGTCCTGCGGGTTGGTGCTGACCGAAATCGTGGAAATGCCAGCGAATAACTTCAGTTTGGTTTTCAAACGCAGGTGAAGGCTAACCGCGCATTGGAGCCGACCTCCGCAAAGGGGCTTCCCTGGGCGCCACTCGCCGCGCCGGCGGCTCAACGCGGACGTTAGAGGGCGCGCGCGATGTCCACGCCGCCGCTTGACTTCAAGGCTGTCGATGACGTCGCTACGACAGAGGCAGCGCGTGAGCTGATCGGCGAATACCTGCGTTGGATCGCTCACGTGGCCAAGGAGAATTACGGTCTTTCATTTGACGTCGATGCAATGGTCGCGTCGGATCTCGACGACAGGTCGAAGTTCTACCCGCCCGATGGACGGTTCTACCTGGTTCGCTACGACGGCTCCTTCGCGGGAGCCGGGTGCCTGAAACGGCTGGCTCCAGGCATTGCCGAAATCCAAAGGATGTACCTTCGGCCTCACGTGCGGGGCATTGGTGCGGGGCGCCGCTTGGCGCAACAACTCCTCGACGATGCGAGGATCATCGGGTATCGGGCAGTCAGGCTCGAAAGCCTGAAGGTTCTGTCTCCGGCGCATGCCCTCTACAGATCGCTCGGCTTCGTCGAGATTCCCCCCTTCGCTGAGAACAGCATGGAGGACTATCAGCCCGCCGCCACCATGGACAGGTACCGTCTTAGCGCAGTGTTCATGGAACTGCGGCTCTGATGATCGAATCGATCGTCTTTGTAACGGGCACTGCATACCTTGTCTGGGTCTCCCGGCATTCGCTGTTCAAGCCCTTTTCGCACGGTTTCTATCGGTTCTTCGCTTGGGAGTGCATTCTCGCGCTGGTGCTGCTCAATTTCCCCACCTGGACGCTCAATCCCTTCGCCCCGCACCAGATCGTCTCGTGGCTGCTGCTGATCGTCTCGCCCGTTCTGGCGGTGCACGCGCTGGGCCTGCTGCGCAGACTCGGCCGGCACAGCGAGGAGCGGGAGGGCGAGGAGCTGCTGTCCTTCGAACGAACGTCGGCCCTGGTGACCACGGGCGCGTATCGCTACATCCGGCATCCGATGTACGCGGCCTTGCTCTTCCTGGCATGAGGTGTATTCTTGAAGGGAATTTCCTGGCCCAGCATTGCACTGGTATGCGTGGCGAGCATTGCCCTCTTCTTCAGAGCGCCGCGCGACGAAGCCCAGTGCAATGAGCACTTTGGGGCTGCCTACGCCGAGTACATGAAAACGACCAAGCGCTTCGTGCCGTTTGTGTTTTGACTCAGCGCGTGAAGGTCTCCGTCATCGTTCCGGCCTTCAACGAGGAGCGGCTTCTGCCCGAGACGCTTGCGAGCATACTCGTCGGCATGGCGGCGCTCGAGGCACGTGGCTGGTCCTCTGAGCTCATCGTCTGCGACAACAATTCCACCGACCGCACTGCCGAGATCGCCCGCGAGGCCGGCGCCACGGTCGTCTTCGAGCCCCACAACCAGATTGCGCGCGCGCGCAACGCGGGAGCGGGCCGCGCGAGCGGCGACTGGCTCGTCTTCGTGGACGCCGATTCGCGACCAAGCCCCGCGCTGTTTGAGGATGTCGCCGTCGAGATCGCCCGAGGGCGTTGCCTGGCGGGCGGGTGCACGGTGGCGCTGGGCGGCGACCGGCTCTTGGCGCGCTTTTTCGAGCGTTTCTGGAACGCGCTAAGCCGGATGGGGAAATGGGGCGCGGGTTCGTTCGTGTTCTGCGAGGCGGCGGCGTTTCGCGAGGCGGGCGGCTTCAGCCAGGCGCTTTACGCGGCCGAGGAGATCGACCTCTTCAGGCGGCTGAAGCGCCTTGCCCGCCGCAAGGGGCGTACGGTCGTGATCCTGCACCGCCACCCGCTGGCGACGAGCGACCGCAAGCTCCGCCTCTACAGCCTGAGCGAGCAGCTCGGGTTCCTCGTCCGGACATCGTTCAGCGCGGGGCGCGCGCTGCGAAGCCGCAGCGCCTGCTTCCCCTGGTACGACGGACGGCGTTGAGCGAACGCCGCGTTCGATCCCCGCGGGAATACCGTCCGGGGTCCGGGTGTTGTTCTGGAAAAGGCGCGTTCGACCGATAATGGCCGGATGGCGGCCCAGTCCGTGCCACGGAGGTCCCCATGTCCTACAAACTGACAATCACGCAAAAGCCCGGCTATCTGCACGCCATCGTCACCGGAAGGAACACGAAGGAAAACGTGGTGGCCTATCTCGAGGAACTTCGGGGCGAGTGCGTTGCCCGAGGGTGCACCCAAGTGCTGATCGAGGAGCGCCTCGAGGGACCCCGCATCGGTACCATGGACGTGTTCAACATCGCCTCCGAGATGAGCGCTCGCGCGCGGGAATTCTTCGAGGCGATCGCCTATGTCGATGTCAACGCCGAGGACGACCGGAACATGAAGTTTGCCGAGACCGTGGCGGTCAACCGCGGCGTGCGCGGAAAGGTATTCGGCTCGACACAGGACGCCGAGAAATGGCTCGTGAGCAGGGATCGCGGAGATTCGCGCGGATGACCGCCTGAGTGGCTGCCGAGCCGCCGCACCGCAGCCAAGCGGAGCGCTCGACCGGCGTACTGGCGCTGTTCTCGTGGGTCGTGCTCGTGACTGCGCTTCTGCCCGGCCTGGCCGCCGATCCTCTGGATTTCACGCCCTGGCACTGGCTTGTCTTCGCCAGCTCCCTGCCGGGTCTGGCGGGCGGCACGCTCTGGCTCGCCGGGCGCCCGCGCTGGAGAATCGTGACTCTTTCCGCGGCGTGCTTCTACCTGGCCGTTGTCGCGGGCCGCTTTCTCGTCGAGTCGGTGTGGTGGCAGCTCGACTTCGTTCCGGTTCGCGACGCGCTGCAGCTTGCCTTCTGGATCAAGGGACGCCAGCTGGGGCAGCCCTTCTCCCAGGGCCGGGTGCTCGAAGGCCTGGGGCTCACGTTCTACGAGGCGCTGATGCCGGCCTTTCAGCTCATCGTACTCTTCGGACTGGGGTGGACGCGCAGGCGATGACCCTCCCTACTCGAGCTTCAGGCCGGTCTTCTTTACCAGATCTTTCCACTTCTCGATGTCGGAGTGGAAAAATCTCGTGAAATTCTCCTGGTTGTCTTCGAAGAGCGAGGCACCCGCCTTGGCGAGCCTTTCGCGTGTCTCGGGCTGCTTGAGCACCGTCCCGATATCCCGCGCAATGCGCGCAGCGAGATCGGGGGAGATCGTAGAAGGCGCGAAGAAGCCCTGCCACAGAGTCGCCTCGTACTGTGGCAGCCCCTGTTCCGCGACCGTGGGGATGTCCGGCGCCCCCGGGTAGCGCTGCTTGCTCGTCACCCCGAGCGCGCGGGCGCGGCCCGATTTTGCCAGCGGCAGGCCGACCGGCATTCCCGCGAAGTAATAGGCGACGCGCCCGGGAATGACGTCCTGGACGGCGGGGGCGCCGCCCTTGTAGGGCACGTGGATCGCCTTGATGCCCGCCTGCAGGTTGAAGAGCTCCCCGCACAAGTGATCGGAGTTGCCCACGCCCGACGAGGCGAAGGTGAGCTTGCCCGGCTCGGCCTTGGCCCGCGCGATCAGCTCCTGCACATTCTTCGCCGGAAAATCCGGACCCACGATCAGGATGTGTGGTGTCGCCGCGACCGGCGCGAGTGGCACGAGATCGCGCTCGGCGCTATAGGGGAGATTCGGCACCGCCGCCGCGCTGATTGCAAGCCCGTTTTGAGCGAAGAGCAGGGTGTAACCGTCGCCGTGCGCCTTGGCGACGACGTCCGCGGCGAGATTGCCCGCCGCCCCGCCGCGGTTCTCGACGATGACCGTCTGCTTCCAGTGCGCGCTGAGCCGGTCCGCCATCACGCGCCCGACGATGTCCGTCGAGCTTCCCGCGGCGTAGCCGACGAGAACCCGCACCGGCTTCGCCGGGTATTGCTGGGCGTGGGCGAACGAGAATGCAAGGAGGGCGGCAAGAGCAAATCGGGAGAGCTTCATGGATTCCCCTTTATCGATGCGCGAACATTTTCCTTCCGGCGACCGGCATATCGGCGGTCAGGATCTCGCCGTTGAGCGAATCCGTAATATAGAGCGTCCTGCGCTCCGGCCCGCCGAAGGCGATGTTGGTCAAGAGGCGGTGCTGTCCCCCGGCGTGCACGAGATGCGTGGGCAGGCAGTTGGAGTCGAAACGCCAAACGCCCACGCCGAGGTGGCACACGGCGAGTCCGTCTTTCTCGTCCGTCTCGATGCCGTCCGGGCCGGCGTGGCCGCCGGAGAGCTGGATCGCGACACCGGTCTTGGAGGGCGTGCCGCCCGCCATGAGTGGCAACCGCCAGATCTGCTGCGAACGCGTGATCGCGACGTAGACCTGCGTGTTCTTCGTGTTCAAGGTGATTCCGTTGGGGGAGGGCGCGTTGTCGACCAAGCGCTGCAGCTCGCCGTTCGAGCGCAGGCGATACACGCGACCGCTCGGGTCGGCGATTCCGGTCTGCCCCTGGTCGGTGAAGTACAGGTCCCCGTTGTCGGCGAAATGCAGGTCGTTCAGGCCCTTGAAGCTTTCGCTGAAAGCAGTCTCGAGCAGCGGCTCGATCTTTCCGGACTTCGGGTCGAGGAGCATGAGGCCGCGCCTGTAGTCGGCGATGAAGATCCGGCCGTCCCGGTGGATCTTCAGGCCGTTCGGCCAGCCGTCGTACTGCACGACGAGGTCCCAGTTTCCCTTCGCGCTCACGCGGAAGACCCGGCCGAAGGGAATGTCCACACAGTACAGGCTTCCCTCGCGGTCGAAGGACGGGCCTTCCAGGAAGGAATCCACTTCGCCTCCCTGGCGATTCGGATCGGACCAGGCGGTGCGGGTTTTCCTGCGGAACTTCTGGGGAAGCGAGGTAAAGGGGCGCGCCTCGATGTGCTCAACGTTCCGGAATGGGTTGAACATGGCGCGTTCCTGGCGGGCGAAGGATAATCAATGCCCGTGGATCCAGCGGCCCGAGGCGTCGCGCGTTGAGCGGCGCCTGCGTCCGCTCCAACGCGCGAAGTTGACGCGGTACGCAGCGCGTGTCCGCGTCAACTATTTCTTCATCCGCTCCTTGACCGGGTCCTTTACGTTCTCGACTTTGTCGATCTCGACGTTCAGCAACTTGCCGCCGACCTTTTCGAGGCGGCGGATATAGACCGTCTGGACGATGTCCCGGGTCTCCGGATCGATCGAGATCGGGCCGCGCGGGCTCTCCCACTTCATGCCCTTCGCGGCCGCGACCAGCTCCTCCCCACCAGTCTTGCCCCCGGTCTTCTTCATGGCTTCGTAGATGAGGTGCATGCCGTCCCAGCCGCCGATGCTGAAGAAGTCCGGATTGCGCCCGAAGGCCGCGTTGTACGCGCCGACGAATTTCGCGTTTGCCGCCGACTTGTGGTTGTGGTCATAGTGGAAGGCGGTGATAAGCCCGAGCGCGGCGTCGCCCATGACCTTCAGCGCGTTTTCCTCCGTGATTTCGCCTTGGCCCAGGATCTTGGTCTTCTTCGAATCGATGCCCAGGTCCACCAGGGCCTTGCCGAAGGCCGCTGGCTGCGCGCCCCCGGGGATGAAGATGTATATCGCCTCCGGGTTGAGGTCCTTCGCGCGCTGCACGAACGGGAAGAAGTCGGGGTTCGCCACCGGCATGCGTACCGAGCCGAGCAGCTGGCCGCCGGCATCCTTGAACGCGCGCTGGAACGCGCCCTCGGCGTCGATTCCGGGGCCGTAGTCAGACACCATCGTGAATGCCTTGTGCACGCCGTTGCGATAGGCCCAGGCGCCGAAAGCTTCGTTCAGCTGCGGGATGGTCAGCGAGGTGCGCACCATGTAGGGCGAGCGGGTCGTGATGATGGAGGTCGCGGCGTTCATCACCACCATGAACTTCTTCGCCTGCGCGGACACGTCCGCCGCGGCGAGCGCATTGGGCGTGAGCACAAACCCGGCGAGGATATCGACGTGGTCGCGCACCACCAGCTCCTGCGCGTGGCGCTTGGCGATGTCGGGCGCGATGCCGCCGGTGTCCCTGCGGATGAATTCGATCTTCCTTCCTGCGATGGTGTCGCCATGCTCCTTCACGTAGAGTTTGATGGCATTGTCCATCTGCGTCGCCGCGTCGGCGAACTGGCCCGAATACGGAAGGATCAGCCCGATCTTGACCGGCTCTTGCGCGAACGCCGGAATCGCCAGGGAAAACGCGAGCGAACCGAGAGCTGTTGCGAGACGTGGATTCATGGTCTTCCTCCTCCGAAGGAGCCGTCACCTTAGCAAGGCTGGCCGATTGGCACAAGCTTGGGCGGTGTCCCACACCCGGCGCCGGGATGGGCGCGCCTGCCCGGCTCACTTCTTCCTGCCGAACCTGCCGGTCAGTTTCGCCTTGCTGATCGCGTTGCCGGATGCGCCCACGGGCGGCGCGGGCTGGTGGGACTCTCCGGGCAAAGCGCCCAGCGGCGATTGTAGCCAAGCCGCCGCCTGCGTGCACCTATAATGCGGCGAAGCTACGCTTCGATGAACCCTCCGGAGGAAGCATGTCGACACTCAGCTTGAAACAAGCCAACACCATCATCGAAAAGACCCTCGAGCGCGCCCGGTCCATGAAGATCAAGCCGCTCGCGGTGGTCGTTCTGGACGACGCCGGCAACGTGAAGGCCGCTCAGCGCGAGGACGGGGCGAGCATGTTCCGCTTCGACGTGGCCCAGGGCAAGGCCTGGGCTTCGGTGGCGATGGGCGCCTCCAGCCGTGCGCTCGCCAAGCGCGCCAAGGACAATCCCAACTTCTTCGTGACGCTCGCGGCGACCGCCAAGGGCAAGTTCCTTCCCCAGACGGGGGGCGTGCTGATCAAGAACGAAAAAGGCGAGATCCTCGGCGCCGCCGGCGCGAGCGGCGGCACGGGAGAGGAAGACGAGGAGGCCTGCGTCTCGGGAATCCAGGCCGCCGGACTGGCCGCGGACGCGGCGGGTTGATCGCCGCCGGTACCCCAAGATCGGTGCGGGTCCCGAGCAGCGCCGCCCCGGGCTACTGGACGAGCGGCGACGCGCCCTCGGCGAGAATCTGCAGATATTGCGCGACCGCACGCTCGGTGGAGCGCTCCCGCAGGAACGATTCAATGGTGGCGCGCGCCTCCTCGAACGGCATGGCGCGGCCGGCGATGCGGCGCGCCACGAGCACCACGTGAAACCCGTGGCGCGTGGTCACCAGATCGGGCAGCATGCCGAGCCGCGTGTCCCCGAACAGCGCCGCCTCGAATTCCGGAACGGTATCGCCCCGGCCGATCTGACCGAGCGAACCGCCCTGCGCCGCGGACGGGCAGTTCGAGTATTGCGCGGCGAGCTCGGCGAAGCGCGACGGGTCCTTCGTCGCGACAGCATGCACGTCGGCCGCCTTGGCGCGCAGGGCTCCCGGAGGAACGCGCGGCGTGATAGCGAACAGGATGTGGCTCGCTTCGACCAGGTCGCCGGCGCGGAACTTCGCCGGATTGCGCTCGTAATATCGCCGGCACTCGTCCTCGGTCGGCTCGGGCGTCTTTACCTCGAGATCGAGCAGCCGCTCGAGCACCTCGTCCTCCGGGCCGGGCGCGAGCCCGAGCTCGGACGCCCGCTTGAGCAGCCGCGCCCTTGCGTCGTCGAGGCTTTGCTTCCCGGATTCCACGGCCTTTAGCTCCTGGAGCGCACGATCTGATAGGCGCGCGTCAGATAGGAGAGGGCGGCAAAGCCGCTCCAGACGTGCACCAGGCGCGAGAAGGGGAAGAGCAGGAACACGGTAAGCCCGAAGAAGAGATGCACCTTGTAGATCCACGGGACTTCGCGGATGAAGTCGGCGGCGCCGCCGCGGAAGGTCGCGATATGCTGAGCCCACTGCGCGAGCAGCAGCATGACGCTGCCGTCGCGATGCTGCAGCGAAAAGAAGATCGAGACAAGCCCGAGGGCGAGCGTCGCGAGGATCCATAGCAGGATGAAGATGTCCATGCCTGTCGAGGTCGCGCGGATGCGGACTTCGGCAAGGCGCCGGTGCACCAGCAGTATCAGCCCGACCAGGCACATCGCCCCGAAGATGGCGCCGGCGACGATGGCGAGCATCTGCTTGGCCTCCGTCGACAGGCCCAGTGCATGATAGAGGTCGGCGGGCATGAGCAGCCCGATGAGGTGCCCGAAGAAGAGCATCAGAATGCCGATATGGAAGAGATTCGAGCCCCAGCGCAGCTGCCCGGTGCGCAGCATCTGTGACGAATCGCTTTTCCAGGTGTACTGCTCGCGCTCGAAGCGAACCAGCGATCCGAGCAGGAATACCGCAAGGCAAACGTACGGGTAGATGCCGAACAACAGTTGATGCACGAAGTCGCTCATGCGGGCGTCCTCTTTGGGTAGAACTGCACAGGCTGAGGCCCGCCGAAAGTGACTTCCGGGTCCGTCCACTCGCGATCCAGCGCCCTCAGATCCTCCTGCCGGGAGGATTCCCGCGCGAGCTTCTTCGCCAGGCCCGGCTCGCCGGCGATGGCGAGCAGCGCGGCGAACACCGCCGAATAGCGGCTGCCGCGCGCGGCGAGCCGATTGCCCACGCCGCGAAGGATATCGGCGGTCTCGCCGAGCAGGCCCTTCGCCTCGTCGGGCGAAGCGAGCGAGAGGAATTCCAGGAATGCCGGAAGATAGTCCGGAAGCTCGCTCTCGACCACTCGCACGCCGCGCTTGGCGTAGGTCGCGAGCAGATCGACCATCGCCTGGCCGCGGTCACGCGACTCGCCGTGCACATGCTCGAACAAGTGCAGCGACAGCGCCCTCGAGCGGTCGAACAGCGAGACGTAGCGCTCCTGCAGGTCGTACGGATCGCCGTTCGCGAGCTCGGCGACGAACTCGGCGACTTCGCGCCGGATCCCACGCGGAAGCATCGCTTCGTCTTCGAGTGCGGCGGAAATTTCCGGAAGCGCGCCGATCAGGTCGGATTCGGGATAGGACAGCAGAGCCGAAAGGGCCAGGTAGGTCTTCATGCGGATTCCTTGACGCTCAGCGCCTTCAGCGGGATGACGCGCTTCTTGCCGCCGAAGAGGCTCGCCTCGGACTCTCCGCCGGAGCAGCCGTTGCCGAATGAGAAGCCGCACGCGCCGCGCAGGTCGTAGGCGTCTTCGGCGTGCTCGCGGTGCGAGGTCGGGATGACGAAGCGGTCCTCGTAGTTGGCGATCGCCATGTAGCGGTACATATCCTCGACCTGGGCGACGCTCAAGCCCACTTGCTGCAGCACCGCGGCGTTTTCGCGCTTCTCGACGTTGAGCGATCGCATGTAGGCGCGCATCGCGAGCATCCTCTCCAGCGCGAGCTTCACCGGCGCCTCGTCGCCCGCGGTGAGCAGGTTGGCGAGGTACTTGAGCGGGATGCGCAGCTGCGACACGTCGGGTATCTCGCCGTTGGCGCCGAGCCGCCCGCTGTTGGCGGCGGCGCTGATCGGGGAAAGAGGCGGCACGTACCAGACCATCGGCAGCGTGCGGTACTCGGGGTGCAGCGGGAAGGCGACTTTCCAGTCGACCGCCATCTTGTAGGTGGGCGAGGCCTTGGCCGCCTCGAGCCAGGCGTCCGGCACGCCGTCCCTGCGCGCCTGCTCGATCACCGCCGGGTCGTCCGGGTCGAGGAACAGTTTCAACTGCGCCTCGTACAGCTCCTTCGGGTCCGCCACGCTCGCCGCGCGCTCGATGCCGTCGGCGTCGTACAGGAGCACACCCAGGTAGCGGATGCGTCCGACGCAGGTCTCGGAGCACACCGTGGGCTGCCCGGCCTCGATGCGCGGGTAGCAGAAGATGCATTTCTCGGCCTTGCCGGTCGACCAGTTGTAGTAGATCTTCTTGTAGGGGCAGCCCGAGACGCACATGCGCCAGCCGCGGCACTTGTCCTGGTCGATGAGGACGATGCCGTCCTCCTCGCGCTTGTAGATCGAGCCCGAGGGACAGGAGGCGACACAGGTGGGGTTGAGGCAGTGCTCGCACAGCCTGGGCAGGTACATCATGAAGGTGTTCTCGAACTCGCCGTAGATCTCCTTCTGCACGTCGTCGAAGTTCTTGTCCTGCGAGCGTTTCGAGAACTCCCCGCCGAGGATCTCTTCCCAGTTCGGGCCCCACTCGATCTTCTCCATCCGCTGGCCGGTGATCAGCGAGCGCGGCCGCGCCACCGGCGCCGCTTCCATCTTGGGCGAGTCGTGCAGGTGCTCGTAGTCGAACGTAAAGGGCTCGTAGTAGTCGTCAATCTCGGGCAGGTTCGGATTGGCGAAGATCTTGGAGAGGATCGCGAGCTTGCCGCCCTGCTTGGGGCGGATCTTGCCGCTGCCGTTGCGGACCCAGCCGCCGTTCCAGCGCTCCTGGTTCTCCCAGTCCTTGGGATAGCCGATGCCGGGCTTGGTCT
>Ga0335085_10015474_pt1 | contig 11067 bp, 9 predicted proteins | sample Lox_Sample_45_FD_206712 | JGI IMG/M metagenome (GOLD analysis project Ga0335085, IMG submission 206712) | Soil microbial communities from Loxahatchee National Wildlife Refuge, Florida, United States - Lox_Sample_4.5 | ecosystem: Environmental > Terrestrial > Soil > Wetlands | place: USA: Florida... | reverse complement strand
TGCGCGACGGGGAATCCAAAGTTTTCGTGCCCGGACGGCTGGCTGAAATCAGCAAGGGCGGCCTCGCCCTGTATGCGGGAATCAATCTGCAGCCCGGGGATCCAATCGAGGTCGAGTTGCCGGCACCCTACTCCCGGGTGAAAGGAACGATCCGCAACCGGGACGGCTACTGCTTCGGAGTGGAATTCCTGAGCTCACTCTCATCGGCTGCCCGCCCGGCCAGCCGCAACCTGGCGCTCTTCCAGAAGAGGCACGAGGCTTATCTGCGCGAAAGCGAAGAGGAGATCAACCGCTTGCAGAAAGAGATCGCGGCGATGCGGCGGGCCGCGCTAATGGCGGAGGGGATCAAGAAGTTGTGATGCTCCCGCAGCGCGGCGAGCGGCACCAGAACAATCTTTGCTGCACGCCTTGCCTCCCTTTCATTGCCTGGCTCTCCACTCCAGGGGCGGTTCAGTGTTTCATTGGCTGCTGCAATTGTAATGTTCCTCCTTGTATTCGTTCTCCGCGGTGCCGGGTGTTGGGTCGCGTCGTAACCAGAATTGTTCGACAAAGCGGTCGCGCTGTTCATTGTTAGAAATGCGAATGAAGGCTGCCAGCTCCTCCGGGTTGATTATCCAGCGTACATCCTGATCGAGCCAGCGCTGGTATTCAGCCGGTAGGGCGGAACCTGTATTGGGGGATGCACCTGGCGCTGGTTCGTTCCTGTTGGACTGAGCATGGGCAATCGCGCCGACGCATAGGCTGGCTATGGCAGCATGCAAGAACAAGGCAGTCACCCTGGTTGAGGAAAAAATCGCCATAAAACTGACCCCTTAAGCGGAATTACTGAACCGCACTGTGTATGTCTGAAAATCCTCTTCTCACAAAAATATCCGTAAACGCTTTATTCCAGCCACTGCGGATTCTGGTACGTCCCGTCAAAATTGTGTGACGTCTTGTAAAGCTCCCACTCGCCTTTCTGGGCCACCGGCGCCGTTCGGGCGAGGAGCGCGGCGATCTGCTCACCACTCAGCGGCTTGAAGCTTCGCGCCACTTTCAATGCCTGTTGCAGGATGGGGAGCGAATCGCAGCCGGTGATGACCACACTGGTGGGCAGCGTGAGCGCATACTGAAGGCACTCGACCGGCTCGGCCGCCTTGCTCTTGAGAATCAGGCCGTCTCCCATGGGCTTCATGCCCAGCACTCCGATGTTGTGTTTCACCAGCACGGGGAGCACTTTCTTTTCGAAGCTTTCGTAGTGGGCGTCCATCAGGTTGAGGGGCATCTGTACCGTGTTCAGCGTGAAGTTGCGGGCGAAGGCGGCGTTCAGCATTTTCAGGTGAAAGTCGGGGCTTTTGTGTCCGGTGAAACCGATGTAGCGGACTTTGCCATTTTTTTTGGCCTCGAGAACCGCCTCCATCCCGCCTTTCGGGGCAAAGATGAGATCGGGATCGGTGTCGCGAATCACTTCGTGGAACTGCAGCAGGTCGATGGTGTCGGTCTGCAGGCGGCGCAACGACTCGTCGATCTGGCGCGTGGCCCCTTTGCTGGTACGGGCGTCAATCTTGGTCATCAGGAAAGATTTCTTGCGGTATCCGTCGCGCAGGGCCTTGCCCATGCGGATTTCACTGGCGCCGTCGTTGTAGTCCCAGCAGTTGTCGAGGAAGTTGATGCCTTCATCGAGCGCGGTGCGGATGATGCGAATGCTTTCCTGCTCGTCCTTCTGGCTGCCCAGGTGGTATCCGCCCAGGCCGATGCAGGATACGTTTTCGCGGGTGTTGCCCAGGGTGCGGTAGGGGATGCCGTTTTTAACTTCGGCGGCCCATACGCGAGGCAGCAGAGCGCCGGCCACGGTAACGCCGGCGGCGGTTTCCAGAAACTCGCGGCGGGTGAGCGGGAGCTTGGGATCGATCATGGGAGATCTCCTCTTGGTCAGGTTTCTGCGGGCATTATCCCACCGGCAGCTGTGCAAGCGCCACGGACCACGTAGGGGCGGACGCCTTCGTCCGTCCGGCGGAGCTGAGCTCCGCTATTTTCGGGGCCAGAACCGGTCGAGCTGCGCTCGACTGGGCAAGATGAGGACATCTGCCCCTACGTGGGTCGTGGTGGATTGAGATCCAGCGTGAGCTCTGGATGTTTGCTTCCGACCGAGATTTCGCTGCAGTTGGTCAGCACCCAGTCTGCGCCGGCGGCTTTGAGTTCCGGATCCTTGACTGTGCTACGGAAGGCTATGACCGTCGCGCCTGCTGCCTTGCCGGCGCGGATGCCGGCGGGCACGTCTTCGATTACGACACAATCCGTGGCAGCAAAGCCCAGGACCGATGCGCCCTTCAGGTAGGGCTCGGGATGCGGCTTGCCATTCCTGATGTCGTTCGATGTGATCATGTGTTCCGGGACAGGCAGGCCCGCTGGCGGGTCTCGGCCAACGGACGGGTGCAGGAAGTCACAACGGTCCAGCGATCGGGAGGCAATTCCGTGAGCAGGCGCAACGAACCGGGGAGGAGCGCCACGCCCTCCAGGTCCTCCATTTCGCGACGCTCGACTTCGCGATTTTCGGCGGCGTGGTCGGCGTCGGGTAGGTACTCCCGCACTGTAGTGAGGCTGGGACGGCCATGCGCCCGCTCAATTACTTCGTCAGGGTCGAATCCGTGCTCCACTGCCCAGCGATGCCATACCCGGGCGACGGCACGGGTGGAGTCGATCAGGACGCCATCCAGGTCGAACAATATGGCCTGACATTGGATTCGAGGCATGTTGGAAAAGCGGTCCGCCTGGCGGAGCGCAGCTCCGCTATCTTCGTGGCACTCCAGAACCTGTCGAGCTGCGCTCGACCGGGCGGACACCCTCGTCTACGTGGTTCCTGGTCAGCCGGCGTTGCCGGCGGCGGCGGTCTTGGCTTGCGCGGATTTGTCGGCCAGCATTTTGTGGATCTTGCGCCGGAGATCGGCCGGGGTGAAGGGCTTCTGGATGAAGGACACGCCCGGAATCAGCATGTCTGAGCGGACAAACTCGCCGCTGTATCCGGTCATGTAAAGGATTTTTATTCCTGGGCGAAGTTCGCGGACCTGTTTGGCCAGAGCGGGGCCGTTCATTCCTGGCATGATCACATCTGTAACCAGCAGATCGATCGTTGCTTTTTGCTGCTGGACAATGCGTAAGGCTTCCTGGCCCCGGGGGGCGGACAACACTTTGCAGCCCGAGGCGTTCAAGGCCCCGCAGATCAACTCGCGCAGCGGTTCCGCATCTTCGACTACGAGCACAGTTTCTCCTGAAAAAACCGGGTCGGTGTTGTTGCCTTTTCCCGGTTCCACGACCGCACCCGCCTGGATTTCGGCCGGAAGGAATATCTGGAAGGACGTTCCGCGGCCCAGCGTGCTCTGGACTTCGATGCAGCCGTTGCTCTGTTTCACGATTCCGTACACCGTGGCCAGTCCGAGCCCGGTTCCCTTGCCCACCGCTTTGGTGGTGAAGAAGGGTTCGAATATGCGGGCCTGGGTTTCCGGGTCCATGCCAGTACCGGTGTCGGTCACCTCCAGCAGCACGAAGCGGCGGGGTGACGCGTCCGGCTCCGACTGGGGATCCACCTTCTCGACATTTTTCGTCTGGATGCGCAGGCTGCCGCCGTGAGGCATGGCATCACGCGCGTTGACTACGAGATTCAGAACAATCTGTTCGATCTGTCCGGGGTCGGCTTTCACGCGGTCCAGTTGCGGGTCCAGTACGAACGAGAATTCGATGTTCTCCTTGATCAGCCGCCGCAGCATCTTGTCCAGGGCGCCGACCGTCTGATTGATATTCAGGACTACCGGCTCGACCACCTGTTGCCGGCTCAGCATGAGGAGCTGGCGAGTGAGCGAGGCGGCGCTGTTGCCGGCCTGCCTGATCTGCTCCAGGCTCCGGCGGTCGGCGTCGGGCACATCGGCACGCTCAAGCAGCAGCTCGCTGTAGCCGTTAATCACAGCAAGCAAGTTGTTGAAGTCGTGAGCTACGCCACCCGCGAGCAGCCCGATCGCTTCCATCCGTTGCGATTGCTGCAGGAGTTTCTCCGAGCGGGCCAGGGCATCCTGGGCTATCCCTTTTTCGGCCTCGGCGCGGTTGAGCATGAAGGCAAGTACCCACACCAGGGTCATGAACAGCACGATCTGGACAACCACCAGGCACGCGATGTTCAGCCGCACATCGCTCGAAAATAATCGGCTCTGGATGCAGGCCGCGCCCAGTAGCGCGGGAACAAGCGCCGTCACCGGCAGCAGCCGGCGCGCCAGCCAGCCGCCGGCGTAGGAGTTGGTGAGCACCGACATCAGGCCCAGGTCCGGCCGACAGAATAAAAGGGAAAGAGAACCGATCAGAAATCCAGCACCGGTGTGAAGCGCCATCGAGGTGTACTCGATAGACCCGTAAAGCAGCGGCACGCCGTACAGGTATCCAACGATGGCGAAAAGCGCGCTCAGTCCAGTGACCGCCGCAAGACTCTGGGAGAGTTTGGCTTGCTTCTCCGAAAAGGCCAACAGCAGGACGCTCAACCCGGCAATAAAGAAGTTGAATGCGGTGATGTGGGCCATTCTGCCGGGATAGGACAATTGCACAGCATCTTTGAAAAGCCACTGGTCGATCCCGAGATTGGCATGAAACACGTACTCGGACAAGGTAAGCAGCCCGACCAGACTGACCAGTGCCGCGGAAGCGGCACACCACCGCCGGCTGCTACGAGTCTGCCTGGACCGGGTCAGCAGTACGAGAGCCAGGCCGAGAAACAGGAATCCGCTGGCCGTGTTCGGCTTCATGGTGAAGCGCCCGGACAGAACCGTGGTGAGGAGCCCCAGATCCCAAACCCAGGCGAGCAGGACCAATGTTCCCAAGAGCATTAACAGAAGCGCACCGAGGCGGGCGGTGGTCCGGTATGCCGTGTATGGATCCTGGCTCATGGCATGCAGTCGCAGTCTGTTATCCGTAAGGTCAGCTAAACAAGATTCGAGCCAATGCCGTGGCTGCGCACCCCAATGCCGGGCTAGGGGATTGCCTTGGGTGAGCACACTACCCGTTCATAGTGTCTATAACCGGGACAGCGGGAAAGAGTACAAAGGTAATGCGAGGAAACCTCGGGTGGTCCACTCAAGCCAAAACCGGGCTTCAGTGGGCCACCCGCCCGCTAATTAAAGAGCTTTGTGGAAGACCTTCAGCTCTTTGGGGATGATGAATACAGCTTCTTCCTTGGCCAGCTGAAGTTCCTGGAATTTTTCCTGGGACATTTCGACCTGGACCGGGGCTCCCCACTCGCTGAGAGCTTCAACCTTTACCAGGGGGCCGGCTGAGTTGATGTGCTTGATGATGGCGCGGAAGTTGCTTCCGCCATTGGGCTGGCGCTGAATTTCCAAGAGGTGTGGACGCACATAGACGAGATCTCCTGTCTCGGCTTCGTGGATGGCGGGGATTTCGTCGTCCATCCGGCCATGGAACAGGTTCACGCTGCCGAGAAAGTTGTAAACGAAAGGCGTGTTTGGGTGATGGTAGACCTCGTCGGGGCTGCCGACCTGCTCGATGCGGCCTTCATTCATCACCGCCACCCGGTCGGAAACCTCCAACGCTTCTTCCTGGTCGTGGGTGACGAAGACGCTGGTGATGTGAACCTCGTCATGCAGCTGGCGCAGCCAGCGGCGCAATTCCAGACGCACTTTCGCATCCAGTGAGCCGAAGGGTTCGTCGAGCAGCAGTACGCTGGGCTCGACCGCCAGGGCGCGGGCCAGCGCGACCCGCTGGCGCTGGCCTCCTGAGAGTTGCGCAGGATAACGGCCGGACAGATTCTTCAACTGGATCAGCCGCAGCAACTCGTGCACCTGGTCGTGGATCTGTTCCTTCGACGGACGCACACTTCGGGGGCGAACCTGAAGTCCAAAGGCGATGTTTTCGAAGACTGTCATGTGCCGGAAGAGGGCGTAATGCTGAAAGACGAAGCCCACGCGGCGATCACGCGCGGTGCGGTGGGTAGTGTCTTCGCCGTCGAACAGTATGGTCCCGGAGTCGGCGAACTCGAGGCCAGCGATGATGCGCAGAAGCGTGGTCTTGCCGGAGCCGGACGGGCCCAGCAACGCCACCAGTTCCCCCGAGGGAATCTTGAGACTGACATTGTCGAGTGCGGCAAATTGTCCGAATTGTTTGCTGATATTGTGGGCTTCGATGCTCATGCGATTTGCTCTTCTCCATCCCAGCGAGCGGACGCCGCCTGCTGCCGCCGCGCTCTCCACTCGACGGTGGTTTTCACCAGCAAGGTAGCCAGGGCCAGCAAGGCCAACAGAGACGCCACGGCGAATGCGGCTGAGAATTGGTATTCGTTATAGAGAATTTCGACGTGCAGCGGCATGGTATTGGTGCGTCCACGGATATGGCCGGAGACCACCGAAACCGCACCGAACTCGCCCATGGCGCGGGCATTGCAGAGAATCACGCCATAGAGCAGCCCCCACTTTATATTGGGCAGACTCACCCGAAAAAAAGTCTGCCAGCCACTGGCGCCAAGAGCCAGCGCTGCTTCTTCTTCCTCCTGGCCTTGCGCCTGCAGCAGCGGGATCAGCTCGCGGGCCACAAAGGGGAAGGTGACGAAGATGGTGGCCAGAATAATTCCGGGCACGGCAAAAATGATCTGCAGGTCATGCCGCGACAGCCACGGTCCCAACACACCTTGCAAGCCGAAGAGCAGGACGTAGATCAGGCCGGCGACCACAGGCGAAACTGAAAAAGGCAGATCGATCAGGGTGATCAGCAGACTCTTGCCGAAGAATTCGAATTTGCCGATGGCCCAGGCTGCGGCCACTCCAAACACAAGGTTCAGGGGAACGGCGATGCCGGCGGCCAGCAGGGTCAGGCGGATCGCCGACAGCGCATCCGGCTCACGCAGGCTCGCCCAATAGGCGCTAACGCCTTTGGCGAACGCCTGGGAAAAGACAATCGCCAGGGGCAGAAAGATAAACACTCCGAGGAAGGTCACCGCCACGACGATCAGGACCCAACGAACAGCAGCGGACTCGCCGGTTGCCGCGGTCGCAACGCGCCGGGCCGGCGAAAAGTTTCGCGTGCTGAGGGGAAGAGTAGTTGCCATCGCTAGTGGATCTCCTCCGGGACCAGGGCAACCGTCTTCTCCTCGCGGCTGCTGCTCCACTTCTGCAAGAGATTGATGGGCAGCAGCAACAGCAGCGAAAACACCAGCATGACTACGGCGATGGCCGTCGCGCCCGCATAGTCGAACTGGTCGAGCTTGGTCATGATCAGCAAGGGCGTGATCTCAGTTCGCATCGGCATATTGCCGGAGATGAACACCACCGAGCCGTATTCGCCAATGGCGCGGGCAAACGCCATGGCAAAGCCGGCCAGGGCAGCAGGCAAAATTGTCGGCAGCACCACCCGCGAAAATGTCTGCCAGCGGCTGGCTCCGAGACTGGCCGCGGCTTCCTCGAGTTCCTTGTCCATGTCTTCGAGAACCGGTTGCACACTTCGGACCACAAACGGAAGTCCGATAAAGGTGAGCGCAATCGCGACCCCCAGCGGCGAGTACGCCGACTTGATTCCGATAGATGCCAGAGGACGCCCCAGCCAGCCGCTGGGCGCATAGATCGTGGTCAGGGCAATGCCCGCCACCGCCGTCGGCAGAGCAAACGGGAGATCGACCAGGGAGTCGAACATGCGTTTGCCGGGAAAGCTGTAGCGCACCAGTACCCACGCCACCAGGACTCCGAATACCAGATTGATCAAGGCGCCGATAAGCGACGCTCCGAAGGTCAGGCGATACGAAGCCAGGGCGCGAGGAGAGGCAGCGATGTGCCAGAACTGGTCCCAGCTGAGGGCCGACGCTTTCAGAAAAGTAGCAGCCAGCGGAATCAGGACAATCAGGCTTAGATACAACACGGTGAAGCCCAGCGCCAGCCCGAATCCCGGCAGGTTGCTGCGTTTTTTGAAAGTGAAAGCCATCGCGCTCTCTAGTTGGGCTGATAGATCTGGTCGAACACGCCTCCGTCGGCAAAGTGTTTCTTCTGGGCTGCCTGCCAGCCTCCGAAAACGTCACCGACGGTGACCAGCTTCAGCTTGGGAAACGTTGACGCGTACTTTTGCGCCACGGAATCAAGCCGTGGCCGGTAGTAGTTCTGGGCCGCAATTTCCTGGCCCTCAGGCGTGTACAGGTATTCCAGATAGGCCTGGGCCACCTTCCGCGTGCCTTTCTTGTCCACCACCTTGTCCACGATCGACACCGGGGGTTCAGCTAAGATGCTGATTGAGGGCACAACGATTTCTACTTTTTCGGGCCCCAGCTCTTTTATTGACAGAAAAGCCTCGTTTTCCCAGGCAATGAGCACGTCCCCGATCTCACGTTGCACGAAGGTCGTGGTGGAACCGCGCGCGCCGGAGTCCAGCACCGGAACATTCTGGTACAGGCGTTTCACAAAATCCTGCGCTTTTTGTTCGCTTCCGCCGGGCTGCCTGCGGGCGTAAGCCCAGGCCGCCAGATAATTCCAACGGGCCCCGCCCGAGGTCTTGGGATTGGGCGTAATCACTGAAATTCCAGGCTTTACCAGATCATCCCAGTCTTTGATGTGCTTAGGATTACCCTTGCGCACCAGGAAGACGATGGTTGAGGTATAGGGCGTGCTGTTCTGAGGCCACCGCTTTTGCCAGTCCGCGGGGAGCAGCGCGGAGTTCTGGGAAATCGCGTCAATGTCGTAGGCCAGGGCCAGGGTGACAATGTCGGCCTGCAAGCCGTCAATGACGGCGCGGGCCTGCTTGCTCGAGCCGCCATGCGACTGCTCGATGGTGACCGTCTGGCCGGTCTTCGCCTTCCAGTACTTCGCGAAGGCCTGATTGAAATCCTGATACAGCTCGCGCGTCGGGTCGTAGGAAACATTGAGCAAGGTGATCTCGCCGCCCTGCGCTCCCCCCGGGATCGACAACAGGAGCAGCAGTCCCGCAACCAGTAACCCCGTAACCACCAGAACTCTCCTCTGCATTACCTTCCCCTCTTGAAGTTTCAGGCGGCGCTACGAACCCGATAGCCGGGCCGTAAAAAGCAAACGGCCCACGGTTCTGATTCGTGGGCCGCTTGAGAAATTGAATGTCTTGGTCCGGCTACATTCCATCCCCACGTCCACGATGACTGCGACACGTGCAACGACAGCACGTACAGATACAACCCGTGGAGATGTGGTTGGCTGGCATCGGGAAATAGTATACGACATAATTCGAGCATAAGTCTAGTAATATGATAGACATTATGGTAGTATTGTCAAGAGTGGCGGAAGAAACTAGGGCTTCGGCGAGCCGGCCGACTGGGAGCGTTCGCGTTTCGCCTCATCTGCGCGTCCCAGGTGGTCGTAGGCCTGGGCCAGCTGGGCATGGGCCTCCGCGAAGCCGGGCAGCCGGCTGGATGCAATCTCCAGGTGAATGACAGCAGTCTTGTAATCGCCGGTCTTCAGGAGACTGGAGCCCATTTCGTAGTGCGCCCAGGTCGAATCGGGCTGAAGTTCGATGGCGTGGCGCAAGTACTCAATGGCCTTGACATACTGTTGTTGCCGGGCCAGTGCGGCTCCCATAGCGAATTGAGCCAGATACATTCTTGAATCGGCTGCCAGGACAGATTGCAGGATGGCCGCGGCCTTCTCCGGCTTTCCTTCATTCAGCAACGCCAGCGCCGACAGGACTTTATTGGCGTTCGCGATGCCATCTTTCGGATCGACTCCCGTCGCCGCGGCGCTCGGACCTGCGGATTTCTGCAAGCCGACATATCCCAGCGAGGCCAGCTTCTGCATTTCGGTGGAAGTAAGTTCAGGACCTGCGGTGGCACCGGGGTTGCTGAAGCGCCGGTCGAAGGCATCCAGCTGGCCGGCGATGGTTTCCAGTGTGGCTTTCGCAGTTTGCGCGAGGTTGCGCGTAGCGCCGGGATCGGCCGAGAGATCGTAGAGCTCGGGCCTGGGCGCTTTGATGCAGAGATACTTACCCGCGCGCCAGGATTCCAGCGAGCTCCATCCGAAGGCGCGCTGCGGAAAATCGCTGACCGCGTAAGAGGCCTGATCGGAATTCGTCCTGGAAATTCGCAGTAAGGATTGCCCCTGCATCTGCGCCGGGACCGGCACGCCCGCGATTTCAAGGACAGTGGGAGCAAGGTCCACCAGCGAAGCACGCGCGGTCACTCGCTTGCCCGCGTTCTGGTTCAGAGGCAATTTCAGTAGAAGAGGCACATGGATGGTTTCATCATAGAGGAAGACCCCGTGAGTCTCCTCGCCATGCTCGCCCAGGCCCTGACCGTGATCGGACGCAACCACCATGAATGCGTCGTCGTATAGCTTCTGCGTCCGCAAGGCGGCAATCAACTCTCCTGCGGCAGCGTCGGCCGAGGCTACTGCGGCGTTGTAGGAAGCGCCGGACGCAGCTTGCGGATCATTCAAGTGCACCCACAGGAAAAATGGGCGTTTGGGATTGCGGACCAGCCAGGCGGCAGCCCGGGCGACAACTTGCGCTGCTGACCGATCGACGGAACTCTTTCGGCCCGGGCCATGCTCTGGCGGCTGAAAACCGGCGTCATACCCTGCGTCATACAAGGAAAATCCTCGTTCGAGGCCAGGAGCCAATCCGTTCTTCGGGTCAAGAGCGATCGAACCGACGAAGGCGGCGGTACGATATCCACCGGCGCGGAGCAAGTCGGGCAGGAAAGGCAAGGTGGCAGCGAGTCTGGCGCCAAACTCGCTGACCCGGTGCGTCTGAGGATAAGTGCCGGTGAGGATGGTGGCGTGCGAGACCACGGTCAGCGGCGCCTGGGAATAGGCGTGCTCGAAAACCATGCTCTGGCGAGCGAGGCCATCGAGATTCGGCGTAATTTTTAGTTTGGAGCCGAGGAAGCCCATGCGATCAGCGCGCGTGGAATCGAGCGTGATGAGGACGATGTTCGGCTTGCCGGCCGCTTGCGTCGAAATGGCGTTCGTGACGATGAGAGCAAAGAGAAGCGCGGGGAAAATCCGGCGAAACATACTGTGAAGTTTACCGCAGAGTCCGCGGGGCCAGACGCACGCCGGCGAGGGCGCCCGCGCCCCACCCGGCCACACGGGCCCAGCT
>Ga0335085_10015472_pt1 | contig 11068 bp, 9 predicted proteins | sample Lox_Sample_45_FD_206712 | JGI IMG/M metagenome (GOLD analysis project Ga0335085, IMG submission 206712) | Soil microbial communities from Loxahatchee National Wildlife Refuge, Florida, United States - Lox_Sample_4.5 | ecosystem: Environmental > Terrestrial > Soil > Wetlands | place: USA: Florida... | reverse complement strand
GCGCTTGAGGAACTGGATGTCGTCGCGCGTGATGTAGCGGTCGAGGTATTCATGCCAAAACTGCGTGGCGGCTTCGGGTCCGAGGAGTTCGTTGCTCAGCGTCTCAATCTCGCGTGCCGATTGCGGGCCTCCCTCGAAGTGAAACATATAGCCTTCGCGGACGAGCCAGTTGCCAAGATTCGTGCCGTGCAGGCTCAGCGGATGACCCTGACCATCGACCAGATGAGTTCCTTCCGCGCGGGCGAAGTGGTGTTGCGCAGTTGCGGGTGTTGTGACTGCAAAAAGCACGAGCAGCGCGCACGCGACAGACCAGGACGTTCGATTGGAACCGCAGCTTGAACAATTCACACTCATGAGTAGATGACGTCTGCGTCATGATGTCCAGTGGAGACGCAAAGGGCTCAGCAAGTTTGTCGCGAGTTTTCCGGTTGCAACCCCCGACTCTCGCTGTACAATTCCTGCAACTTTGGGTTATTCGGGCGCCGCCGCCGTCAATTCAAATTCCCAGGTCCAGATGTATCCGCCGAGGAGTGCCTTATGCAATCGCACACAATCCCCGGGGGTGGTGGCACGCGTCTTCACGTGGTGGAAGCTGGAAATCCTAAGGGGCGGCCCATCCTCTATATACACGGTTTCTCGCAGTGCTGGCTGGCGTGGAGCCGGCAACTGAACTCCGACCTTGCCCGCGACTATCGCCTGGTGGCGATGGACATGCGCGGTCATGGACTCTCCGACAAGCCGCAGCAAGGTTACGACGATACCAAGCTGTGGGCTGATGACGTCAACGCCATCGTCGAAACCATGGGCCTCGACCAGCTGGTGTTGTGCGGCTGGTCGTATGGACCATTGGTGATCCTCGACTACATTCGGCATTACGGCGAGGGCAAGATCGGCGGCATCCACTTTGTGGATGCGGTCACCCAGCTCGGCACCGAGGACGCTGCGGCAGTGCTTGGCCCGGAATTTCTTGCCCTGATTCCCGGCTTCTTTTCCACCGATGCAAAAGAGAGCGTTGCCAGCCTCGAATCGTTAATTCGCTTGTGCGTGGCGAGCGAGCTTGCTCCGGACGAGCTTTACCTGATGCTCGGGTTCAACGTGTCGGTGCCGCCGTATGTCCGTCAAGGGTTGTTCTCGCGCACAGTCGACAACGCCGACATCTTGTCGACGATTCGCAAGCCCGTATTGATTACACACGGCAACGCCGATAAGGTCGTCAACCCGATAGCTGCCGATCAACACAAGGTCGCACTTCCTCATGCCGAGTTGCACAGGATGGATCGTGCGGGGCATGCGCCGTTCTGGGACGACGCGGCAAATTTCAATGCGCGCCAACGGGCGCTGTGTGAGAGCTTGAAGAGTTAGTTGGCCGGCAATTTGCGATCGTGGAGTTACTCAGGCTCGCGGCTGTCGCGCCGGCCTAGAATCACTCTTGCTGTCGTGATCGCCTGCCCAACGTGGCGCTGGGTGTGGTCAGCGACATGGACCAGCAGGCCGCCAACCGTCGTCGGCATGCGCTTGCGGCCGACATAGCACGGCCGGTCGAAGTCGGCAGGGTTCATCTTGCGCACGCGGTCGGCGGCGGCTTTCAAGCCATCAGACAGAATTTGCAGGCACTCGGCGGTAGAGCCCGTGGCGCCACCCTCAGCCTTCATGGTCTGAAGCTGCTCTTCCGACAACTCGCGGTCTTCGGCGTAGGTCAGCAGGCGATCGACGCTCCCCGGGATATGCCGCAGATGAAAGGCCACCGAGGCCAACCCGGCGGGGCGCCGATGAATTTCTTCGTCACTCAAGCCGGCGCACCATCGGTTCAAGTCTTCTTCCGCAGCTTCAAAGGCGTGCAGTACAGCGCGCTGGATCGCGGGGACTTCTGTCAGGGTCCCGCGCAGCCAGGGTTCCGGTTGATTGGGCGGCTGGCTCATGGCGAAACGTTATCATAGCGTCCGTGCAACCTTTCGGCCACGGTGCGGTAACGCGCCCGTCCCACCGAGGCTAAGAGCCGACAACTGACAACTGATAGCTGACGGCTGACAGGCCGAGCACGACAGCGCCTTGCCTGATCCGCACAACTAGACTAAACTAATGAGACTTAGTTTATGAAAACCATCAATATCCATCAAGCCAAAACCCATCTCTCCCGGCTGGTTGACGAAGCCAGCAAAGGCGAGCCGTTCATTATCGCGAAGGCGGGCAAGCCGATCGTGAGGGTGGTTGCACTGGACGCGCCCGGCCCGCACCGGCTGCGTCGTCTCGGATTCATGGCTGGCCAGATTTCCGTGCCGGATGATTTCGACCAAATGGGCGGCAGGGGAATCGCGCGCCTTTTTGCGGGCAAGCCATGAAGCTCTTGCTGGATACGCATGTTCTGCTGTGGGCCGCGGGCCAGCCCGAGCGGCTGCCCGCGAAGGCACGACGCATTTTGGGCGAAGAGCAGAACCTGCTGCTGTTCAGCGCTGCCAGTCTCTGGGAGATTGCGATCAAGCGTGGCCTACGGCGCAAGGACTTTCAGGTCGATCCGCGGCTGCTGCGGCGCGGGCTGCTCGACAACGGCTATCAGGAGCTGCCCATCCTGAGTCAGCATGTTGTGGCCATCGAGGATTTGCCCGCGATTCACAAAGACCCGTTTGACCGTTTGCTGGTCGCCCAGGCGACTGTCGAGGGCGTGACGCTACTCACCGTTGACCCGGTGATTGGCAGGTATCCGGGCCCTGTGCAGGAACTGTGAGGGACTTGGTGATTCGTAACTCGTAATCGCTGAGAGCTGACGGCTGACAGTCTTCAGCTCTCTACTCCCGCCCCTTCTTCCGAATCTCGATGTTCAACCGCTTGATTTTCTGGTTCAGCGTGGAGAGCGGAATGCGGAATTGTTCGGCGGCTTCGGTCTGGTTCCAGCCGCTCTTTTCCAGCATATCGGTGATGATGCGGCGCTCGCAGTCTTCCATAATTTCAAACAGCGAGGCATCCGGGCGATGGTCCATGAGCGCCAGCTTGGCGCCGCGGCCCACCATCTCGTCGGGCAGGAGGTCAATGGTGAAGCTCGATCCGTTCGCCAGCACGACTGCACGCTCCATGACGTTTTCCAGTTCGCGCACATTGCCGGGCCAGTCGTAATCCAGGAGCGGGCGCAGCGCTTCGGGCGTGAGTTGCAGCGGAGGTTTGCCGTTTTCGTCGGCGAATTTCTGCACAAAGTGCTGCACCAGCAAGGGAATGTCGTTCTTGCGTTGGCGCAGCGGCGGCAGGTCGATGGTGATGACGTTGAGCCGGTAGAACAGGTCTTCGCGGAACTTGCCTTCCTTCACCTGCTGCCGCAAATCCACGTTGGTAGCGGCGATGATGCGGACATCGACTTGAATCTCATTCACGCCGCCGAGGTGCATGAACTTGCGGTCTTGCAGCACGCGCAGGATTTTCGCCTGCGTCTCCAGGCTCATGGTGCCGATTTCGTCGAGGAAAAGCGTTCCCCGATCCGCCATCTCGAACAGACCCTTCTTGCTGGCGATAGCGCTGGTGAACGCGCCCTTCACGTGGCCAAAGAGGGTTGACTCGAGCAGATCGGCGGGCATGGAGCCGGTATTGACCGGCACAAACGCCTGGTTCTTGCGCGGCGAATTCATGTGGATCGCCTTCGCGATCAGCTCTTTTCCGGTTCCACTCTCGCCTTGCAGTAAGACCGTCGAGCGGCTGGGCGCGACCTGCGCGACCAGGTCGAAGATGCGCAGCATGGGCTCGCTCTTGCCCACGATGTGCTCAAAGTTGTAGCGCTGCTTGAGCGCGCGTTTGAGCTGAACAATCTCCGCCTCGGCGCGGCGCTGGCCCACGGCGGCGCGCACGTCGGCCAGCAGCTTCTCGTTGTCCCAGGGCTTCTGGATGAAGTTTGTGGCGCCGGCCTGCATCGCGTTGACGGCGTTCTCCACCGTGCCGTAGGCGGTGATCATGATGACCGCCAGGTCGGCGTCGCGCTCGCGAATGTCCTGCAGGATTTCCATGCCGTTGCGGTCTGGCATGGCAAAGTCGAGCAGCACCAGGTCGTAGGGACGCTCGGCCAGCCGCGACAGTCCTTCCGCGCCGTCGGTAGCCGTGTCGACTTCGTAGCCTTCGAGCTCAAGCAGGGTCTGCAACGACTCGCGAATCGCGGCCTCGTCGTCGACGATGAGCACCGTTCCCATGGAGGATGACTCGTCGCGGCCCGCAGCGTAGCGGCTGATCATCGCCTCAGGCATTGACGACCTTTCGGATCATGGGGAATTCCATGGTGAAGGTTGTGCCTTGGCCGGGAGAGCTGTCGACGTGAATCTTGCCCGCATGTTCCTGAATAATGCCGTAGGTGACAGAGAGGCCCAGTCCCGTGCCCCCGCTGTGTCCGCTCTTGGGTTTGTTCTTGGTCGTGAAGAACGGATCGTAGATGCGGTGAATGTGCTCCTGAGCAATGCCGCTGCCCGTGTCGGAGACCACGACGCGGACGTTGTGACCGTTGCCGGTGCTGATGGTCAGAGTGCCGCCCGAAGGCATCGCGTCCTTGGCGTTGAGGAACAGGTTCAGGAAGACCTGCTGCAGCTTGCCGGTGTTACCCAGAATTGGCGGCAACTGGGGATGCAAATCCGGAACCACCGTGATGCGCGCCGTCTTGAACTGGTGCTCCAGCAGCGTAAGCGTGTCCTGAATGACGCGATTCAGGTCGACGTGGTTGAACTCCGCACTCGAAGTGCGCGAGAAGTTCAGCAGGCTGTTGACGATCTCCGAGGCTCGGAAAGTCTGCTTGGTGATCTTCTCCAGCAGTTCAGACTTCTTGGGATCCGTGTTGACCTGCTTGGACAGCATCTGCGCATACGACGAAATCACCGCCAGCGGCGTATTGACTTCGTGAGCCACGCCTGCTGCCAGCAATCCGATCGACGACAGCTTTTCGGCCTGCGTGAGCTGCGACTCGAGTTCGATGCGCTCGGTGATGTCGTCCACGATGATCAACCGGCCGATCACCTGGAAGTCTTTGCTCACCAGCGGAGCAATCGCGATGTTAGTGACGCGCGTGGCGCCGGCGGTGGTGCCCAGCCGGAACTTGTACAGGTTGTGAATGCCGGTACTTTGGCGCACGCGGTAATACTCGTCCAGAAACGCAGGCGGGAAGACTTCGGCCAGCGAGCGCCCCAGCATTTCGGCGCGCGACGCTGCGTACATCACCTCCATCTGCGAGTTCCACGACTCGATACGGTCTTCCAGGTCCACCGCCAGCACGCCGACGCTGATCGATTCGACTATGTTCTCGCTGAACTCTTTCAGCCGCTCGTACTGCGCGGCCTTGCTCTCCAGCGAGCGATACAGGCGGGCGTTCTGCACGGCGATGCCGATATAGCCGGCCAGCGCTTCCAGCAGTTGTACGTCCTCGGTCGAGAGGAAGTCGCCTTCGGAGGTCTTGCCGAGTCCGAGCACCGCGATCATGCGGTTCATCACAGTGCAGGGAATGTAGTAGTTCAGGTCAAGCTTGCGGATGGTCTCGCGCGCCTCAGGCGTTTCGCGCACGGTGTGGGCAGTGCTATCGAAGAACAAGTGGCCGGCAACCCATTCGGGCCGCTCCACGTGCAGGAAGTCAAGATCCAGATCACCGGTCTGCGCAATACCGTACGATTTGGCCAGCATGAACCGCTCAGGATGCTCGGGGTCCGATAGGAAGATCGCCATGCGATCGACCATCAGGGTGCGCGACAGGCGATCGACGATCGAGGTGAGCATCTTGTCCAGATCGGTTTCGGAGCTGAGTTCGCGACCAAACTCGATCAGCGTTTTCCGGTAGTCGTAACGTTTCTTGTAGAAGAACTTGTCGATGTAGTCCTGCACCCAGTTCTTGAAGGGGTCGAAGAGCAGTGCCGTCACCACAATCGCAATCACCAGGCCAACCGGCCCGGCGCTCGGGAACCCTTTATGGAACAGCGCTCCTGCCGCGCCCACTGCGCCCAGATAGGCGGCTGTGATCGCCGCGGCCGCGATGGTATAGGCCATGCCGCGCTTGAAGATCAGGTCGACGTCCATCAGGCGATAGCGGAAGATCGCGTACCCGAAAGTCAGCGGCAGGAAGACCAGCGAAAGGACCGAGATCCTCATGCCCAGGGTGGGTACGCTGGCGAACATGTACGGTATGGCGTAGAAGATCGTGAAAGGCAGAACCGAAAGCAGCGTGCCGCGCGTGACCCACTTCATCTGCTGCCGCAGGATGGCCGAGCGCGCGTGACGGTAGCTGTGCCACAGCACCATGGTTGCGGCGATGAAGTACAGGCAGAGGTACGACATCTGCACGCGATCCAGACTGAAGCGCAGCGTCTCGCTGGGCTGCAGCCAGGCGAACGCAATGATCTGCATCGCCAGAATGATGGCGCCCGGCACATACACGGCCGGGATGAGCCAGCGCCGCCCACTAAGGATGGCCTGTCGCTCGGGGAAGGTCAGCGCGAAATGCAGAAACAGCGCCGGCTGCAACAACCAGGCCACCACATTCGCCCAATAGACCATCCAGTCGAACTCATTCAGCTTGCCGGTGTAGTGGAAGGAATAGAAGACAAACGAAACCAGGCAGAAAACGTAAAAGTGCGTGCTCTTCGGCGCAGTCCAGCGGCGCAGAAGCACGTAGAGTCCGATTCCCAGGTAAACCAGCGCAATCACCCGGAGGCCGTCATAAAGCGTCCGGTCGGTGGGAACCAGGATCAGGTCTTTGATTTCTACCGGGATCTCTTGCCGGACCAGCGAATAGGTTGCCTTGGCATAGACGCCTACGCGGTAAAGCTGGCGTTCGACGCCGGCAACATCGTGGACCTCATGGCCGTCGATGGCAACCAGCAGATCCCCTTGTTTGACGCCCGCCTTTTCTCCGGGACCATTGACGTCGACCCGTTGCGCCTCTAGGTGGCCGCCGTTCTCCACCCACCAAACACCGTCATACGGGCTGGCAAATTCGCGATCTTTCTGGAAGTTGATCCAGGCGAACGCCACCGCCGCTACGCTGAGCAGCGCAATCACGACGAACAGGAAGCGCGACTGGAGATCCTTAGCCATCGGGCTGGGTGGCATTGGCTCGCGCAGCGACGGCGTGGGGGGCCGAGCGAGCTTGATGGTACTGTGCAACTTCGATGCCACGATTCCAGCCGCCTATATTCTATTAACCCGTGTATTGTGAACAGGTTCCAAAATTATAAATCACGTGATAAAGAGAAAATACGCAATTTGGAATTTCCGTGTGAAATTTGAAATCGCTGGAAGTTACTAAAGTGGCGGTACTTACGGGCGGGTGGGCCTTCGCCCGTTTTGTCGGCCGCACGATTCATCCGGGACGAAATTCTGACTTTCCAGATTGTGTATTGTAGCCAGTAATGACCTCATCAACGGTTGAGACATCGGGGCTAAGCCTGCTGGCTGCCGCAGCGTGGGGCGGAGGCGATTTCTCCGGGGGCGTTGCCTCCAAACGAGCCAGCGTTTTTCGCGTGGTGGCGATTGCCCACTTTGTCGGCCTGCTCTCCATGCTGCTCATGGTCTGGCTGACCGGCGAGGCCATTCCGCCCCGGGCCGACCTGCTATGGGGAGCTTTCGCAGGCGTGTCCGGAGCTTTCGGTATCGCGGCGTTGTACCAAGCGCTCGCCATCGGACGCATGGGAGTGATTGCGCCGGTCGCTTCCGTTACTACGGGAATCTTGCCGGTATTGTTCTCACTTCGCACCGAAGGACTTCCGGACCGCATTCAAATGCTTGGCTTCGCCTTGGCGCTGGTGAGCATCTGGCTGGTGGCTCGTCCCAATGAGTATGTCGACTCCCACCGCGGGCTGGGACTGGCTGTGTTCGCCGGACTGATGTTCGGGCTGTTTCTCATCGCCGGCAAGCAGTCGGGACATCATGGAGTGTTCTGGCCGCTGGTGGCAGCGCGCTCGGCCTCGACGGGGTTGATGCTGGTCATCGTCGCATTCACATCACGCGACCCGCAGCCGCTCCGCCGGGCCTTGTGGCCGATCGTGATCTCAGGATTGCTCGATTCGGTGGGCAATGCGTTGTTCATTGCCGCCACGCGCCATGGGCGTCTCGATGTCGCGGCAGTGTTGTCATCGCTCTATCCGGCGAGCACGGTAATCCTGGCGCGCGTGTTATTGAAGGAGAAGATTTCGCCCATGCAAACGGCGGGCATTGTGGGAGCGCTGTCCGCAGTCGCGCTGATCTCGGTGCGCTGAAGCGAAACCGCTCAGGATCGCCCGCGAATCAACCAGACTGCGGTGATGCAGAGGGCCCAGAAAACTGCTGACGCAGTGACGGCGATGAGCAGACCGCGAAATGCAGTCAACCCATCACCGTCGGTTAGGCTGTTGTCGGAAGATCGAATCGGAATGACGTTCGATCCCTCATCGAGCTGTATTACGCGAGACGGGAAGCGCATAGGGGGCTCCAGAGACCGGCTCGGAAGAACCGGTTCTCTGCCGTGGCTTTTAGCTTTCTTCGTGAGGTGCCTCTAACGAAGCGGTGACAGACTAGTTGTAATTGTCAACGATGTGAATTCCCAAGAGATGCCAAATTGTTACTACACATAAGTGCTATATCAATGTGACTGGGACCTCTCCGAGACCCAGGTGGCATGCAAGCGTGATCCACTAGAATGGGAGTAAATCCGAGCAAGCCTATGCCCTCATATCAAGACATCGTTGCCCTTGAGCAGAAATATCTCTTGAACACCTATGCCCGTTACCCGGTGGCGTTTGCACGGGGCAAGGGTGTCTACCTTTTTGACGTCGAGGGCAAACGCTACCTCGATTTCCTTTCCGGACTGGGCGTGAACGCGCTCGGCCATGCGCATCCACGCATCGTGAAGGTCATTCGCGAGCAATCGGCCAGGGTCATTCACCTGTCGAACCTCTACTACAACGAGTACCAGGGGCTGCTCGCGGAAAAGCTCTGCCAGAAGTCCGGGCTCGATCGCGCGTTCTTCACCAACAGCGGCACGGAAGCTGTCGAGGGAGCACTGAAGCTGGTGCGCGCTGTGGGCCATGCTACCGGCGGCCCGCAGAAGATGATCGTCATCGCGCTGGAGAATTCCTTCCATGGACGCACCATGGGCGCGCTGGCGCTTACCGCGCAGGAGAAGTACCGCAAGGGCTTCGATCCGATGCTGGAGGGCGTGCGCTTCGTGCCGCGCAATGACATCGACGCTCTGCGCGCCGCGATGGATGAAACAGTTTGCGGCATCATGCTGGAGCCGATCCAGGGCGAAGGCGGAATTTTCGAGACGTCACCGGAGTTTCTGCGGGCTTGCCGCGAAATCGCCGACCAGCATCGTGCCGCGCTGGTGTTCGACGAGATCCAGTGCGGCATGGGTCGCACAGGTCGTCTGTTCGCCTTCGAGCATTTCGGAGTGACGCCGGATGTGGTGTGTATCGCCAAACCGATGGCTGCGGGCTTCCCCATGGGCGCGTTCCTGTCGAAGGACTGGCTGGCGCAGCACATCACTCCCGGCCGCCACGGCACAACTTTCGGCGGAGGTCCGCTGGCGTGCCGCATCGCGCTGGAGTACCTGGCGATCCTCGAAGACGAAAACCTGCTGGAGCGGGTACGTCGCGTTGGCGGATATCTGACGCATAAGCTACAGGAGTTGGTAGGGAAGTTCTCCATCGCCATCGAAGCCCGCGGCGTTGGTATGATTCAGGCGCTGCAACTCACTGTACCCGGCAAACCCATTCTCGACGGCGCCATGGCTGATGGCCTGTTGTTTAACATTACACAGGACACAGTAGCGCGCTTCCTGCCGCCGTTCCTTTTGGAAGAGAAGCACGTCGACGCCGGCATCCGGATTCTGAAGCGGCATCTGGCCACTGCGCAAAAGGCGGCGAAGCAGGCAAAGACGGTGGTTTCTGCAACGTAGCGCGGCCCGGCAGGTGCGAGGCGTTCCTGCGATGCGGACAACCGCCGCAATCGTATGGCACCGAAGTAACTCCACCTTCGTACTAGGCCGATGTGATGCAAATCACATACGAAACTATGCAACTGTTCTAACGTTGCTGCGTGCGATTGACATGCCGGCCGAATACTAGTTCAGCGGCCGTCCGGGCGCGCCAGAGGATATGAGCTCACCGAAGGGGCCCGGCAAAGCGCAGGTTCTGGAGACAGGACGCGATCGCGGGAAGCGCGCTTCCAACTTGATTTGAGTTGGTCAGGAAGACGCAAACGAGTTGAGACGACGAGAAGCGGAGCGGATTGCTCCGAGGTGACGACGGACCAATAGGCTACAGGGCAAACGTAGAAACCGAAGCGACAGAGACGAAGAGCAAGAGCAAAGCGAGCAAGTGCAATTAGAAGGGAGTCCTCCCCCAAGTCCTCCCCTCCTTGCGAGGCGCGACCTAAGCGCGCCTCGCCCTTTTTTGGTGCCGGCTTATTTCGGGGGCAACATAGGTTCGTCGGCCGATGGCCCGTAAATCTGCGGCACTTTGGCTCCGGCAATCCGCGAGTAAATCGTGAATTGGCCGCGATGATGGATGTGATCAAGCATCATCAGGAGCAAGGTCGCGGAAAGCGGCATTTTGTGCCCGAAGGCATCGACGATTTGCTGGAAATCCTCCTCCGACATTCGGGCCAGCGCCGCATCGGTTTCAGCCGCCACCATCTCCAGTTTGTCGACGGCTTCCTTCATGGTCGACGGCACTTCGGCTCGCACCCGCTTCGTAAAATCGAATGCGCCGGTACTGGCGAAGGCCAGGTTGACGGCTTCTTCGTTGACGAACACGGTCGCCAGCTCGATCGCACTGCGGACCATGGGCGAAGGCTTCCGGTCCTTCTCGTCTTCGGGGTATAGCCGCAGCAGCTTGAGGGTCTTGGGCAACTCGGAGCGGCGCATTTCGACGAACTCTGACTTGGTCACGGCAACTCCTTCGTGGTCGCAGAACTGCCTACTACAACTTCATGAACCTGCGTACGGAGCTTTGCTTTTGCGTGAGCTTGCGCAGAGGTTGTGCTCCGGGATCGACGCCGCTTGCTCGCAGAAAGTACCGCAGGCTGGAATATTGGGGCGGAGCGGTGGCGGTCACCGTCGGACCCCAGTCGGAGTAGTTATAGTTTC
>Ga0335085_10015471_pt1 | contig 11068 bp, 8 predicted proteins | sample Lox_Sample_45_FD_206712 | JGI IMG/M metagenome (GOLD analysis project Ga0335085, IMG submission 206712) | Soil microbial communities from Loxahatchee National Wildlife Refuge, Florida, United States - Lox_Sample_4.5 | ecosystem: Environmental > Terrestrial > Soil > Wetlands | place: USA: Florida... | reverse complement strand
AATACTAAGAAGCCAGATTCCAGAGCCCAAGCCCCAGAACCCAGAAAGCCCGCAGCTTATGCCACGATATGCATGAAAACACAAGGACTTCGGCGAAGCTTGAGGGATTTTTGTGAAATCATATCTTATTCAATGTAAAGCATTTACATGACAGGGCGGATCCGAGGGCGGGAAAAAGGGGGAATTAAGAACCAAAGGCGCGTCTTTCGCGATGTACTAGAAAAGAGGGGTGTTAGCCGTAGAGAGTCAAAATCTATCAAAACCTTATCTCATTCATATAAAAAGAGTTACGGGGAACTGCGCGAGGCGGGGGGAAAAACGGGGGGAAAAAATGAAGGAGAGTCTGGCGATGTTATTGAAAACAAATGGAGAAAAAATGTCCGAAAATCGGTCTCTCGCGATGTTATTGAAAACAAGCTTGTTAAGATAACGCTCTGGCGATGTTGATGAAAATACAGGGGGTTATTGGGAACCGTAGTTGTGCTCTGCGAACTCTGTTCAGCGGTCGGAGACCGCCGCTACAGCCGAACATTCCAGTATTTATGTTGCTCTTTATGATGGCAACCTCCACCCCCCTCGATCATTTGACATCCACGCCCTCGCGAAGTATCTTGGCCGCATACTGCCGAGGGTCCTGATTGGAGGCACGCTTATGCCGCTCCCCGATTTCAAGAACGAGCCTTTAAGCGATTTCAAAAATAACCCTTCCCATCGTCGCCGCATGGAATGTGCGCTGGATGACATCCGCGACGAGTTGGGCCGCGAACACGATCTGGTGATTGGTGGCGAACGGATCAAAACCCAGGCAAAGCTTTCCTCCTACAATCCCAGCCACCCCGAGCAGGTGGTGGGAGTGTTCTCCCAGGCGGACGCGGCGTTGGCGGACCGCGCCGTGCTTCGCGCCGACGAGGCTTTCAAGACCTGGAGCCGCACGCCCATACAGAAGCGGGTAGACTTGCTGCTGAAGACCTCCAAGATCCTGCTGGACCGCAAGTATTACTACGAAGCCCGGCTTGTTTACGAAGTCGGCAAGACCTGGCCGGAAGCGGACGCGGACGTGGCGGAGGCCATCGATTTCACTGAGTTTTACGCCCGCGCCATGTTACGCCTGGCGGGCCCGCAACCACTCACACCGGTCGCCGGTGAGAAGAATCATCTGCGCTACATCCCCCTCGGCGTAGGGATTGTGATCCCCCCCTGGAACTTCCCCCTGGCGATTCTGGTGGGAATGACCGTGGCTTCGATCGTGACCGGCAACACGGTGGTGATGAAGCCCTCCAGTGACGCCCCGGCCATCGCCTACAAGTTTTTTGAGGCGCTGGAGGAGGCGGGCATGCCTCCGGGCGTCGTAAACTTCCTGCCCTGTCCCGGCGGAGTGGTGGGCGATACCCTGGTTGGGCACCCCCGCACCCGGTTCGTGGCGTTTACGGGATCAAAGGAAGTGGGGCTGCACATCAATGAATTGGCGGCCAAGACCGCACCGGGACAAGTCTGGGTGAAACGCGTAATCGCGGAAATGGGTGGCAAGGATTCAATCGTGGTGGATAGCGATGCGGACCTGGACGAGGCAGTGGAAGGAGTAGTGGCCTCGGCTTTCGGGTACCAGGGGCAGAAGTGTTCCGCCTGTTCGCGAGCGATTGTGGTGGAGCCGGCCTACGATCTTTTCCTGCAAAAAATCCGCCAACGTGTGGAGCGGATTACGGTGGGTCCCGCCGAGCGTACGGAAAACTATATGGGCCCGGTGATCAACGCCAAGGCCAAGAAATCAATCCTGCAATACATCGAGCTGGGAAAAGCGGAGGGTCGCCTGATTGCCGGCGGCGCCGAATCGGGCGGGGCCGGGCATTTTATACAACCGACAGTAATTGCAGATGTTTCCCCCACGGCGAGAATCGCCCAGGAGGAGATTTTTGGTCCGGTCCTGGCGGTGATTCGGGCGGGGAACTTTGATGAGGCCCTGGCCATCGCCAACAACACGGATTACGGACTGACGGGCGCCGTGTATACGAAGGACCGGCGCAAACTGGAAAAAGCCACGGAAGAGTTTTTCGTGGGAAACCTTTACCTCAACCGGAAATGCACGGGCGCGCTGGTGGGCGCCCATCCTTTCGGAGGGTTCAATATGTCCGGGACGGATTCCAAGGCGGGCGGGAACGACTACCTGCTGCTCTTTACCCAGGCGAAAACCGTCGCGGAAAAGATGGCCTTTTGAACGGTATTTAGAGGCGCAGTGTTGGCGAATTGTTAATTGTTCAGGGGGAATACTGGTAATCACAGTGTAACCATCCCCGCTTGTTTTATTGTGATATTCTCGTATAATGTAGGTGCAGGGAAGTTTTCCCCGTTTTATTCAACACTTCACACGGGTCTTGTCAGTTTTGAGTGGAGAGCATGAGTCATCCGCCGAATGTCGAACAAGTCGGCCCGCAGGCGCGCATTCAGGCTGAACTCCTGCGTCTGGAATCGCAGAAGAAAGAATTCTGGGTTCTCATCATCTTTGCTAGTGTGGTTCTTATTCTGGGAATATTGTCTTTCTTTTTCCCCCACCAGTTCTGGTATAGCGACGGCTTGCACGTCAGCCTCTCCCCCCAGGTCCTTTTTGTCATCATGGTTGCCATTGTGCTGGCCTCCTTGGTTTATGTCCGCCGGGAATTCGAGGTTCGAGGGTTGCGGCTCGCCAATCTCCAACAGCATTTGGCCTCGCAGGAGGAGCAGGCCGCCAGCATGATCGACGCGGTCACCAACGTCTTCACCCGCGGCTTTCTGCGTGATCTGCTGGCGATGGAGATCTCCCGCGCGGAGCGCACCAACCGCTCGCTGGCGCTCATCATGTGTGACCTGAACAATTTCAAGCAGGTCAACGATCGTTACGGTCACCTGATGGGTGACTACGTGCTCTCGCAGATTGCCACCATCCTGAAGTCCTGCGTGCGGGGCTCCGATTATGTCGTCCGCTACGGGGGTGATGAGTTCCTCGTCCTGCTTCCCGAAACCGACGACAAGGGCGGGGAGGTTGTGCGCGAGCGTGTCCATGCCAAGGTCGCCGAATGGGACGCCAGCAACCGCGTGGGTGACATGCCCATTTCCGTCAGCCTGGGCTTGTATCTCCACGTGACCGGCCAGACAGCTGATAAGGATGTCGCGGAAGTCGATGCTCGCATGTACGCGGAAAAGTATGCTGCCAAACGCGCCGCCGAAGCGAAGAATTGATGCCTGGCGTTTGACCCTTCCCCCGGCGGCGCATGGCCATCACCCTCTCCTCCCTGGGGAGGGCAGGGAACACCCTTCCTTCTCCCCTTGGGGAGAAGGTGGCCGCGGAACGAGGCCAGATGAGGGGTCTCGTAATCCATAAAAGGATTGCAAAAAAACTAGTATTCGCGACCTTGCAATGCAGAGGTATGTTTGGACCGCCCGGGTGATCAATCGGGTGATCAACACTATCCAATTGATCGCCTATAAATCATGGATCACCTTGACAACTAACCTTCCTCGATCAACGATCCCCTGTGGCCAACTTACCAGCCCCGCCATCGATGGCAGAGCCCCATCCCCACGCCGCCGAACTCGCAGGGCCGCTGCCCCCGCCGGTCTTTCACGACCCCACGCACCACATCAAGATTTACCACGGGGACTGCCTGGAGATTCTGGCCGCCATTCCCGCCGATTCGGTTGACCTTATTTTTGCCGACCCGCCCTATTTCCTTTCCAATGACGGCATCACCTGCCACGCGGGCAAGATGGTTTCCGTGAACAAGGGCAAGTGGGATAAGTCCCAGGGGCCCGACCTCGACCATGAGTTCAACCGCGCCTGGCTGGCCGCCTGCCAGCGGGTGTTGAAACCCCACGGCAGCATCTGGGTGAGCGGTACCAGCCACGTGATCCATTCCGTGGGCTTCGCCATGCAGCAACTCGGCATGAAGCTGCTGAATGACATTACCTGGGTCAAACCCAATCCTCCGCCGAATCTTTCCTGCCGCTACTTCACCCACGCCACGGAGACGATTATCTGGGCAGCCAAAAACCGCAAAAGCCGGCACACGTTTAACTACAAGCTGATGCGCGAGCACGCCGGCGGCAAGCAGATGAAAAGCGTGTGGACGATCGCCGCACCCGACCGTGAGGAGAAGCGCTTTGGCAAGCACCCTACGCAGAAGCCGGTGGCGCTGCTCGACCGAATAGTTCAGGCCGCCTCGAATCCGGGCGATTTGGTTCTCGACCCGTTTATGGGCGGAGGAACGACGGCGATTGCCGCGATGCGAGTGGGACGGGCTTCTGTAGGAATTGAATTTGATTCCGAGTTCGCGTGGTTGGGGGTCCGGCGCGTGGTGGGTGAAGTCCTAGCCGTGGTTCTGGTTGTAGATTGCAACCCGCCTAGCCTTGACGCGGGGCTGCTTTTTATGGATCGATCCGATCCGGAGATTTATTCGCATCGGATGGCCCCGTACACTAAACTCGTGCAGCGCGAGTGCCGGTTCTACTTCATCGGCCTCGTCCGTCGCGAAGTCATCTTCACCGTCCAAGCCTCCTCCCTCGATGAAGCCTGGCAAGCTTTCCACCGAAGTCCCAAATCCAGTGAGCCGGTTTTCTCCGTGATCAAAACTGAAACAGAGATTTATCTTGCCCAGTAACCGGACTACATAGCAGCCCACGCTTGCTCCAGCGCGATTGCCTGACTTGCCTGAGTGTGCAGGTCTGTGACAACTTTGTAGCTTGCGAATTTGGTTCGCTTTGCGACTGTTGCGAAGGAAGGATGGGAAAGCTTTGAATCGAACTCTCCCTTTCGTGCGGCGGGAGCCACCACCCTAAATGTTGAGTAGAATGCCCCGAATAACACGAACTTCAGAAACGCACTGTGCATGTCGGTAGTATTCTCTATTTCAATAAACTCCGACGGAAAATTCCGTTCATTAAACCAGATTACATCCACAGCAGCGGCCCGTCGCACAATCTCGTCGTAGGTGAACGGATATATGTCGTCGACCGTAACCAAGGCTCCAAGCGGTTTGCCCAGAAAGATTTTCCCCCGGTCCTGCTTTGGCACAAAGGTCTGCTGCTTCCTGAGATTGCCCAGTTCCACCAGCAACCCCTGGTAGAAGGTGTGGTCACTCTCGGGCTTGGGCTTCTCCATGAGGTCACCGGGCAGATTATCCTTGGCTTCCAGCAACGCCCAAAGCCCCGGCCGAATTCGGAAGAAATACTTTGAGTCTTGGACGATGCGGTTGATTGAGCTGAACGGGGTCTTTGTCGCCCATTTCACGCCCGGTATTTTGATTGCCTCATTGTAAAGGTGGCCGAGCGTCGCGAACCCGCCGTTGGCTCGCATCGCTTCAATGACGGCTTCTCGCTGGTTCATATGGCGAAGATTATCACGGGACACTGAGGTTGTAAAACTCAGCTTTGCTCATGTCGCAACAGGTGCCCAACCCGGCTAACGATTGGGTTCATGGGAGGACAGAAGTATGTTGTTGTCGGCCGCAATTGGGGAATGGAAATTCCGTTTAAGCAATTCAGCAGATCATCGCCTGGTGGGATATAACCGAAAGACCCTCTTGAAAGGATACCCCTATGCGTATCCCCTCGATGAAGACTTCGTGGGCAATCGCCGCGTTTGTGATTCTGCCCGCCCTGGCGTTGTCCCTTGCCGCGCCGCAAGTCAACTCGCCTTCCATCGCCGGACAATCGGGCTCCGCCAAGGTCATCCAAGTTGATGGCCGCAACTACGTCGAGGTGGAAGGCCTGGCCCAAATCACCAACCGTTCCATAAGCTGAGCGCCTTACCTTTTTTTGGAGTGGGCGAACTTCAGGATCTTCTTGGTGGTTTCGGCGATGAGGTCGCCCATGCGGGTGGTGGAGGTGGCACGGGCCTTGCCGGGAAGTTCTGCGGTGCGCACGCCGCGCTTCAGGATGCGCTCGATTGCCTGCTCGATGGCCGACGCGGCGGTTTCCATGCGGAACGAGTAACGCAACATCAGGGCGGCGGAAGCGATGGCGGCAAGCGGATTGGCGCGGTTACGTCCGGCAATGTCAGGCGCCGAGCCATGAATCGGTTCATAGAGGGCAGAGTGTTCGCCCAGGCTTGCCGAGGGCAGCAGGCCGATCGAGCCCGTCAGCATGGCGGCTTCGTCACTTAGAATGTCGCCAAACATGTTGTTGGTCAGGACGACGTCGAAGCTGGTGGGCTTGTCGATCAACTGCATCGCGCAGTTATCCACGTAAAGATGGTTCAGTTCGACGTCAGAATAGGAGCGGCCGATGCGCGTCACCACTTCGCGCCACAATCGGGAAGATTCCAGCACGTTGGCCTTGTCGACAGACGTCACCTTGTGGCGGCGAAGTCGCGCCAACTGGAAAGCCCGGTGCGCCACGCGCTCCACTTCGTGCTCGCGATAGATTTCTGTGTTCACGCCGAAGCGCTCGCCATTCTTTGAAAAAATGCCGCGCGGATTGCCAAAATAGATCCCGCCCATCAACTCGCGCACAATTAAGAGGTCGGTTCCCCGCACGCGATCGGGCTTCAGCGCCGAGATGCCGACGAGCGCGTCGATCACCCTCGCGGGACGCAGATTTACATAAAGTCCCAGGCGCTGGCGGATTTGCAGCAAGCCTTGCTCCGGGCGTGACTCGGGGCGCTTCGTGTCCCATTGCGGGCCGCCCACGGCGCCCAAGAGTACCGCGTGCGCATTGTTGCAAATGGCGATGGTTTCAGCGGGAAGTGGAGAAGCGGTCTGGTCGAGTGCACAGCCGCCAATTAGGCCGCTTTGGAAGCGGAAGGTCGGGCCAATGATTTCCTCAATAGCCTTAAGGACTTTTACAGCTTCCGTCGTTACCTCGGGCCCAATCCCATCCCCCGGCAGTATGGCAATCCGATAAAAGCTCTGCATATCTTTAATTATCTATACCTTACAGGAGTAGGGCACCAAATTGCAATATTTTAATGAGATTAGAAACAAAAAGACAAGCATGGGGTGGATTTGCCATGGAGAGATCTAACCCCTTTTGTTTCAGTTTGTTAATAGCGTCGGAAGGGCTATCCGAACGGCTTGTTATCACCTATGAACACTTTTTAAGCCTGGGAAAGCATTGTCAACACGCTCCCTAGTACCCCCCGGGGAAAAGCCTGTCCACGGCTTCATTTTTGTGGACGGAACCTGAGCCCACCGCCGCCGCGTCATCCAAGCGCTTCATTTCGTACGCGGCCTTGTTTGCGGCCTGCAAGTAAGAACGCGCCGCGGCCTCGACGACACTGTGGCTGGTACACTTTCCCGAGAACTCTCGCCCTTCGAAGCGCGCACGGATGTGAACTTCCGCCCTGCCGTCCGTGCCCGGACCCACGGTGTGCACGGAAAAATCGGAAATAGTCCCCGACATGCCGGTAATGCGGTCAATCACGCGGAAGGCTGCATCGCATGGACCTTCCCCGGTGGCCGAATCATGAAATGTTTTGCCGTCTTTCTCCAGTTCCACGGTGGCGGTTGAGCGACCGTCGTTGGAGGAAACGCTCTGGAAGAGTTTAAGGGAAAACATTTCTGGGATGTGTTGGAATCCTTCATTCACGATGGCCAGCAGATCTTCGTCGTAAATGTTTTTCTTGCGATCCGCAATTTGTGTGAAGAGCGCGTAAGCACGTTCTATTTCGGGCTTCGTCAATTGATATCCCAGTTCCTCGTAGCGCTTGGCCAATGCGTGCCGCCCGGAGTGCTTTCCCAGCACGATGGAGTTTGACGGCATACCGACCGTCTGCGGGGTAATGATCTCGTAGGTGATGGCATTCTTGAGGACGCCATCCTGGTGGATGCCCGCTTCGTGCGCGAAGGCGTTGCGGCCCACGATGGCCTTGTTGCGTTGCACCGCCATACCTGTTAAGCGGGTAAGCATTTGGCTGGAAGCGTAGAGTTCCTCGCTGCGGATTTCCGTGAAGACGGGCAGGGCGTCGCGCCGCACGTAGATGGTCATCACCACTTCTTCCAGTGCCGCATTCCCCGCGCGCTCGCCGATGCCGTTAATGGTGCATTCCACCTGGCGCGCGCCGCCGCGCATCCCCGCCAGCGTATTGGCCACCGCCATGCCCAAGTCATTGTGCGTGTGGGTGCTCAGGATGACGGAATCCATTCCCGGCACGCGCGTCCGCACGTCGCGGAACATTTGCTCGTACTCCGGTTCCAGGCAAAAGCCCACCGTATCAGGCAGGTTCAGCACCGTGGCACCGGCCTCGACCGCCGCGTGGCAGCACTCGATCAAGTAGCTGCGGTCCGTGCGGCCTGCGTCCTCGGGAGAGAACTCCACGTCCTGGCACTTTGACTTGGCGTGCCCCACGGCCCAACTGATCATCTTCAGGATTTCCTCACGCGTCTTGTGCAGCTTGTATTGAAGATGAATGTCGGAGGTGGCGAGGAAGGTGTGGATACGCGGCCGCGCGGCGTCTTTCAACGCTTCCCAGGCGCGGTCAATGTCAAGCTGATTGGCCCGCGCCAGTGCAGCGACGATCGGCCGACGGATTTCTCCCGCGACGGCCTTCACCGCCTCAAAGTCGCCCTGCGAAGCTATGGGAAATCCCGCTTCCAGAATGTCGACGCCCAGGCGCTCGAGTTGGTGGGCCATCTCGATTTTCTCCGGCAGGTTCATGCTGCAGCCGGGAGATTGCTCGCCGTCGCGCAGGGTTGTGTCAAAGATGAAAACTTTTTCCGGCATTTTACCTCCTGAAGGCAGGGGTGTTGGTAAATCCATTGTGGATTAACCACAAATGCCCAACCCAGCCCAAACTTTCCCAACTACCTTCGGCCCTCCACTCGCCCCTGATTGTCCGACCGGTCGGATGGCTGCGTCAAGTTTATAATTTTTCTGATATCATAAGCCTGGCTTATAGGAGCCCTCCCATGGAGATTACCCAGCTTGAGGCCTTCGTCGCGGTAGCGGAGGAGAAGAGCTTTTCGCGCGCCGCGGTCCGCATGTTGCGCACCCAGCCGGCCGTCAGCCAGGCCGTTCATCGCCTGGAGGAGTGGGCCGGTGAACCCCTGCTCGACCGCTCGAGCAAGAGCGGAGTGCTTACTGCTTCCGGCCGCCTCCTTTACGACTATGCGAAAAAGGTTCTGAACCTGCGGCAGGAAGCGCGCTCGGCTTTGGCAGAACTTCGAGCACTCGAGAGCGGCAGGGTTACCATCGGCGCGAATGAGAGTACGGCGCTCTACCTGCTTCCCGTGCTCAAGCGATTCCGCCAGCGCCATCCGCGGGTGCAGGTGGCCGTCAAGCGCAGCCTTTCGCGAGAGATTCCCAGCGCCCTGCTGCGCTATGAAATCGACCTGGGTGTACTCTCTTATAACCCGCAGAACCCGGACCTGGAATCGGCGGTGGTAAGCGTGGACGAGCTCTGCTTGATTGCGCCGTGCAGCCATGGTCTGGCACGCTCCGCCGGGGTCAGCATTCGCGACCTCGGGCAGGAGCAGTTCATCGCGCACAACATCTCTTCGCCTTACCGGCAGCGCGTCATCGAAGCCTTCGCCCGCCACCATACGCCGCTCCAGATCGCCGCCGAGCTGCCCACCATTGAAACCATCAAGAAATTTGTCGGCATGGGGATGGGGGTCGCTTTCGTGCCGCGCATGTGCGTGCAGGAGGAGTTGGCGCGGCAGGAATTCGTCGCCGTGCCCGTGACCGACTTGCGCATCCAGCGAAAACTCCGACTCACTTACCGCCGTCACGCCTCCCTCTCCGCCGCCGCGCAGGGCTTTCTGGAAGTCGCCCGCGCCCTGGCGGAAGATCAGCCGGGGGACCGAATTCCTGAAGGCTGATGGCTTAGGGCGCGACATCCACACATTAAGATTCTCATCAGGACCAGTTAAAGTCCTCGACCCACTTCCTCGAGTTCTGTATCTCGGGAGTTTGAGTGCACGGGCACGTCCATGCCTTGGCGTCTAACCAGCCAGGTGGACCGCTCGGAATTCGCGGTGCGGCGTGACTGAGAGTCTGGGCGCTTTGGCCTGGACCTGGACCAAGATTTAGGTTGCGACGTAACCCGCTAGGTAGCACTGCCACTCCTGGCTGTGCGACAGGCGGCACAGCCAATGGCTGTGCAAGAGGAGCAACACAGGCAAGAGTGCCTGTGCTACCACAGGAGCGCTAGGCGGTCTCGGAGGTTTGCTGCGGGCGGTTGAGCGCGTCGAGGAAACGGGGGAAGGCCTTGGCGTAGGTCGCGAGATTGTCCGACCCGCGAAAGTCTCCAGCCACTTTGCTCACCACATCGGCCTTGCGGGGGTGATCCCATTTCGTCAAAAGGTAATCGTCGAAGCGGAGAGGCCCGTCAGGGCCGACAGATTGTGGCCCACGGCGACAGCCGTGGGAAAGCGGCACGTCTTAGCGCATCAGCCCCGTCAGGGGCGAAAGACCGGCGATTGTTTCTGTCGCCCCTGACGGGGCTCGTATGTTGATCTGCATCTTCTTTCCCATGGCTCACTCCATGGGCCACATTCTATCGCCGCTACGCGGCTTGGCCATGGTTTGAACCTCGGTGTCAGGTGCTGGGCGCTAGGGACTGGGTGCTGGCAGTTGGGCTGACAACGGAATGCAGAATCCAACGCCCAGTGCCGAGCACCTAGAACCCATTTGAGGGCAATACTCGCACGGGCGGGGGGAATTGTGAAGAGTGATCGGTGAAAGGAGAATTATGAATTCTGGATGATGTAGCGCAAGGCTCGCTTTACAGCCTTGCGGCTCTTCCACCGCACCGTGGTTTTCGCGGCGCGGTCAAGATGTTTGAGGGGCGGTGCCTCGGAAGGGGGCAAGGGAAATTCGGATTATCTTGTTGGCGGCACGGCAAGAAGCCGTGCCGCTGGAAAAGCCGCAGGGCCGGAGAGCGGGCCCTGCGCTACCAGTGTTCCGGGTTGGCCATGCTTTGAACCTCGGTAGTGGCGGTTGGAGGGCAATACTCGCATGGGCGGAGAGCAAGGTAGCGCATCTATAACGGCATCGGCGTTGTCAAGCAAAAGTTCTCCGTGGGGGTGGCGGTTGGTTTTTTCTCGCGCCTTTCCCCCTGTGCGATTCGTTTTGGGCTCAATCCGACCCAGGCTCGCCTCGT
>Ga0335085_10015470_pt1 | contig 11068 bp, 4 predicted proteins | sample Lox_Sample_45_FD_206712 | JGI IMG/M metagenome (GOLD analysis project Ga0335085, IMG submission 206712) | Soil microbial communities from Loxahatchee National Wildlife Refuge, Florida, United States - Lox_Sample_4.5 | ecosystem: Environmental > Terrestrial > Soil > Wetlands | place: USA: Florida... | reverse complement strand
GTGACCGGAGCGGAGTCAACTACAGACGGTTTTGCGGCAGCAATAGGACTTTCAAATACGGCTGCGGGGGGGGCGAATTGGTATCTTCGAGTTGGAGCGACCGGCACCAATACCCCGGCGGGAGGATTGAGCATAGCTGATGATCGTGGCTATAGGCTGGTAATCGATAACGCGGGAAACGTCGGCATCAACACCATAAAACCTTCAGCGGCACTGGAGGTCAATGGGACCGTCAAAGCCGCCCGCTTCGAAGGCGATGGTTCGAAACTGACAGGGCTGGACGCCGTCAGCAAGTCGGGTGGAACGATTACAGGCGCCCTGGCCGTCGGCGACAAGCTTACCGTGAAGTCCGCAGTTACAGCCGCAAGCTTTGTGGGGGACGGCTCGCAATTGACGGGCATCGAAAAGAGTCCATGGACCGCCAAAGACGGCGCCCTCGTCTATGCCGGCGGCAACGTCGGTATCGGCATCGACAAGCCTTCCGCGGCGCTACAAGTCAACGGCGCGATCAAGGCGACGAGTTTCGAAGGCGATGGCTCGAAATTGACGGGCCTGGACGCGGTCAGCAAGTCGGGCGGGACGATTGCCGGCGCCTTGGCGATCGACGACGCCCTCACGGTCAAGACTACGGTGACGGCCGCGAGCTTCGTGGGGGACGGCTCGAAGCTAACCGGCATTGTCGCCGCGGATGCTCGATGGGTCGACACGGCCGACGGCATTCAATACAGGATAGGGAAGAAGCTCACCGTCGGCGCAGCCAACTCGGGCACCAGCCTGCAAGTCATCAACAAGAATCAGGATCCCAGCGGCGACACCGTCGTCATCGGCAAATCGGACAGCACTCATCTGCGGCTCGGCTACGACAGCGGTTACGCCTGGGTGCAGTCGCAGACGGACAAACCGCTGGCGATCAATCCGCTCGGCGGCAAAGTGGGCATAGGCACGACCGATCCGCAAGGGACGCTCGATGTGGCGGGCGGCGCGATCGTCATGCGGCAGGCGACCGATTCCAAAGCGGCGGACGCGCTGCTGGATAAGCTTCCCAATGGCTCGCTGATTGTCGGCGGACCGAGCGGCGAAACCATCGCCTTCTTCTGGAAGGATGAGAACGGCAAAAAGTATCAGCTGAGCCTGAAAGGCGAGGCTTTGACGACCTAGGGGCGGAACGAGACGCTTAAGCGGTCAGCAGGATTCGCAGCGCATCCAGGCGCAAATGGGCGCCAAGGAGGTGTCCGTGCATCTCCATGGCGTTTTCTTTCAACTGGTCCAGCTCTTCCTGACGCACATAGGGATTCACCTCTTTCAGGGCCGCGAGCCGTTTCAGCTCCGAGGTGGCACTGTCCAGCATCCGCCTGGTGCTGGCGGCGATGATTCCGGGCAGTCGCTTTTGGGCGGCCTGGTCGGTGAACTTGAGCATCCGATCAATGGTTTTGCGCTGGATGCGCAGCAGGGCCGCGACGTCATGGCGGTCGGTCTGGCCGGGCGTTTCGATCAGGCTGTCGTAGGGGATTTGGCTCAGATCATGGTGATCGGGGTCGATCAGGATGCGAATCAGGGTCTGATGTATGAACCGCCCGATTCCCAACCGCCGGGGCGCGGCGCATTCCACCAAGTAAATCGCTTCCAGCAGAAGTTGACCGGGTTCCATATCTTCGTGGCGGACGATGCCGAATGCGGCGTTGCCGTGCTCGCTGTTTAAAATCAGATCCATCGCGCCTCTCACCATCGGATGTTCCCAGGTCAAGAACAGTAGGTCCTCACGCGCCAGTCCGATGCCCCTGTCCAGGGTGACGGTCGCCCCGTCTTCGGGCAGTTCGGGGAAATGGGGAATGCGCATGTGATCGCCGGGCACGAGGATATAACAGTCCTCGGAATGTTCCTCGACATCAACCCCGTAGGCGTCGAACACTTCCTCCAAATACGGCCACAAGGTGTTTTCCTGATCGGACTGGCGAATCAGTTCCGCCAGCCTCATTGCCTCCTGGGTACGACATGAGTTCAACTCCAACAGCCGGTCCCGCCCCTGATGCAATTCTTCCAGGATTTCCGCGTTCAGCTTCTGTGCGGCGGCGATCAGCGCGGCCTGTTTGCTCGGTTCGGGTAGTCTAAATAACTCGGGGAACTCGCCGCCCAAGTGGGCGAACACCGCCTGTCCTGCAGGACAGGGATGGATGAAGGCGTTCAGTCCTTCGTGATACCAGGCGAACAGAACGCCTTGCGCACATTGCTGCAGATAGGCCACGTGGATTTGGATGATGCTGCGCTGGCCGATGCGGTCCAGGCGGCCGATGCGCTGTTCCAGGACATCCGGATTCAGCGGCAGGTCGAACAGGATCAGATGGTGGGCGAACTGAAAATTTCGCCCCTCGCTGCCGATTTCCGAGCAAATCAGTACTTGCGCGCCTTCTTCTTCGTCGGCAAACCAGGCCGCCGCCCGGTCGCGGGCGACGATGCTCAGACCCTCGTGAAACACCGCCGCACCGATCCCGCCGAGGGTGCGCAGTGCGTCTTCCAGGTCGATCGCGGTCTGAGCCTTGGCGCAAATAACCAGGGCCTTGGCGGGCTTGATCCGGCTCAGGGCGTCGATCAGCCAGCGCACGCGGGGATCGATCCGCCACCAGGGCTGGGACGCATCGGGCCGGGAGCGATAATGCATCTCCGGATAAAGCAGGGTTTCCAGGTTAGCGGCATCCGCCAACATGTCCCGGTATTCCTCGGGAAGCGGCAGAGCATGGGCGTGGAGTCGGCGTTCGGGAAAGCCCTGGACCGTGGCTCGCGTGTTGCGGAACAGAATGCGGCCGGTGCCGTGCCGATCCAGAAGCAGCCTAATCAGTTCCTCTCGGGTGCGGGTGGCGGCGTCCGCATCGTCCAGCTGGCTCACCAGTTCGTCGGCACGGTCGTGGGCGATGAGTTCTTTGAGTTGATTCAGGGTTGGTGCATCGAGTTCGGCATCGTCCAAAAGGTGGTCGATGATCCGGGCTAGGGGCTCGTATCGTTTCTCTTCGGCCAGAAAGGCCTCGAAACTGTAGAAGCGGTCGGGGTCGAGCAGGCGCAGTCGGGCGAAATGGCTCGATTTGCCGAGTTGCTCGGGCGTCGCGGTCAACAGCAAGAGGCCTGGCACTGCCTTGGCCAGTTCCTCGGCGAACAGATAATCCGGGCTGGGTTGATCCTCTGACCACTGCAGATGATGCGCCTCGTCGATCACGCACAAATCCCAATCGGCCGCCAATGCCTGAGTTTGACGCTTGGGTTCGCCCCTGAAGAAATCCGGGCTGCACAACACCAGTTGCTCGCTGAAAAAGGGATTCTCCTCGCCGATTTGCCGATAGCGTTCCTCGTCGAACAGGCTGAAGCGCAGGTTGAAGCGCCGCCGCATTTCCACCAGCCACTGGTGCAACAGGGGTTCGGGCACGAGGATGAGGACGCGCTCCGCCCGGCCAGCGAGCAGCTGGTGATGCATGATCAAGCCCGCCTCGATGGTCTTGCCCAAGCCCACCTCGTCGGCCAGCAGAACCCGCGGTCCGTGGCGGCTGGCTACTTCGTGGGCGATGTAGAGCTGGTGCGGAATCAGGCTGGTGCGCCCCCCGCACAGTCCGCGCACGGGCGACTGTTCCAACTGCCCGAGTTTGCGAATGGTCTGGTAGCGGAGCCTGAACAAATGGGAGGGGTCGATCTGGCCGGTGAACAGGCGGTCTTGCGGCTTGTTGAACTGGAGGGCATGGTTCAGTTCGATTTCTTCCAGGGCCTTTTCTTCGCCGGCCTCACTCACCCCTAGGTAAGTAAGGAGGCCGTCCTTTTCTTCCACCTTCGACACGGTCATCGCCCAGCTGTCCACGCTTTCCACGCGATCGCCCGGCGAAAAGCGCACGCGGGCGAGGGGCGCATTGTCCGCGGCGTAGGTGCGGCGTTCGCTGCTGGCGATGAACAGGACGGTGACGCGGTTGTATTCGGCGTCGACGATGGTGCCCAGGCCCAGTTCCGGCTCGGTTTCGCTAATCCAGCGTTGTCCGGGGACAAAGTTTGGCAAGTCGGGCTCCGGGGCCAAATGTTTAGGATCGGGGATTTTAGCAAAGCGGAGGGGATTTGGTGCGATGTCGCTGCAGCGCCGCTTCGGCGTCAGGAAAACCGGCGAAAACCCGCTCCGCGCTGGATCGCCGATCGATCTGGGGTTAACATGATGGCGCATTGATTCGATGCTTGCTCGGTCTCTCGCATCGGCCATGGATCGGGCAAGCCGAAGTCGGCGGTCGTGCGGAACCAAGCCTGAACTTTCAATATGCGCACGGGACGGACAGTAGCCTCCGGCGCAGCGAGCTTAGAAGCTGTTTAAAGACTCTCCCTCCCCCTCGGGATGGCTGGGGGAAGGCGAGACAAACAAGGCCTTTCGCCAGTTTGATCGCGTCCATCCCAACCTGCCCCCATGGGGTGAAGGAAAAAACTCACTCCCCTTTTCGGGTTTTCAATCAGCTTCTTATCGATCGGTGCACGAAGAACTCATCATGACCACGCCGGATGCAAAGGAGATTCGCATACTCCTCTTTGAAGTACCGCCTTTTGATGCCGATCAGATGCTGCACACCTTGCGGCAGGCCGGGATTCATTGCCTTGCCTGGCGCGCCGCGACGCAGAGCGGATTCAACCAGGCGCTGGCCGAGTTCAATCCGGATATCGTGCTGTCCGGTTTAGCCCCGTCCGAATCCGAGATGTCTGCCGCTTTGCGAAGCATTCGCGAAAAACGCCCGCATGCCCCTTTGCTGCTGGTATCCGACGCCCTCGGTGCGGAAGGAGCGATCGAAGCCGTAAAGCACGGTGCGGCCGATTGCGTGCTCAAAAAACATCTCGCACGTCTTCCCGCCGCCCTCGAGCGAGCCCTAGCGGAAAGCCGCCATGAAACCGAGCGCGAGGCAACCCTATGCCAGCTGAAGAACAAACAAGACTACTTCAACAGCTTGCTGGATTCCCTGAAGGACGTGGTCTGGTCGATCGATGCCGAGACCTTCAAGCCGCTTTACCTGAACCGGACGGCGGAAAAATTTTACGGCCATCCCGTGGAGGCGTTCTTCGCCGACCCCGAGCTTTGGTACAAAGCCATTCATCCCGATGACCGCGCCGCGGTAATAGCCCATTCCCACCGCATCATGGCGGAGGAGCGCGCCCAAATCGAATACCGTATCCTGCGCCCGGATGGCGCAATCTGCTGGGTGCGCGACCGCGGCTATGTGGTTCGCGACGCCGACGGCAAGGCGCTGCGCATCGACGGGATCGCCACCGACATCACCGAGCAGCGAATGCACGAAGAGCGCATGTTGCGCCTCAATCACCTTTACACCGTGCTGAGCGGCATCAACACCGCCATCGTCCGCGTACGCGATCAGCAAACCCTATTCGAGGAATCCTGCCGCATCGCGGTGGAACTCGGCCAGTTCCGCCTGGCTTGGATCGGTTTGGTCGATGAAACGAGTAGGATGGTCAAGCCGGTCGCCATCGCCGGCTTCGACGAAGGCTATGTCGCCTCGCTGAACCTCCCGCTTGACGAAACCGCGCCGGAAGGCCGAGGGCCGGTGGCTTCCGCCCTACGCCAAGGGAAGCTCTACGTTTGTAACAATATCGAAAACGATCCGATGATGCTGCCCTGGCGCGAGCGGGCCCTGCGCCGGGGCTATCGCGCCATGGCGGCGCTGCCCTTGCGGATAGGGGAAAAGGTCAAGGGCTGCCTGGCGCTGTACGCCTCGGAGCCGCAGGTTTTCGAGGCGGAAGAGTTGCGGCTTTTGGCCGAGCTCTCGGCGGATATCGGTTTTTCCCTCGATCACATCGCCACCGAAGAACGGCTGAGATATCTCGCGCTTTATGACGATCTGACCGGACTTGCCAACCGGACGCTGTTTAGCGACCGGCTGTCCCAACTCATCGAACGGGGCGGCGGCGCAGCCTTCGCCGTGCTGGTGTTCGATATCGACCGTTTCACCCAGATCAACGAAACCCTCACCTATGAGGCCGGCGATTATTTTCTGCGCGTGTTGGCTGATCGCCTCCGCGCCATCATGCCGGAAACCGCCTTGGCGCGGCCCAGCGGCGACGATATCGGCCTGTGTCTGAGCAACGCCGAGGGAGAGGCGGAAGTGGTGCGCTTCATCACGGAAACACTGCTGCCGCAGGTGACCCAGCCCTTCCACTACGACGACCAGGAACTGCGCATCGCCCTCAAACTGGGCATTGCCTGCTATCCGGCGGACGGGAAGGACGCCGAGACCCTGCTCAATCAAGCCGAACTCGCCCATCGGGAAGCCAAGAACGTCGGCGAATCGTTCTTGTTCTTCGCTCCCGACATGAACGTGCGCGCCGCCGAGTTCCTGGTTCTGGAATCCAGGCTGAGGCGGGCCCTGGAAAACGAGGAGTTCACGGTCTACTACCAGCCCAAGATCGATCTGGTCAGCGGCAAGATGTACGGCGTGGAAGCCGTGATCCGCTGGCGCGATCCTGAGGATGGACTCATCCTGCCCGGTAGCATTATTTCCGTGCTGGAGGAGACCGGCATGATCCTGGAGGTGGGGCGTTGGATGATCGAGGAGGCCGGCCGGCAGTATCTGCAATGGGTGGAGCTGGCGTCCGCGCCGCCCAAGATCGCGGTGAACGTGTCGCCGATCCAGCTGCGTCAGAAGAATTTCGTTTCCGAGGTGGAGGCCGCGCTCAAGGTGTGCCTGGAGCGGCGCGGCTGCCTGGAGCTGGAGATCACGGAAAGCGCGATCATGCATGATGTCGAGGGCAATATTGAAAAGCTGCGGCAAATCCGCGACATGGGCGTGGAGATCAGCATCGATGACTTCGGTACCGGTTATTCGTCCCTCAGCTACCTTAACCGCTTGCCCCTGACCCGTCTGAAAATCGACCGTTCATTCATCGTCAACATGACGGAGAGCGCCGACAGTCTGGCCATCGTCTCCAGCATCATTTCGCTGGCCCACACCATGAACCTGAAGGTTACCGCGGAAGGCGTGGAAACCGCCGAGCAGATCAAGTTTCTCAGGTTGCTCCGCTGCGACGAAATTCAGGGCTTTGTGTTCAGCCCCCCGCTGCCGGCCGGGGAGATTCTGCCGCTTTGCCACAAGATACTGGGGTGAGCGGCAACCCAGGTACTGACCTCGGACTATACACCCGGCACGAACAAAGCCGGATTTGTCAAAAACCACAATCTTGTCGGTTCCATAAGGCCATCAGGTTTCCTGCTCGACGTGCTCTTCCAGCCATTCCCGCCAGACGGCCAGGCTGATGGCCAGAATGACGGGGCCGAGAAACAGGCCGATCAACCCGAAACTAGTCAGACCGCCCAGCACCCCGAACAAAACCAGCAGAAACGGGATACGCGTGACGCCGCTAATAACTAGAGGACGGATAATATTGTCTACCCAACTGACGACCAGGCCGCCCCACAAGGCCAGCGAAATCGCTGACCAGTGTTCCCCACCCAGGAACAGCCAAAGGCTCGCGGAAACCCAAACGAATGGCGCGCCGAAGGGAACCAGCGCGAAGAACATGGTGATGGCGCTGAGCAGGATGGGGGCCTTGATCCCGACCGCCCAGTAACCGAAGCCGGCCACGGCGCCCTGGGCGATAGCGGTCAGCACGATGCCGTAAACGACCGCCTTGACGGTGGCTTCGGCAGTGGCGAAATAGCCTTCCAGCCGTTCGCCGAGCACCAGATGCAAGACCTTCCGTACCTGTCCGAGCGCACCCAGTCCGTCCCGATAAAAAAAGAACACGGTCAGGAGGGTAAGGCCGATTTTGGCCGCAATGTATCCGACATCCTCGAGCATGCCGAGCAGATTGCCCGAAAACCGCCTCATCCAGGGGATCACACGCTCTCGCAGCAGCGCCCGCAGATCGTCGAACTGATCGAAAACGCGCTCCAACTCCTGCCCCAGGTAGGGTATGCGGGTAGCGAATTCCGGCAACGAGGGCTTTTTTTCCAGCCATTGCGGCAGGTTGTGATAAAAATCAACGATTTCGCGCTGCAGCAGAAAGCTGACCCAGACCAGGGGGATGACGATCACCGAGGTCAGGATCAGCGTCATCAGCAGGGCACCGAGGGTGTCCCCCCCGCCGAGCATCCGCTTGACGCGCAGGGACAGAGGCCAGGTGACATAAACCAGGATCACGGCCCAGCTGACCGGCACCAGGAAGTTGCTTACCACGCGGTAAGTGAGCAGCAGCAGTCCCGCCAGGAAAACACCTAGTGCGATGTAACGAGCGATCTTGTCGATGGCGGGTTTTCCGTCGGTCATTGGATTCGATTGAATGCTTCGTCAGCGGTCGATAGCTTGCGATGCGACCCGTACATCGGTTCGGACGGGCGTTTGGGCTTGTCCCAAGCCGTGCACGCCGGCTCATTGTAAACAATTCGCCTGAGCGAGGGAGCAATCAGAGCGACGGCCCCGGCTTGTTGCACAGGAATTAGCCGTGTTGAGGTCACTTAATGGGTCGTCCTATCTCACCGAGCCGTCGCTCGAAGCGGCGATGTGCCCTTCGCCGTTCGCCAGGGTCGTGGGATTACCCGCTTCCAGGCGGGCGATCCAGGCTTGCAGAGGCTTACGGCTGGCGTCCAGCAGGGCTTGGGGGTAAAAGCCGCCGGCGAGGGTCAGCAGAACCATGACACCGGCGACCCACAATTCGCGCGGGCGCAGATCGGCGGCTTCCTTGACCGTGCCCCGGGTGAGCGGGCCGAGGAACGCCTTCTGAAAAAAGCCGAGGAAATAGGCGGCTCCCAGGATCACACTAAACAGCGCAGCGAGACCTAAGCCGGCGTGCGCCCTGAACGCACCGATCACGATCAGATGTTCGGCGGGGAAACCGTTAGTGCCGGGCACGCCGATGCCGGCCAGGCCGAGCACGAAAAACAGGGATGCCAATAACGGCATGGAACGCGCCGCACCGCCCAGGGCGGTGAGTTCGGTGGAGCCGAGCCGGTGTTGCAAGAAACCTGCGATCAGGAATATCCCACCGGCGACGATGCCGAAGTTGAACAACTGGAACACTGCGCCCTGAATGCCCTGGATATCGAGGGCCGCGATGCCGATCAACACGAAGCCCACATGGCTGATGCTGGAAAAGGCCAGCATCCGGCGCAGGTTGGTCTGCCTCAGCGCGATCAACGCCCCGTAAAGCGCTCCGATCGCCCCCAGCGCCGCCATCAGGCCGAAATACCGGTAGGAGGCCTGAGGGGCGAGCGGCACGGCGAAGCGAATGATGCCGAACAGGCCCAGTTTCAATCCCGTCAGCAGCGCCGTCAGTCCCGCCGGGCCCTCCATCGCCACCGTGGGCAGCCAGACATGAAAGGGGAACAGCGGCGCCTTGACGGCGAAGCCGAAAAACAGCAGCAGAAAAATCACCGACTGTACTTCCGGCCGGATCGGCGTTTCCAATAGGGTCATATAGTCGAACGACAGGCCGGCGGGCGCGGGGCTGCCGGTTTCCCCGGCATGGTTCAGGGCGAGCAGGATGAAACCGAACAGCAAGGGGACGCCGCCCGCCAGCATGAACAAGGTGTATTTGACCGCGGCATGACGGCGCTGCGGACCGATGCCCCAGAGGCTGACGAGGAAATAGATCGGCGGCAGGGTTAGTTCCCAGAACAGGAAAAACAGTCCGAGGTCGAGGGCGCTGTAAATACCGAGCGTGACACCCTCGAGCGCCAGCAACAGGACGAAATAGGGTCGGGACCAGGTTGGTACGCTGGTCCAGGAAGCCAGGATGACGCCGGCGGTGAGCAGGGCAGTCAGCGGCAGGAACAGCACCGAGACGCCGTCGACGCCGACGAGGTATTGCATGTTCAGCGAAGGAATCCAGGCATGTCGTTCCACGAACTGCATGCCCTCGGCATCGAAATCGAACAGAAACAACAGGGCAATGGAGAGGATCAACTCCAGCAGAGCGGCTGCCAGCGCCACCGGCCGGACCAACGTGCTGTCGCGCAGGCAAAGAAGCACCGCGCCCGCCGCCGGCGGCAGGCCGATCAAGAGGCTCAGAAAAGGAAAGTTCGACGGCTCCACTGCGGATGATCCTGTACGGCTTGATGCGGTTGCGGAAAAGCGCCGGTCTCTGGCGGGGTGCTGACACTCATTTCGACTGCGGCGCCGGACTTTCAAAGCGTCGCGCCAGATCGGCCAGAGAGCCGTCCACGATTTCCATCCAGGGCTTGGTATAAAAGCCCACGCCCAGAAGTACGACGCAGACGGCGCCTGCGAGTGCGGCTTCCGACACGCTCAGACGGATTTTCTCCGGCCGCAGGACGGTGTCCCGGCGCTGGGCGAGAAACACCCGTTGAAAGGCCCACAGCAGAAACGCCGCCGACGCCACGCTACCGGTCGCCATGGCGACCGCGACGCCCCAGTGATGGGTTTCGATCGCGCCCTCCAGCATCAGATGGGCGGCGTCGAAGCCGGGCGTGCCGGGCATGGCCATGGTGCTGAGCGCCGCGAGCAAAAACGTCAATCCCAACAGCGGCAAGGCGTCGAACATTCCGCCCAGGCGCGGCATGAGCGTCGTGCGGGTGCTGCGATAGATCACGCCGGTGACGAAGAGAAGACCGCTGGCAGCCACGCCGAAAGTAATGGCCAGGAGCAGGCTCCCGGCGAGCCCTTCCACGTTCAGGCAGAACACGCCGATGACCAGCATGCCGATATGGCTAACCGCCGCGAAAGCCAGCAAGCGGCGCAGGTTGATCTGCATCAGGGCCAGCAACGCGCCGTAAAAAATCCCGATCATCCCTAGGGCGACCACGAAACCTTTCCAGGCGTGGACCGCGTCGGGCAGCAACGGGAGAACGAAGCGCAAGAGGGCATAGATGCCGACCTTGAGTCCGACCAAAAACACGCAGATCGTGGCCAGGGGCCCGTGCTGGGCGACGATGGGCAGCCAGGCGTGGAAGGGGAACAGTGCCATACGCACCGCAAGCCCGTAGAAAAGCAGGACGAAAATCAGCGATTGTTGGGTTCGCGAAATCGGCGCGGTAGCGAGGTCGCCGAGCGCAAATGACCAATCCCCGGTCGTTTCCGCGTGGTTCCAGCCCAGAATC
>Ga0335085_10015469_pt1 | contig 11068 bp, 7 predicted proteins | sample Lox_Sample_45_FD_206712 | JGI IMG/M metagenome (GOLD analysis project Ga0335085, IMG submission 206712) | Soil microbial communities from Loxahatchee National Wildlife Refuge, Florida, United States - Lox_Sample_4.5 | ecosystem: Environmental > Terrestrial > Soil > Wetlands | place: USA: Florida... | reverse complement strand
CGAGCTCCACCGCGACCTCGGGCGTGCGCAGCTCGGCGAGGAGGTCTTCGACGTAGACGGTCTCGGTCCGGATCTCCCCGCGGCTGAAGGCGAGGAGGGAGCGCCCGTCGTCCAGCGCGGCGGCGAGGGCCGGCGCGAGCCGGACGTACTGCTCGGTGAACCAGGCCGGCGCGTCGGAACGCTTGCGGATCTCCCCCAGCCGGTCGCGGAGCGTCTCGATCGCGCGCACGAGGTGGTCCAGGCCGCGGAGGGAGGCGGTGCCGGCGAGGGCGAGCTCGAGGGCGCGCTCGGCCGCCTTCACCGTGTGCAGGGTCGCCGCGAGCTCGAGAGTGGCCGAGACGGCGCGTGGGATCTCGGTGAGGTGCTCGAGCGCCTCCGGCCCTGGCCGGGCGGTGTCGGGCCCGTAGTAGAGGACGCCCAGGCCCTGCAGCCCGCCCGGCGTCCGGAAAGGCACGGCGAGGAGAGCCGCCAGCCGCTGCCCCGGGCGGTCGAGGGCCTGGCCGAGTTCGAGGTTCTCGGCGGCGAGGGCGAGCGTCGGTCGGCCCGACCGGGCCGCGGTCTCCGACACGTGTCGGAGGGCGGACGGCGACGCGAGGACGGGGTCGGATTCGAGTCCGAGGAGGGCCGCGGCGCGGGGCGGCTTCCCCCGCTGGGGGATCCAGAACGCGCCGTGCGCGGCGCCGGCGACGCGGGCCATGAGGGCGAGCACGGACTCCAGCGCGGTCTCGAGCGGGGTGCCGGCGAGCAGATCCTGCGCCGAGGCCAGGGCCTTCTGAAGATCCTCGAGACGCTGTCGCGCGGTGTCGCGCTCTTCGCGGAGCTCCGTGATCGCCGAGCCGAGCTGGGCCGAGGCCTCGGCGTAGGTCTCCACGAGCTCGCTCGCGCGGGCATCGGCGGTCGCCGCTCGCGGAGCCTCGTCCGGCTGGGCCGGGGGCTGCACCACCCGGACGACCCTGTAGGGCGCGGTGATCGTCGAGGGTGGGGCGGGAGGCCCGGCCAGTGGGCTCGAAGGGACGGGAGCCGGGGACTCGGCGCGGGACGCCGGCGCCGCGGCCGGCTCGAAGGAGAGGCTGGTCCGCCCGAACAGCTCCATCAGGGCCTGCTCTGCCCACTCCCGCGCCGGCGCCCCCTCCTTCACGTCGAGGATCGCGTAGCGGCTGGCGAGGTCGTGGACCGTGCGGGCGAGGATCGTGCCCAGGGTCTCCAGGACGCCCTGCCCCCGCACGGCGATCGCCGGGACGACGTCGGCCTTGCGCGCGTTGAGCGCGCGATCGAGCGCCTCGATCTCGAGCGCCTGCGGCAGGTCCCGCTTGTTGTACTGGAAGACGAGGGGCATGGCCGCGGGTTCGAGGTGATGGGCGAGGAGGTTCTGCGTCATCTCCCGGAGGCTCTGGATGTTCTCCTCCCAGCGATCGAGCGCCGAGTTGGCGACGAAGACGAGCGAGTCCGCTCCCTTCAGGACCAGGCGCCGGGTCGCGGAGTACATGGGCTGGCCGGGGACGGCGAGAACCTGGAGGCGCAGGTCGAAGCCCCGGAAGCCGGGGGTCCGGAGAGGCAGCAGGTCGAAGAGGATCGTCCGGTCCTGAGCGGAGTTGATCGAGATGAGCTCCCCCCGGCGACGGGCGTCGGCGCAGCGGTGCAGGATCTGCAGGTTGGTGGTCTTGCCCCCCACCGGTGGGCCGTAGTAAACGAGCTTGACCTTGATCGTCCGCTCGCGGTGGTTCAGCTCGACCATGCAGTGGAATCCGAGGCTGGCGAATGGTACCCGCAGCCAGCGGGCTCTGTCACCCGTGCCACCCGCGCCTTGTTCCTCTCGCTTCGAATCGAGAGGTTCACAACCCTTGGCGTGGGCAACTAACTCCGTCCCCGCACGCAGCGACAGGGCTTCCGTCGGCCCTTTCCGCTTCTGTCTGTAAGTTATTGACTGGCTGGTGGTAGCGCTACGGGGATTCGAACCCCGGTTTGATGGCTGAGAACCATCCGTCCTAACCCCTAGACGATAGCGCCAATTCGGAGTCTACGTAGGCGTCCCTGGGCAGTCAAGCCGGCGGTCGCAGCCGGTGTCCGCGGCGAGTCGCTGGGCTTCGAGCGCCCGACTCACTCACCGAGGCCGTGACGCTCGCCTCGCGCCCCTTGTGATAGCCTCGGCGTTCGCCATGACGGTGAGGACCCGGATCGCGCCCAGCCCCACCGGCGATCCCCACGTGGGGACGGCGTACGTCGCGCTCTTCAACTACGCCCTGGCCAGGAAGCACGGGGGGCGCTTCGTCCTCCGGATCGAGGACACCGACCGCGAGCGCAGCTCGGCCGCGAGCGAGGCGATGATCTTCGAGGCCCTCCGCTGGCTGGGCCTCCGCTGGGACGAGGGCCCCGACGTGGGCGGCCCGTACGGGCCCTACCGGCAGAGTGAGCGGACCTCGATCTACCGGGAGCACGCGGGCGAGCTCGTCCGCCGGGGCGCGGCCTACCGCTGCTTCTGCACCCGCGAGCGGCTCGATGCCCTGCGCGAGGAGCAGAAGGCGAAGAAGGTCAACTTCGGCTACGACCGCCACTGCCGGGCCTTGTCCCGCGACGAGGCGGAGCGGCGGCACGCCGCGCGGGAGCCCCACGTGGTCCGTCTCGCGATGCCGCCGGGCGGCGAGACCGTCGTGCGCGACCTGCTGCGGGGCGAGGTGCGCTTCGACAACGCCCAGGTCGACGACCAGGTGCTGCTGAAGAGCGACGGCTTCCCGACCTACCACCTGGCCAACGTGGTCGACGACCACCTGATGGGCATCTCCCACGTGATCCGGGCCGAGGAGTGGCTGTCCTCCCTGCCGAAGCACGTGCAGCTCTACCGGGGCTTCGGATGGGACGAGCCCGTCTTCTGCCACTTGCCGCTCCTGCGGAACGCCGACCGCTCCAAGATCTCGAAGCGCAAGAACCCGGTGAGCCTCAACTTCTACCGGCGTGCGGGCTACTTGCCCGAGGCGATGCTCAATTACCTCGCCCTCATGGGCTGGGCGATGCCCGACGAGCACGAGGAGTTCTCGGTGGACGAGTTCGTCGAGGCCTTCGCCCTCGAGCGCGTCTCCCTCGGAGGGCCGGTCTTCGACGTCGAGAAGCTCCGGTGGCTCAACGGAAAGTACCTGCGGCGCCTCTCCCCGAGCGAGCTGCTCGCACGGTTGCGCGAGGAGCACCTCTCCGAGCGCCACCTGCTCGAGGTGCTTCCCCTCGTGCAGGAGCGGATCGAGACCCTGGAGGGCTTCTTCGAGTACGCGTCGTTCTTCTTCGTAGGCGAGGTCCCCTACGACGCGGCGGCCCTCAAGGCCATGGTCCCGAAGGGCCGGACGGCAGCGGAGACGGCGAAGGCGCTGCGGGCGCTGCTCGAGGAGGTGGTGGACCCTGCCCTCGACTGGCGGCACGAGATCGTCGAGCGGGCGATCCGCGGCTACGCCGAGCGCACGGGCTGGGCCGCGAACGAGCTCTTCATGGCCGTGCGTGTGGCGACGACGGGGAGGGCCGCTTCCCCGCCCCTTTTCGAGACCCTCTCGGTCCTCGGCAAGGAGACCTGCCGGCGCCGGCTGCGCCTCGCCGCCGACGTCCTGAAGGGGCTGAGGACCACGAACGACATCCGATCGGAGCCAGCACCATGACCAGCGACTCTCCCGAGCGGGAGCGGGCCGACTTCGTCCGCGAGATCGTGGCCGAGGACCTGCGGAGCGGGAAGCACCGGACGGTCGTCACCCGCTTCCCTCCCGAGCCGAACGGCTACCTGCACATCGGTCACGCCAAGTCCATCTGCCTGAACTTCGGCGTGGCGAAGCAGTTCGGCGGACGCTGCCACCTCCGGTTCGACGACACGAACCCCACCAAGGAGGAGCAGGAGTACATCGACGCCATCGAGAAGGACGTGCGCTGGCTCGGCTTCGACTGGGGCGAGCACCTCTACCACGCCTCCGACTACTTCGAGCAGCTCTTCGAGTGGGCCCTGCACCTCGTGCGAGCCGGCAAGGCCTACGTGGACGACCTCTCGGCGGACGAGATCCGCGAGCACCGGGGGACCCTCACCGAGCCCGGCCGGGAGAGCCCGTACCGGACCCGCGCCATCGAGGAGAACCTCGACCTCTTCGAGAGGATGCGGAAGGGCGAGTTCCCGGACGGGGCGCGCGTCCTGCGGGCGAAGATCGACATGGCGTCCGGCAACATCAACCTGCGGGACCCCGTCCTCTACCGGATCCTGCACGCCTCGCACCCCCGCACCGGCGACGCGTGGTGCGTCTATCCGACCTACGACTTCGCCCACGGCCAGTCGGACGCGATCGAGGGCGTCACCCACTCGATCTGCACCCTCGAGTTCGAGGACCACCGGCCGCTCTACGACTGGTTCATCGACAACCTGCCCGTGCCCTCGCGGCCCCGCCAGTACGAGTTCGCGCGGCTGAACCTCAGCTTCACCGTGCTCTCGAAGCGCTTCCTGCTCAGGCTCGTGAACGACGGCCGGGTCCGGGGCTGGGACGACCCGCGCATGCCGACGATCTCCGGCATCCGGCGGCGGGGCTATCCCGCCGAGGGCATTCGCGACTTCGCGGCCATGATCGGGGTCGGCCGCCGAGACGGGGTCGTGGACGTGGCCATGCTCGAGCACTGCGTGCGCGACGTGCTGAACCGTAAGGCCCCCCGGCGGTTCGCCGTCCTGCGCCCCCTCAAGATGGTGATCGAGAACTACCCGGAAGGGAAAGTCGAGGAGCTCGACGCGGTCAACAACCCCGAGGATCCCTCGGCCGGCACGCGCAAGGTCCCCTTCTCGCGCGAACTCCTGATCGAGCGCGAGGACTTCATGGAGGACCCGCCGAAGAAGTTCTTCCGCCTCTCCCCGGGCCGCGAGGTGAGGCTGCGCTACGCCTACTTCGTCACGTGCCGCGAGGTCGTGAAGAACGCCTCCGGCGAGATCGTCGAGCTGCGCTGCGCCTACGATCCGGCCACCCGGGGCGGCGACGCCCCGGACGGGCGACGCCCCAAGGCCACCCTCCACTGGCTCTCCGCCACCCACGCCGTGCCCGCCGAGGTCCGCCTCTACGAGCACCTCTTCACGCGCCCCGACCCCGGCGCCGGCGGTGACCTGCTCGCCGACCTGAATCCCGAGTCCGAGGAAGTCCTGTCCGCCTGCCGCGTCGAGGCGACCCTCGCCGGGGCGGCGATCGGCGATACGGTCCAGTTCGAGCGGCTGGGCTACTTCTGCGCCGATCCCCACTCGCAGCCCGGTCGCCCCGTCTTCAATCGGACCTGCACCCTCAAGGACACCTGGGTCCGGATCCAGGCCAAGGGACAACAGGACCGGTAGGCCGTCCCGTCGGTGGTTCGTCGCGTGGGTGCTCGAAGGCCGGAGTTGTCGCGCCCTACGTCGCCGGCGGTGCCGGCGGCGGCCGGAGCGAGCGGGCCAGGAGCCCGAGCCCCCCCGCGAGCAGGACGAGCATCAGGAGCGTGTCGAAGAGGCTCGTCGGCTCGAAGTAGATCCGCAGGTTGAGCAGGACTCCCAGGAAAACGATCACCGCGCCGCCGGCCGTGAGCAGCCACCCCAGGCGGCTCCTCCCGTCGTAGAAGAGGATCCCGGCCCCGACGACGAGCGGCAGGAGCGAAAGGCCGAACGTGTGGCCGCCGAAGAAGCTCCAGAAGCCCGAGGTGACGGTCACTCTCTGGGTGAGCAGGTACGCCCCGCCCACCGCCATCGCGAACCCGGCGAGGAACTGGGCGACGCCGCCCTCGGTCCCGCCCGCCCCCTTCATCGCGCCACTCCCGGAGCCGTCGGGGCTCCCGTCGAGCGGGATTGTATCAGGCCGACTTCAGGCGTGACTTGGGAACGCGCTCGCGGGGGATGTTGTAGCGCTGAAGGCGGAGATACACCGTGCGGCGGGTGACCCCCATCATCCGGGCCACCCGCGCGATGTTCCACTCGTTCCGGTTCAGCAGGAGGAGCAGCTTCTCGCGCTCCATGTCCTCGACGGGGGTCCGCTCGAGGTAGGCCTCCCAGGAGTCGGCGGGGCCGGCGGAGCGGCCTGATCCGGTGTCCTGGACCGACTTGGCCACGATGCGGGAGAACTTCGAGAGGCGCTCGAGATCGTGGGTGTCGCAGAAGTGGGGCTCGTGGCTGTCCACGTACAGGAGGGCGACGAGCGCTTCGTCCTCGAGGACCGGCGAGATCACGAAGCTCGCCGGCCCGGACCGCTCGCTGGCGGAGGCGGGGAGGCGTCTCTCGGAGCCGCGATCGGGCACGTAGAACGTCTCGCCCCGGCGCAGGGCATCCTTCTGGGTCCCCCACGCCGCGGGAACGATGTCCAGGACGGCCTGGTCGATCCCCCGTGAAGCGAAGAGCGCCACCTCGTCGCCGGTGCAGGTGAAGACCGCCGCGGCCCGGCCGTTCAGGAGCGACATCACCACCTCGAGGGTCCTTTCTGCGAGCCTACGTGGATCGTCCGCACCCACCACCAGCTCCGCGAACTGGTCGATCAGGTCCACTCGCCGGGCCATGGCCACCTCCCAAGTCTCCGTACTAATAATATACATGCATCGAAGAGAAGTCAACTATTTCGTCTAGAAGATTACCGTCATTGTGCTCTAGCATCCACAAAAAGCGTATTCTACTGATACGATCTGTGTTTGGGGGTGGTCCCGGACGGGGCCGCCCGACTACTTCCGAACAACCTCGACCACGGCTCTCGCACCGCGGGTGAGCAAGGCGCCCAACCCCCAGGCCGAGACGAGCGGGTCGAGCAGGTAGTCCCAGAGATTCCTGGATTCGTAGGCGCCCAGAGCCCAGGCCAGGACGGCGAGGGTGATGGAGGTGGCCACGGCGTGCAGCCGCAGGAGCCAGGCGGCCGTCGCCAGCAGCAGCAGGGCGCCGACGAACCACGGGTTCGCAAACCCCAGGCGGTAGGGGTCGGCCGGGCCGAGGCCCAGGGTCAGCGGGTAGAGCAGCAACCCGCCCGCCGCGACCAGAGCCTGCATGGTGAGCCGGCTCCTCGCTCCGACGGCCTCCCAGCCCAGGACGGGCCGAAAGAGGCCGTGCAGGAGGAGGAGCATCGAGGTCACGCTCAGGTCGCCGACGACGCCGCGGACGTAGGCGGCCACCGGCAGCGTCCCGAGCGGGATCAGGGCGATCACGAGAGCCGCGATCAGCAGCCGTGCCGGACGCGCCTTCCTCCCTCGCGCGACCCCTGGCAGGCGGAGGACGACGGCCGCGGTCGCCGCCGCCGCGAGGCCCAGACCCAGGACGTCAGTGCCGGGGGGCATGGGCGTCGTCGTCGGCTTTCTGGTCCAGCCAGGCCTGGTTGAACTCGACGTGCTTGATGAACGCCCGGTTCCACGTGTACACGAGGTGGAACTCTCCGCTCCGGGTCTGGATCAGGGAGGGATACGAGAACTCGAAGTGGCACCGCCGCTCCCCGCACATGAAGCGCCGGGAGGACTCGACGTAATCGCGGGCGTCGGCCACCCGCGAGTCGGTGGCGCGCGCCAGAGCCTCGACGGTCCGGTCGTAGCGGGCGTCGTCGACAGGCTGGTCCCGCGCCGCCACTTGGTCCTCGAGGCGTCGGACCTTTCTCCACGTGGCGCCGCCGTCGGCCGAGTCGAAGAGCGAGAGCGCGTCGCGCTCGACCTCGACGTCGTTCAGCGCGACGAGGATCCGCCCGTCGGGACGCACCACTCCGGACAGCGCGGCGTCCGGGTTCGGCAGGGGCAGCCGGCCGGGCGGCGCCCAGGTCAGCCCCGCGTCGTGGGTCGCGGTGTCGCCGACCCGATGCGGCCCCTCGGGACCCGAGCTGCGCATGAGCACGAGCGCGTCGGTCGCGCTCCGGACCAGCACGATCGGCTGCGGGCTGTGCCGGTCGGCGCTGAGCCGTTGTCGGTCGACGACCGCTCCGCTCCCGTCCACGCGCACCAGCTCGGCGATGCTGCCCAGCAGGCTCTGGTAGATGGGCAAGCCGATCGTACCGTCCGCGTAGAGGAACGGCTCGCCCCGGACCAGGGTGCTGAGGTTGAGGAAGGGGGAGCAGATCAGCCGGCGCGCCGGGTCCCACGTCTCCCCGTCGTCGCGCGATGTGACCGCGGCGATCGAGGCCCCGCTCCACCCTCCCACCGACACCGTGACGTAGAACAGCCACAGCCTCCCGTCGCCCGCCCGGACCGCGGCAGGGTTACCGACCTTCCTGACGTAGCGCCGGAGGGCTCGCCGGGTGCTCTCGGGGCCCGCAACGACCTTCTCGTGATCCCAGACGCCGCGCCGGGGTTCGAAGACGGCGGTGTGGATCTCGACGTCCGGCGCCCCTTCGCGGCTGCCCGTGTACCAGAAGGCGCGGACGCGCCCGTCGCCGAGCTCCACCAGGCACGCGGCGTGGGCGAGGGTGTTCCGCCGCGTGCTCAGGAAGCGAGTCTCGAAGCGCGGCTCCTTGGCTGGCGCCTCCACAACGAGGCGGGGCTGGAGGAGGGACGGACGGGGACGGTCACGGACCTTCCAGAACCCGGCGCCGAAGGCGACGACGACGAGAGCCAGGACGAGGAGGTCCCGATCACGGCCGCTCGGGCCGCGGCGGACGGGCGAGGGGTCCAGGCGAATGTCCGGCATCAGCGGAGGCTCGTCGCCCCACCGGCCGACGGGGCTTCCGGGCTCGGGCCATGAGACTCGATCAGGAGCTCCTCCACGAAGAAACCCGGTGAGACCCTACCCTTCAGGATCTCCCAGAGCTCGGCCGTCGTCTGGCGGCCCCGGAGGTCCAGGCGCCGGCCGACGACCGTGCCGCCCTCCGGTCCGTGATCGCCCATCGGGACCTGGACCGCGAAGAGAGGGTAGCGGGAGGCCAGGTCCGCCGCGGAAAGGCCGTGATCCTCGCGATACGGATGCACTTCTGTGCCGGGCAGCAGGAAGCGGTAGCGCTCCTCTTTGGCGATGAAGTCGACCGGCACCCAGACGTCCCGTCCCCGCACGTGCGCCTGGACGGCGGTGTCGTACCGGCCGAGGGGCCCGTCGAACGGCCCGAGGAAGGCGGCGAAGGACAGGTAGGCGAGGAAGACTCCGGGGAGGACGAGCGCTCGGGTGAGCGCGGGTACGAGGAGTCCCACGAGGACGAGCGCTCCGGCGCCGGCGGGTAGGGCCCAATACGCCGGCGGATACGGCCGTAGGCCGGGCCATGCGTGCTGGAGACCCAGGGACAGGAGGCCGATCGCCGCGATCACGAAGGCCGTCGCGGCGAGGCTGAGGACGAAGACCCACCGGCCGATCCGTTCCCAGGCCAGGGCGAGGAGCACCGCCAGCGCCGGCATGGCGGCCAGGAGGTAGCGACTCGAGCGCGGGCTGGCGAGGCTGAAGGCCGCGAACAGCGTGACGGTCCAGATCCACAGGAGCCTTTCCCCGTCGCTCAGCTCGCCCCGTCGTCTGCCCGCGACGAGGAAGAGGGCCACCACCGGGAACGCGAGCAGGCCTGCGTTCGCCGGATAGCCCAGGACGTGGCTCCAGAGGCCCGAACTGCCCCCGGAGGGTCGCAGCCCGTGGCCGGCGAGGCTCAGCCGACCGAGGCTCTCGCTGAGCACGAACTCTCGGAGGACGCCCCCCGGGTCCGGGTCGAGAAGAGGCCACGAAGCAAACATCGCGAGGGCGATCGAGATCGCGAGGGCGACCTTCCCCGCGTCCTTCTTCAGGAAGGCCACGAGACGGTAGTCGCGGAAGCGCAGGTACCACCACCCGAGGCCGAGACCCGCGGGCAGGGCCAGGGCGAAGGACCGGTACAGGAGCGCGATGCCGATCGGGACGCCCATCAGGACCGGGAAGAGGACGCGCGAGCCGAACCCGGCCGGGCGCCACAGGAGAAGCGCGAAGAAGGGCAGGAAGAGCCAGAAGACCTCGGGCGGGTTGGTCAGGAACGGGCGTCCGTAGCGAAACGTGCTGAAGAAGGCCAGGAACGCGAGCATCGACCGGAAGCCCGTTTCCGACCGGCCGGACAGCCTGAAGCCCAGGACGAAGACGAGCGCCGCCGTGAGCAGGGTGTAGACGACGCTGGGGCTGCGCAACCTCCAGAGCGTCCAGACGCGTCCCCACCCGGTGGACGCGATCCCCTGCCAGAAGAGGAGCGGCGGCTTGGTGTTGCGCATGTCCGGGAGGTGCGACCGGAGGGGCAGGAGGGCGCCGCTGGCGGCGGTCATGCGGGTGATGTGCTCGTACGCGTACTCGTCGCCGTTCTTGGGGATGTGCTGGCTGCCGAGGCCGTAGAAGTAGCTGAGCGCGGCGAGCAGGGTGACGAGGACGTGCCCGGCGAGGCGCCAGGGGCCGCCGGCGGCCAGGGGAGAACGCACTTCCGGGATCTCTTCACTCACGAGTTGCGAAGCCAGTCTAAACCGGGCGCTGGCCCTTGCCTAAACGACCCGCACGTGCCGCGCGCTCTCGTCCGCCGCGTCGGTGTCGCGCCCAAGGTGTCTCTCCACCCGACGAGCCAGGCCGCGAGTCGATCGGGGTAGAGGTTGGTTCATGGCCGCCGACCCGTTCCCGTCGGCTGAACGTTCGGCAGCGCGATGCTTACCGCGGCGCCGGGCCGTCACCTACAATGACCTCTCGCCGCGCCGCCTTCGGCGCGCGGGAGGCCCTTCTGATGACGACGAACGCTCTCGGCGGCCGCGCCCGTCTCCTCGTCTCCCCTCTCGGACATCTCCGGGTACTGCCAGGCGATCATCGGGATCCTCGGCGGCAAGGGCTACCGCGTCATCTTCGACGGCGAGGAGATCGAGGTGAAACGAACGAACGAGCTCACCGAGCACTTCAAGATCGACTACAGCAACGCCTACGTCCGCAAGGGCCCGAAGACTTACCGGGAAGCTGCTACCCGGCGGCGTTCTGATCCCCGCGGCCCCGCGGTCTGCGCCCCGCCGTCCGTCCTAAGATTGGGCCAATGGCCTTCTTCACCCGCCTGGACACGATCGCCCGCCGGCGACCGGTCGCGATCGCGCTCCTCGCTCTCGCCTTCGTCTACCGGCTGGCGTTCGGCCTCTGCTCGGAGTTCTGGTTCATCGACGAGAGGCAGGTCTACCTCATCGGCCTCAAGTTCTA
>Ga0335085_10015468_pt1 | contig 11068 bp, 3 predicted proteins | sample Lox_Sample_45_FD_206712 | JGI IMG/M metagenome (GOLD analysis project Ga0335085, IMG submission 206712) | Soil microbial communities from Loxahatchee National Wildlife Refuge, Florida, United States - Lox_Sample_4.5 | ecosystem: Environmental > Terrestrial > Soil > Wetlands | place: USA: Florida... | reverse complement strand
GTTCGTCCTCCTGGAAGCCGCGATCGCGACCGCTTCCGCCACGTCGGGCCTGCCCGTTCCTTACGTGGTGGAGCCAGTGGCTCCGGCGGTCCTGCGCCCGATTGACCCATCTGCGGTGAAGGTCGAAGGGTGGCTCGGAGCGCGCATTGACGCCAATGAACGCCATCGCCTGCTCGTCGTGGATACCGAGCCTCTGCTTGCCGGCTACCGGCAAAAGCCCGGAGCGCAACCTTGGATCGGCGAACACGTTGGCAAATGGCTGCACGCCGCCACATTGGCCTGGGCCTATTCCGGCGACGAAGCGCTGCGCCGAAAACTCGACTCGGTCGCAGGGGCGCTCATTGCCACGCAAGAGCCCGACGGCTACCTTGGAACGTATGTTCCGGAGAAACGTTTCGGCCTGTACGATGGCGCGGATTGGGATGTGTGGTCCCATAAATACAACCTGATCGGGCTGCTCACCTACTACCGGTACACGGGCAACCGGAATGCACTGGCCGCCTCCCAAAAGATCGGTGATCTGCTGATCGCAACCTTCCCGGCGAAAAGGAGCATCCTGGCCGCCGGCACGCACATGGGCATGGCCGCGACGAGCGTGCTTGAGCCCATGGTCCTGCTCTACCGGCTCACCGGTGGGCAACGCTATCTGGATTTCTGCCACTACATCCTGAGGGCCTACGAGGAACCGGGGGGGCCGGATATTGTTCGGTCCCTGCTTGCTCCCGACGGCAAGGTCGCCCGCATCGCCAACGGCAAGGCTTACGAAATGCTGTCCAATCTGGTCGGGCTCGGCGAACTCTACCGGGTGACGGGTGACGCCCGCCTTCTGCGGGCCACCGAGAACGCCTGGGCCGACATCACCGGCAACCGCCTCTACCTGACCGGCACGGCCAGCATTCGCGAATGCTTCGGCGCCGATCACGAGCTGCCGAACGGGGAGGGCGCCCACCTTGGGGAAACGTGCGTCACCGTGACTTGGATCCAACTCAACGCCCTGCTGCTGGCCCAGACGGGCGAGGTTAAATACGCCAACGAAATCGAGCGGTCCCTGTACAACCAACTGACCGCCGCGCAGAGCCCACGCGGCGACGATTGGTGCTATTACACCGCCCTGGAAGGGGTGAAGCATTACGACAGTGGCATCACCTGCTGTCACTCCAGCGGACCGCGCGGCTTGGCGCTCGCGCCGACCCTCGCCTACCTGGAGGCCGGCGATGCGATCTACGTCAACACGCTGGAGACGTCGCAGGCGCAATTCAAGGTGGGCGGCGAACCCGTCCAGATCCGGCAGGAGAGCCGGTTTCCCTACGACGGCCAATCGACGCTGACCATCAAGGCATCCAGCCCGGCGCGCTTCACCCTGAAGGTCCGGGTACCGGCTTGGGCGGCGCCGCTGTGCGTCGGTGAAGTCTCGAGCCAGGGCGGCTGGCTCACCCTTCCGGAGCGCGAATGGCGGGATGGAGACCGGGTGACGCTCGCCTTCAACCTCGGCGGCCGTGTCATTCGCGGCGAATACACGAATCATGCCCGCGTGGCGTATGCCTGGGGGCCGTTCATTTTGGCCCTCGATGAGCAACTCAATCCTGAATATGGCGTGTATGACGCGGCGCAGTTCATTCGCGCCTTCGACGGCCGGCCGCCGACCTTGTTGCGCGACCCCAACCGGCTGATTCTCGAGTCGGCAATGCGCGGGGAGTGGGACGTCAAAGCGCATCCGGTTAGGCTGGTGCCCTTCGCGGACGCGGGGCTCGAGGGCAAGCCGTATGCCGTCTGGCTCCGTGCGCCGCAGTGATTTCCCCTCCATCCCGCCTCGGCTTGGGTCATTAACCGATGCTCGTTCGATTGGCCGCAGACACCGATGGTCAGATCCTGGCGGATGAGCTCGGCCCCAATTTCTCCGGAGACAACCGGAAAAAACATGAGATCGTTCCCCGGTTGCCTCCGGGGCGGATCATCAATAGAGGATGGTGACCGTGGCCGGAAGCTTCTCGATTCGGATCTCGTTTGTGTCCGATGAAATCAGGCGTCCGTCTCCCGCAACGGACTTGATCTTCTCCGACAGGGGAGACTTCAGGACGATCTGACTGGCCGGCAGCGCCATCTCGCCACCCAGCTTCACCATAATTCTCCGCCCCGGCGCGCCGTCCGGCGCGGCTTCGGGTTTGATGGTGTAGCTGAGATTGCCGTAGTAAGTCGGCAGATTGTTGACTTCAACCCCGGCGGGGTCGGTCACCCATTCGTCTGCAATCCCGGCTCCGACGACCAACGCTTCATCCGCCTCGCGTTCATACACGAACATGGCCCGGGCCGAGCGAATGAAATCGGAGCCGCACCAGGTGTGGGGCATGTCTCCGATGGTTTTCGGCGCCCGGGGATCGCGGTGCACGACCTCCGCCCAGTGATTCCACCCCAGAGGTCGGCGGTCGCCCATCAGGAAGTCCAGGAGTTCGTGGGCCCGCTGTTTCTGGTCGAGATAGACGAAGGAACCGATGATCCGGTTTTCGTAGGGCGTGTAATCCTTCCACGGAATGGTGTTGAGCTTGCGCTTCGTGAAGTTGTCGAAATACCGGTCGAAGGTCCGGTGCAGTGCCGGCTCCGGGATGTTCCCCAGTTCATTCACGGGCGCGATGCCGATCGTGGTCGACGTGGCATCAAGATCTCCCAGTTCCACGCAGCCGGGGATGTAGTCAATGTGCCGGTTCTCCATCGCCCGGCGCATCGAGGCGTAGAGATCATTCCTGAAATCGTCGCGCTCAGCGGCAAACTCGGCTTGTTCTTCGCGTTCGCCCAGGATGCCAGCGATCGCGGTGGCATCTTTCAAGCCGCGGAGAATGAAGAAGTCATCCCAATACGAATGCATCGGCTGGCTCGAGTAGCCCTCATGGCTGATGGATTCGGGGACCAGCCCGTAGCAGGCGCGCTGTTCCGGGGTCCCCTGCCGATACACCGCGGTTTTGCGTTCGGCGCGGAGCCTCTGGATATAATGAACGGTCTTCACCACGGTATTCCACTTCGCGCGCAGCCAAGCGGCGTCGTGAGTAAAGCGGAAGACCTGCATGATCAGGTAGATCAACTCGCCGTGACTGTCGTTCTCGACCGTCGGATCGGCACCGCGCGAGTCGACCACGCAGGGAACCTTGCCGCTCGGGAATTGGAATCCGGAATACCAGTCGGCATACTCCTTCACCTCGTCCCGGATGCCGAGCTCGAGCAGGGCAGTGGAGGTCAGCGAGCCGTCGCGGATCCAGGCACGGTTGTAATTGCGCGCGCCCGGCTGAATGCGCGGTCCGACTTGGTTGATGAAGATGTACGCCAGATTGGATTTGATCGTGTTGATGATGGGTTGGGCGGACGCGGGCAGCCTGACGTCGAAGCGGTCCAGGAGGGATTCCCACTTGCGGCGGGTCGCCGCTTGCGCGAGGTCGACGTAACTCTTCGCGTCCGCCTGGTCCAGGTTCGGCGTGGGCCTGCCGCTCCAGCCGTGGAAGGGTACGGCGAGATGATATTCGACCGATGATGACTCCGGCAGATCGAAGTCGTACTCCAGCGCGGCAGAGCCAAATCCCTGGAGGTCCCGGATCCGGTCTTCGGCGGGCAGGCGGCCCTGCTGCAGATACTCGGTGATCTCCGCCCGCTCGAATGGCGTGGCCCCGAAACCCGAGGGGGTGTCGAGCGCGATGAGCTTCTGGTCGTCCACTGTTAGCAGCCCGTCCTCAAACTGCACACGGTCGACGCGTGCCCATCCGCCGGAATGCAGCAGGCTCTGCCAGGGCGGATTGACCTGAAATGGACGGATCGCCAGGAAGAGTTTTCCCCGCGCGGGCCCACCGGCGTTCTCGATCCGATAGGTCGCGAGCAGCTGACTGTCCGGACCCGCAGTCCCGGCGGCGAAGGCGGTGATCGTCAGCGTGAGATTTCCGCATTTCCACTCGACCGACGGGATCGGCAGGTAGCCCTTTTCCAAAGACTGGCGCGGCGTGACGTCGTGCCAAGTTACCAGCTTGTTGTCGAGGTAGAGAAACGGCTCGATGGTGAAACGGGTCTGGGCAACCTCGATGGCCCCGGCTTCATTGATCAACGCCTTGCTGTCATCGCGGGGGTTTCCCATCGTCGTCCAGTAGTTTTGCTCCTGGCGCAGGTATCGCGGATAGAGGCCGCGCGGCTGGTCCTGGGCCACGGCACTGAAGAAATCGTTGGCGGAGGAGCCGAACTCGGAGCCCTTGACCGCGAGCTGGGCGATCCCGAATCCCGCGCCGCTGGCACTTTGCGTCATCACTAGTTTAAGGAAGCGGCCTTCCTGCTCGGGCAGATAGACGTAATCGCGGCCGCCGTTGCCCTGCGTCACCGATGACGCGGCCAGCCATTCCTTCCCGTCCGCGGACGTGAGCACATCGTAGGCCGACGCGTAATCCTCCCCCTGCCAGTCGATCACCAGACCGCCCAGTTCCCGCCGGTAGCCGAAATCGACGGCCAGCCACTGCGGGGAGTTGCTTCCGGCGCTCCTCCAATGGACGAGGCGCGCGTTCTTCTCCTCCCAGACCGGCTCGGCTCCCGTTTTCGCCGATGAAGCCTCCACGCGGGCGCGGGCATTGAGAGCGGCGCGGTTGTCGATGGGTTCGAACCGAAGATTGTCGAAGAAAACCTTGCCCTTGCCGCCAGTGCCGGAAGAAACCACCAACGCGATCGCCTTGAGGTGCCGGATCTCGCCGCCGCCCGCCGGGCCCCATCCAAAAGTCACCTGCCGCCGGCGGATGTGCTGCGTGGTCCACTGCGTCGGATACGCCACGTCCAGTTTCCTGACCAGCCAGGTGTTGTCCTGCGCATCGAGGAGCTTGAACTCGAAATTATTGACCGGGGCGTCCGCCCGCAGATCGAAGCTGAACTGGTAATCCTCCGGCAGGTCGAGGGGGAAATCCTTCTGGGCGCTGACATAGCCGTACGCCCCGCTCATATCGAACTCCAGCACCAGCGCCTGGCCGTTCTTCCCCTCTGCCGTGGAGAGGTCCATCCTGGCGCCTTCGGAATGCACGGCTTTCCAGCCGGCCAGTGCCTCAAAATCGTCGAGCAGTCGGGACTGAGGAAATGCCCCGGCGGGCAGCAGCCAGGCCGCAAAAGCCAGCAGCACGCGGACCCGCGATTGACGGAATCTTGGTCTTGAGGAAGTCATGAGCTGTGTCCAGGGGGTTGGCGCGACGTGTGGGACGATCGCGCGGCCTCACGGGGGGCGCGGCGCTGGCCGCCTTGAGTCGGGGGAGTTCATGGTGGCGCCTCCTGGCCGGCGGGTGCCAGGTCATGGCCGCCGGGCGCATTTTCCCCTCGGGCCTTCCTTTCATCCAAGAGTTTCTTGATCTGGTAGGCGCGCTCCTCGCTCAAGGGGTACTTGGCGAGCAAGACGACGCCGACCAAGCAGAGTGCGGGCGGCAGCCCGATCTCCCAAAACCGGATCCAGAACATGGTTGCCGCGCTCTGGGTGTCCATTCCTTCTCGGAAGGCCGTGAAGCGCAGAACATACCCGCTCGCGACCGTGGCGATCGACACCGCCACCTTCCACCACCAGTTGTAGACGGCGAAATAGATTCCCTCCCGGCGGATTCCGGTCGCGTATTCGTCCTCGTCGCAGATGTCGGCGATCATCGAATTGACGAGCGTGAAACAGAACACCATGCCGAGGGACAGCGCGACGGTCGGGATGAACGTCAGCCAGGGATACGTCGGGCTGTAGCACAGGATCTTCGACAGGTTGCCCACGATGATGATCCCCAGCGCCACGGCCACCGTGGCCCGTTTTCCGATGCGTTTCGACAGCCAGGTCATGGGAAAAACGCCGCCGAGGCCGACCGCGGCCCAGAGGGTCCCGTTTTCGGCCATGAGGGCCGAGGCCGCGTCCTTGTTGCCGCCAAAGAGGTAGAAGATCGTGATGTAATTGTTGAAGCCCATCACCAGCTGAAACCCGACGATCAGCAGGACGAACACGACGACGAGCCGGACGAACGTCCTGTTGCGATAGGTCGTCATGAAGTTCTTCACGATCGGCACCCGCTCCTGCGTCTTGATCTGCTTCAATTTGGTCTCCCGGCAGATGAAGGCGCAGGTGAGCGCGCACGCGGTGAGAATGACGCTCATCGCCAGGCAAACCCATTTGATCCCGTTCACCGCGTCGCCGCCAAAAACCGGCCGGTTGGCGAGGAAGTAGATCCACGGCAGCGTGAAGGCCCCGACGTTGCCGATGAAGCTCGCGTAGGCGAAAATGCTGGTTTTCTCGTGGTAATCCTCGGTCATCTCCAGCCCCAGCGCCCCGTGCGGAATCGCATAAACGGGAACGACCGTGTAGAAGAACAACGAGACCGCCACGAAGTAGCCGAACATCGCGGGCTTGCTCCAATCCCGCGGCACCGCCCACAACAGCCAGAACGCGATCCCGATGAGGATGCCCCCAGCCACGAGAAACGGAATGCGCCGGCCGAAGCGCGAGCGGGAGTTGTCGGACAGGTTGCCCAGGAACGGATCCACCACCGCATCCCACAGCCGCGGGAACGCCTGGGCCCAGTTGATCCAGAGGACGCTGATCCCAAGGCCGACCACATAGACGAGTCCGCTCAGTTGCTGGACCGAGTTCACCGCGACAATGGTGACCACCGCTCCCAGACCATAGGCGATCTTCTGGGACACCGGAATCTTGTCCGCACGGGCAGTAATATGATGGCTCTTGGGGATCATTAACTCGAGACCGGATCATCTCCACCCCGATCGCCGGCGAGAATTCCTGTTCTCATGGGCACATTTGATGTCGTGTACTTATGAGGAACGAAGGTCGCCGAGGGTGGCGCGATTCCTTCGCGACGCGGCGGCTCAAGGTCGTTGGGGTGACTGCGAGAATCGGGTTTGATGAATTCCAATGGTCACGTCCTCGTCATCAAGGCTCGCCGGTGCTGCGCCGACATGGCCACGTGCCCCGGGCGACGAAATTGCAGCAAAGCATGGCGCAGAATCAGGCTGGCAACACCCTAGGATGAACTTTCACCGCGGGCGATGACTCCGGCGCTCATCGTCAATCGGTTGGAGTACGAAGAAAGCACTGCGCAGAGGCTGCGGAAAGGCGAGGTTCGACCGGCGTTGCTGCCGGCCGGATGGTCAAGGTGCAAGCGTTTGCATGGAAACACAAGCCCAGATCTTCTTGACCCATTGGAGCCAAGATGGCAAATGGAAGGCCACTTAACGAGCCTGCTGAATTCCCACGCTTGAATCGCGATGCAAACGTGTGCGGGGTTTCCCCGCGGCGCGCGAGCAGAAGCCCCTTGGATGCAGGGCGCACCCCTTCCCGTATGCCAGGAAAATCGAACGCCAAACCCCGCACCACCCGGGCCGGCATTGTGCAGATCGCCGCCCGGCTGGGAGTGTCACCCTCGACGGTGTCGAGGGCGCTGCGACCGGAGACCGCGCACCTGGTCCAGGCCTCACGGCGCAAGGAGATTCTGGACCTGGCGGAACAACAGCATTTCTCCCCCAATCCCGGGGCCCGGATCCTCCGCAAGGGCGTGAACTCGAACCTCACGGTCGTGGTTCCTTTGGACGAGAACATCTTCTTCTCCGAGTATTACGGCCGGTTTCTCTCCGGCACCCTACACTCGGCGGCGGGGCGGGGATGGGGAGTGCACATCAGCACGCTGCGCCGGACCCCCGGCACCAGCTTCCGGCAGGCGATGCAGTACTTGGGCCTCGACACCTCCGGGATCATCTACCTGGCGGAGCCGTTGTCCCGCCTCGATGTGCAGGAACTGCGGGGCTACCGCCGGCCGTTCATCATGACGAAGTCGGCACTGCCGCCCGACATCAAGGTGAGTGATCTGGATGTGCCGGTCCTCGGAGTGGACAATTTCGCCGGCGCGCAGACCGCCGCGAACATGCTCTTGCAGCTCGGCCACCGGCGGATTGCCTTGCTGCTGGGGCCGCCGGGTTCCCGCGACGCCTTTGAGCGCAAGCAGGGTTATGTCAGCGTGCTGGAGAAAGCCGGCATGCCGCCACGTCCGGAGTGGCTGCACGAAGGATCGTTCAGCACGGAGACCGGCCGGGTGGGGATGACGACCCTGCTGGAGGGCAAGGAACGGCCGACGGCGGTCTGCTGTGCAAGCGACGAGATCGCGTTTGGCGCCATCCATGGCGCCCGCATGATGGGGTTGCGCTGTCCGAAGGATATTTCGATCGTCGGCTTCGACGATGGCCTTTGGGCGACTACCTGTCGGCCCGCGTTGACCACCATCCGGCAGCCTCTGGCCGACTTGGCGGAGCGCGCGGTGAGCCTGCTGGTGGAAGCGGCGAGTGCGCCGGGCAAGATCCAGCGGACCGTGCTTCACGACATGCCGGCGGCCATGGTCATACGCGAATCCACGCAATCAGTGCCGCAGATGAATCCGGCACATTGAGCCGCCGGCCCTTGGGCTGGCGGCAAACGTTTGCATGACGCTGTCGAAATCGTTGTAGCTCAGACAGCATTATAATATCGCTATTTACATCGTTTTTATGGTTGCAATGCAAACGTTGTCATGCCAACCTTCGGTCCAGCTGTCACCTCATGGCAGGTGTTGGACAGCGATTCAGCTCCATACCCTTCCGCTCTGTGGTCCCCTCCTTCAGTTGCCTCGCCGAATTCGGCTGGCTGCGCACTGCCCTCGTGGGCGTGGCGCTGGCTCGCTGCGGTCTGCTCGGCGCCGAGCCGGCGACGAATCCCCCGGCCTGGCCGGGGGCGCGGCCCGCCGCGACGCTGTCCGCCGAGGACGATGCGTTTCTCGAGGAGATGGGGCGCTCCGCCTTTCGCTTCTTCGTCGAGCAGACGCATCCGCGGACGGGCCTCGTCCGCGACCGGGCCCGGGCCGACGGCTCGCCGAGCGAGGGCAAGGCGAGTATCGCCGCGTCCGGTTTCGCCCTGACCGCCTGGGCCGTCGCCACGCAGCGCGGCTGGGTCGAGCGGACGGTCGCAGTTGAGCGGGTGCGGCTGATGCTGCGGTTCCTCGCGCGGGAGGCGCCGCGCCAGCACGGTTTCTATTATCACTTCATGGAGATGGACACCGGCGCGCGAGCGTGGCGGTGCGAGCTGTCCTCCATCGACACCGGCCTGTTTTTGGCCGGCGCCATCGTCGCGCGGGAGTACTTTCGCGACGCCGAGATCACCGATCTGGTGAACCGGATCTACGGCGAGATCGACTGGCAGTGGTTTCTCAACGGCGGCAGCACGGTGGCGATGGGATGGTATGACGAAACCGGCTTCTCGCGATTCCGATGGCTGGTCTATTCGGAGCACATGATGATGAGCTTTCTGGCGTTGGGAGCGCCCGCGCACGCCCTGAGCCCGGAGTATTGGCGGACGTGGAAGCGCGCGCCGATCGGCAGCTACGGCGGCTACCACTATATTCAGGGCCCGCCGCTGTTCATTCACCAATACGCCCACGCCTTCATCGACTTTCGCGGCCAGCGGGACGCGTTCGCCGACTACTATCACAATTCCCTGCTCGCGACGCTGGCCCAGCGCAAGTTCTGCACCGACCTCCGGTCAGAGTTTCCGAGTTGGGGCGAGCGGCTTTGGGGCCTCACCGCATCGGATTCGGCCGCGGGGTACAAGGCGTGGGGCGGCCCGCCGCGCACGATGGAGTTCAACGCGCTCGACGGCACGATCGTACCGTGCGCCACCGCGGGCTCGCTGCCGTTCGCGCCCGACGAGACGATGATGGTGCTGCGGCACGTACGCACCGTGTTCAACGACCGCGCGTGGCAGCGCTATGGATTCGTCGATGCCTTCAACCCCGAGACAGGCTGGGTCGACTCGGACGTAGTCGGCGTGGACCTGGGCATTTCGCTCGTGCAGGCGGAGAACGCCCGGTCGGGTCTGGTCTGGGCGATTTTCATGCAGGCGCCGGAGGTGCAACGCGCGCTGCGGCAGGGCGGTTTCCTTTCCTACCGCCGGACCTTGACTTGGTCCGAGCGGGACCAGTTGCGCGGGTTGGCGGCGCAAGCTTGGTTATCGCTGGTCTCCGCCCCCGTGGGGCCGGCCAGCGCCGGATTGCAGCTCACGGCGACGCCGGCCGCGCACGCGCTCGGCCTGTTGAACGGCGGCGAGGCGCTCCAACGCGCGCGCACCCTGATCGAGGCGACGGCAGTGCCGGCGGGCGACGTCCCGCTCGCGCAGTATGCCGCCGGCCTGGTGACCCTGCGCCAGGCCTTCCACTCGCTCGCGCCAGCGGCCACCCGCGGCTTGGAGGCCATCAAATGGGACAATGTCACGCTCTCTTCCACGAAGTTCGCGGCCGGCAGCCGCCTCGCCGCGTTCTTCAAGATCGCGCTCGGGGTCGCGCCGCCGGCGTTGTGGACGAAGCTGGTGCGCACGCCCGAAGCGGAGGGTCCGGTTTATGTGCTCTCTCCGGCTTCGGTGGCGGACCAGTTTCTGCCCGGAGTGTGGCTCGACGAGCGCGCGATCATCTCCGGCGCCTCGGCGGCGCAGCTCGCCTATGCCCTCACCTTGGCGCGCCGCGACGCCGCCCCGGCGGGCCCGTGGCCGGGCGTGCTGACGACCGCGCTGCTCCTGGACGAGTTTCCCGCTGAGGTCGTGGCTTGGCTTAGGGACATGCCGCCGCCGGCCAGCTGGCTCGAGTCGGCCCCCCCCGCCGACCGGGCGGCGCTGCTGCTCAGCATTGCGAATCTGCTGGTGCCCGACTGCGTGCGTCAGTGGTTTCAGCAGGATCCGCTCGTGCGAGCCGCGCGTGCGAATATCCCGGAGTTCGAGGAGGCGGCCTTCGGGAAGGACAGCTCCGTCTTCTGGCGCCAGGAACTGGCCGGGCCGTTGAGCGAGCCGCCCGAGCGCCGGACAACGGCCGTGGCGGCCGCCACGCCGCGCGCCAACTGGCCCTGGGTGAGGCTCGCCGGCCTTGAGTTCAAGGACTCGCCGGGCGACGTCCGCCCGGACGATCCCGCGCTCGAACTGCGCTTCGCGTTCACCTGGGACAACAAAGCGCTGCATTTCCATGCCGAGGCCGTGGATACGCCGCCCGGTTTCACGCGTCCCCCCGATCGCAAGGAGTTT
>Ga0335085_10015465_pt1 | contig 11069 bp, 8 predicted proteins | sample Lox_Sample_45_FD_206712 | JGI IMG/M metagenome (GOLD analysis project Ga0335085, IMG submission 206712) | Soil microbial communities from Loxahatchee National Wildlife Refuge, Florida, United States - Lox_Sample_4.5 | ecosystem: Environmental > Terrestrial > Soil > Wetlands | place: USA: Florida... | reverse complement strand
TCTGGTCGCACAGCTCGATCTCCGCGACGCAGTATTCTTGGCAGCAGTCGAGCAGCCTCTCGCGCCTGCTGTACATCGACTACGCGAGGAAGATCGCGCAGCGCGGCGGGGCGATCGGGCTGTGGTCGCTCAAGCGCACGGTCGGCTCGGTGCCGTCGGGCTACGCCGACGAGCTGCTGCGCATGGCCGACGCGGTCGGGCCGGAGCACGTCATGTTCGGCACCGACCTCGACGGCGTCGGCGCCTTCGGCACCATGGACAAGCTCGCGGACCTGCGCGCGGTGGCCGACGAGCTGCTGCGGCGCGGCGTCGACGCGAAGACCCTGCGCGCGCTGTGCTTCGGGAATTACGCGCGCTGCCTGCGCGCGGCGATGCAGGGGCGGCAGGCCTAGGCGGCGAAACAGCGCGGCGCCGTGCGCCCCCGGGTGTATTCTCGGCGGACATGGCCGCCGTCATCCGACCGTCCGAGGCCTTCGAGCTGACCCGGCTCACGCCGCACTGCGGCGCGGAGGTGCGCGGCCTCGACCTCTCGCGGCCGCTCCAGGCGGCGACGGCGCAGGCGCTGACGCGGGCGCTCGGCGAGCACTGCGTGCTGTTCTTCCGCGGCCAGCAGATGACGCCCGAGCAGCAGAAGGCGCTCGGGCGCAGCTTCGGCGAGCTGCACCTGCACCCGGCGTGGCCGCGGCTGGTCGAGGGCCATCCCGAGATCATGGAGATCTACGCCGACGCCGGCACCAAGCGCATCGCGGGCGAGGACTGGCACTCGGACGTCTCGTGCGATCCCGAGCCGCCGCTCGGCACGATCCTGTACATGGTGGAGGTGCCGGAAGTCGGCGGCGACACGCTGTTCGCCAGCATGTACGCGGCGTGGGACGCGCTCTCGGCGCCGATGCGCAGCATGCTCGAGGGCATGACGGCGCTGCACGACGGCGAGGCCACCTACCGCGGCCGCTACGAGGGCGCGGTGGAGGCGGGCAAGGTCTACCCGCGCTCGGTGCATCCGGTGGCGCGCACCCACCCGGTGACCGGGAAGAAGGCGCTGTTCGTCAACCGCATCTTCACCTCGCGCATCCTGGAGCTCTCCAAGCCGGAGAGCGACGCGGTGCTCGCGATGCTCTACGCGCACATCGAGCAGCCCGAGTTCCAGTGCCGCTTCCGCTGGGAAGTCGGCTCGGTGGCGTTCTGGGACAACCGCTGCGCGCAGCACCACGCGCTGTGGGACTACTATCCGCGGCGCCGCCGCGGCCTGCGCGTCACGATCAAGGGCGACAAGCCCTACTGACGTCATGCGCGGCCTCCGCGCGATCTTCGCTCTGCTGCTCGGCCTCGCGCTGTGCGGGGCTGCGGCCGCGCAGACGGCGCAGCCGGGCCCTTTCAGCGAAGAGGACCTCGACCGGCTGCTCGCGCCGGTCGCGCTCTACCCCGACGACCTGCTCGCGCAGGTGCTCATGGCCTCCACGTATCCGCTGGAGGTCGTGGACGCGGACCGCTGGGCGAGGGCGCATCCCGGCCTGCAGGGCGACGCGCTGCAGGCGCAGCTCGCGCAGCAGGCCTGGGACCCGAGCGTCAAGGGGCTGGTCGCGGTGCCGCAGGTGCTCGCCATGATGGACGAGCGGCTCGACTGGACGCAGAAGCTGGGCGACGCGTTCCTCGCGCAGCAGGGGGACGTCATGGCGGCGGTGCAGCGGCTGCGCGCGCGCGCCCAGGCCGCCGGAAACCTCGGCTCCACGCCGCAGCAGGTCGTGACGAGCGAGGCGGGCGCGATCGACATCGCGCCGGCGAGCCCGGATGTCGTCTACGTCCCGGTGTACGACCCGGCGATCGTCTTCGGGCCGTGGTGGTGGCCGCTGCCGCCGTACTACTGGTACCCGCCGGGCTACGTCCCGGGCGGGCCGGGAATTTACTTTGGCGTCGCGTTCGTCGTCGGCGCGGCGATCTGGGGCATCTGCGACTGGCCGCACCGCACCGTGCTCATCGACACGCGGCGCTATGCGGCGTTCGCCCGCAGGCCCGCCTCGAGCCCGGTATGGACCCACGACATCGTGCACCGGCGCGGCGTTCCGTACCGCGACGATGCGACCCGCGCGCGCTTCGGGCGCGCGCTGCCGGGCGCGCAGGAGCGCCGCGAGTTCCGCGGCTTCGCGCAGCCCGCGCCGGCGGCCGCGCCTCCCGCCCCGGCGGCACGGCCGGCGCCCGCGTTGCGGCCCGCGCCCGCAGCGCCTGCGGCAGTCGCGCGGCCCGCGGCACCGTCCGCGGTCGCGCGTCCGGCGCCGCAGGCACGGCCTGCGCCGCCGGCGTTCGAGAGCTTCGGGCGCGGCGATGCCGCGCGCGAATACCAGAGGCGCGGCGCGGAGAGCCGAGCGCCCGCGGCACCGCACCGGGTACCTTCGACGGCGGCGCCCAGCCGCGCGCCTGCGGCCGCGCCGGCCATGCGCGCGCCGGCGAGTGCGCCCCGCGCTCCCGCCGGCGGCGCGCACGGCGGTGCGCCGGGGCGCCGATGAGCGAGGAGACGGTCCGATGAAGATCGCATCAGGCATCCCCGGCGGCAAGGCGCTGCTCGCGATCGCGCTGGCGGCGTTCCTCGTGCTCGTCGCCGCGGATGCGCCGGCGGCGGGCGCGCGGCGCTTCGCCTCGCCCGAGGCGGCGGTGGACGCGCTCGTCGATGCGCTCAGCCGGAGCGACGACGCCGCGGCGCAGGCCGTGCTCGGACCGGCGGGCGAGAAGCTGCTGCACTCGGGCGACGCGGCGGAGGACCGCGGCGCGCTGCTGCGATTCCTCGCCGCGTACGCCGCGCGCCACCGCATCGCGCGCGAGGGCGACGCGAAGGCGGTGCTGCACGTCGGCGAGCAGGACTGGCCGCTGCCGATCCCGCTGGTGCGCAAGCACGGCGCCTGGTCGTTCGACACCGCCGCGGCCGCCGCCGAGATCCTCGACCGGCGCATCGGCAGGAACGAGCTGAACGCGATCCAGGTCTGCCTCGCGATCGTGGACGCGCAGCGCGACTACGCGTCGGTGGACCGCGACGGCAGCGGCATCCGCAGCTTCGCGCGCCGGCTGGTGAGCGCGCGCGGCACGAAGAACGGCCTGTACTGGCCGGCCGCCGCGGGCGAGCCGCAGAGTCCGCTCGGCCCGCTGGTCGCGCAGGCCGCGGCCGAAGGCAGGCGCGGCCCGAAGGCCGGCCCGCACCCGGTCCCGTACCACGGCTACTACTACCGCATCCTGACCGCGCAGGGCCCGCACGCGCAGAACGGCGCGCGCGACTACCTCGTGCAGGGCAGGATGCTCGGCGGCTTCGCGCTGGTCGCCTATCCGGCGCGCTACGGCGACTCCGGCGTCATGACCTTCATCGTCAACCAGGCGGGCGTCGTCTACCAGAGGAACCTCGGCGCGGCGACCGCCGGGACCGCGCGCGCCATGCGGACGTTCGATCCCGGCCCGGGCTGGGCGCCGGTCCCCGCGGACGGCGCCGGCCGGCGCTAGCGCCCGCGCGGGCGGCGCGCCCGACGGAGCTCGGCGACGCGCCTGCGCGGCTCGTCCGACTCGTAGCTCGCGGCGAACTCGTCGATGCTCGCGCGCACCGCGGCCTCGAGCGGCGCCTCCTCCCACAGCTTGCACAGGCGCTTCTGCGCGCGCATCGCCTCGGAGCCTCCGGCCAGGATGGAATCCACGGTGTGGTCGATGCTTTTGTCCAGGTCATTCGCTGAGACGGATTTTTCAATCAAACCCCAATTCAGCGCTTCCCTGGCATCGATCGTTTCTCCCGTCATCACCAGCCAGCGCGCGCGGCCGGGGCCGCAGAGGCGCGGGAGCAGGGCGGCCTCGACCACCGAGGGGATGCCGAGGCGCACTTCGGGCATGCCGAACATGGCGTGGTCGGCGGCGATGCGCAGGTCGCAGGCGGCGGCGAGCTCGAGGCCGGCGCCGAGGCACCAGCCGTTGATGCGCGCGACCACCGGCACCGGGCACTCGCGCATCGCGGCGCAGGCCGCGTGCACCAGCCCGATGTAGTCGCGCGCGCCCGCCGGGTCGAGCGAGCCGAGCACCTCGAGGTCGGCGCCGCCGCAGAACGCCTTCTCGCCCGCGCCGGTGATCACGACGGCGCGCAGGTCGTTCCCGGTTTCCAGGGAAGCAACCGTCTCGACCAGGCGCCGCAGCGCCTCGCGGGTGAAGCTGTTGAGCTTCTTCGGGTTGTCGAGCGTGAGGCGCGCGATTGTGCCGCCGGCGCGCCGCTCGAGCTCGCCGCGGATCAAGCGGCGGCGCGCGAGCGCGCCAGCAGGTCGGCGACCGCGCGCTCGAGCTTGCGCGCGTCGGCGTCGAACCTGCGAATGCCGTCGGAGAGCTTCTCCACCGCCATCGCGTCCTCGTTGTGCATCCAGCGGAACGCCTTTTCGTCGAGCCGGATTTTTTCGACCGCGAGGCTCTTCGCCTTTTCCGGGGAAAGGATCCTTTCCGCTTCGCCTTCTCTTTCCGAAAGCTTCTGCAGCAGATCCGGCGCGATGGTGAGCAGGTCGCACCCGGCGAGGGCGAGGATCTGCTCCGGCTTGCGGAAGCTCGCGCCCATCACCTGGGTCGCGTAGCCGTGCCGCTTGTAGTAGGCGTAGATGCGGGCCACCGACGCCACGCCGGGGTCTTCCGCCACCGGGATGTCGTCCACCTTGCGCGCCGCCCTGTGCCAGTCGTAGATGCGCCCCACGAACGGCGAGATCAGCGTCACGCCGGCGTCGGCGCAGGCGGCTGCCTGCGCGAAGGAGAACAGCAGCGTCAGGTTGCAGTGGATGCCCTCGCGCTCGAGGCGCTCGGCGGCGCGAATGCCCTCCCACGTGCTCGCGAGCTTTATCAGGATCCTTTCCTTGCCTACGCCCTGGGCGGCATAGAGGGCGATGAAGCGTCGGGCCTTCGCGATGCTGGCCTCGGTGTCGAAGGAAAGTCGCGCATCCACCTCGGTCGAGACGCGGCCGGGGATGTGCTTCAGGATCTCGTGGCCGAACGCCACGAAGAGGCGCTCCAGGGTTATCCCGATGTCCGGGTCGAGCGCCGACTCCACCAGCGCGCGGTAGCGCGGGTCCTGCGCCGCCGCCAGCAGCAGCGAGGGATTCGTCGTGGCGTCCTGCGGCTTCCAGCGCGCCACGGCGTCGATGTCGCCGGTGTCGGCGACCACGATCGAGTGCTTGCGCAGGGATTCGAGCAGGCTTGCCATTTCGGACTGAAGGATAACGGGCGCGTTAAAAACTGTCATGCGCCGGGCGCGGTTCCTCGGCCGCGCACGCCGCCCCTGGGCGCCAGCGTAGGGTATACCCTATGCAAATCAGCCGCCTCGCGACGATCAACTACGGTATCCGCAGCGCCTCGTTCGCGTGGTGCTTCGCCGTGGTCGGCCTGATCCTGTGGGAGCGCCATGCGCCGCTCTTGGCGTGGGCCGTCGCGGCGCTGCTGTTCCTCGCCTATCCGCACGCCGCCTACGCGGTGACGATCGAGACGCGCAACCAGCGCGCCGCCGAGCTGCGCAACCTGCGCTTCGACTCGATCCTGCTCGGCGCCTGGGTCGCGGCGCTCGCGTTCCCCACCTGGCCGGCGTTCGCGGCGCTGTTCGCCACCACGCTGAACAACGCGGTGGTCGGCGGCTGGCTCGGCATCGCGATCTCCACCGCGTGCTTCGCGGGCGGCGCCTTCGCCTGGATCGTGCTGCGCGGCTACCAGCACTGGCCGATGACCGGCGAGCTGGTGACCGCGCTGTGCTTCTTCGGCTCGATCGTCTACGCCTGCGGCATCGGCGTGGTGACCGCGGGCCAGCGCCGGCGCCTGCGCGCGGCGCACGAGGCGCTGCGCGAGGGCGAGCGCCGCTACCGCCTGATCGCCGAGCACGCGGGCGACCTGGTGGCGATGGTCGACCGCAACGGCCGCTGGCTCTACAACAGCCCGTCGTACGCGCGCCTGCTGGCGCCCTCGGACCTGGAGCACGGCGCCGACGCCTTCCGCGGCGTGCACGAGGATGACCAGTTCCGCGTGCGCGGCGCGGTGCAGGTGGTGGTGCGCAGCGGCGAGCCGGCGCGGCTGCGCTTCCGCCTGCACACCAAGGACGGCACGGTGCGGCGGTTCGAGGCGCTGGTGCACGCGGTGAAGGACGAGGCGGGCGGGATCACCGGCGCGGTGATCGCGGCGCGCGACGTCACCGAGCTGCGCGACCGCGAGGAGCAGCTCGAGGTCGCCTACGCCGCGTTCGAGCGCATGGCCGAGGCGATGATGATCACCAACGCCGCGGGCCGCATCCTCAGCGTCAACCTCTCCTACAGCCGCATCACCGGCTACGGGGCGGCCGACGTCATCGGGCACAACGAGCGCGAGTTCCGCACCGCGATGCAGCCGCAGGCCTTCTACGACGACGTCTACGCCGAGCTGCTGCGCAGCGGCCACTGGACCGGCATCACGTGGTGCCGGCGGCGCGACGGCACCCTGTACCGCGAATGGCGGAGCGTGAGCGCGGTGCGCGACGTGGAAGGGCGCGTGACGCACTTCGTGAGCCTGTTCCGCGAGCTGAACGGCCACGACGCCGGCGCCGGCACCCTGCCGGGAGCCGCAAGGTCGGCGTAAGGGGTTGATGCCGAACACTTTCTTTTCGCTTCGCACGGGCGTAAACTGACGGCCCACTCAAAGCGCTTACGGCAAGTTACTAAAAACTAAAAGAAAAGCCCCGAAGGAGACGAGCAGTTGCAGCCCACCGAGATAAAGCGTCCCGAATACTTCCATAAAGTCGTCGATTGCCAGTGGGCGTGTCCCGCCCACACGCCGGTTCCCGAGTACATCCGCCTCATCGCCGCCGGCAAGTACGCCGACGCGTACATGGTCAACTGGCGCTCGAACGTGTTCCCGGGAATCCTCGGACGCACCTGCGACCGCCCGTGCGAGCCCGCCTGCCGCCGCGGCCGCGTCGAGGACAAGAACCTCTCCAAGCCCGAGCCGGTCGCGATCTGCCGGCTGAAGCGGGTCGCGGCCGACCTCAAGGAAAACAGCGCGGTAGAGGAAAGGATCCGTCTCAGCAGGAAAACCAAGTCCAACGGCAAGAAGGTCGCCTGCGTAGGGGCCGGGCCGGCGTCGCTCACGGTGGCGCGCGACCTCGCGCCGCTCGGCTACGAAGTCACGGTATTCGACCAGGACCCGCGCGCGGGCGGCATGATCTGGTCGCAGATCCCGCGCTTCCGGCTGCCCCTGGAGATCATCGACGAGGAAGTGAACTACATCCTCGATCTCGGGGTGACGTTCAAGCAAAGAAAAATAGAGAGCATGAAGGCCCTCCTCAAGGAGGGCTACGACGCGATCTTCGTAGGCTCCGGCGCGCCGCGCGGCAGGGACCTCGACATCCCGGGCCGGAAGGAGGGCGCGAAGAACATCCACATCGGCATCGACTGGCTGTCCTCCGTCTCTTTCGGCCACACCTCGAAGATCGGCAAGCGGGTGATCGTGCTCGGCGGCGGCAACACCGCGATGGACTGTTGCCGTACGTCAAGACGGCTAGGCGGGGACGATGTAAAGGTGATCGTGCGCTCCGGGTTCGAGGAGATGAAGGCGAGCCCGTGGGAGAAGGAAGACGCCCAGCACGAAGGCATTCCGATCCTGAACTACCTGGTGCCGAAGGAATTTGTCGTCAAGGGCGGTGTTTTGAAAGGGATGGTTTTTGAAAAAGTGAAAGCCGTCTACGACGACAAGGGACGGCGCAGTCTGGTGCCGACCGGCGAGCCGGAGCAGAGCTTCGAGTGCGACGACGTGCTGGTGGCGGTGGGGCAGGAGAACGCCTTCCCGTGGATCGAGAAGGACGCCGGGATCGAGTTCGACAAGTGGGGCCTGCCGGCGCTCGACAAGGCCACCTTCCAGTCCACCGTGCCGAACGTGTTCTTCGGCGGCGACTCGGCGTTCGGGCCGAAGAACATCATCTGGGCCGTGGCGCACGGCCACGAGGCGGCGATTTCGATCGACAAGCTCCTGAACCAGGAAAACATTGCCGAAAGGCCCGCGCCGCACGTCAACCTGATGTCGCAGAAGATGGGCATCCACGAGTGGAGCTACGACAACGAGATCGCGAACGACTCGCGTTTCAAGGTGCCCTGGGCGGACGTCAAGGCGACGCTGAAGAACGTGAAGATGGAGGTCGAGCTGGGCTTCGACGCCGCGACCGCGTGGCGCGAGGCGCAGCGCTGCCTCAACTGCGACGTGCAGACCGTGTTCACGGCGCAGCTGTGCATCGAGTGCGACGCCTGCGTCGACATCTGCCCGATGGACTGCATCACGTTCACGCCGAACGGCGAGGAAGAGGTCCTCAGGAAGAGCCTCAATGCGCCCGCGCTGAACCTCGCGCAGGACCTCTACGTGTCGGGCGAACTGAAGACCCACAGGGTCATGGTGAAGGACGAGGACGTGTGCCTGCACTGCGGCCTGTGCGCCGAGCGCTGCCCGACCGGCGCCTGGGACATGCAGAAGTTCCTGCTCGAGATGGCGGAGGCGGGCCCGGCGGCGCGCAGCCCGCTGAAAGACGCGCACAAGCGCGCGGCCTGAGGAAGCGATGAAAAGAATCGAAGCCAGCAACGACTTCGTCGTCAAGTTCGCCAACGTCAACGGCTCGGGCTCGGCCTCGGCCAACGAGCTGTTCGCGCGCTCGTTCCTGCGCATGGGCATCCCGGTGAGCCCGCGCAACATCTTCCCCTCCAACATCCAGGGGCTGCCGACCTGGTACGAGGTGCGCGTCACCGAGCGCGGCTGGCTCGGGCGCCGCGGTGGTGTCGACCTGATGGTCGCGATGAACCCGCAGACCTGGGCGCAGGACGTGAAGGAGGTCGAGCCGGGCGGCTACCTCTTCTACGACAACACCAAGCCCCTGCCGCCGTCGAAGTTCCGCGACGACATCAACGTCGTCGGCATGCCGCTCACCGAGATCTGCAACTCCACCTACACCGACGCGCGCGAGCGGCAGCTGTTCAAGAACATCATCTACCTCGGCGCGCTCGCCGGCATGATGGGCATCGAGCCGGGCGTCATCGCCGAGCTGATCGGCGAGCAGTACAAGGGCAAGGAGAAGCTCCTCAAGCCGAACCTGAATGCCCTTCAACTGGGGCTAAATTATTCAAATAATTTTCTAAAAGACTCTTTAGGTCTGAAAGCAAAACGAGCATATGCCGTCGGCGACAAGATCTTCATGGAAGGCAACGCCGCGGCGGCGCTCGGCTGCGTCTACGGCGGCGCCACCGTCTGCGCCTGGTACCCGATCACGCCGTCGTCGTCGCTCGCCGAGGCGTTCACGAACTACTGTTCCAAATTGCGGGTAGATAAAGAGAGCGGAAAGAACAAATTCGCGATCATCCAGGCCGAAGACGAGCTGGCTTCCATCGGCATCGTCTGCGGGGCGGGGTGGAACGGCGCGCGCGCCTTCACCGCGACTTCGGGGCCGGGGATCTCGCTCATGTCCGAGTTCGTGGGCCTCGCGTACTTCGCCGAGATCCCGGCGTTCATCATCGACGTGCAGCGCGGCGGGCCCTCCACCGGCATGCCCACGCGCACGCAGCAGTCGGACGTGCTGAAGGCTGCCTACCTCTCCCACGGCGACACCAAGCACGTGCTGCTCTTCCCCGAGGACCCGCACGAGTGCTTCGAGTTCGCGGCGATGGGGCTCGACCTCGCCGAGCGGCTGCAGACGCCGGTGTTCCTCATGACCGACCTCGACATCGGCATGAACCACCGCCTGACCAAGCCCCTCACGTGGGACGACAGCCGCAAGTACGATCGCGGCAAGATCATGACCACCGAGATGCTGGAGGCCGGCAAGGAGTTCGGCCGCTACCTCGACGTCGACGGCGACGGCATCCCGTTCCGCACCTACCCGGGCACGCACCCCTCCAAGGGCGCCTACTTCACGCGCGGCACCAGCCGCAACCCGTACGCCGTGTACTCGGAGGCCGGCGCCGACTACCAGTACAACATGGAGCGGCTGCTGAAGAAGTTCGAGTTCGCCAAGACGCTGGTGCCGAAGCCGGTGCTGACGCCCTCGAAGCAGCCCGCGCGCTTCGGCGTCATCTACTACGGCTCCACCAGCCCCTCGATGTACGAGGCGCTGGAGTCGCTTGCCGAGAGAAACATCTTCGTCAACGCCCTGCGGGTGCGGTCATTCCCGTTCCAGGACGAGATCCTCGACTTCGTGCAGTCGCACTCCAAGGTCTTCGTCGTCGAGCAGAACCGCGACGCGCAGTTGAAGACCCTGCTCGTCAACGACGCCGGCATCAACCCGGCCTCGCTGATCTCGATCCTGCACTACGACGGCACGCCGATCACCGCGCGCTTCATCGAGAAGGAAATCTCCGAGGTCGTCTCGGCGCTCAACGTGCGGCCGATCAAGAAGGACAAAGCAGCGTGACCTACCTCGCCAAGCCCAAGCTCCACCACCCGAGCCTGCCCAAGAACAAGCTCGGCTTCACGCGCCGCGACTACGAGGGCAAGGTCTCCACCCTCTGCGCCGGCTGCGGGCACGACTCCATCTCCGCGGCGCTGCTCGAGGCCTTTTTCGAGCTCGCCATCGAGCCGCACAAGGTCGCCAAGCTCTCCGGCATCGGCTGCAGCTCAAAGACGCCCGATTACTTCCTCGGCCAGTCGCACGGCTTCAACACCGTGCACGGGCGCATGCCGTCGGTCCTCACCGGCGCCAACCTCGCCAACCGCGACCTCATCTACCTGGGCATCTCCGGCGACGGCGACTCCGCCTCGATCGGCATCGGCCAGTTCGCGCACGTCATGCGGCGCGGCGTCAACATGACCTACATCCTGGAGAACAACGGCGTCTACGGCCTCACCAAGGGCCAGTTCTCCGCCACCGCGGACGCCGGCTCCAAGTCCAAGCGCGGAGCCGTCAACCGCGACGCCGCGGTCGACACCGTCTCGCTCGCCCTCATCATGGGCGCGACCTTCGTCGCGCGGTCATTCTCGGGAGACAAGAAACAGCTCACCCCGCTCATCAAGGCCGCCATCGCCCACGAAGGCGCCGCCTTCATCGACGTCATCAGCCCCTGCGTCGCCTTCAACAACCACGCCGGCAG
>Ga0335085_10015464_pt1 | contig 11069 bp, 10 predicted proteins | sample Lox_Sample_45_FD_206712 | JGI IMG/M metagenome (GOLD analysis project Ga0335085, IMG submission 206712) | Soil microbial communities from Loxahatchee National Wildlife Refuge, Florida, United States - Lox_Sample_4.5 | ecosystem: Environmental > Terrestrial > Soil > Wetlands | place: USA... | reverse complement strand
TCGATTGCCTTCAAAGAATCGGTGGGATGGAACCAAAGCAACTCCTTCCGATAAAACCATCGTCCTGCTCGGACCACTACCGCTTGCGCACACAGTTTACCGTGCGGAGCGTACAGGGGAAACAAAAGATCGGTTTCTTCCGGCAGGGGTCCCACGAACTCATCGAGGTAGAGAGCGCCCTCCTCATCCACCCGCTCATCGACAAGGTCCTGAAGGCCATTCGAAGCATGGCGGACCGCCTGCCGCTGCTTAAAGAGATACACATCAACGTGACACCGGCAGGAGAGGCCCATGTCCTTTTTTTTACCGAGATGGAATCCTGTCCACCTCTGGAGGCGCTCTGGAACGACCTCCGGAATAAAGCGCCCGAAGTGGTCGGGATCTCCGGTTTCGCACGCAAGAAAAGGACGACGGCGCTCGGGAAAAACTATCTAACGCTGGATATTGATGGCCTGACGCTTCGCGCTACGGAGGGGAATTTTTATCAGGTGAACTGGGAACAGAATAGGAACATGGTCCGTACGGTTCTCGATTTCTCCGGTTTGAAGGGAGACGAGACCGTCCTTGACCTTTACTGCGGTATCGGTAACTTCTCGCTGCCCCTCGCCAAAAAGGCAAAGACCGTGATCGGTATCGAGTCAGGGTATTCAGCGATCGAAGATGCGAAAAAAAATGCGGAACTGAACAGCATAAGGAATGTAGAATTCATCGCTGACGACATGCAGAAGGGGTTAAAGACGCTGCTCCAGAGGAAAGCGCTTGCTGACATCATCGTGCTCGACCCGCCGCGGGCCGGGGCCACGCTCAAGATCCTGGAGCGTGTGCTCGCCTTTGTCCCCCGGAAAATCATCTACGTTTCGTGCAACCCCACCACTCTCGCACGGGATCTGAAGTTTTTCAACCTTTTCGGCTTGCGTCTCACAAGGCTCCAGCCGGTGGACATGTTCCCGTATACGTATCACATCGAATGTGTGGCGGAGATGGTGAGAACAGAATAGCTCGGGAATTCATCCCATTCTCAGCACCTTTGCCCCGCGGATTTTCCGTTCCTTGAGCTCAAGGAGCGCCAGGTTTGCATCTTCGAGCCGGTACTCCTCAATGTCAGGTCTGATCGGTATCGCCGCCGCCATCCGCAAGAACTCTTCGACATCCCGTCGCGTGACGTTCGCAACACTCTTGATTTCCTTCTCCTTCCAGAGGTCCCGTGGATAATCGAGCCTGAGCAGTGAATCCTTGTCGCTATCCTCCTTCCTAATCGCATTAATCACGAGCCGCCCTCCCTTCTCAAGGTTTCTCAGGGACTCGACAAGCGGTTTCCATGCAGGAGTGGTGTCGATTACGGCGTGCAACTTCTCCGGTGCCATCTCTTCCATCCCGCCTGCCCAGACAGCGCCAAGCTCTTTCGAGAACCGACGCTCTCCCTCAGTCCGGGAAAAAACGAAGACCTTTGCTTTCGGGTATTGGTACCGCACCATTTTGAGCACCAGGTGGCCTGATGCGCCGAAACCAGAGAGTCCGATCCTGTCCCCATCCACGATGCCGGCGAGCCTCAGAGATCGGTAGCCGACGGCGCCGGCACATAGAAGCGGCGCTGCTTCAGAATCGGAAAAGATCGCTGGGATTGGATAGGCAAAATTTTCAGAGACAGCGACATATTCCGCGTATCCTCCATCGACATCCCTTCCCGTGGCCTTAAATTCGTCGCAGAGATTCTCCATTCCACTTTGACAGAATGTGCACTTCCCGCAGGCTGAATTAATCCAGGCAATGCCTACCCTGTCTCCGATCTTGAACCTACCCGCTTTGCTCCCGGCCTTTTCAACATGACCGATGACCTGGTGCCCGAGAACGATCGGGAACTTCGATGGGGGTGTCCTCCCCTCAATCTCGTCCAACTCCGTATGGCACACACCGCAGACCGATACCTTCACCAGGACATCGTGCTCTTGCGTAATTGGTATTCTCAGATCGGCCATTTCTAGGGGTAATCTTGTTTCAGGGAGGGTGGCTATACTTTTCAGCACCATGGCCTTCATTCAGATCACCTCGATCGACATCCTCCCCGCCCTGAAGTGATGGGGTTTTACGGCGCAGATGATAAAAACGTCTATGGTATTATTATAGCAGGTGAGGTTGTCAGGAGGAACAGCTGGAAAAAGCATTCAATTGGATATAATCCTCGTTAGGTGTCTAGAAGAAGTAATTGATCCCCTCAGCACTTCAGCCCAGGTCATAATACGTCAAAAAACTTGCATTTCACATCCTCTCGTCTCAACGCAAAACTTGCCGGTCCTTATGTTACGTATCCAAAGGAAAAGTCCGACACTTTCGCGAGGGCCTATTTAACCAAATCTCCATACTCTCCTGGTCTTCTATGCTTAAGAAATCCCCAAGTCTCGGATGCCGTGTTGCGCTCGTTGGGATCGATGTCCGCGAGGACAATAGCCTCTTTTCCGCCAGCAAGCTCAGAGACCATCTCTCCCCAGGGATCGACGCAGAAGCTTCGGCCGTAGAAGGAGATTCCCTCCTCCTGGCCTACACGGTTCACTCGGAAGATGAAGATGTTATTGGCAAAAGCATTGGCTGAGATGGCACGTTCCCACAGGCTGTGGGTGTTGAGCGCGGCAGCCGTGGGCGCGAACACGATCTCGGCGCCTTTAAGCGCCAAAACACGCGTGCCCTCGGGCAACAGATTGTCCCAGCAGATCTGAACACCAATCTTGCCCTGCGATGTTTCGAACAGGGGGATGCCGGCATCGCCGGGTGAAAAATAGAAGCGCTCACGGTAGAGGTGCAGATCGGGAAGATGTATCTTGCGGTAAACGCCAAGCAGTTTTCCGCTGTCCATGACGGCGGCGCTGTTATAGTACTTTCCGTTTGTGGATTCGAAGAACGGGATGATGAGAACGGTCTTTGTTTCTTTCGAGAGCTGCTTAAAGCGACGCAGTGCTTCAGTGGTTGCGTCAATAGCCATGGAGAGATTGGATTTCTGTTCTTCCTTCAGAAACCAAGGTGAGAGAAAGAGTTCTGGATAGCAGATGATCCTGGCGTCCTTTTCAGCAGCCACTCCAGCCATCTCGACGGCGCGCTGGATGTTCCGTTCTATATCCGGACCAGCGCTTATCTGTATGCCGGCGATTCTCATGCAGTCCACCTGACTTTTAACTATTTAGAGACTGAGATGGCGAGAAAACCATCTTGGAACACGGATCAACATAGAAATTGAAATCTGCCTTAATCATAATTACTCAGTGACAATAAAAATCAAAAAAGATTATAAATATTCCACATTCCTTACTTTACACCCCATGATGCTGTTCCGTTCGCATATACCGTGAAATTTTGCATTAATGACAATCAATGAGATCAGGATGAATTTCTCCATGACGCTTGAAATAATTTTGCACAAAGAGTGAGAAAGACCTGCAAAATTTGCAGGTAGTCTGAAATAATCATGTGCTCACCGAATATTATAACGATTTCATATAGATATGTAAATCTTTTTATTCTAAAAATAGAGCAAAAAAAGCTTTTATATGGATATCGCTTCTGATTGATTAAGCCGGGGAAGCATCCGACTCAATCTCATGAAGATTTAAAGAAGAGCCATCGTTTTCCCAGCCACTATGGTAGAAACCAATTATGTGCATTATGCCACAAGGAAGAGCACTGAAAAAAAATCACAAGCTGTGAGATTCATCTAAAAGTCTGCATTCTTCGTGAAGCAGGCGGAGATCGGCACGTCAGTGTTTCTTTGTGAGTCCTCCAAAGATGGGTGTAAGGGTCTCCTATAATATTTGGAGACCTCGTCTAACATTAAAATTCAAAAATCCGCTATAAAATGCATTCTCTGCATACTCGTTTAAAATGATGGCGTTTATAGCAAACCCAAGCGCGCTTGACAAACAGCATGGGCTGTTCTAGACTTGCTCTAGTCAGGAATAATTCCGAATATGAAACATCTCCCTTGCTCGGAAGAAATCAAGAGAAAGCTGATAACGAGTCTCAAGGAGAAGGGTTATAGGCTGACCTCTCAGAGGCTTGAGATTATTAATCTATTATCAAAAGAAACGACCCATCCAGGCGCACTTGATATTTTAAAAAAGGTCCGGAAAAAGGCGCCACAGATCAGCATGTCAACGGTGTATTACACTCTGAACATGCTGAAAAAAGAGGGATTGATACGGGAGCTTGAATTCTACGATAAAGATAACCGCTATGACGTCAATATCTCGAATCATCTTAATCTTATCTGCACGAAGTGCGGGAAAATAGAGGATTTTATGGAAGAATTGCCCATCCCGTCACAAGCGATAGAGAAAAAAACAGGTTTTCAGCCTTTTCAAATGCGTTTTGAATATTACGGCTACTGCAAAGGGTGCAGGCGAAAACAGAATAAATAATTTCATTTTTTTGATTACTGCTTAGGAATGATGACTATTAAGTGGGCAGGGATGAACGGGGATACCTGCCATGAGTAGTTACACTCCATTGTATTCACCCAATTCCGCGGTAATGTTAACAAAGGAGGAACATCATGGTACAGAAAGCGAGTCCGAAACTGACGGAGATGATGAATCAGGCAATAGCCGGCGAGCTCCAGGCAATCGTTCAGTACATGTGGCACCATATCATGGTGAAGGGAATGCACTCGTCTTCTCTTATGGAGGTTTTTGAGGCTATCTCTGTGGAGGAAATGAAGCATGCCGAAAAGATTGCGGAACGGCTTTTTTATTTTGACGTAACACCCACCACCAAACCTACCCCCATCGCGGTGGGCGGTGATGCGACCCAGATGCTCAAGGCAAACGTGAAGGCCGAAGAAGAGGCCATCACGCTTTACAAGGCAATCATCAAGCAGGCGATTTCCGAAGGCGATGACACCACCCAGCACCTCTTTGCAGAGATCCTTGCTGCCGAAGAACGGCATCATGACACATTCACAACGCTGCTCGGCCAGTAAGTCGCACGCTCGGCACGCCGATAACCCCAGCCGTTGGTTGCGCTGAATCTGTGCGCTGCATAAGGGAAACGTGGTGCGACGACTGTTTTCCAGTCGTTCATCAGACTGTGCCTATCTCGGACGGCATATGGGGTGGAGACACTATGCCCCCCTGAGGCGTGCATAATGAAAATGAAATGTCAAAGGCATTGAGATGCTGCCTGTTCGCACAGAATATGAATTTTTGCTACAGTGATGGTAATCTGGATTATTTTTCAAAGGTGAGAAAATGCGACTTACAATTATGCATCGGCGGTCCAACAAATATTCTGCAGATTACCGTGTTGAAATATGTAATGAATGAAGTTAATAAGTTATTCTACTGAGGTTAGCTTTTCCCCTATTTCTACAAAATCCCGGCAAATCCTAAACATGATGTTCATGACTGATTTCTTCTACCCTGATTTCCGATGGCAGGAAATCATTATAGAACGAAATATGAACAGTAGGCTGCCACAGCCCAGCATGCAAGACATGCATTGATAATCGCACGGCTCAGATTGTTTTTTGATAGAAAGCCCAGGCCAGTGACTGACAATATCACAAAGCAGGGAATAAGACCAAGAGCGTACGTCGCTTTTGCTGTACTATATATTGGTAAAGTGATGTACATATAAAGAAGAGCGGCGATATAAATTCCTATACAGCAGACAGCGAAGATCTGCGGCCGCTTCGGCTGACTGACAAGGCTGACAATCGTTACCAGGATGCCAATGAGAAACCCGGCTGTCGGCACAAGAGAAAGCAGCGCTCCGGAGATCATGAAATCATAATTCCATGGGGGCTGCCGTCCATATACCACAATGCCGCTAAGGCTTCCGTCCAGCCAGAGTGTGGAATATAGAGAGTCCCAAAAACCATGCACTGCCGAGTATATAGGGGCAGACAACGAGCGACCAAAGGAGAAAAAATCGGAAATCGTCCTAAATCCCGGATCCTGCCACCAAGTAGTATATTCCCAGCTCCCGACAAAAGGTTTGCCAAGTACTATCCAATTCCGTATGTAATACCAACCAGTAATAACAACAATAATCCCAATGACGAGTATTATCCTGGTAATTATATATTTTCCTGAATTTTGCCTTTTATGCATCGCATATATCATCAGTATGGCAAATAGAGGGACTAACAATATGGCTGTTACTTTCGTTAAGAGAGAAAAACCCAATGCCGTACCCAACAAAATAAAATATTTGTCCGGTATGACTCCGCTTTCGTCAGTAAGGATATGAAATCCTATTACGATCGCACTTGCCGAAAGAAGACCGGCTAATGGCTCATTCCCGACTGCCTGTGATATGTATAGGTTCATTGGGAGTAGCCCTGCGATGATTGTCCCCCATACCTGCAAGTCTTGTCTTTGCGGAAAGACATATCGTGCAGTACGGTAACCAAGTTCAACCTGCATGATTCCGCAAAGCAACGGGATTATCCGTAACAGTAGGTTGGACGTTGATGAGTCGAAAAGATGTGATAAAGGAACATACAAGAATGCAGAGATTATGTAATACAATGGAGACTGAAACATCTGTAAGCCCTCATTTGAGAGAGGAAGCTGATGTTTAGTAAAAATATAGTCAATGTATTCAATATGATAAACGACATCCATGCCAACGTAAGGAGGGACTTTTAGGATATTGTTAATCGCAAGGATGACCCACGCTACGAGAATCATCCATCGCCAACCGGATGCAGTAGGTATGAATTTCCTAATCAGAGTGTGTTTCATGTACCATGGCGTTATGGTTAGTAATGTTAAAGAAAAGACAATAAGAAAGAGAGGAAAGTAAATCGTGAAGAGAGCAACAAGAGCCTCCTCCGTACTTGGAAAATGTCCCGCTAGTGAAGAATCTTTTTTCTTATCAGCAGGCACGGCTTGAGTCCACAAGAGCTCATTCTGGCTTACTTCCCATGACGGACCGCTTAAGAGATTGAGAGCCTCACATGAGGCGAGTAGAGCTGCCGGCCCATTCTCATTAAAAACTCTGATCATAACTTCATGCATACCTGGGGAGAGAAAGCCGCTCAGATTTACTACCTGAGTCCCCTTCCATCGCGAAAGGTCGGATTTTATTGGTGGGATTGGCTGACCATCGATATATACTTCCGAGATCCGTAAGGCACGAATGGTCATTATTGCCGGTGAAGGCACATGATCCACAAAGAAATGCGTCCTGTATGCTAAGCGCTCGCCCGTGAATTGTGCGGATACATTAAAGGGCCTATTAATATATATCCAAGTAGCGCCTTTTTCCGATAAAATAACCGGCGTATCAAAGCTTCTCGTCATAATTAAGAAGCACGCAATGATGAAGATGAGGAATAAAGATATGCGGGGCAGCATGCCTTTTTTAAAGTATTTCATGTCCTCGCTCCATCGCTAGGATTTCAAGATGGTGTCCTCGCATAATTAGCGCCACCAACCACTCTTTCTAAATCTATTGATGAACAGTACACCTTGCCCATCATAGTATCGGGTTTATTCTTGTTGCACACGAGCGCGCATGCGGGAATGCCGATGCCCTAAAACAGGCCAGCTGGAGACTAATGATCGCCTCTATCACGTCGTCCTTAATAAAGATCTCGCGGATAATCTTTTCCTTGACCCCGTGTTACAGAACGGTGTAGGGCATGATGGTCTCCATACGGTCTTTTGTCTTGCGGAGGATAAAGGGCAAGAAAAGAAATGGATTGATCTTAGGGGTAACTTCATATGAGTAAAGCAGCTCCTTATCGCTGAAGCTGCCCTAAAAAAAATTCATCTTTTGTGCAAATAATTTTATATTCTGTGCGCGAAATTTCACATTCGGTGCGAACCGACAGATGATGCTATAAGGTCTCAGATATATTGAAATCGGTCACCTTGAATTATCAATAAGATACAATCTTTTTTCTCAACGAATATAGATGATATTTCTCATACAAATTGAAATAAACCCATAATATTTGCATATATATTGAAATTTTTCACGTTACTTATTATAGCGGCTTTTGATTTATATGTAAAAGGTTTTTTGGAAAAAGAAAGGGATAGAATAGATATTATAACTGCCATGATAGGCATCCAGCGTTTAGCGTATTTCTATTAGCAATATGGCAGGAAGGCCGAATCCCAATCCCGAAGCTTTCACCTACAACTAAACGAGTTTCGGCAGATTGAAACTGTAACGATTATCAGTCGGAACATTGCATGACAGTATCCGACAGAACGCAACTAGGGGGGTGATGTCGTTACGCTTAATCCGACCTAGCGATTTTTATTTTGATTGCTGTGCTTAATTGCCTCGTCCACTTCTTTTAAGCGGCGAGAAATAGCTTGACATAGTGAGTCAGCATGCGTTGGACATTTTGTTTCGGCGTTTTCACGGATCTTCACGGCTTGGCTTGGCGTCATCAATTCATCTATGTGCTTTAGGACAAATCGTTCAAAATTACCATCACGCGAAGTCAATTCAATTAGCCGATTGGCACTGCTCCATTTTTCTGACAGCAGACGACTGATTGAATCACTGTATCCCTCAGAGATAGCGCCGTCATCACAATGCGCAAAATTCCTATATGCCTCGTAAACCTCATCCCAATTTTTCAGCGTTGATGCCTGTTCCTCTGCCCGAATTGCTTCTTGGACTGTGCACTGTCTCTTGCGCTCGCTATCTAACGCAAAGACATGAGTTGCAAGCAGCAGAATTAGACTACAAATGATGGGATATTTCATAATCACCTACATTACTATTAACGTTGTAAGTGGATAGTATATATTTTTTAAGTTAGCTGTAACATCTTCGAGATGAAACATACAAACCATCGTGTCAGCCAGGAGCAACAACTTCAGAAAGATAGGCATAATGATAAACTTCTATTTTGGCCTTGATCTATCTAACAAGATCTTTGTTTTTTCTTATTATTGAAAAAGCTACTGCGGCAATGACACCCATGTATATTTGAAAAATAAAGAACAACAATAAATTAGTATAGATCTCGCGATACCAGACATCAATCTTCTTTATGTACAATTGATAAATGGCGACTAACAAATTAATAAATCCAAATACGGCAAACAATATACTAAATATTTGGTGTAACTTTGCGAGATTTATAATGTAGGCATTTAATCTTTTTCTAATCTCCATTGACAAACCCCTCCGCTTCGTCCACTGCGGTATTCTAAATGAAACTTTAAGTTATCGGAATCATCACCTGCTAGCAGTTACAGGAAGCAATATTTCAGAGCGTCAAAAATGCAGTAAGAACATTTTTTAGTTTATTCTTGCCAATCAACGGTAATATTTTTTATAGCTGAAGCATTATAGGCCGTAATGGTTGCATGAATATATTTGTTACCTCCTACATAGGATACATTGAATGAGGAAATATGTAGCTTATAGTTGGGGCCTACTTCCAGTGAAGCTTTTTGCTTGGCACGCTCCCTTGCTTCACCATAAAACGGAATAAGTGATACGATAAGGATCAGAACTACTACACCACTACCAACCCAAAAACCCGATTTCGGATTACGCCAAAAAGAAGAAATATTAATCCCTGCCGCCTTCATTGCGTCTATAACGTCAGGTGACGTTAATTTTTTATATATCCACATCAGCATGTACAAAATTAAAGGCATAAGGACTGCATATAACAAAACGTATATGGAGTGTAATTTTGCATAGACAGTAAGCAGGTCAAGAGGTAATAGAAATGGCAGTATCAATAAAAATCCTGTGAATCCCGAAAACAAAAATGCTGCAAAGAACGAAGTTAATCTCGCAGCTTTTAGATTACCTCTGATTAAATAAACGCCTGCGATGATAGCAAAAATGTTAAAGCTAGAGCTGTAGCTGATTTTGTTGACGATGCAATAGATCATGATACCAACATCTATTATGCCAATTGTGAGCAGAACCCAACCGCATTTACGTAGTTTAATGAGATAAAGTGACATTCATTACTCCAAGAAATCTACTTAAAATTACCATATATTCTTCTTATCGGAATAACATCGTAAAACTAAAGGGAATATGGGTGTTTTTAGGAATTAGTTAAAGACAGAAGGAAGAACGTTTAACTAAGAAGCCTACTGTTTCACTACTCTTCCCTCTATAAGGTGACCATGCAGCAAGCTGCGTAGAATAGCAAGTTTATGCTTTATAGGGGTAATATCAAATGACCATTGATAGGTATGAGCTAACAATTTCTAAAGGAAACACACTATATTGAATAATGACAACTGTTGCGGATTACAGGATAAAAATTTAAATTTCCAAATCATGCAACCGTCGTTTGTTTCAGGAAGTAATCGCGCAGACAATGGGCCTAGTCACAATTGAAGTAAATGATCTTCCCGTTTTCATATTGAGGGCGTCCGCAGTCATCGGCGGAATCATCAATCTGGCATGTTCCGTGATCAATGGGTTTATCTGTAACCGGCGCAATACAGTGGCCGAGGCAGTCTTTCGAGCTCTTGCAAATCTTCCCCGCATCCGCGTACGGCAAGACACAATAGGCGTAGCCCTCACCCGAGAGCCACTCACCGTGCTTCTCCTCGCAAATGGTCTCAGAACGTATACTATTGCTCTTGGTACGTTCTTCCTCTGTTGGCACGTGATTGACCACTCCCGGGGCAAATTCAGCTTGCGCGGACATAGCGACTGACCACAAGAGACACAGGAAGAGGATATGACGCATTTTCAGGCCCCGTTTTCGGGATGAAACATGCATCCCGATGTGTCTGCCGAGAGTAATAATTTCAGGAAGAAGTGGCGTATAGTTTGGGGAAAAAGACCTTGTAATAATTCTGCTTATTTTATTTTTGTCAAACATAGGGGTGAATCCTTGCCCAATGTCGCGGTTATTTCCTTTCCATATTTCTTGATGAACTCCTGTTTCTCTTCACCCTTACTCGTCAATTCAAAATAGCTGTTCATCAAATTGCAAGTTGATCCAATCATGAAGGGCAATTCTTTTAGTATATTAAGAATAGTTGCTGGCTGCGCCGTAAAGATTGGCATTATATCTTTTGCTATTTCTTCTTGCGGCTCAATCCTGGTTCTCTCATCTGCAATAAAACCCA
>Ga0335085_10015463_pt1 | contig 11070 bp, 8 predicted proteins | sample Lox_Sample_45_FD_206712 | JGI IMG/M metagenome (GOLD analysis project Ga0335085, IMG submission 206712) | Soil microbial communities from Loxahatchee National Wildlife Refuge, Florida, United States - Lox_Sample_4.5 | ecosystem: Environmental > Terrestrial > Soil > Wetlands | place: USA: Florida... | reverse complement strand
TGGCAAACTTCGGCGCCAGCGACGTCGACACGCCGATCTCGTCGTCCCACACTTGGCCTCGATCCCACTGCGCCCGCGTCACCTTGCGCGCGCTCGCAAGCCGGCGGCTGTGGCGCACGCCGATCTGTGGCGCGCCGAGCATGAGGAAGGCGTCGGCAAAACCCGGCGCCGCGGCGCGGTAGAGTTCGAGATGGCCGACCGCGAGCTCGCGCGAGCGCAGGTCGACGGCGGTCAAGTCCTCGACGTGGACGGCGCTGTAGCCGGCGAGCCGCGGTCCCATGAACAAGGCCACGTCGTTGCGCCACGACACGAACGGCTTCTCGAAGAACTGCAGCCGCTCGCGGCCCTGCGCCATGAAGGCGGCGAAGGCTTCGGGCTCCTGGTAGCGGAATTTCAGCCAGCGCTCCATGTCGACGCCGCCGAGCAGGAACGCCGTGTTCATGCAATGGTGGATGTCGCCTTCGTCGATGTCGGTGTCGCAGGGTGCGCCGGCGCCGGCGATCAGATCGGCGTCGCCAGAGGTATCGACGGTGACCTTGGCCAAGATCGCGTGGCGGCCTTCCTTGCTTTCGAAGATCGCGCCCTTGACGACGTTGCCGTCGCGGATCGGCGCTACGCACCAGGCGTGCAACAGCAGCCGCGCCTTGGCCTCGGTGACCATCCGCATCGACAATGTCTTCAGCGCTTCGGGATCGACGGTCGGCGACCAGGTGACGATGCCGTGATAGGCGGCGGTGCGCTGCGCCCAATAGGCGGCCGTGGCGGCGTCGCGGCTGCCCCACGCGGCGCGCGGCGGTCCCTGGATCGCGTCCTGGGGCAGACGGTCCATGAATTCTTCGGCCAGGCCGCGGATGACGGGGCGGCCGGACCAGTCGGTCATGCGGTCGATCCAGATGACGAGACCGCCGGTCGAGAGCCCGCCGAGATGGTTGTAGCGCTCGACCAGCAGCACCTCGGCGCCGAGTCGCGCGGCCGCAATCGCGGCCGCGGTGCCGGCCGGACCGCCGCCGACCACCAGCACGTCGGTTTCGGCAAATACCGGCACGTCGCGCGCCGGCTCGACAATGGTCTTCGCCGGCCGCGGGCGGCGCGCGCGGCCGCGGCTTGCGAACAGCTCGATGCCTTGGGCTGCGCCGATGCTGCTCGAATAATTGCCGCTGCCCGGCGGGTCGCGAAAGATCTCGGACTCGCGGGTCCCGCGGCTGGCCGGCGTCGCGTCCTTGTCTTTGCTCATGGGACGAGCATACGCACCCGGCCGGCGGCCCGCCAGCAGAGGTGCGGTCAGCCGCGCCAGTAGCGGTCTTGCCAGCTGCGCGACAGCCGCATGGCGGAGAGGATCAAGCCGGCCATGGAATAGGTCTGCGGGAAATTGCCCCACAGCGCGCCGGTCTGCGGATCGACGTCCTCGGACAACAAGCCGTAGCGGTTGCGATGATTGAGCGCGTCGTCGAACAGATCCTTCGCTGCGTCGCGCCGGCCGAGCGACCATAGCGCATCGATCAGCCAAAACCGGCAGATCAGGAACGCCGTGACCGGCATGCCGAAGTCGTCGGCATTGGCGTAGCGCATGACGTGCTTCTCGCGCATCAATTCGCGCTCCATGGCGGCCACCGTCGAGGCGAAGCGTGGATCATCGACTTCGACGACGCCGAGATCGGCCAAGAGCAGCACGCTGGCGTCGAGATCGTCGGAGCCGAACGCCGCGGTGAACGCGCCGCGCTTTTCGCTCCAGGCGCCGTCGATCAGCGCGGCATGGATCGGCTCGGCGATCGAATTCCAATATTTGACTCGGTCGAGGAGGCCGAGGCGATTGGCGATGGCCGCAAGCCGATGGCAGCCGGCCCAGCACATCGCCGCCGAATGGGTGTGGATGCGGGCGCGGCCGCGGTACTCCCAGATGCCGGCGTCGGGCTCGAATGCCTTCTTGGCGGCGCGGCTGCCGAGCGTTTCGAGCAGATGGAACAAGCCTTCGTCGCCCGGCCGCGGCAGGCGGCGGTCGAAGAACAGCGGCATAGCGGCGAGGATCACGCTGCCATAGGTGTCGTGCTGGACCTGATCGACCGCGGCATTGCCGATGCGCACCGGCCCGTCGCCGCGATAGCCGTCGAGATCGGGCGCGGTGCGCTCGTCGATCTCGGTGGTCGGCACCACGCTGTAAACCGGGCGCAGCTCCTGATCCGCCTTCGAGGCGATCGACAGCGTGAACGAGATGAATTCCTCCATGGTGCGCGTGGCGCCGATGCGGTTGAGCGCCTGGACCACGAAATAAGCGTCGCGCAGCCAGCAATAGCGGTAGTCCCAGGTGCGGCCCGACGACGGCGCTTCGGGGATCGATGTGGTGTGGGCGGCGATGATGCCGCCGGTCTCGTCGAAATTGGACAGCTTCAGCGTGATGGCGGCGCGAATGATCGCCTCCTGCCAATCGTACGAGATCGACAGCCGGCGCACCCATTCCATCCAGTAGTCGTGGGTGCGTTCGACGAATTCGTGGCAAGTCTTCTGCAGGTCGCCCGAGTAGGGCTCGTCCGGCCCGAGCACCAGATGCAGCGGCCGCGTCAGCACGAACGGCGCCTCGCCGTCGATCAATGACAGCGGCGCGTCGGTGGTGAGCCGGATGACGGTCGCGTCGCTGGAATAGCGGATGTGATTGCTGCCGAGCGAGCGGTTCGGCAGCGGCTTGCCGTATTCGCTGGTCGGCCGCATGCGGATGGTGACGCGCGGCAGGCCGGCCACCGGTTCGACGATGCGGAACAGCTGCGGCGGCCGGAACACGCGGCCGAACTGACGGAAGCGCGGCGCAAAGTCGGTGATCCGCACCTTGCCGCCGTGGCCGTCGGTCAGCTCGGTGCGGACGATCGCGGTGTTGCGCACATATTCGGAACTGGCCTCTGCCATGTCGTCGAGCACGACGTCGGTGAAGCCCTTCTCCACCTTGCCGGACACCAGCCGGCAGAAGATCGGATCGCCGTCGAAGCGCGGATAGCACCACCATACGACGCGCGAGCACGGATCGACCAATGCCGCCGTGCGGCCGTTGCCGATAACGGCGAGGTCGAGCCCGTGATCGATCATTCTGTCGCGCCTGCGGCTTCGGTCACGATGCGCGCCAGCCAGGCGCGCACGGATTCCGGCTTGTCGAAATGCCCGTTGATGTCGGGAAGAACGCGGCCGACGGAAAAGCCCAAGCCGCCGAACCGGGCGATGACACCAAATACCGGCACGTCGGTGGTGTCGTCGCCGATGAAGATCGGATTGCGGTCGGCGAACGGCGGGTAACGCATCAGCTCGCACACCGCGTCGGCTTTGTTGATGCCGGCCGGCTTGATCTCCATGACCCGCTTGCCCGGCAGGATCTCCAGGGTGTCGGGTGGCGCGCTTTCGCAAATCGTCTCCACCGCCGCCCGCAGCGTGGCTTCCCGGTCGGGCGCCAGCCGATAGTGCAGCGCCAGCGAGTAGCCCTTGTCTTCGGCGAGGATGCCCGGCCCGATCTCGGTCACGCCGGCGAGGCGGCGTTTCAGGCTTGCGTCCAACGGCGGCGCGCGCAGATGCGGCGAGGCGGTGGCGGCGGCGCGCAATTCGGCGCCGTGACCGCCGATCGCGGCAAGCTGCAGCGGCGAGAAGATCAGGTCGATGTCGTTGAGCGATCGGCCGGAGACCAACGCCACCGCGCCGCCGGTCAAGCGATGAAGCTCCGCCAAGGTGCGGGGCAGCGGCGGCGGCACCCATACCTGCTGCGGCGACGGCGCGAGGTCGAGGATCGTGCCGTCGATGTCGAGCAGGATTGCGCATTTTCGCAAATCCGGGATGAGCGAAATTCCGGCGCGCTCCATGTCGAGATCCCAGATGTCCAAGCTCATTGCGGCGTCCGTGGTTTAGTCAACAAGGGCGAGCGGCCGGCTCACTGCCTCGAGCGGCTGCCGCTCGGCGGCGACGCCCCAGCGCGCTTCGACGGCCGCGGCGGCGAGCATCAACGCGGCGCCGATGGCGTAACCGGCCGCGACGCTCGTGCGCGAGCCGGTGCCGATCAAAACGCCGAACAGCAGCGGGCCGGTAATGCCGCCGATGCCGGTGCCGACAGCGTAGAAAAAGGCGATGGCGAGCGCGCGAATTTCCAGCGGGAAAATCTCGCTCACCGTCAGGTAGGCCGAGCTCGCCGCCGCGGAGGCGAAGAAGAATACGCCGATCCAAGCGGCGGTCAGCGTCGTCGCGGTGAGAAGATTTTGACCGAACAGATAAGCGGTGCCGGCGAGCAGGATGCCGGACATCGCATAAGTCGTCCCGATCATGATCTTGCGGCCGACCGTGTCGAACAGCCGGCCGAGCAGCACCGGGCCGAGCACATTGCCGGCGGCAAACGGCAGCAGATACCAGCCGACGGCGTGCGCCGGCGTGCCGTAGAAGTCGGTCAGGACCAGGGCGTAGGTGAAGAAGATGGCGTTGTAGAAGAAGGCCTGCGCCGCCATCAGCGTCAGCCCGACCAGCGTGCGCTGGCGGTGCGACTTGAAGAGGGTGCGCGCGACCTCGCTGAGCGGGGTGTGATGGCGCACGCGCAGCCGCAGCTTCTTCGGCGCCGCCGTCGGCGTGCCGGCGGAGCCCGTCAGTCGCGCCTCGATGCCGCGGATCACGCCCAGCGCCGCTTGCGGATAGCCGTGGGTCACCAGCCAGCGCGGGCTTTCCGGAATCCAAATTCGCATCACGACAATGATCAGTCCTATGGTTGCGCCGATCAGGAAGGCGAGCCGCCAGCCGAGGGCCGGATCGATGAACGCCGGGTCTAGGAGCACGATGGAACCGCCCGCACCCATGGCCGCGCCGAGCCAGAAGCTGCCGTTGATCAGGAGGTCGGTCCAGCCGCGCAGCCGTGCCGGAATGAGCTCCTGGATTGTCGAATTGATGGCAGCGTATTCGCCGCCGATGCCTGCTCCGGTGATAAAGCGAAACAGCACAAAGCTGAACGCATTCCACGAAAGTCCCGTTGCGGCTGTCGCGAGGAGATAAACGGCAAGCGTGAGAGTGAACAGCTTCTTGCGGCCCAGGCGATCGGTGAGCCAGCCGAACAGGAACGCGCCGGAGACCGCCCCGGCGAGGTAACAGCTTCCGGCAAGGCCGATCTGCGCGTCGCTCAAGGCCAGCGCCGCGCTCTGCTTGAGCTCGCCGGACAGCGCGCCGGCCAGCGTCACTTCCAGGCCGTCGAGGATCCAGGTGATGCCGAGCGCGACGATTACCAGGATATGGAAACGGCCAAACGGCAGCCCGTCGAGGCGCGACGGTATGTCGGTGACGATGACCGAGCCGGCGCGCCCGCGCGTCGTCCCGGGGTCGTCGTCATGCGAAGCATCAGGTCGACGATCGGGCCGTGGATTGAGCGAAGTGCGGCATGGGGCGGGTGGAACCGCGGAATGACCAAGGTCGGGCAAGGCGTTGCCTGCAGAAAGTACCATGGTTGAGTGCCGCCAAGCCCGGGTTCCTCGGCACTAACGCCTTGTCCAGCCGTGGGTTCCGGCTTGAGTTCCGTCGGGTTCCGTGTGCTCAGGGCGTCGCTTTGCCCGAATAGGTGACGCGCCAGATGGTGCCGCTCGCATCCTCGGAAATGAGAAAGGCGCCATCCTTGGCGACCGCAACGCCGACGGGGCGACCCCAGACCTCCGAATCGTTGATGGCAAATCCGGTGGCGAAATCCTCGTACTCGCCGGTCGGCACGCCGTCCCGCATGATCACGCGGATGACCTTATAGCCGGTCCGCTTTGCCCGATTCCACGAGCCGTGCTCGGCAGCGAAGATACTGCCGCGATACTCGGCCGGGAATTGCGCGGCGTCATAGAATGTCACGCCGAGCGACGCCGAATGCGCCTGGATCAGTACATCCGGAGTTGTGATCGTGTCCTTCAGGTCCGGCCGCTCGCCGGCGTGACGCGGATCTTCGTGGGCGCCGATATAGTACCAGGGCCAGCCGTAGAACGCGCCGTCGCGCACGCGCGTGATGTAGTCGGGCGGAACGTTGTCGCCGAGCCCGTCGCGCTCGTTGGTCGAGCACCATAGCGTGCCGGTTGCGGCCGCGACTGCCATGCCGACGCAATTGCGGATGCCGGTCGCGAAGATGCGGCCGTGCTGGCCGTCGGGATCGAACGCGAGTACGTCGGCGCGGTTGGTCTCGTAGCCCCATGCCGCGCCCGGCGGATGGCTCGTCTGCCAGGCTTTGAGCGCGGCAGCATCGAGCTTCTCCATGCCCTCGGCGTCGTTGGAGCCGGAGCCGACCGAGACGTACATGACCTTTCCGTCCGGCGAGAACACTACGTCGCGGGTGCTATGACCGCCAACCGGCAGGTGCGGCACGATCGTTTCGCCCGGACCGCGCGCCGTGACATCGCCGTTGCGATAGGGAAAGCGGACCACGGCGTCGGTGTCGCCGACATAGAGCCACTGCGGCTCGGGACCCGGCGGGTAGAACGCAATGCCGAACGGGCCGTTCAGTCCGGAGGCGAACACGCTGGCATGGGCGCTGCCGTCGCCGCCGCCGCGCAGGACACGAATGCGCCCGGCGGCGCTCTCGGCCGCGAAGACGTCGCCGTTGGGCGCCACGCGAATAAGCCGCGGCGCCGTGAGATTCGCCGCAAACAGGTTGACTTCGAAGCCGTTTGGGACGATTGGCTTTTGGTCGCTGTTGCGACGCACTGTTCTGACGTAATTCCGTGCCGACGCGGCGGTGTTCGGTGCCGGCAGATCTTGCGGCCTGATGATCCGACGCGCCCCCGGATGGTCGGCGTGCCAGTCGCCAAACGCCGCGACGCCTTCGAGCGGACCCGCGCCCGGCTGGGCCCAAAGCGGGATTGCGGCGAGGGCGACCAGCACCGCGGCGCTCGCCGCAAGACTTTCACTCATGGGGCGCGGCATACGTGCTCCTGGCAGGGCTCGAGAGCATGAACCGGCCGACCTTAATCCCGTTCCTTCGGTGACGCCTCTTGATTGCTGAAGCCGCCACGCGATTGGAGATTCCGCGGCGTCTGCGCGCCATCGTGCGGGCCCGTGAATCGAGCCTGATCGCGTTGGCGGCGTTGGTCGGCGCCATTGCCGGACTGGTCGTGGCCGGCATGGGCATCGCCGTCGATATCCTGCATGAAGTGTTCTTCCAGCTGGAGCGCGGCGAGCGGCTGTCGGCGCGGCTGACGCTCGATCCGTGGCTGGCGGTGCTGGTGCCGCTTGTCGGCGGTATCCTGTTCGGCATTGCCAGCGAAGTGCTGCGGCGCTGGCGGCCGGAACGCGAGGTCGACCCGATCGAGGCCAACGCGTTGCACGGCGGCCGCATGTCGTTCATCGGCAGCATGATCGTCTCTCTGCAGACCATCTGGTCGAGCGGCGTCGGCGCCTCGGTAGGCCTGGAGGCCGGCTACACCCAGATCGCCAGCGGCATCGCCTCGCGCATCGGCATCGCCTTTCGGCTGCGCCGCGGCGACCTGCGCATCCTGGTCGGTTGCGGCGCCGCCGCCGGCATCGCCGGCGCCTTCGGCGCGCCGCTTGCCGGCGCCTTCTACGGCTTCGAATTGATCATCGGCAGCTACTCGCCGAACTCGCTGGCGCCGGTCGGCATCGCCGCCTTGATCGGCTTCCTGGTGGCGCACGAATTTTCGCCGGCCCACCTCGGCGTCGTGGCGCCGGATAAGACCACCATCGCGGCGCACGATCTGGTGCTCGCCGCCACGCTCGGCCTGTTGGCGGCGATGGTCGGTATCGTCCTGATGCGCGGCGTCGCCATCTGCGAAGCGATGTTCGCGCGGTCGCGGTTGCGGCCCACATTGCGCACCGCGATCGGTGGGCTGTTCGTCGGCTTGCTCGCGATCGTGTCGCCGCAGATCATGTCGTCGGGTCACGGCGCGTTGCGCGTCGCCGGCATGCTCGATCTGTCGTTCCGCGTCGTGCTGCTGTTGTTCGTGCTCAAGATCGTCGCCTCGATCGCCTCACTGGGCTCCGGCTTCCGCGGCGGCTTGTTCTTCTCGTCGCTCTTGATCGGCGCACTCGGCGGCCATCTCTTGGCGGTCGCGCTGACCATGAGCTGGCCGACCGCTTATTTCGATCCCAACGCTTATGCGGTGATCGGCATGAGCGCGCTTGCGGCCTCCGTCATCGGCGGCCCGCTGACCATGACCTTCATCGCGCTCGAAACCACCGGCGACCTGTGGCTGACCACTGCGGTGCTGATCGCGGTGATCATCGCCGCGCAGGTCACGCGCGAAGGCTTCGGCTACTCGTTCGCCACCTGGCGCTTCCACCTGCGCGGCGAAACCATCCGCAGCGCCGCCGATATCGGCTGGATGCGCGAGCTCACCGTCGGCAGCATGATGCGCGAAGACGTGCAGACGGTGCACGCTTCGACCACTATCGGCGCGTTCCGCGAGCAATATCCGCTCGGCGCCATGCCCTATGTGGTCGCCGTCGACGAGAGCGACCGTTACGTCGGCCTCATCCTGATGGCCGATGCTCATTCCGCCGAGGTCGATCCCGACAAGTCGGTCAAGGAGCTGCTGCACTATCGCGAGGATTTGCTGCTGCCCGGCATGGCGGTGAAGGAGGCGGTGCTGGCCTTCGACCGCGCCGAGGCCGAAGCGCTCGCCGTGGTCGATTCCTACCGCGACCGCCACGTCATCGGCCTGCTCACCGAAGCCTATGTGCTGCGCCGCTACGCCGCGGCGCTGGAGCGCCGGCGCCGCGAACTGGTCGGCGACGAGTAACGCTTCGAACCGTTTGTAGGACGCCGGTCGCCGCGCGAAAGCGGCGAATTCGCCGTGTCCGGGCGATGGCGTGCAGCAGCAAATTTTTGGCGCGAAAACACAAGACCTGGTCTCAGAAGCACTTAAACCGGTTTCGCCAACCGGTAAGGCGGTCGCAGCATTTGCGCTCACCGCACCGATGAAATCATCACGAGACTGCGCGACTGGCGATGACGCCGGAACAAGACGATTCCAACATTCCCGACAATGACAACGTGGTTCTGTTCGGCGACCGTGGCGAAACGGTCATGCCTGAGGACGCCCCGCTGTCGATCGGCAATGTGGCGCGGATGTTGGGAGTGTCCCGGCTACGGCTGTGGAGCTATGAGATCCGCGGGCTGATCAGCCGCCGTCGCAGCTTCGGAGCAAGCCCGGTCTATCGCTGGGAGGATTGCGCCCGCGTTGCCTTTATCGTCAAGGCGCGCGAGGTCGGACTGAGCGTCCGCGAGCTCGCGCCGGTCATCAAGGCATCCGACAGCGCCGCCTCGGTCGAGGCCGTCAAGCAGGCGCGCTGGACGTGTCTGTGGCTGATCGAGCGGCTCGACCGGCGCCGGCAGACGCTGCGCCACGTGCTTGCCGAGATGAAGCTGTTTCATGACCGGCTGTCGGAACGGTTGCCGGACGCCGATGCCGCGGGGACCGCCGCACCCTATGGCAGCCCCGAATCGGATTGAGATCGGCTCAGCGATTGCGCGCGCGATACCAGCTGCTCGGCGAGCGGCTCGGCGGTATCGAGGCCCTGGCAGCGGCAGCTGTCGAGCGACGATTGGGTGTCGTGGCAAAAAAGCTCGATCCAGATATCGGCTTCGTCGGCCACGCCGGTGTCGGCAAATTCGATCAACCGGACTTCGAATGCGCCGAAGCGCTCGAGCGAGATGGCGCGCCAACCGTTGGCGTTTTGCGGTGCATTCAAAAGGCCCACATAGGCCCGGTAGAGGCGATTCATATAAAATGCTGTCTGGCTGAGGTGAGTGCCGGGCGACTTCGCGCGCTGCGCTCGTCTCGACGTCGAAGTCCCGTCAGGACCGCGGCGCGAAACGGCCGGCTTGGGCGCCTGCATAGCGGCGACATTCGCCACCGAACTTGCTATAGTTCGCCATTGTTTTGTTAATGTCGGCCGGGCGCCGGACGCGGCGGTGAAATCTGTTTCGGCGCGCGGCGATGAGATTGCTCTCATGCGCCTCTCCAAGCCTCGGCAGCCGCATATGCCGCCCAGCGCCATCGGCGCCATCTCCCGGCTGGCTTATGCGCATGCCAAGGCAAAAGGCGCCGACGCGGACACTCTGTTGCGCCGGGCCGGGCTAACACCTCATCAGATCGGCGATTCCGAGGCGCGCCTCGAGGTCAGAAGCCAGATCAAGTTTCTCGATCTCGTCGCCGAAGCGATCGGTGACGACCTGCTCGGCTATCACCTGGCACAGAATTTCGAGATGCGGGCGGTGGGACTGATCTACTACGTGTTCGCCTCCTCGGCGACGCTCGCGGAGGCGCTGCGGCGCGGCGCCCGTTACAGCACCATCATCAATGAAGGCATCAGACTGCAGTTTCGCAGGGGCAAAGCCATCGGGTTTGTCGTCGAGTATGTCGGCGTGCCGCGCCGCCTGGACCGGCATCAGATCGAGTTCTGGGTTACGACCCTGGTCCGCGTGTGCCGGCAGATCACCAGCCGGCATTTGACGGCGGAGCGCGTGAGGTTTTCGCATCGCCGGAACGTCACGCCGGAATTGAGCGCGTTTTTCGGCTGCGACATCAAGTTTGGCGCCGACGTCGACGAGGTGCTGTTCCCGCCGTCGATTCGCGATTTGGCGGTCAGCAGCGCCGATCCGTACCTCAACGATCTCCTGGTCCGATATTGTGAGCAAGCTCTGGCTCGCAGCAAAGCGTCGCACGGGTCGTTCGGCATGACCGTCGATAATGCGATCGCCATGCTGCTGCCGCACGGCAAGGCGCAAGCGAGCGAAGTAGCCCGCAAGCTCGGCTTAAGCCAGCGCACGCTGGCGCGGCGTCTGGCGGCGGAAGGGCTGACATTCGCCGGCGTGCTGCGCGGGCTTCGCGCCAACCTCGCCAATCGTCATCTCTCCGACCGCGAGCTGTCGGTTTCGCAAATCGCCTGGCTGCTCGGCTACCGGGACATCAGCGCCTTCACCAATGCCTTCAAACGCTGGACCGGCCGGACGCCGCGCGCAGTCTGCCGCGGGGCGTAGGCGACGAACGGCGAAGCCCGAAACACGGAAGCTTGCGCGCGGGGCTCAATAGCGCGGCGGCGCCTTCGTCACCATCGACGGTGGCGCCGGCGTCGGCGCCGCCG
>Ga0335085_10015461_pt1 | contig 11070 bp, 6 predicted proteins | sample Lox_Sample_45_FD_206712 | JGI IMG/M metagenome (GOLD analysis project Ga0335085, IMG submission 206712) | Soil microbial communities from Loxahatchee National Wildlife Refuge, Florida, United States - Lox_Sample_4.5 | ecosystem: Environmental > Terrestrial > Soil > Wetlands | place: USA: Florida... | reverse complement strand
ATCAGCTTCGAGCTTCGCATTCACAGAATCATCCGCAGACACGCAGCGCGACAGTTTTCTCACAACCTGGAAAGCGGGAACCCAGCAGGCGCGCGTCCGCGCGCCAATGACGGGGTTGAAAGGTGATGCAAGTCGTTGCCATTATTGCCGTTTCTTCGATCCACTTTGTTCAGCCGCAGACGCGGCTGGGCTGGGTCCCCGCTTTCGCGGGGATGACAGCGAGGGTACTCTCTTGAGTTGTCGTCGACCTCGCGAATCGCAAAATACTGCAACGCCAATACCGGCCTTTCAACCTTGGCGCCGTTAGAGATTGCCCGAATAATGCGGCAAGTGCTGCAGTGCTGCGGAGCGGAGCGGTGAAGAGGTGAGGATTCCCCATCGTAATAAATCTCCCTATGGCTGGTGGGTAGCCAGCTACATGGAGTGCGCTGTTTGGGATGATGAGCGCAAAACCGATCCCAACAAGCACTATCAGGTGTGGGAGAACACGATTGTTTTGAAAGCCCGCGACCGGAATGCAGCCTACGCAAAGGCGGTGCGACTTGGCCGCGGACATCCTGAGGCTTCGCGATTTGAAAGTCCCGACGGTACCCGGACTGGCAAGTGGAAATTCCTTGGTCTGACATCACTTCTTCCCATCCACGATGAGCTGGAAGACGGCACCGAAATCCTATGGCGAGAGTACACAGGCCGCCCGCTCAAATCGCTTCTCCGCAAGGTTCGCAAAAAGAAGGAGCTTGAAACCTTCTTGGATGACTGAACTCAACCTATTTGCCGCCTTCCTCCGTCCGCGCTAACCTTGACTGCGGGAGCATGAGGCGCTGGTTCACGGCGCGTCGGAGGGGAAATGAACAGGCGGATATTGCTGGCCGGCGGCATCGTCGTCGCCATTCTGCTCGCCGTTGCGGCGCTGCTGTATTATTTCGGCGGCGGAAACCAGGTCGGCCAGCAGCAAGGCTTCTTCGCCCGGCTGCGCAGCGGGTTCTCCACCGTGACCGGCACGGTGACGCCGCAGCAGATGGCGCAAGCACCCGAATTCGCCTTCCACCGCCTCGACATCGACACCACGGGGGCACAGGCCCAGGCGTGTCTGGCGTTCACCCGCAATCTCGATATCTCCGGCAAGACGCACTACGAGGATTATCTCGCCATCGACCCGCAGGTGCGCATGGTCGTTCGCCCGCTCGATCAGCGGCTTTGCATCGCCGGGCTCGAATTCAATCAGACCTACACCGTGACGCTGAAACAGGGCCTGCCGGCTGCAACGGGCGAAAAGCTCACCCAGGCGGAGACGGTGCCCGTCACCTTGAGCGACAAGCCGCCGCTTGTCCGGTTTTCGGGCGGCATCATCCTGCCGCGCGACAATGCGCAAGGCGTTCCCGTCACCACCGTCAATATCGCCAAGCTCAGGCTCAAGATCGTCCGCGTCGGCGACCGGCTGCTGTCCCAGATCGAAACCGGCATCGTCGATCAATCCACGATGGAGAGCTGGGACGAGAAGCAACTGGAAAAGAACCAGGGCGCGCTCGTCTTTTCCGGTACGATGAACGTCGACGGCGTGCGCAACAACACCGTGGTGACGCTGGTTCCCATCGGCGACCTTTTGAAAGGCAAGCCGCCGGGCGCCTATGTGCTGCTCGCCGCCGACGCGGCGAAGTCTCAGAATAGCGACGACGAAGACAGCGACGAAATGGCGTCGCAGTGGATCGTCTACTCCGACATCGCGCTGACGACCTTTCAAGGCGACAGCGGACTTGCCGTGTTCGCGCGCTCCTACGCGACGGCGAAGCCCTTGAGCGGCGTCAAGCTCACGCTCGTGGCACGCGACAACAATGTTCTGGCGACGAGCGTGACGGCGGCCAACGGCCGCGCCGATTTCGATCCCGGATTCTTCAAGGCAAGCGGCGGCGAGGAGCCGGTAGCCGTGATGGCGTACGGTCCCGACCAGGACTTCAGCTTCCTCGACTTGCGCCGCCCCGCGTTCGATCTCACCGACCGCGGCGTAGGCGGCCGGCCGGCGCCCGGACCCATCGACGCCTATCTCTATACCGAACGCGGCGTCTATCGCCCCGGCGAGAGCGTGCACGCGGTCGCCATGCTGCGCGACGACGTCGGCGCTGCCGTGACGGCGCCGCTTACGCTCATTGCGACGCGGCCCGACGGCATGGAGGTGTCGCGCACCGTCGTTCCGGGCGCAGGCCTCATGGCGGGAAGCACACAATGGTCCCTGCCGCTGACATCGCACGCACCGCATGGCCGCTGGCAGATTGCGGCCTACGTCGATCCCAAAGCCGATGCCATCGGCCGCGTCGAATTCGATGTGCAGGATTTCGTGCCGCAGCGGCTCAAGGTGACGCTGACGCCGCAGGAAAAAGTGCTCCATCCCAACAGCGACCTGCACATCGGCGTGGAAAGCCGCTTCCTTTACGGCGCACCCGCGTCGGACCTTTCGGGAGAGGGCGAAGCTCGCGTCACCACCGACCCCAACCCCTACCCGGCCTACACGCAATATCAATTCGGCCGGATCGACGATTCCTTCTCGGACGTGAGCATCGATCTCACCGTTCCCGCCACCGACGCCACAGGCGCGACCGTGGCCACGGCTTCGATCGGCGATCTGGCGGATACGACGCTGCCGCTGAAGGCAGTCATCAAGGTTTCGATCCATGAGCCGGGCGGGCGCACCACGGACAAGACGGTCGAGCTTCCCGTCCGCACGCGCGACGTGGCCATCGGTATCCGGCCGGACTTCGACGAGGATTCGGTCGGCGAAAACGCCAAGGCGGGTTTCGAAATCGTTGGCGTCGACGGACAAGGCAAGCGTGTCGCGCTTTCCGGCCTCACCTATACCTGGGTCAGGGAAGACACGACCTACCAGTGGTATCAGGACGAAGGGAACTGGAAGTATCAGTCGGTGACGCGCGACCGACTGCTCACCAGCGGAACGCTCGGCATAGGCGCGAGCGCGCCGGCGAAGCTTGCACAGGCTTTTCCGTGGGGCACATACCGGCTCACGATCACCGATCCGAAATCGGGCGCCGCAAGTTCCTACCGCTTCTATTCGGGCTGGGCCGCGAGCGCCGCCGGCGATCGCCCCGATCGCATTCCGGTGGCGGCCGACAAGCCCGCCTATGTTCCCGGAGCCGTCGCGCATATTTCGATCAAGCCGGCTTCCGACGGAGAGGCTCTGGTCGTCGTCGCCAGCAACCGCGTCTTCTCCTCGCGGCTGATCGATGCGCCGGCTTCCGGCACCAGCGTCGATATTCCGGTTTCCGCCGATTGGGGCGCCGGCGCCTACGTGCTCGTCACGCACTATCATCCGCTCAACGGCGCCACGGGCCGCGAGCCGGTTCGCGCCATCGGCGTGACATGGCTCGGCGTCGACAATTCCTCGCGCACGCTCACGCCGGTGATCGGCGGCCCGGCCAAGATCACGCCGCGCCAGCATCTCGTTGTCCCGGTCAGCGTGAAAGGCCTTGGCGACGGCGAATCGGCGTACCTGACGCTCGCCGCCGTGGACGAGGGCATTCTTCAGCTTACCGATTTCAAATCGCCCGATCCGCTCTACTGGTATTTCGGCAAGCGCCGCCTCGGCGTCGGCGTGCACGACGATTACGGCCGCCTCATCAAACCGGAAAAGGCTCCCATCGGCAGCCTGCGCGAAGGCGGCGACAATCTGGGCGGCCGCACGCTGGCCGTCGTTCCCACGCGCACCGTGGCGCTGTTCTCGGGGCTGGTGAAAGTGGGCGCGAATGGACTGGCGCAAATCCCGCTCGATATTCCCGATTTCAACGGCGAGCTGCGGCTGATGGCCGTGGCGATGAGCGACAAGAAGCTCGGCCGTGCCGAACGGCCGCTGACGGTGCGCGACGCGATCGTCGCCGACATCGTGCTGCCGCGCTTCCTCGCGCCCAACGACAAGGCGCAAGCCGCACTGAACATCAACAATGTGGAAGGTCCGTCCGGCAGTTATACCGCCGTCGTCACCGCGTCGGGGCCGGTCGGCCTCGATGCCGGCGCGCCGCGCGATGTGCTCACGCGCAATCTTGCGCGCGGCCAGCGGGTGCTCGTGCCCGTCGTGCTGGACGGCACCGGAATGGGAATTGCGACCATCATGCTGACGCTGACTGGGCCGCAAGGCTTCAAGGTTACGCATTCCTGGCAAATCGAAGTGCGCGCGCCGCAGCTCGACGTTGCACGCGACCAGACGGAGGTGCTTGGCGCCGGTCAAAGTTTCTCGGCGGGAAAATCGCTGGTCGGCGATCTCGTGCCGTCGACGGCCAAGGTGGCCCTGAGCGTCTCGGCCGTGCACGGCTATAACGATGTTCCCGGATTGCTGAAATGGCTCGACAAATATCCCTTCGGCTGCATCGAACAGACGGTGAGCCGCGCGATGCCGCTGCTCTATTTCAATGATCTTGCAGGGTTGGCCGGGCTTCCAAAGGATCAGGCGCTGCATGCCCGCATCCAGGACGCGGTCGACTCCGTCCTCGACATGCAGAATTTTTCAGGCGATTTCGGCATGTGGGGACCGGGGGCCGATGCCGATCCCTGGCTCTCGGTGTTCGCCCTCGATTTTCTCAAACAGGCGAAGGACAAAGGCTATGTCGTGCCGAACGAGGCGCTCAGGCGCGGCGCGGGCTGGCTGCATACGGCGGCAACATCGGATTCCAACGACGATCAGGTTCGCGCCTATGCGTTCTACGTGCTCGCACATACCGGACAGGAGAATCTGAGCGACCTGCGTTACTTCAGCGACACGCGCGGCGCGGAATGGAACAATGCCATAGCCGCGGCACTGACCGGCGCGGCAGCCGCCCAGGCCGGCGACAGAAGCCGCGCGGTTTATGCCCTGGGACGCGCGCGGAACATTCTGGCGTCGGCCAATCCCGGCACATACACGATGGCGGATTACGGCTCGTTTGTTCGCGATCTCGCGGCAACCACGGCGCTCGCCATCGAGGCCGACGATCCGGAGATCGTTCCGTCCTTGATGCGGCGTGCCAGCGACGTGGACATGCGTCTGAATGCGACGACGACTCAGGAAAAGGCCTGGATGCTGCGCGCGGCTTTCGCGCTGACGAAGCAGCGCGTGCCGCTCGACGTTCTCGTCGACGGCAAGCCGGCCCAGCCGCACGATGGCGCCGTTCGCCTGTCGCCGACGCTTGCCCAGCTTGCCGGCGGCATCACGCTGGCCAACCGGGGCGATGCGCCGGTATGGCGCACGGTTTCCGTTGAAGGGACGCCGGCAACCGCGCTTCCCGCCGAGGCGGACGGACTGACGCTGAAGAAAACCGTGTGGACGCTGTCGGGCTCGCCGGCCGATCTCTCGACCGTCAAGCAGAACGATCGCTTGATGATCGTACTCGAAGGCCAGATGGCCAACAATTTCTATCGCCAGATGGCGGCGCTCGACCTTCTCCCTGCCGGACTGGAAATCGAGTCCCCGGTGACGGTGGACGAAGGCAAGACCTATTCCTGGCTCGATACGCTGAGCGACGTAACGGTGGCGGAAGCGCGCGACGATCGCTTCGTTGCGGCCTTCACCATCGGCTCGCAGGAGCAGGAGAAGCCGGACCCCAAGAAGCCGCCGCCGCCGCCACCGACGTTCCGGCTCGCCTACATCGCGCGCGCCGTCACCGCCGGTACGTTCGCCATGCCGGCGGGCGATGTGAGCGACATGTACGCGCCGCAAATCCATGCGCGCACGGACATGGGAACGGTCACGATTTCGGCGGGGCAGTAGGCTTCTCGAAAACGTTTGTCATCCCGGCCAAGCCGCGCATCAACGCCGGCGCAGGTTTGCGCTTCGATGTGGTGCGCGGCGCCGAGCCGGGACCCACAGGGCGCGCGGCGTGGCTCCCGGCCCGGCGCCGCGCCAGCTCTCGGCGTGGTCATCAACAAACACCCGCGACGGCGCGGCTTGGCCGGGATGACAAGGGGAAATTTGGTAACAGTGCGGGATGAAGAAAAATGACACTCAATTGAGTCGCCGCTCAAAACAGTTTCTGCGATTGGCGCCATCTCGCATCCTTGATAATCTGGGCTGGCAGGGCAGTGTCATTGGGGAATCCGCCGATGGTCCGTCGCGTTTTGTTAGCGGCAGTCTTGTCCGCGCTGTCGTCCATGGCAGTTGCGCAGTCCGTAACGCCGCTGAAGCATCCCGCACCCAACGGCGCGATCCTTTCGTTCCAGCTGACCGACGGCACGGTTCTCGTGCAGTCCTTCAACGATCGTCGATGGTACAAGCTCGCGCCGGACAACACGGGCAGCTACGTCAACGGTACCTGGTCGCAGGCCGCCAGCCTGCCGTCGGATTATTCCCCGGATGCGTTCGCATCGCAGGTGCTGGCCGACGGCCGCGTGATCATCGAAGGCGGCGAGTACAATTTCGGCAAGTTCGTGCTGACCAATCGCGGCGAGATTTACGATCCCGTCGCGAACGCATGGACGGCTCTGCCGCCGCCGCCGCACTGGAGCTACATCGGCGATTCTCCTTCCGTCGTTCTTCCCGACGGGCATTTCCTGATCGGCGACAAGATCGACAAGCGCCTGGCCGAGCTCGATCCGTTATCGATGACATGGTCGGCACCGTCGTCGACCGGCAAGGCCGACTTCAACGCGGAAGAGGGTTGGACGCTGATGCCCGACGGGTCGATTGTCACGATCGACGTGAAGGACAATCCGAATTCGGAAAGCTTTTCGCCGACGGCACAGACGTGGTCGAGCCTCGGCAGCACCATTGCCGATCTGCAAGGGCCTCCATGCTGCAAATGTCTGCCGTATGGTGGCAAGAAGCCGTATTGTCCGCCGGGCGAAGTGGGCCCGGCGATCTTGCGGCCCGATGGAAGCGTGTTTGCGACCGGCGCGCTGCACCGCGGCGATGCCAACGGACACACCGCGATCTATACGCCCGGAAGCGGCTGGTCGGCGGGTCCGGATTTTCCCAATGGCGACGATGCCGGCGACAATTTTGCCGTGCTGCTTCCCAGCGGACATGTGCTGGTGCAAGGCACGAGCGGAACGCTGTACGAGTTCGATGGAACCCATCTTACCGCGACACCACTCAACGGCGGCGGCAACAGCCTGATGGTTCTTCCCACCGGTCAGGTGCTGATCGGCGGAACGGAGGTGTATAAAGGCGCCGGCAAACCCCAAGCCGCATGGCGGCCGGCAATCTCTTCCGCGCCTTCGACCATCACACGCGGCTCGACCTACCAAGTTTTCGGCACCCAGTTTAACGGCCTCTCGCAGGCTGCCGGCTTCGGCGACGAATATCAGACCGCCACCAACTATCCGCTGGTGCGCGTCACGAATACGAGCACCGGACACGTCGTCTACGCGCGCACCCACGATCACAGCACGATGGCCGTGGCCACCGGCAACCGGACCGTATTCACGTATTTCGATGTTCCGCCATCTGCCGAAACCGGCGCAAGCACGCTTCAAGTCGTGGCCAATGGGATTGCGTCGCAGGCAGTGGCTGTGACGGTGAAGTAGACTCGCGATCGCGCGCATCCTTGCGAGTTACGCGCCTCGGGGCAGCGGTCGCTCAAACAGATTCACAAGGCCCGAATCCGTCCCTTGACTCCGCGCCATAATGCGGCCCCATTGGGGCTCAAGTCTGCTGCGGCGCGGTTGCGTGCGAGCCGGGGAATTTCGCGAACTGCGAAGTCTTGGCCCGCGCCGGCGGGCGAATCCGATCCAGGGCGCGTGGCTTGCGATTGATCCAAGCGCGCGACGGTATCGGAACACCTTGAGGGGAATGAACGGAAGCCTTCGTTCCGCAACGCCACGCGTTGCGGTCGGTGGCGGCGTTTGGCTGGCTCGAAGAGCTGGCCGCCCTCGGGAGTGGTGCGATGAGTCAAGCCTCGAATGTGCTGAAGGTTCCGGGCCGTCCGTCTTTCGGACAGCGCGCGGAGACCGCGACAGCGCCGCGCGACGCGTTCACGGCACTCAACAGAATGCTGGGCGTGGCGCCGCTGCGAATGCCTCAGTTCGAAGACTGCGAGCCCGTCGTGCCCACGCCGTTTTGCGTAGGAACCGCCGCCGGCACCGCACTGGGTCTTGCAGCCGCTGCGGCGCACGAGATCTGGCGGCTGCGCGGAGGCACGCAACAGGACATTGCGGTGAACCTGGAAGCTGCGGCAGCCTCGTTGCGCGCATTTGCGCTTGTGAAACGCAACGGCGAATGTCCTCCGTGCACGGAGGATGGCGATCCCGCCATCGGAATGTATCGCGGCGGTTGCGGCCGCTGGATTCACCTGCACGGCGGCATCGCGCATCGCCAGAACCGTACGCTCGATCTTCTCAATGCCGCCAATACGAAAGAGGCAGTGGCGAGCGCGGTTGCCAAGTGGAACGTGTTCGCCCTCGAAGAGGCGCTCGCGTTCATGGGGCAATGCGGCGCCGCGGTGCGCACCGAACGGGAATGGCGTGAGAGCCCGCAAGGCGCAGCGCTGGGCCCTCCCATTCTTCTCAGCCGTATCGGCGATGCGCCTGCTCTGCGGTTGCCGGATTGCGGGCGTCCGCTCGACGGCGTTCGCGTTCTCGACGCGACCCGCCTGCTTGCCGGCCCGGTGGCGGGCCGCACATTGGCGAGCCATGGCGCGGACGTGCTCTCGGTTCGCACCAAGCGGCTGCCCACGATCGAGGCGTTCGATCTCGACACCGGGGCGGGCAAACGCTCGGCCTTTCTCGATCTTTCCCAGCCCGGCGAAGTGGAACATTTGCGCGCGCTGGCGCGCGGAGCGCACGTGTTCGTCGATTCGCACCGGCCCGGAGCACTGGCCCGGTTCGGAATCACGCCTGCAGCGCTCGCCCATTGCGCGCCGGGCATCGTCTACGTCGCGGTCTCCTGCTACGGCCCCAAAGGCGCCTGGGCGGAACGCAAGGGATGGGATCAGCTGGCGCAAGCTGCGACCGGGATCGCGGCCGAACACGGCGCATTCGTTGCCGGGCGCACCGGTCGCAGGCGCGATGCCGCACCTGAACTCATACCCGCCGCCGTGCTGGACTATGCGACCGGATACCTTGCTGCGGCCGGCGCCGCCACGGCGCTGTTGCGGCGGTATCGCGAAGGCGGAAGCTGGACCGTTCACGTCTCGCTCGCCGCGACAGCCATGTGGCTCATGTCGCTCGGACGGGTGGCGGCGCATTGCGTTCCACAGCACTGGGATCCGTCGGAAGGGCTCGACGAATTCGTGCAGACGTGGCAGACGGACAAGGGGATGATCACGCAACTCGGGCCGATCGTGCGGATGTCGCAAACCCCGCCCGGTTGGCGCTGCCCGCCACCGGAACCCGGCGCCGATGCGCCGGCATGGCTCGCGGCATAGAGGGAATGGAATGGGACTGAAGCACAACCCGCTCAAGCTCAATGGCCTTCAGCTGCGCACGCTGACTATTCTGCAGGCGATGAAGCGCATACCGGGAGCGGCCTCCGAAGGGCCGGGTGCGGGAGAGATCACGCTGGAGCAATTTCCGCACGCTCATGGCGATCATTTCCACTTGGGCGACGCAGTGGTCGCCACCAAGGATGCCAGCGGCCTTTACAACGAGAAGGTCTGGAATGCGCTCGAGCGCAAGGGGCTGGCGCGCGCCGACTGGCCGCACCGGATCACGCTCACGTCGTCCGGCCAGCAATACGAAACCGGACTCGCGCAGGAGATTTTTCGCCGCGCGTCGCATTGATCGCGGATCGCGCCATGTATGCTGCCTCCAGACTATTTTGGGCGCTTGGCCGTCCCAGTGCGGTTCTGATTCTGCTTGCCGTCGCGGGCCTGCTTCTTGTCGCACGGCGCCGCGATTCGAAAATTGGCGTCAGCCTGCTGGCGGTCCTCGCAGCTGGCGTGCTTGCTTGTTCCTGGCCTCCTGTCGCCATTTGGCTGGCGCGTCCGCTCGAGAACCGCTTCCCGGCGATGGTGCACGCGCCCGCCCATGTCGACGGCATCATTCTGCTCGGCGGGGCGGTCCACCTGGATCTGAGCATCGACCGCAACATGCCGGCCTTGAACATGGGGGCGGGGCGGATCACCGCCTTCGTAGCCCTGGCGCATCAATATCCCCGCGCCAGGCTGGTTTTCACCGGCGGCAACGCCGGTGTCTTCGTTCGGCGCGGTACCGAAGCAGACATCATGCGCCAGATGCTCGGCGATATGGGTATTCCGCTCTCGCGCATCGTTTTCGAATCGGCGAGCCGCAATACGCACGAGAATGCGCTCTATACGATGAAGCTTGTGCGGCCCAGCCGTTCGCAACGATGGCTTCTCGTAACTTCGGCCGCCGACATGCCCCGCGCAATCGGATGCTTCCGTGCAGTGGGCTGGCCCGTAACGGCCGTCCCCGTCGACTACCACACCCCGAAAGCCGGCTTGGCATGGGCGCCGAATCTTGCCGAAGGACTGGCTGCGATCGACTGGGCGAGCCACGAATGGGTGGGCCTTGTCTATTATCGTTTGCGCGGCTGGACGCCGGAGCTGTTTCCCGGTCCTTAGCCGGAGTGGCGCTCTGCTAGAGCGACGGACGCTCATATGTATTCGGACCGCGGGCTTGCAAAGCCCGCATGCGCGCTCGGAGGCGCGCGGTCCCAGTCAACGATCACGATTCTGTTTGAAGCTCTGATGCTCTAGCTCTTGCGTGACAGTAAGACGAACGGTTTCGTGAAAAGCTTGAGCGCTGCATCGCTTGCGAAGAACCGGTCGAGATCGGCCGGCCTGGCCGTCAACGTCACGTCGCCGAATTTCCCGGGTTCGATGGTGCCGTCGACCTTGCGCGCCTTGACCGCGTCTTTCGTTGCGTCTTCGTCCGCGAGATAGAGCACGAGCGTGTGCGGCCCACGGAAACGATAGAGCAGCAACATGAACTTCTCGGCGAGCGGGCCGGTGACCGGTTGCCCGTTTTCCATCACCTCGCGCGCATTCACGTACGCAGCTTTGCCGAGCGACGCCGTCCGCACGGAATAGGTGCCGTAAAAACCGGATGAGTCCGTTGCGGAAGGAAAGCCGATGACGATGGCCGTGATGCCGCCGTGAGCACCGGGCACGAAGGCGAACCAGGCCGGCGCCCCGT
>Ga0335085_10015460_pt1 | contig 11071 bp, 9 predicted proteins | sample Lox_Sample_45_FD_206712 | JGI IMG/M metagenome (GOLD analysis project Ga0335085, IMG submission 206712) | Soil microbial communities from Loxahatchee National Wildlife Refuge, Florida, United States - Lox_Sample_4.5 | ecosystem: Environmental > Terrestrial > Soil > Wetlands | place: USA: Florida... | reverse complement strand
TCTCGATCTCGCCGGCCGGAGACTTCGCGGTCTACGCGGCGAAGCAGGGAGATTCGACCAGCCTCTGGTACCGGAGCCTCGTGGACGCCACGGCGCGCCCCATCGACGGCACGAGCGGGGCCACCGCACCGCGGATCTCGCCCGACGGCGCGCGGGTGGCCTACCTCGTGGGCGGTCAGGTGATGCTGATCCCGGTGGCGGGCGGGGAACCCCGCCGTCTCCTCGACGGTCACAGCGTCACATCGCTCGTGTGGCTGTCGCGCTCGTCGCTCGTCGTGGACGACGAGGACGCCAACCGGACCACATGGATCGACCCGGAGGCCGGAGTGCAGAGGTCCGTGCGCGGCTACCGGTGCTACTTCGCGTCCCTCGACCTGGCCGACCGGCAGTTCATGTGCACCGTCAACGCGGGGGTCTCCGCCTACGACCCGGCGACGGGCCAGAGCTGGCGCGTGCGGGTCACCCGCGCCGACGGCTCCGCGGGGATCCCGGTGACGGGCACCGCCTTCCAGGTGGTGGACGGCCGCTATCTCGTCTACGTCTCGACCGACGGGGACCTGCGGGCGGCCCCCTACGACCGGAAGCGCCACCTGGTGGGCCGGCCGGTGACCCTGGTGTCGGGCGTGCGGCGCGAGGGGGCGGGGGACGCTCAGTACGACATCGGTGCCGCTGGCACGCTGGTGTACGCGCCGGGAGCGGATGCCCTCCTGGGTCGCCTGGTGCGGCTCAAGCCGGGAGGCCCACCGGTCCGGCTCCCGGTGGATTCGGGGGCGTTCCTGCGCTTCGATCTGAGCCGGGACGGCCGCTGGCTCGCGGCGGTCGTACAGCGGTCGGACGGCCAGGAGCTCGACGTCTACGACCTCCGCAACGGTCAACGCCTCGCCTGGATCCACGCCGAGCTGGTTCGCCACGTGCTGTGGGTCCCCTCGGGGGACCGGCTGGTCGCGGCGGTCCGCGACTCGACCCGCTGGAGCGTGCTCTCGGGTTTCCCCGGATCGGGCGGCCGCCCCGACACGGTCTTGACTTCTTCGCACGCCGTCTCGACGCCGGATCCCGTGGACGTCCCCGGGGACGGTTCGGCCTTGATGGAAGACCTCACCAGCTTCACGCTGATGCGCCTCGATCCTCGCACCCGCGTGAGTCACGTCGACACCGTGATGACCGACGCGCTCTTCGAGTCGGTCTCCCCCGACGGCAAGCACCTGCTGTATGAGAGCTCGGACGAGCGGCGGGTGCTGGTGACCAGCTACCCGACGCCGGGACAACGCTGGCAGGTGGCCTCGGACGGCGTCGAGCCGCTCTGGCTGTCCTCGACGGAGGTCCTCTACCGTTCCGGCACCTCCTGGTTCGCGGTTCACCTGAACCCGGCCACCGGAGAGCCCGTGGGCGCCCCGGCCTTCTGGGCGCGGGATCCGCGCTTCTCGGACACGGCGGGCTGGTCGAACCGCCCGTCCCACGACGGCGGAATCATCTACGTGCAGGGCCCGGAGCAGACCAGCGCGTCGTACCTGCGCGTGATCCCGAACTGGGTGGCGCAGATGAAAAGGGCGGTGGACCGGGCCAATTAGATTCCCGGCATGCCCGCGCTACTCCGCCCGCAGCGCCACGGTGGGATCTACGCCTACGGCCCGCCGCGCAGGCGCCCAGGCCGCCAGGATCGCGACGGCACCGAGAACCGCGATCACGGCACCGTAGGTCAGGGGATCGAGCGCGGTGACGCCGAAGAGCATCGAGGCGAGCAGGCGGGTCGCCGCCAGGGCGCCGAGCACACCGACGGCGGCCCCGGCGGCCGTGAGCCCGAGCGCCCGACGCAACACCTGGCGCACCACGTCGCCCGGCGAGGCGCCGAGGGCGGTGCGGATCCCGATTTCGCGGACGCGCTCGGTCACGCTCCCGGAGATCACGCCGTAGAGCCCTACCGCCGCGAGCAGGAGCGCGGCGAGCGCGAAGGTCTCGATGGCGAGGAGCGCGAAGCGGCGGTTCCCCGCCGACGCCGCCACGAAGCCGTCCATCGTCTGCACCCGCTGAATCGGCACGTGCGCGTTGACCGACCAGATAGCCCGCTGGAGCAGGGGCGCGAGCGCCGCCGCCGGTCCCGAGCTCCGGACCACGAGCGTCTCGACGTTATCCACCCATGCCCACTGCCCGTTCACCACGTAGAACTCGTTCGGCGCTCCCACCGCGAGTGAGTAGTGCTTCACGTCGCCCACCACACCCACGACCTCGTCCCAGGCGTGGGCGCCGGACTGTTCCGGACCGAACCGGACCCGCTGGCCGACGGGGTCGCGGTCGCCGAAGAGCCGCCGGGCGAAGCGCTCGTTGATGATCACCGCCTCGGGGGCTCCGGAGCGATCGGTGGCGTCGAGCAGGCGGCCTCGAATCAAGGGGATCCGCAGGGTGGCGAAGTACCCGGGCGTCACGGCCGAGCGCAGGGCGTCGCCGTCGTCGCCCCCCGCGGGGCGTGGCGCGGACTCCCGCTCGTACCCGTAGGCGTCCACCTCGCCGGACAGAGGCAGGAGACTCGTGAACGCCGCGCTGGCGACCCCCGGGACCCGGCGCACCGCGTCGAGCGCCTGGTCGTAGAACGCGACCCGGGCGGGACCGGAGTCGAATGCGTGCCCCGCTTCCACCACCTGCATGGTGATCACGTGCCCGGGATCGAACCCCGGGGCGACCGCCACGAGCAGCCGGACGCTGCGGAAGAGGAGGCCGGCGCTCACCAGCAGCACCAGCGCGAGCGAGACCTCGGCGACCACCAGGGCGCCGCGAGTCCGTCTGCTGCGCGCGGTGGCCCGGCGCGAATCGCGGGGCAGACCCGCCGCGCCCCCGCCGCGCCGGGCGGCGAGCGCCGGCGCGATTCCCACCAGCACGCCGACGAGGGTGGTGAGGGCGAGGGCGAAGAGCGACACCGTCGGATCGAGCCGGATCGCGTCCATGCGGGGGAGGCCCGGCGGGCTTGCGGCGACCAGGGCGTGGACGCCCGCCTCCGCGAGCAGGAGGCCGAGCGCCCCGCCCAGGAGCGCGAGCGTGACGCTTTCGGTGAGAACCTGCCGGAGCAGGCGGCCCCGTCCCGCCCCGAGTGCCACGCGCATGGCGAGCTCGGCGTGCCGCTCGGCGCCCCGGGCCAGGAGCAGATTCGCGACGTTCACCGAAGCGATGGCGAGCAGGAGCAGGACCGAGAGGGTGATGGCGAGGAGCGCCGGGCGCGCGGAGCCCGTCACCGCCTCCTGCAGGGGCCGGACCAGGAGTCCGTTCGTGAGGCCCGCCCAGGTGGGCCGCGGGAAGTCGGGCACGGCCGCCCGCCCCACGGCGAGAATTTCGCGTGCCGCGCTCTCCACCGTGCTCCCCGGCGTGAGACGTCCGACCAATTGGTAGTGATGACCCCACTGGCGGGTTTCGAAGTCGGCCGTGGGCCGTTCCCGGACCGGAGACCATACGGCGGCCGCCGGCGCGAGAACGTTCGCGAAGACGCGGGGCATGACCCCGACGACGAGGTAGAGATCGCCCCCGAGCTCGATGGGGCGGTTCAGGATGGCGCGGGCGCCGCCGAAGCGGCGCTCGGCCAGCCCCTCACTCAGGATCACGACGTTGGGCGCGCCGGGCTGCTCGTCGGCGGGAGTGAAGTCGCGGCCCACGACGGGAAGCGCGCCGAAGAGGCCGAAATAGCCTGCCGTCACGCGCTCGCCCTCCAGCCGCTCGGGCTCCGTGATGCCGGTGAGCGACGGGCGCCAGGGGTCGGCGGCCGCGAGCATCTGGAACGAATGGGTCCGCGCCACCAGCTCGGCGTACGTGCCGAGGGTGGCCGGCATCGGGACCCCATCCGAGTTGCGGTCGTCCAGGGTGACCAGCCGGTTCGCGTCAGGGAAAGGGAAGGGTTCGACCAGAATCGGGTTCAGCACGCTGAACACCGTCGCGGTGGCGCCGATGCCGAGCGCGAGAGTGGCCACGGCGGTCAGCGTGAACGCCGGACGGCGGCGGAGCCCGCGCAGCGCGTAACGGACGTCCGCGACGGTGGTTTCGACCGCGTGCTCCCATCCGGAGGCGCGCACCGTTTCGCGGAGGGCGGTGGCGTTGCCCGCGCCCTGTCCCGCGGCGGCCGCCTCGTCCAGGTAATGGCGCACCTCGTCGGCCAGGTCGGCGTCCGCGCGGCCGGGGTGGAGGAGGGCGGAGACCCCGCGGGCGAACGCGCGGAAGAGCGGCACGCGTCAGCCTTCGGCCGAGAGGAGGCGGGCGACGGCGCCCGCGCGGCGCTTCCAGTCGGCGGCTTCGGTCTCGAGTCGCTTCCGGCCGCCGCGGGTGAGCGCGTAGAAGTGGGCCCGGCGGGAGTTCTCGGTGGCGCGCCACTCGGCGTCGATGAGCCCCGCGCGCTCGAGCCGTTGCAACGCGGTGAGCAGGGAGCCGGGATTCACCGAGAAGACGCCGCGCGAGACCTGCTCGATACGGCGGGCGATCCCGTACCCGTGGAGCGGGGCGAGGCTCAAGGTCTTGAGGATGAGGAGGTCGAGCGTGCCTTGGATGACGTCGGTGGTGGGCTGGTCCATGGCCGGAGGGTACCGCCGCTCATCTTGATTGTCAAGATATGATAGACAACCATCACGCCCGGCCCGTCCTTCGCTAGATTCCTCCCATGCCCGCCGCGATCGCCGCCACCGAGCTTTCCAAGTCTTTCCAGGTCAAAGTCCGGGACTCCGGTCTCGGAGGCGCCCTCCGCGCCCTCTTCCGCCCGAAGTACCGCGAGGTCAAGGCCGTCACGGGCGTCTCCTTCGCCATCGAGCCCGGCGAGATCGTCGCCTTCCTCGGCCCCAACGGCGCCGGCAAGACCACGACGCTCAAGATGCTGGCGGGGCTCCTGTTCCCCACCCACGGCTCCGTGCAGGTGGTCGGATTCAATCCCTGGACCGGCGGCTCGGCCTTCAAGCGCCGCATCACGCTGGTGCTGGGCCAGCGCCAGCAGCTGGTGTGGGACCTTCCTCCGGTCGAGACCTTCACGCTCAACCGCGCGATCTACGACATCCCGGACTCCGACTACAAGGAGCGGCTCGACGAGCTGACCCGGCTCCTCGACCTCGGCGCCGTGCTCGACAAGCCGGTGCGCCAGCTCTCGCTGGGTGAGCGGATGAAGTGCGAGCTCGCGGCCGCGCTCCTCCACCGCCCGTCGGTCCTGTTTCTGGACGAGCCCACGCTAGGCCTCGACGTCACGGCGCAGGAGGCGATCCGGCGCTTTCTGCTCTCGTACCGCGACCGCCACGGCGCCACGATCCTCCTCACCTCCCACTACATGCAGGACGTCACGGCGCTCGCGTCCCGGGTCCTCATGATCAACCGGGGACGCCTGCTCTACGACGGCGCGCTCGAGGCGCTCGTCGCCCGGACCGCGCAGGCCAAGCGGCTCGAGATCGTGCTCCAGCGGGAGGTCGGCGAAGAGGTCCTCAGGCGGTTCGGCGAGGTGAAGAGCCACCGCTTCCCGAACGCCGTGCTCGAGACTCCGCGGGAGCACGCCGCGGCCGCGAGCGCCCGGCTCCTGGCGGAGCTGCCCGTGGCGGACATCTCGATCACTGATCCGCCCATCGAAGAGGTGATCCAGCGGGCGTTCGCGCTCGGCTCGGAGGACGGAGGGGCGTGACCGCCGCCCCGGCGAGATTGTGGGCGCGCCGGTACGGCGCCCTGATGCGCAACGCCTGGATGGTGGATCTCCAGTACCGGGCGTCCATCGTGCTCTGGGTGCTCTGGGGCGTGATGGAGCCCGCCATCGCGCTCGGGATCTGGTGGTCGATCGCCGGGAACGGCGCCGTGGGCGGATACACGCGCACCGACTTCGCCCGCTACTTCTTCGCGCTCACCCTGATCAACCAGCTCACCATCGCCTGGGACTCGTGGTACCTGGATCGCTGGATCCGGGAAGGGGACCTGAACTTCAAGCTCCCCCGGCCCCTGCACCCCGTGCACGAGGCCATCGCCGACAACATCGCGTACAAGGCGCGCAGCGCCGGGACCCTGCTCCTCATCTGGGTCGTCGTGTCGCTGGTGTGGCCCGCGGTCCGGCTGCCCTTCGCGCCGGCGACCTTCGCGATCACGGCCGGGGCGGTCGTGCTGGCGGCGATGATGCGCTTCCTGATCAGCTTCACCACGGGGCTCCTGGCGTTCTGGACCACGCGCGCGACCTCGATCATGGAGCTGCACGCCGGGATTTCGCTCTTCCTCTCGGGGCGCATCGCGCCCCTCTCGCTCCTTCCGCCCGCGGTGGCCGGCGTGGCCGGCTGGCTCTGGTTTCCCTACATGCTGGCCTTTCCCGTGGACGTCCTCACCGGGGCCGCGCACGGCCCCGCGCTCTGGACCGGTTTCCGGGGCCAACTGATCTGGATCGCCGTGTGGCTCGTGCTCTGTCGCACCGCCTGGAAGGCCGGGATCAAGCGCTACGGGGCGGCGGGCGGATGAGACGGCCCGGCCGCTCCCGGGCCTTCCCCGTGCTCGGGGCGCTCTGGAGGCTGAACGCCGCGGAAGAGCTGCAGTACCGCGCCAACTTCGTCGCGTCGTTCGCGAGCACGGTGTTCTATCTGCTCACCGCCCTGCTCACGCTCTCGCTCTTCTTCCGCCACACCACGAGCCTCGGCGGCTGGGACTTCTGGGAGGTGGTGGTGCTCCTGGGCGTCTTCAACGCGCTCTCGGGGCTGGTCGAGGCGGTCCTGCGCCCCGGCATCGGCGATCTGGCGGCGCAGGTCCGCTCCGGCAACCTGGACCTCGTGCTCTCCCGGCCCGTGGACGCTCAGGTGTTCGTCTCGTTCCGGCACATCGACATCTGGCGCCTCGCCGACATCCTGCTGGGGCTCGGCGTCTCGGCCTACGCCCTCGGGCACCTGGGGCGCTTCCCGGACGCCGTCCAGATCATCGCCTTTTTCGTGACCCTCGTGGCGGCGGCGGGTGTGGTCTACGCCATCTGGGTGATCCTGATGAGCCTCGCGTTCTGGTTCGTCTCGGTCGAAAACATCGCGACCCTGTTCGACGCCGTGTTCGAAGGAGCGCGGTACCCCGTGTCCGCGTATCCCGCCGCGCTGCGGTTCCTGTTCTTCTACTTGCTGCCCATCGCCTGGACCACGACGATCCCCGCATCGGCCCTGACCGGGCGGCTGAGCGTCCCCACGGCGTTCGCGGCGGGGCTCGTGGGGGCGGGAGCGCTGGCGTTTTCGAGACTGCTGTGGCGGGCGGCGATTCGGCGCTATACGGGGGCGAGCTCGTAACTGCACCGAGCATCACTTCTGCCACACCCCATAGCCGTCCGCCCGCAGCTCCTGCGCGAGGACCTTCTCCATCCGCTCGGCCTCTTTCCGCGGCAACGGGTTCAATCCCTCGTAGAGGTCGGGCCGGAGCCGCATTCCGTAGTCCCGCACGTAGCGGTTGTCCTTCACGCCGTGCCGGTGGCGCTCGAAGCGGATCTCGGGCGTGAGGCCGGTCATGCCTACGTAGAGCAGGGGCTTCTCGGAGGAGCGGTTGGGATTGGCGCGGCGGAACTTGGCGTGCGTCAAGACGGCGGGATCGAGCTCGATGACGTAGACGTGATGCGTCTTGCGGGGCATTACCTCGCCAGCTTGCGCTTCAGGTCCGAGAACCAGTGATCCACCCAGACGATGTCGACGGCGTGCTGCGGCTGGCGGGGACTCACGAAGTAGAAGGTCTTGCCGTCGGGCGAGACGTCGTAGCACTGATGGAAGAAGTCGAGCGTGAAGCTCCCCGCGTCGAAGAGCACCTTCGAGCCGACCACGGCGAACGTGGGAGAGCCCCGGACCTGGGCCGCGACGAGGCGCGCCGTCTGGTCCAGAAAGAAGATCTCGCCGCCGTCCGCGGACCAGCGCGGCTCCGTACCGCCCCCGTTGGAGACCTGCCAGCGGCCGCCCTGGGTCGCGGGAAAGGGCCGCACGTACACCTCCACCACCCCCGATTCATCCGAGGAATAGGCGATCCAGCGGCCGTCGGGTGATACCGCGGGGTGCAGCTCGGTGAACGGGGAGTCGAGCAGCGGCACGGGGGTGGTGTCCCCCGGGATCCGGAACCCCAGGATGTCTCCGGCCCCGCGCGTGCCGTTGTCGGTGCGCACCAGGATCCAGCGCCCGTCACGAGACCAATCGACCTCCTGGATCGCCCGGTCGATGTGGGCCAGGAACCGGTCCCGGCCGCTGCCGTCCGTGGCGCGGGCATACACCGCGTTCTTTCCGGACCCGTTGGCGAAGGCCCCGGTGCCCACGCTGTCGCGGATGAAGGCGATCTCCCGCCCGTCCGGTGACCAGGCGGGCCGGCGGTCCTGGGCCCCGAACGTCAACCGCGTCGCGGGTCCGCCGGCGACGTCGCGCACCCAGATGTTGAGCCCGCCGCCCGTTCCGATCCCGACCGCCAGCCGGCGGCCATCGTGCGACAACGCGAGCGAGTTGAACTCGCCGTGCCACGCGGTGTCCAGCGGCGTGGTCAATCCGGCCCGGCTCACCCGGACGATCTGCTGGTCGGTGCCGGTCGCCGATCCCACGACGTACATGAGGGTTCCGGAGGGCGAGACGTCGAGCAGGGCGAATCCGCCGATGCCGTACACTTGGACCGACTCGAGCACGGGGATCGGAGGTCCCGTCACCTCGAGCGTGCCCAGATCGAAGGGGACGGCCAGCGCGGCGCCGTTGCGCTGGACATACAGGAGGTACCCCGTGGGGAGGTACCAGGCCTGCGCGGCATCGGGGAAGAGCGCATGCTGCTTCCCGGTTTTCAAGTCCAGAACGTGCACGCCCTGAGTGACGCAACCGGACGCGCAGTACTGGAAGAGCAGACCCCGCGCGTGCGGGAGGGCGCGCGGCATGCCGATGCCGCCACCGAGTCCCAGCGAGTCGATCGGCACCGCGCGGCTCAGACCGCCGGCTTCCGGGATGCGGCGGAGGCTGGTGAGATTGCTCGCGACGTAGACGATCGTGCCGTCGTCGAGCCAGGCCGCTCCCCCGTACCCGCCGGCGACGGAGTCCGCGAGCGTCACCGGAGCGCCACCCGACGCCAGCACCTTCTTGAGATGTCCATCGGCGACGAACGCGATCCAGTCGCCGTCCGGCGAGAAGACCGGATTCTGGGCCCGTTCGGTGCCCCCGATGGCCGTGGCGGCGAGATCGCCCTGACGCTTCAGGTAGAGGAGGCCGTTTGGACGGCCGTCCTTGAACACCAGGGTGGAGCCGTCGGGAGAGAGCGCGAACGAGGGCGCCGTGAGCGTCAAGCTCGCGCTGTCACCGAGGCTGACGTACTGCCAGCGCGCGGAGGCGCGCCCGGCGGCCCGTGCGGTGAGCCATCCCCAGACCCCGACGCTCACGCCCAGTACCGCGAGCCCGGCCGCGATCCAGGTGGCCCGGCTCGGCCCGCGCGCCACCGGTGGCAGCAGGGTGCCCGGCGCCCGCGTCACGCGCAGGGTGGCGCCGGGCGTGTGGAGCGCCTCGGCGAACTGTGCCGCGGTGGCGTACCGGTCGGCGGGCAGCTTCTCGAGGGCCGTGAGCACGGCCGACTCGACGTGCGGGGGCACGGTGCGGCGCTGCACAGAGATCGACCGCGGCTCTTCGGTGAGCACCCGTGCCACGATGGCCTGCGCCGTCGCCCCGGTGAAGGGCGGCTCCCCCGTCAGCATTTCGTACAGCACGCAGCCGAGCGCGTATACGTCGGCGCGGCCCGAGATTTCGCGCTCGCCCATCGCCTGCTCGGGCGCCATGTAGTGCGGGGTGCCGAGGCTCATCCCGGTTTCGGTGAGCCGGGTGGCGCCGCCCGCGGAGCTCGCGGCCAGCGCGATCCCGAAGTCGGCGACCAGGGCCGAGCCGTCGTGGAGCAGGATGTTCTCGGGCTTGATGTCGCGATGGACCACGCCGTGCCGGTGGGCGTAGTCGAGCGCGCCGGCCACCTCGGTGGCGATCCGGACCGCGTCATCGATGGGAAGCTGCCGCTCGCGGTTCATCCGCTCGCGCAGGGATTCGCCCTCGACGTACGGCATCACGTAGTAGACGACGCCGTCGGCCTCCCCAGAGTCGTGAAGCCCGAGGATGTGCGGATGCTGGAGATTGGCGGTGAGCCGGATCTCCTTGAGGAAGCGCTCCCCGCCCAGGATGGCCGCGAGCTCGGGCCGCAGCACCTTGAGCGCGACGGGCCGGTCGTGCTTCAGGTCGTGGGCGAGGTAGACGGTGGCCATCCCGCCCTGTCCGAGCTCGCGCTCGATGCGGTAGTGGGCGGCCAGGGCGGCGGCGAGATGTTCGCGGGGGTCGGGCATTCCGGGGCCAAAGATGCCTCGCCGGGGGCCCTCCGGGAACCTCCCCGGGCCCCGGCGCGTAGGCACCTTCATGGATCACACGGCCCTGGTCATTCTGCTCATCGCCTGTTGCGCCCTGGGACTCGCCCTCGTCGCCCTCGGACTCCCGGGGCTCTGGCTCATGGTGACCGGCGTCGTGGTCTACGCGCTGGTCACCAAGTTCGCCGAGATCGGATGGCTGACCGTGGCGGTCGCCATCGGCCTCGCGCTCCTCGGAGAGGTGGCCGAGGCGTGGCTGGGGTTCGGGCTCGCGAAGCGGTACGGAGGGTCGAAGCGGGCGGGGTGGGGCGCCCTGCTGGGCGGGCTCGTGGGCGCCGTCGTCGGTGTTCCGCTCCCCCTGGTCGGCAGTGTGGTGGGAAGCCTCGTCGGCGCGTTCGCGGGGGCCCTGCTCTTCGAGTACCTGGGGCACGGCGACTCCGACCGCGCGGTGCGCGCCGGATGGGGCGCCCTGCTGGGCCGGGTCGCCGCGACCGCCACGAAGATCGCGCTCGGACTCGTCATCGCGGTGGTCGCGGTGCTCGGCGCCCTGCGAGGCTGAGTGGTACTGATGGTAGAAGAGTGCGTCAACATCGGCCCGCGGGAACGGCGCCGGCGCTTGCGCTTCGGCGTCGTGCTGGCGGCGGTGGGGCTCGCGGGGGCGGCTGCGCTGCTCGCTCTGGGTGCGCCGCGCCCTTTCCGGGCGCTCCTCTTCGCGCCCTTCTGGGCCTCCGCAGTGGGGTTCTGTCAGTACCTCGAGAAGACGTGAATCCGGCTCGCGGCGCGCGG
>Ga0335085_10015459_pt1 | contig 11072 bp, 9 predicted proteins | sample Lox_Sample_45_FD_206712 | JGI IMG/M metagenome (GOLD analysis project Ga0335085, IMG submission 206712) | Soil microbial communities from Loxahatchee National Wildlife Refuge, Florida, United States - Lox_Sample_4.5 | ecosystem: Environmental > Terrestrial > Soil > Wetlands | place: USA: Florida... | reverse complement strand
CCGAGAGCGTGCTGCACTCCTTCTCAGGCGGCTCCGACGGAGCGAATCCTCAGGCGGGGGTCATTCTCGATGCCGCGGGCAACCTCTACGGCACCACTCCCTACGGAGGCGCAGGCGGCGGGGTTGTGTTTAAGCTGACTCCGAATGCCGAGGGAACCTGGACAGAAAACGTGCTCTACACCTTTGCCCATGCCCGAGATGGAGCGAATCCGCAGGCTGGCGTGATTTTTGATGCCGCGGGCAATCTCTATGGCACAACGCTGCGCGGTGGCAGCTCTGGAAACGGCACCGTTTTTGAGTTGCGGCAGAACTCAGATGGCAGCTGGAGCGAGCGCGTACTGCATCCCTTTGCCGGCGGAAGCGATGGATGTTTTCCCGAAGATGGGCTGACCGCGGACCATTCCGGCAATCTCTACGGCACCACCGGAAACTGCGGCGACAACGGCTATGGCGTTGCCTTTCAGTTGAAACGGCACAAGGACGGAAGCTGGACCAGCAATGTACTGCGCGAGTTTCAAGTCATGGATGGCATTGCTCCCGCGCGCATGATCTTCGACTCGGCAGGAAATCTATTCGGCACGACCCGCTACGGCGGCGCTTACGGTTACGGCACGGTTTTCGAGATAGCGCGCTGATCATGAGCAGCGCATGCCCCTGACCTGTACCGGAAAACAGCCAGAGTTCTAGAGCTCCAATTCGGCGATCAACCTCAGGAGCCGAACAAGGGTTGCGCGTTCCTCCGAAGTGAGGTGATGCCGGACCATCTCATCAGCGGCCACCCGGGCCTTGATGAGCTGCTCCCGGTAGTGATTTCCTTTGCGGGTTAACTGGAGGTGAATGGCCCGGCCCGATTTTGCCTTTCGCTCCGACACCAGGCCTTCCTGAGCCATGGTCTTGATGGCGCGGTGCACCACGGTTCGGTCGAGACCGAGAAGCGTGGCGATCTGATTCTGATTGAGCGTTGCGCCGCTTCGAAGGGTGGAGAGAATGAAGCCGCGAGTCGCCGAACACTGGGTTTTTCGTTCCAGCCTCCTGCCCGCCGAAAAATAGGCGGCGGCGATGTGGGCGAGGACGGAATCTTCCAGGATGTCTTGCGGAACCTTTTTCGTGGGAATGATGTTCATCGGATGCTCACCGTTGCCTGGAGAGGTCTGCGCCACTGGGGCGGTTCCACGTAGGTCTGGGCTTTCTTTCCCATGGCAATCACCATCACAATCTCATGATAACGGGCGGACAAGCCGAGATAGTTCGCGAGCCGGCGGCCATCGAAGCCTTCCATGGGGCAAGTGTTGATGCCCAGCGCTTCGGCGGCGATCATCAGATTCTCGCAGGCCAGCGAGGTACTCTTGGTCGCCCATTTGAACAGGTCCCGGCGTGAGGTGGGCGGCATGCCCATCACCTTCCACCGATTCAGCAGCCAGAAGAGCCCCCACTTCAGCGCACCGAAGATGCCGAAGGGGCCGGGCATGAACAGGATCCGGCCGATCTTTGCCGTCCGCTCGTAGTCGCGAATTTTCGCAGCGCTGAACTCACTCCGGCTGCGCATCCACCGCAGTTGACCTCGCGAGGTTGCCGCCAACGATCCGATGTCTGCGACCACAACGGCCAGCGCCGAGGCGGTTTCCGCCGGCATCTGTCCCATGCACAGTCTGGCCACGGCCGTCCTTTCCCGTGGGGTCTCGATCCAATAGAACCGGTAGGGTTGCGAGTTGAAGCTGGAGGGGGCGTGCCGGGCGGCGTTGAGGATTTGCTCGCGCGTCCCCTCGGAGATTTCGACCGGCTGAAAGACTTTCACCGCTCTCCGGTTGAAGATGGCTGCCAGGGTTCCGTCCATATGCCCTCCATGTTGCTATTACAACATATTTATGTTGCATATGCAACATGGAAAGAAATGGGATGGCCGCGACGCCTCCGGGCGGGCGGGGGCGTCCGCCCCGCACCAGCATTTATGATAGAGACTCCGTGGCGTCGCCTTCCCAGCCCGCAGCTCCCAAGTCGAAGAAAGATGTCTCGCTCTACCAGTTTTTCTCGCCGGGCGGAGTGTTGTCGCAGACGCATCCGGCGTATGAGTTCAGGCGGGGACAGTTGCAGATGGCGCAGGCGGTTGAGCAGGCGCTCGAAGAGAAGCGGCATCTGATTGTCGAAGCGGGGACCGGGACGGGGAAGACTCTCGCCTATCTGGTGCCCGTGATCCGGTCGGGAAAGCGCGTCATCATCTCGACCGGAACCAAGAATCTGCAGGAACAGCTTTTCTGGAAAGACATTCCCTTCCTGGAGCAGGCGCTCTATCCGCATGGAGAAGGCAAGCTGAACGTCTGCTACATGAAGGGGAGGAACAACTATCTCTGCAAGAAAAAGCTTTACGACCTGACCGATCAGCCGGTGCTCAGCGGGCTCGAGGAGATTGAGCATTACCGCGCGATTGCGGCCTGGGAGAAGACGACGCAGACCGGCGACCGGGCGGAGCTGGCGTCGTTGCCCGAGGCGAGCGTGCTGTGGTGGAAGCTCGATGCTCGCTCGGAGACTTGCCTGGGGCAGAAGTGCAGCGCGTTTGAGAAGTGCTTTATCACCGAGATGCACCGGAGGGCGATGGAGAGCGACATCATCATCGTCAATCATCATTTGTTTTTTGCTGATCTGGCGATCAAGCAGCAGGCCGAAGACGCACCGGATGCGGGCATTCTGCCGGAGGTGGGAGCGGTCATCTTCGACGAAGCCCATGAGTTGGAAGATGTGGCGGGAAGCTATTTTGGGGTGACGGTCAGCAACGCGCGCTACGAAGATTTGTGCCGCGATGTGGAGATTTCTCTGCAGCGGAACCACATGCTGTCGGCGCAGGTGTCGGGGGCGGTGAAGAGCCTACGTGAAAAGGCCATGTTCTTCTTTGCTGTTTTGCCGCAAGGCGATGGACGATTCGCGTTCGAGAACCGGCGGGAATTTCTCGAGGAGAACGGCGACGAGTATACGGGACTGCAGGCAGCGGTGCAGCGGCTGCGGGCGGAACTGGAGAACATGCCGTCGAAGCCCGAGGAGGTCTTCACTTTCTCGCGACGGGGGCAGGAGCTGCAGGTGCAGCTGGGCTTCCTGATGGAGCAGGAGGACCACAACACGGTCTTCTGGATTGAGCGGCGAGGAAAGGGCTTCTCACCACGGAGACAGCCCGGGGCGGGCTCCGACACGGAGAAAAGCAATTCCTTTTCTTCTGGAAGGCAGAATGTTTTCCTGCAGGCGACGCCGATTGATGTGGCTCCCATTCTGAAGACCTGCATGTTCGACCGGCTGGATTGCGCAGTGCTGACTTCGGCGACGCTGGCGGTCGGTGGAGGTTTTGACTACATGCGGCGGCGGTTGGGGCTGGAGCATGCGCGCGAGGTGGTGCTGCCTTCGCACTTCGATTACGAGAATCAGGCGATGTTTTATGTGCCTCCGGATTTGCCCGATCCGCGGACGCCGCAATTTGTGGCCAAGGCGGCCGACCGCATCCGGCGGCTGCTCGAGATCACGGCGGGCCGGGCGTTTGTGCTGTTCACCAGCTACTCGCAGATGAACGAGATTTACCAGCGGCTGCTGGGGGAAGTCGAATATCCCATGCTGCTGCAGGGCGACATGCCGAAGAGCGCGCTGCTCGGAGAGTTTCGGCTGACGCCGCACGCGGTGCTGTTCGCGACTTCGTCGTTCTGGCAGGGGGTGGATGTGCAGGGCGAGCAGTTGAGCTGTGTGATTATTGACCGGTTGCCGTTCGCGGTGCCGAGCGATCCGGTAGTGGCGGCGCGGGTGAAGTCCATTGATGCCGAGGGCGGGAACGCATTCTTCCAGTACCAGGTGCCGGCGGCGGTGATCACCTTGAAGCAGGGGTTTGGACGGCTGATCCGGTCGCTGCATGATCGCGGACTGCTGGCGCTGCTCGACAACCGTATTCTGAAAAAGCAGTACGGGCGGATGTTCGTCGAGAGCCTGCCGAACTATCGCAAAACGACCGACTTGCGGCAAGTGGAGGCCTTCTTTGGGGCGGAGACCAAATAAGCATGGGAGCCGAACGCGCGATTCATGGGTCGCAAAAACCGCGACCCGTCGCGCCGCTCGCCCAGATCCCTGGCGGCGCAAAACCGGCTTGCTCGAGATGACAATCTCGAAAATGAGTCACCATTCCTGACACACTGCAGCCTTCCTTTGTGAGCCGTTGGTCTCCTTGACAGCGGTGTGGCCCGTTATATGCTTCTAGGACTTGGGTTTAGCTGGGCGGGGCGTGACGCAGCCATGGCGCCACTGATGCGCGAGGAGAAGGTAAATGATTAAGCGTTCAAGAATTTACACGGCGAGTGCTGGCCTGGCCGTGCTGGTCGTGAGTTTCGTGATCTTTTCCGGTTCTGTGCAAGCTTTTGCAGCGGGACAAACCTATACCATCGGCTCACAGGACACGGTGACCGCCGATCCCCAGGTCTTGCGCCCCTCGACCACGCCCTGCAAAGTGCAGCTTTTCGATAATCTGGCCTTTGAGGATTTCAATCCTAAAACCTTCACCTATGAGCCGCCGGCGGATTGCCCCGGGCCGTGGCGGAAGATCGTATTCGAAGGCAATTTTTCGGTGACCGCGGGCATTCAGTATGACCGGACGGCCAACATCTGGCTGGGTGGAACCAACATTTACTTCGGGACCACGGCTGAGCCTTCGCCGAACTTCGGACCGGACTGGCATGTGGAGAGCGATCTGACGGAATATGCGCCGCTGTTTCTGACCTCGCAGGCGGGGCAGGTGGATATCGGCAACCTGGTGAACAGCCAGTACACCGGCATCATCTATGGCAGCGCCGATGTGGAGTTCTATCCGCTGCAGCAGGGGGCGACGCAGAATCCACGGCCGTTCGATGAAGTGTTGCCGCTGTCGCAGAACCCGGGCACGGTGACGTTGTCGTCGCCGACCGACACGCTGTCGGCTACGCTCAGCTTGCCGATGAACATTCAGCGGGCCTTTCTCGACATCTACGCGCAGAGCCAGAACGACGATGAATTCTGGTACACCTGCGTGCCCGACGATGTTTCGGGCGAACTGGAGAGCTGTCCGGGGACGGCGTACCGCGAAACCGAAGTGACCATCGACGGGCAGCCCGCGGGAGTGGCGCCAGTCTTTCCCTGGATTTATACCGGCGGCATCGATCCCTATTTGTGGTTCCCGCTGCCGGGGGTGCAGACGCTCAACTTTGTGCCCTATCGCGTGGACCTGACTCCGTTTGCGGGGCTCTTGAGCAACGGGCAGCAACACACGGTGTCGCTCAGCATTTACAACGTCGACAACTACTTTTCGACCACGGCGGCGTTGCTGCTGTTGCTCGATCAGAACGCGTCGCAGGTGACGGGCGGGGTGACTTACAACAACCTGAGCGCGACGCCGAACCCGAATGTGGTGGAGAACATCAATGTGGACGGCAGCGGCAACATTACCGGGACGGTGTCGGTGACCTCGAACCGCAATTTCCAGATCAGCGGATACGTGGAGGGGTCAGCGGGCAAGGTGACCACGACGGTGGCTCAGAACATCACCTTCTCGAACTCGCAGAACTTTAACATCACGGCCGCGGAGTACGTGCAGGACATCACGCAGAACACGCAGATCTACTCGACGACCACGATTAAAGACGGCTCGGGGAAGCGGGTGACGTCGCTGTCGACGCGCTACCCGCTGACCGTGGACATCTCGCTGACGCCGACGATTGATGGCGACATTGCGCAGACCACCACCATTCACCAGGAGAATCACTACCAGACGACCGACACGGTCAATGGCAAGGTGACCTTCACCAACCAGCGGAACAATGCGGTGGGGCCGACTGACACCCTGCTGTTCGATCAGAACTACAACCTGATCGGCAACCAGGGGCAGGCGAGCTTCAATCACTATTTCCTGAACAACTCGCTGGGCGGGTGCTACAACCTCACGCTGAACGCCGCCAACAATGTCTTGTCGGCGATCAATTACACCTGCAATACCGGGCAGTTCTAGATCGTGCGGGGCAGGCGCAAGCCTGCCCCGGTCCTTCCTGGGCGTTTCTTCCTGTAAAATAAGACTTTATGTTCGAAGTCACCGTCGAAGATACGTTCGCCGCGGGGCACTACCTGCGCAACTACAAGGGCAAGTGCGAGAACCCGCACGGGCACAACTACAAGGTCCGGGTCACGCTGGCCGGCAAGGAACTGGACAAAGCCGGGCTGCTGCTGGATTTTAAAGACCTGCGCGAAGTCATGAAGCATGTCATCGAGCGGCTCGATCACCAGATGATCAACGATCTTGAGCCCTTCACGGTGCTGAACCCCTCGGCCGAAAATCTGGCCAAGTATTTCTACGACGAGAGCAATTCCCGTTTGCAGAGGGTCACCAACGGACGGGTCGCGGTGAAAAACGTGACCGTATTCGAGACGGATACGACGACGGCAACGTACTCCGAATAGCAATCGCCCGGGGGGTCCCAGCTTCAGACCGGGGCGCCCACTGTCATGCAGATTACCGAGATCTTCAAGTCGATCCAGGGCGAATCCACGCACGCCGGATTGCCTTGCGTGTTCGTCCGGTTGACCGGATGCAATCTGCGCTGCTCGTGGTGCGACAGCGAATACACCTTCACCGGCGGACATCGCATGACGCTGGAAGAGGTCCTCAAGGAAGTCGAACAGTTCAGCCCCGAGGGCGGCCTGGTCGAGATTACCGGGGGCGAGCCCATGCTGCAGGAGCGCGAAGTGGTGCCCCTCATGCAGCGGCTGCTGGAGGCGGGCTACGAAGTGTTGCTGGAGACCAGCGGTGAGCGGCCTTTGGAAAAAGTCCCGCGCGACGTGGCCAAGATCGTGGATGTGAAGTGCCCGAGCTCGGGGGAGGCGGGGACGTTCCACCTGGAGAACCTGGAGGCGTTGAGGCCGGGCGACGAGGTGAAGTTTGTGATCGCCGACCGGGCGGATTACGAATTTGCGCGCGATTTCACGGTGCGCCATCAACTGGCGGCGCGGGTGCGAGCGGTGCTGTTCTCGCCGGCCTTTCGCAAAGATGCCAGCGGGGCACGCAGCGCCGCGCAATGCCTGCTCGATCCGCAGGAACTGGCGGAGTGGATGCTGGCCGATGGCGTTCGCGCCCGGCTGGGATTGCAGATGCATAAGTTCATCTGGGATCCGGCCACCAAAGGGGTATAGCCAGTAGAAAGTGTGATTTACCTTGCCGGTGATTGCTAAATCTCGCGCGGTAGTGCTGCTGAGCGGCGGCATGGATTCGTGTGTGTGCGCGGCGCTGGCGGTGCGGGATTTTGACGCGGCGGCCTTGCACATCAGCTACGGACAAAGGACCGAAGAGCGCGAGCGGCAGTCGTTTCTGAGGATCTGCGACCGGTTGGGGATGCGTGAGCGCCTGGTGGTGCGCAACGAAGCGCTGCGCGCAATCGGGGGATCGGCGCTGACGGATCCCAACATTGCGGTGCCGGAATCGGCTGCGATGGGGCACGATATTCCTGTCACCTACGTGCCCTTCCGGAACGCGCATTTTCTTGCCGTGGCGGTGAGTTGGGCCGAGGTCATCGGGGCGGAAAAGGTGTATATCGGTGCGGTCGAGCAGGACAGCTCGGGGTATCCCGATTGCCGTCCGGCTTATTACGAAGCCTTTAATCGGGTGGTAAAGGCCGGGACTAAGGATGGGACGATCAAGATTGTGACGCCGCTGATTGCCATGCGGAAACGCGAGATTGTGAGGCTTGGCCTTGAACTGGGCGCGCCCTTCGATTTAACGTGGTCTTGCTACAGCCAGCAGGAGCGGGCTTGCGGCCGGTGTGATAGCTGCGTGTTGCGGTTGAAGGCGTTCGAACAGGCAGGGATGAAGGATCCGATCGCCTACGTTGAACATGTGCAAGCCGGGTGATCTCCGATTTCCAATTGCCAATTGCAAAACCAATCGGCAATCGAAAATTGGAAATCAAAAAATTCTTAAGTTTGGGCCGGGAGGCCAATCCAATATGAAACACAGCTGCTTATACGTCCTGCTCGTTGCGGTGGTGCTGGGCTTGTGCGCCGCGCCGGCCTTGGCACAGGCCACTGGCTCGGTGAAGGGCGTGTGCAAGGATACGGAAGGGAAACCATACGTCGGGGCGACCGTCGAGTGGACGAGTGTGGATACGGGGCGCAAATACACGCTGAAGACCAACAACAAGGGCGATTATTTCTCGCTGGGCATTGCTCCGGGCAAGTACAACGTGAAGCTGATTCAGGATGGCAAAGAGATTTTCCACTTTACCAATGTCAACGTGGACGTGGACGAGAACACGCTGGATTTCGACCTGAAGAAAGAATTGCAGAATCAGGCAGCGGGCCAGGGAGTCAGCGCCGAGGAGATGAAGAAGCGCGAGGAAGCCAACGAAAAGGCCCAGAAAGAGAACATGACCATCAAGCAGTTGAACACCTTCCTGGCTACGTCGCGAGACGACATGAAGGCGGGCAACTTTGATGGCGCCATCGACCAGATGAACCAGGCGGTGGCGGTCGATCCGCACCGCGATATTCTCTGGGCGACGATGGCGGATGCTTATCGCAACTCTGCCACGAAGCAGACCGATACTTCGGAAAAGAACAAGCGGTACGACTCCGCCATTGAGGATTATCAGAAGGCGATTGCCGAGAAGCAGGCGGCAGCGCAGGCCGGGGAAAAAGATCCGAATCTGAACCAGCACCTGGCCAGCTACTACAACAACCTGGCCGACGCGCAGGGCAAAGTGGGAAAAGCGGACGACGCCATCAAATCGTATACACAGGCGGCAACTTTGGATCCGGCTGGCGCGGGAACTTACTACTTCAACCTGGGCGCGATTCTGACTAACGCCAACAAATCAGACGACGCCGTGGCCGCGTTCGATAAGGCGATTGCCGCGGATCCGAACAAGGCGGCTGCTTACTACTGGAAAGGCGTGAACCTGGTGGCGAAGGCCACGACTGACAAGAGTGGAAAGGTCGTGCCTGCGCCCGGCACCGAAGAGGCTCTGAGCAAGTATCTGGAACTCGATCCCAACGGTCCTTACGCCGACGGCGCCAAGGGCATGCTGCAATACATTGGGAGCACCGTCGAGACCACCTATAAGCAACAAAAGAAAGCGGCGCCGAAGAAGCAGTAAAGGCTATTCGTGAGTGGGATTTAGGGCGGCTTCGGCCGCCCTTTTTGTTGGGCGGAAGGCGTACATCTCATTCCCCCTCAATCGGTTACGAAGGTCTATGTCCATGTCGTTCTTTCTAGAACGGCAGCCCGGAATTCGCTAGATTGAAGCTTGGCGCGACTCCCCGCAGGGCCCCCGTCCCTTCAGGCGCCGGACCGTTTCCCGAAGGAATTTTTATGGTGACAGCTACCGGCAGCGCTCCGATCGCGGTCGAACTGGAGAAGTTTGCCTCGAGTTCGGGGAGCGTTCCGACCACAGTTTTGTTGGGGGCCATGCTGCGGGCCAGCGGACAGGTAAGCGATCTGATTTTTTCGCCGGGAAGGCCGGCGCAGATTGAAGTGCTGGGGCAACTGATTCCGGTGCAGATTCCCGGGATGCAGGCGATGAGCGCCGATGACACGCGGCGGCTGGCGGCGGACCTGATCGGCAGCAACAAGCAGGCGATCACGCTGCTGCGGGAACAGGGTTCGTGCGATGTTTCCTATGGCTTGCCCGGAGTGGCGAGATTTCGCGTCAACGTATTCATTCAGCGGGGAAGCTGCGCGGTGGTCATGCGCGTGATTCCCACCCTGATTCCGAGTTTCGGTTCCCTGGGGTTGCCGGAGCAACTGAGGGAAGTGGCGAGCCTGCGCGACGGCATTGTGCTGGTGACCGGGCCGCGGGGATCGGGGAAGTCTTCAACGCTGGCGACATTGCTGGACTCGATCAACGAGCAACAGACTTGCCACATCATTACGATCGAGGATCCGATCGAGTTTCTGCACAACCACAAGCGGGCGACGATTCATCAGCGGGAATTGCACAGCGACACGCCGAATTTCGGATTGGCGCTGCGCGCGGCGTTACGGCAGGCGCCCAAGGTGATCCTGGTGGGCGAGCTGCGGGACCGGGAGACGATGGAGCGGGTGATTGAAGCGGCGGAGACCGGACACCTGGTGCTCTCAACGGTGAATGCGGTCGATGCGGCCAAGACGGTGGAGAAGATTGTGGCAGCGTTTGCGCCGAGCGAGCATGCCTCGATCCGCGGGCGGCTGGCGCGCACCCTGCGCTGCATTGTGGCGCAAAAACTTCTTCCGCGCAAAGACGGCAGCGGGCGGGTGGCAGCCTTCGAAATATTGAAGGTCACGCCGCGCGCACTGCAATTCATTGAAAGCGCCGGGCTGATGGGCCAAAGCCTGTTGCAGCTGATGAAAGAAGGCGCCTCCGACGGTATGCAACACTTCGACAGTGAGATTGCCAAGCTGGTGCGAGCGGGCGTGGTGGACCCCGAGATCGCAATGGCCTACGCCACCGAGCCGGAAGAGATAGGCCATTTGTGAATTGGCAAATTGCCGGTTGCCAATTGAAAACCATCCTCTGAAACAACGCCCGATTCAAAATTGGCAATCGGAAATCGACGATTGGCAATTCTCCTGTCGTATGATCGGTCTCTATGGCCGTTGCTCCCGATCGGGTTCTCAGCTTCGAAGAAGCGCGTCATGCAGTGGAAGAACAGGCGGCGGGAGTGCGTCCACGGGGGAAGGAACTGGTCGAGTTGCTGGATGCCGCAGGCGAAGTACTGGCGGAGCCGGTGATGGCGGACCGCGACTTTCCTCCCTTCCGCCGGGCCACGCGCGACGGCTACGCGTTGCAAGCGGCCGAGCTGAAGCAGCTTCCGGCGACCCTGGAAGTGATTGGCGAGATCAAGGCGGGAGCGTCACCCGCGGAGTCGGCGATGCTGGTGCAGGCGGGACAGGCGGCATCGATCATGACAGGGGCTCCCGTTCCCCAGGGAGCTGACGCGGTAGTCATGGTGGAATACACCGAGCGGGACGGAAACCGCGTGTCGGTCACGAAAGCCGTCGAGGCGGGCGCGAACGTTGTGCCGGTCGGCTCGGAGGCGAAACGCGGGCAGAAACTGCT
>Ga0335085_10015458_pt1 | contig 11072 bp, 9 predicted proteins | sample Lox_Sample_45_FD_206712 | JGI IMG/M metagenome (GOLD analysis project Ga0335085, IMG submission 206712) | Soil microbial communities from Loxahatchee National Wildlife Refuge, Florida, United States - Lox_Sample_4.5 | ecosystem: Environmental > Terrestrial > Soil > Wetlands | place: USA: Florida... | reverse complement strand
GATCACGCATGTCGTACGCACTTTCATTCTCATAGTGCTGCACAACAAGCACTCCGATCGTTGCTGTCGGTGTTTTTAACGGCACTCCCAGCCACGCTGGAGACGGCGAGCCCACCAATTCGACCTCTCCCTCCCGCGCAAGCCGGTCGAACTCAGATTGAGGAATGAGCATCGCCCTGCCGGTGCGAAACACAAACGCCGTGCAACTGCGTCCGACTTTCTGCGGAGGCGGCGCCATGTCGAATTGGTCCACGAAGAATGGGAAGTAGAATGTGTCCTGTTTCGCATGATGCAGTGCGACGAAACAATTCTCCGCGTACAGCACTTTTTTTAGCGCCTGGCGGATCCCATTCAGCAGTTCATCGAGATTAGCAGTCTCATTAAGCGCGTGAACCACTTCCGAAATGACCTGCCTCTCGGCTTCCATACGATGCAATTCCGTCACGTCGAGAAAACTCGCCACGACCTCGCCGGCCCCCTCACTATTCTGGCAATTCCGTAGCGTCGCCTGGCACCACCGCCATTCTCCCGATTTGGCTCGCAGCCGCAATCGGCCTTTTCGTTGCGTTCCGGGCGCTCCGGCCAAAATGCGGATGCGCTCCTGCATTTCGATGACTTCGTCTGGATGTAGCAAGTCCGTGAGCGGCCGCCCTACGAGCTCATTAGGACGCAAACCAACCAGACTCATCGTCGCGGCGTTTGCATACGCGACAGCTCCGTCCGAGCCGAGAATCACCAGCATCTCTCGCGCGCATTCCAGTAGCGTGGTGAGCTGTTCGGGGTTGATCGCCAAATTATGTTCGAGACTAGGGCGAAGTGGCATAGGGTCGCTGCTCGCGAAAACGTTTTCGTGCCCCAATGGACTGCGGGGGATGCAAACTCCTCCGCCTTACGATCGCGTCCTACAACGACCTGGCTGACAATTGATTAGCGAAACGTTTTAATCATAACGGAATCGTCAGGCCAGCACGGATATCGGTTAGATGGTGTTGCGAATATATGACTGTACATCCGTACAGGTCGGGGCAATTCGAACCCACGGCGCACCACCGTCGGCATTCTTTCCCCCTGCTCGCGCGACGTGCTACTCTCGCTTTCGCTTTTTATCCACTCCGGCGGGACTCTATTTGAGTACATTCCTTGGCTTTTAGGAGGCCGCGTGCCAACACATGACGTCTGGAAAGATATGTTCGTCCTTGGACTTCCCCTTCTGGAGAAGATCCTCCGCCCAGTCATCGTCTACGCGTTCCTGGTCGTGAGCCTCCGGCTCTCCGGAAAACGCGAACTTGTCCAACTCAACCCTTTTGACCTTGTCGTTTTGCTCACTCTGTCGAACACAGTGCAAAACGCCATCATCGGAGAGGACAACAGCGTTTCCGGCGGCATAATCGGCGCCACTTCACTGCTCCTGGTCAACTATCTCGTAGTTCGTTTCCTCTATGGCCACCACAAAATCGAACAGATCGTGGAAGGTGAGTCGGATGTTCTGGTGGAAGACGGAAAGGTCAAATCAGCCCGCTTGAAAAAAGAATTGATCACTACCGCTCAACTCGAAGCAGCCGCAAGAAAGCAAGGGTTTGACTCCTTGCGAGAGGTCGACAAATGCATCCTCGAGCCCGGCGGAACGCTCTCCTTCGTCGGAAAGAAACCCGCCTCCGATGAGCTTCGCCATCAAGAAGTGCTGGGCCGGCTGGAAAAACTGATGGAAGAGATTACCCGGTTGCGAGCCTCGCAGCCTCCGGCTCGCGCTTAACTTCGCACGCAGCCCAAGTCGTTCTAGCGCACCAGAAAAGCTGTTAGCGCGAATGCGACTCCCCCGGCTGCGATCAGCATTCCGGCAAACCAGTATCCTCGCCGCTTCGTCAGGAGAGTCATCGAGCAAATCACCAGCCCAACTTCGATGAGTCCTTCGCCTCCATCAAAACGATCCGCCCGCCGGCTCACAAAGTCCCGTTCCTTTTCTAATTCCTTCGCTTTCTCGCTTATGTCGTCCTTGTCGCTTTCGTAACGCTCTTCCTCCTTCAGGTATTTCTCGTGCAAGGCCGCCGCTTTCTCTTTGTCGGCTGGCGCTAACCCGCTAAAGAGGTCCGCGATGCTCTCCACGTTGTGCATACGAATGTTCTTCGCCTGGTAATAAGCCCATTGATCGGTTGCCTGCGCCTGCAGCAATAGCTCCTCTGTGTGAGCACGATGACCCAAAAGCGTCACCGCCGCCACAAGTACCGCGAGTATGGAGATGGTCACCGAAACGGGAACCAGGAGCGGGTTATCTTCGTGCTCGTGATGCCCTTCTGGCAATTCGAATCCTTCCGGCATGGTTCAATCTCTCCTTCGGCAATCAAGCAGTCAGGTCCGCCGCGATGGCCTTCAAAGAATCTCGCGCGGCAGCGATCGTCCTCGTTATGTCTCCGGATGTATGCGTCGCAGAAACAAATGCCGCTTCAAACTGCGATGGCGCAAGAAAAATCCCTCGATCCAGCATTTCTCGGAAGAAATGCGCATAGCGCTTCGCGTCGGCACGCTTTGCATCTCCGTAGTTCTTGACCGCTTCCGCAGTGAAGAAGAGAGTCGCCAGGGATCCCATCGCGTTCACTTTTCCCTGAACGCCCGTCTCCTCAAGCGCGTCGCGCAACCCTGCCACAAGCTGTTTGGCTTTTTCGTTGATATTTTCATAGAGCCCCGGGCGCCTGAGCTCCGTAAGCGTGGCGATCCCTGCGCGCATCGCCAGCGGATTTCCCGCAAGTGTTCCTGCCTGATAGACGGGCCCAAGCGGTGCAACATGATTCATGAGGTCGGCCATGCCGCCGTACGCGGCCACAGGCAACCCGCCCCCAATAATTTTCCCGAGCGTCGTCAAGTCCGCCTGCACTCCTGCAAGCTGCTGAGCCGCGCCATAATGCATCCGAAACCCGGTAATCACCTCATCCACGATCAGTAGCGCGCCATTCCGCTTCGTAATTTCTCGTAAACCAGCAAGAAACCCGGGCTTCGGCTCGACAACCCCCATGTTCGCCGCAATCGGTTCAAGAATGACCGCCGCAATCTTGTTCTTGTGTTCAGCAAACAATCGCTCGACCGTGCCCAAATCGTTGTATGGCGCATTCAACGTCAATTCCGCGAGCGCCTGCGGAACCCCTGGACACTCGGCAATCCCCAGCGTCGCAAGGCCCGACCCTGCTTGCGAAAGAAAGCTGTCCGCGTGACCGTGGTAGCATCCTTCGAACTTCAAAATAAAGTCCCGCTTTGTCACGCCGCGCGCCAGCCGCACCACGCTCATCGTCGCTTCCGTGCCGCTCGAAACAAACCGGATCTTTTCAATCGATGGAACTGCTCGCGTAATCATTCCCGCAAGCTCGACTTCAAGTTCCGTCGTGGCTCCATAGCTCGTCCCGCGCTCTGCCTGCTCCGCGATGGCAGCCGTTACCGCGGGATGCGCATGTCCCAGCAGCATCGCTCCCCACGAGCAAACGTAATCCAGCAGTTCGTTCCCATCCGCATCGTACAAATATTGCCCTTTGCCGCGCTCGATGATCAGCGGCTTGCCTCCCACGGAACGAAACGCCCGCACAGGGCTGTTCACTCCGCCCACAAGTATCTTTTCCGCGCACTCGAAAATCTCTCGCGAACGCCGCCGCTCAACTCTTGTTTTTGTAGGTGTGGCGCTCATAGGATTTCAGTCTTGGCGATCATGCCTTCAACCAGCGTGCTGCATCCTTGGCGTGATATGTCAAAATAATGTCAGCGCCAGCGCGTTGAATCCCCGTCAGAATTTCCAGCACCACGCGCTTTTCGTCCAGCCAGCCCTTCTGCGCCGCTGCTTTGACCATCGCATATTCGCCGCTCACGTTATACGCTCCCACAGGAACGTGAAATGCCTCGCGGACACGCCGGATCACGTCAAGATACGGCAGCGCGGGCTTCACCATCACGATGTCCGCGCCTTCCTCGAGATCAAGCGCCACTTCCTTCAGAGCCTCGCGCGCGTTCGCTGGGTCCATCTGGTAGCTCCGCCTATCGCCAAATTGCGGCGCAGAATCCGCAGCCTCGCGAAATGGCCCGTAAAAACCCGAACAATATTTAGCAGCATACGCAAGAATAGCGATGTCCGGAAACTTGTTCTCGTCGAGCATTTTCCGAATCGCCCCAACTCGGCCGTCCATCATATCCGAAGGCGCGACGATGTCCGCTCCAGCTCGCGCGTGCGATAATGCCTGCTCCGCCAGAATAGGCAAAGTTGCGTCGTTCGCAACCTCGCCATTCTCAATGACGCCGCAATGCCCGTGATCCGTGTATTCGCACAAACAAACATCCGTAATCACCAGCAGTTTTAGCTTTGCTCTTCGAATCGCTTCGATAGCCCTCTGGACCACTCCTTGCGCCGAGGTCGAAATCGAACCGCGCGCATCCTTTGACTCCGGCAATCCAAATAAAATCACGCCAGGTATCCCGAGCGATTCCACCTCTTTGCACTCCTCCACGATCTGATCGACGGATTGCTGATGCACTCCCGGCATCGAACTGACTTCCTGCCGAACTTTTGTCCCCGGACACACAAACATCGGATAGATCAATCCCGCGGTCGTTAGCCGCGTCTCGCGTACCAATTCTCGCAGCGCCTCGCTTCGCCGCAATCGCCTCGGACGATGCGCGGGATAGCTCATCCTTGCTTCACTCCCGCGGTGGACCGCTTTCGTGTGCGCGCCAAGTGTCCTTCTAACGCTTCCACCACCGCTCTGGGTGTGGTGTCCGCAGCCCATGCAATCCTCTCTATCCCCGCAGCGCTCAACGCTCTTCCCGTCGTCGGTCCTATCGCAACCATCACGGCTCTCCCCTGCAAGGCTTCCAATCGCGTTCGGTCAATCAGCCCCATGAAGTTATGCACCGCGCTAGGGCTGAAGAACAATATCCCGTCAACGCCTTCGCCCAAACATTCTTTGACTTTCTCGCGATCGGCATCGGTCGGCGGCAGCGTTCGATAAGCGATCACCTCAGTCACTATCGCCCCTCTTTTCCGCAAAACCGAAGGCAATTCCGAATTCGCACGATCGCTTCGCGGCAATAGCACGCTCCGGCCCTTCAATTCCGCAGCCAATTCCTCGGCGAGTCCCGCTCCGCTGTGGTTCGCTGCCACATAATCTACTGAAAATCCTGCATGTTCAGCTTCATCCGCAGTCGCTGGTCCAACCGCAGCCGCGCGCAGCTCCCTCCCACCCGAGCTAAGCTCAAGGCCAAGCTCCTGAGTGCGCCGTTCCACTGCATGAACCGCATTTGCACTAGTAAAAAGTATCCAATCAAAGGAACCCATCCGTGCCAGCGCCGCATCAATCTCGGCGAAATCCTCAGGAGGCGCAAACGTTACGAGCGGCAAAAGTTTGACGTTCGCTTGTCTCGCCGAAAGTTCCTCGATTAATTTGCCGCTTTGCGCAGCCGCCCGCGTGACGACGACGGTCTTCCCTGCAAGCGACGATGAACTGGGCTCAACCACGCTGCCGGCTCACTTCCTCAAGAATGCTCTGCGCTCCCGCTTCCATCAGCAGGCTCGCCATGTGTCCGCCAAGTTCTGCTGCTTGCTCCGGCGCCGCCGTCGCCCTCTGTTTCACGAACTGCAAACCATCCACCGAACAAACGCAAGCTTCCATCACCAATTCTCCGCGCTCTATCCGGGCCCAAGCTCCTAGCGGCACCTGACATCCGCCATGCACCGCGCTGAGTAGCGCCCGCTCTGCAATAATCGCTGTTCGCGTCTCCGCATCATCAAGACCGCCGACCATCTCTGCCGTTTCCGTGTCTTTCAAACGGCACTCCACGGCGATCGCGCCCTGTCCCACCGCCGGAAGAAAAATATCCGGCGAAAGCGTCTCCGTAATGCGCCCTCCAAGTCCCAAACGGTCAAGCCCTGCCTTCGCCAGCATCACCGCCTCATATTCTCCGCTCTCGACTTTTCGCAGCCGTGTATCTACATTCCCCCGCAAATCGCGCACATCCAAATCCGGCCGGATATGCCGCAGCTGCGCCTGCCGCCGCAAACTCCCCGTTCCGACCCGCGCGCCTTGCCGCAAATTTCCCAGAGTCGCTCCGTTCGGCCCGACAAGGCAATCACGGATATCATCCCTGCGGCACACCGCCGGAAACATCAGCCGCGAAGGCGTATCCGTTGGCACGTCCTTCACGCTGTGCACCGCCAAATCAATCGTCTCTTCCAGCAGCGCCTCTTCCAGTTCCTTGATGAAAATTCCCTTCCCTCCGATTTGCGACAGCGGCGACGCCTGCAACTTATCGCCCGCCGTCTTGATAACAACGATCTCTGCTTCTATTCCAGCGTGTGCAAAAAGTTGTTTCCGCACAAACTCCGCCTGCCATTTCGCAAGCAAGCTCCCACGCGTGCCTATGCGCAGATGCCTCACGGCTTCCCCTTATGCCGCAAAAAAAGATCTCGAAGCGCTTCCACGTTCTGAATTTTCCGTCGCAGCTCTTTTTCTCCGCGCAGCCGTTGCGCCGGCTCCAGCAACAATTTCTCCAGCAATTCATCCATCATGGATTCCACGTGCTCGCGCTGCTCAGCGCCAAGGTGATTCATGGAATCCATCCGTGCTTCGATAAAGGTAGCTCGTTCTTCCCGCAGTCGCGCTCGTAGCGCGTCCACCAGCCCCACCAATTCCACGCTCGCCTGCCACGAAAGAAATTTCCCCACATGCTCATCCACGATCGTTTCCGCCCGCGGCACTTCACTCTCCCGCGCATTCTTGTTTTGCGCGACGATTTCCGTCAGGTCATCCAGGTTGTAAACATACGTGTTGTAAAGTTCCGCGACTCCGGCCTCGATGTTTCTGGGCAGGCCCAAATCCATCAGGAAAAGCGCCCGGTTTCCGCGTGCCGACATTGCCGCTCGCAATATCTCCCGTCGCAACACCGGCTCCTCCGATGCGACTGACGAGACCACCACGTCCGGCCCGATGAGCGCCGTCTCCCATTCGCCCCACGCCACAACCTTTCCACCAAAACGTTGCGCCAGCTCCTCGGCGCGCTCGCGCGAGCGGTTCATGATAAACAGCCGCCCGATTCCGCGATCCCTCAATTGATTGACCACCTGCTCGCTGATCGTCCCCGCTCCCAGCACCAGCGCGCTTCGGTCATTCATCTTGCCGAAAATCCGCTCCGCCAGCTTCACTCCTGCCGAAGCCACCGACATCGGCCTCGTCCCCAATTCCGTTTCCGACCTCACGCGCTTCCCAACCTCGAGCGCTCCCTGAAACAATCGGTTCAGCACCGGCCCAGTCGCTCCATACTCGTGCGCGTACCGATACGCTTCCCGCACCTGCCCGAGAATCTCCGCCTCGCCCAGCAGCATCGAGTCAAGCCCGGCCGCAACGCGGAAAAGATGGCAGACTGCTTCCCGGTCGTAATGATGATAGAGCGACACTCCAAGCACATCGGCGCGCACAGAATGAAATTCACTCAGAAAAGATGACAGCCCTGGCGCGCACTCATGCGAACTCTCCGGCGGCACCCCATAAATCTCGCTGCGGTTGCACGTCGAAAGCACCAGCGTCTCTTCCAGGATTCCCCGCGCGCGCAATTCCTCCGCGGCCTTCCGCGACTGTTCCGCCGTGAAGGACACCCGCTCGCGCACCTCAACCGGCGCGGTCCGGTGATTCAGTCCGACGAGGACAATCTCCATGCTCCGCCTGCGCTCCTAAAAATACCGGTGACTGTGCGAAAGGTACAAGTTCACCACGGTGAAACTCATTACCACCACGAAAAAATTAAATATGCACAGCTTCGATGCCCGCGCTCCCCGCCAAGAAGCCGTCCTCGCTAGCTGGAAATAAATTACGTAGAGCAGCAGCACAACCAACGTGATGACGTACTTGGGATCGTAATACCAGAACTCTCCATGCAACCGGTCCACCCATACAAACCCCAGCACGGTTCCAATCGCAATCGAAACCAATCCGACCAACACGCTCGACCGGCTCATCCGCTCAAGCAATTCCAGCGGCGGCAGCCGCCACACTACACTTCCCATCTTGTGCTTCCGCAAATGCCTCTCTTCGCCAAGAAAAATCAAGCTGAAAACAAACGAAAGTGCAAACGCGGCGTAAGCCAGAATACTCAACGTGACGTGAAACGCGAACGCAACCCCCTGAGCTTGTGTCGGGGACAAGCGGTCGGCAGGCGCCAGATGCGCCGCAACAAAAAAGGCCAAAATGAACGGCAACACAAATGCTCCCACTGACCGCTGCCGATGAAAAAGCTCCAATCCCAAATACGTCAACGCAAGCAGCCACCCAAACAGCGACATCGATCCGTACAAATCATGATAAGGAACGGTATGCAATCCCCGTGAGCGCTCCAGCAGAGCAAAATAGTGCGTCACAAGCCCGAGCCCAAGAAATACCGTTCCCAGCCGCCCCGTAATTTCCTTGCCCGTGTTCAGGAAATGCACGTAACAACTCAGGCTTCCGGCGTAAACCACAATCGTCAAAATAAAGAACAGGCGTTCCATTCGCTCCGCAATCTAAGCTGTTCTAAAATATTTGCTCTTCCCGACCGCACTCCGCCCCATACTCAGTCCTGTCCCATCAAGAACACTCAGAGTATAGCCCACCCACAAAGCACTCGCTAACGGCTGCCCTCATTCTGCAATCAGTCACCGGATTTGCTATTCTCTTCTCCAGGCGCACCATGACCTCGACCTCCTCTCCTCTCAATCGAAAGGATTTATTTCTCCGCGCATGCCGTGGTGAAACACTTCCCCGCCTTCCCGTCTGGATGATGCGTCAGGCTGGCCGCTATCTGCCCGAATACCGCGCCATCCGCGCCAATCATCCATTTCTAGAGGTCTGCAAAACACCCGATCTCGCCGTCGAAGTCTCGCTCCAACCCTTTCGCCTCCTCGGCGTCGATGCCGTCATCGTCTTCTCGGACATTCTCATCCCCGCCGAGGCCATGGGCCTCAAGCTGGAACTCGGCGACGCCGGCCCCAACTTGCCCGAACCCGTCCGCTCAAAACGCGATGTCGAAAAGCTGCGTCTCTTCGATCCCGAAACTGAAACTGGTTTTCTCCCCGAAGCCATTCGCCGCATCGCCCGCGAAGTCGGCCCCACCGTTCCCGTTCTTGGTTTTGCCGCCGCTCCCTGGACCCTCGCCTGCTACTTGGTCGAAGGCCGCACAAAAGAAGGCTTCGCAACCGTAAAGAGTTTTCTCCTCAGCGATTCAACCACATTTCGCGCTCTCCTACATCGCATCGCCCAAGCAACCATCCCGTACCTGAAAGCCCAAATCGCCGCCGGCGCCACCGCTGTTCAATTATTCGACACCTGGTGCGGCGAACTCTCCCTCCGCGACTACGAAGACTTCGCTCTCCCAGCCCTCCAGGAAATCATCTCGGCCCTCGCGGGATCCGCGCCTGTCATCTATTACACCAAGGCTTCGCATCATCTTCTCCCCGCCATTGCCAGTTCCGGCGCAAACGTTCTGAGTGTCGATTGGCGCATTGACATGCGCGACCTTCGCGCGCAGCTCGGCCCCAACATCGCCTTGCAAGGAAACGTCGACCCCGCCGTCCTTTTCGCCCCGCCCGAAGAAATTCGCCGCATAACTCTGGAAACCGCCACGGCACTCGGCGGCGCCGGCCACATCCTTAACCTCGGCCACGGTATTTTGCAGCATACGCCGGTAGAAAATGCCAAGCTCTTTATCGAAACCGGCCAGCAAATTTTGTTGCAAGAAGCCCATCCCGCTGGGAAAGGCGTGTAGCGAAAAGCGTGTGGGGCGCGCCCCAGCGAGTCCCACCGCATGAGGAACTGAACGAGGAATCACATCGTGACCCTGGCGAATCCCAACCTGACTCAAGCCCGCGAAGAACTTCGCGTCAGCGAAGAATTTCTCGCCCGTTACAATCGTCCCGGCCCCCGCTACACCAGCTATCCCACCGCCCCCGTCTGGAATGACTCCTTCGGCCCCGCCGACCTGGAAAAAGTTCATGCCGAAGCCAATCTCGCAAAATCTCCCGTATCGCTTTACATGCATATCCCATTCTGCGAAAGCCTCTGCCTTTTCTGCGCCTGCAACGTCATCATCCAAAAGAATCATTCCGTGGCCCCGCCCTACCTTGAAATCCTGAAGCGCGAATTGACCCGCGTCAGTCAAAACGTCTCCCGCGAGCGTCCCGTCGTTCAATTTCATTGGGGCGGCGGCACTCCCACCTATCTCTCTCCCGCCCAAATCGAGGATCTCTTCGGCTACACCCGCGAGCATTTCACGTTCGCTCCCGACGCCGAAGTCGGCATCGAAGTCGACCCCCGCGTCACCTCCCGCGAGCATCTCGAAACTCTTCGCAAACTGGGCTTCAATCGCCTAAGCATGGGCATCCAGGATTTTCATCCGCTCGTCCAAAAAACCATCCATCGCGTCCAACCCTACGAACTCACCGCCGCATTAATTCAATCCGCCCGCGAACTCGGCTTCGATAGCGTCAACGTCGACCTCATCTACGGTCTCCCCTATCAGACCGCCGAAACCTTCGCCCACACGGTCGATCAAATCCTCGAACTCACCCCCGACCGCATCGCGCTCTTCAGCTACGCCCACGTCCCCTGGCTCAAAAAGCAGCAAGGCTCCTTCGCGGGCCATCTCCCCGAAGGCATGCAAAAATTCGAAATCTTCCGCACCGGCCTTCTCAAATTTCTCGAAGGCGGCTATCTCTATATCGGCATGGACCATTTCGCCAAGCCCGGCGACGAGCTTGCCGTTTCCCAGCAAAACCGCACCCTCCATCGCAATTTTCAGGGTTACACCACCAAAGCCGGCGCCGATCTCTACGGCATGGGCATCACCGCCATCAGCGGCATCCAGAACGCCTACGCGCAAAATCACCGCGACATCCCCGGCTGGCAGCAAGCCGTCGAAGACCGCGGCATCGCCACCATGCGCGGCTATCACCTCTCCGCCGACGACCGCCTCCGCCGCGCCGTAATCAGCCGCCTCCTCTGCCACACCGTCATCTATAAAAATGAAATCGAGCAGGAATTCGCGATCGACTTCGACCAATATTTCGCCGAAGAACTCCG
>Ga0335085_10015457_pt1 | contig 11074 bp, 8 predicted proteins | sample Lox_Sample_45_FD_206712 | JGI IMG/M metagenome (GOLD analysis project Ga0335085, IMG submission 206712) | Soil microbial communities from Loxahatchee National Wildlife Refuge, Florida, United States - Lox_Sample_4.5 | ecosystem: Environmental > Terrestrial > Soil > Wetlands | place: USA: Florida... | reverse complement strand
GGCCCCAAGCGCCTATAAACCGCGGATGTCAACAGGTTGTCTGACATCCATTCCCCCGATCATAACACGGAGAGGCCAGCTCGTACGAAGTATGTCTATTCCCACTGTGACGAGCGTTGACACGATGAATAATTAATTACTGAGTTAATGGTGGGGGCTGGATCACCAGGGAAATGCGACGAGGCCGGAAAGCGCTGCGCCGGTGGCCCCGCATTGCAAGGTCGCAAAAGCTTGTTGTTTTAGCAAACATTTTACAGTTTACGAGACCCCTCATCCCCACGACGCGCAAAACGTGGGGCTCCCCGCTTCGTCCCTCAGCCACCTTCTCTCCTGGGAGAAGGAACGGAAAATCTCCCTTTCCCTCTCCCACGGGGAGAGGGTGTCGGCCATGTGGCGAAGGGGGCCCCACGTTTTGCATGTCATGGGCGCGAGGGGTTACTTTGGTTGCGGCTCCGCCGCGCTGCGCTAACCACCGGGAAGAGGTTTAGATCGAGGAATACTTCTTACTCAACCCCTTCATCCGCTCAATCATCTGTGGCGCACCGGTAAAGACATCCAATTCGGAGTTGGTGTACTCCAGCGACATGTAACCCCGGAATCTGTGCTTCGAGAATAGTTGCCAAATGCGATCGAGGTCGATGGGGCGGTGGTTGTCGAACCGGTCAGTGATATGGGTTTGCGCCGTGTAAGGGACGCAGGCTTCGATTTGTTTGTAGCGCTCTTCGTCCGAGTCTTCATCGCCGGTGAGGTGCTGGATATCGAGCGACAGGGCGGCAAAGGGAGAATCGACGCGGCGAATGAGCTCCAGAGAGGGTTCACCTTTCAGCGCTATTCCTCCGTGCGTCTCGACGCCCAGCGTGATGCCCTTGGTAGCTGAGTAGTCGCAAACCACCTTCATGGATTCCACCGCCCAATCCATCCCCTGGGCGGTGGAGACGCCGGGGGGAAGCGATCCGGCGAAGATGCGCATGTGCGAAGCGCCCAGCGTGTCGGTGATGTCGATCCACCTCTTCATCTCTTCCTGCATCGCCTGGCGTTTGTCGGCGTCCGCATCCAGCAGATGGAGCCTCGAATCGGGGCCGCTTCCCACGCCCGTGAGAGTCACGCCGTTCTTGAAAGCCAGGTGGCGCAGGGAAGTGAGGTAATCACGGTCGGTGGACTTGAGCCAGTAGGCGGTCATCTCCGCGCCGCCAACCCCCATTTCGACGCACTTGAGGATGAAGTCCTCCATGGTCATCTTTTTGGCGCCCAGGGGTTTGCCAAAGGAGAAGGCGGTACAGCCGATCAGCAGGCGGGAAGGCGCGGAAGCAGCGGGCGCAGATGGACTGCCCGAGCTCATTCCCGGCAGCGCCAAGCCTGCCCCGGCGAGGGCACCTGCCCCCGCGGTTCGAATGAACTGCCGACGTGCAATTATTGAATTCATGTCGAAAATTCTCCTCTCACCCTTGTTCAGACAGCGATAAGCCCAGAGCACTATACCGCGTAACGGCAGTCGATGGAAATGCGCAACTGGCGACTGCGATTGGGGAGGGCCTTGTGAACGGTCAGCGAGTGGAAGAACAACACGTCGCCGGCGCGGAAGTCGAATTCACGCCACGCCGGGCTGTCCGCAGGGAGTTGGCAAACGGACTCCCGATGCGGCAGCAGTCCCCTCTGGCGCAAACCCGGAACCACCGCCAGGCTTCCCTGCTCCGGGGAGCAGTCGCCGAGCGGGATCCAGGCGCCCCAGAATCCGTCCGTGCGCTTAAAGAAATACTGGTCCTGGTGGGGTGGCGTGGTGAATTCCGGTGCGTGCGGAAACAGCACGCGGCAAACGTCGCCTTGCCGGGGGCGCGCCGGACCTCCCAACAGGTACGTGGCGGCCTTCATCAACCGGGGATCCTCCCGCAGTTCGACGAATTGCGGAAGCATCTGCACTTCCATCTGAAGTTCCGCAAATTCCGGCGCATTCCACGCGAAGCCGCGGCGTTCCACGAGCCAGCCATGCCGGTCGCAAATGGCCGTAACCTGTGCGGCCAAGTGCGAAACCTGGGCGCCGTTCAGCAGTCCACGCCGGAACCAGTAACCCCGTTGCCTTACCGCTTCCATGCCGTCCACCCCGACCAGGTTTCCCACCGCCAACTTTCCGGATCGCATTGCGCATAGGCGGCATCCACCAGGGCCGCCCTCTTGTCCGCGGAGAGGCCGTCGAACAGCGCGTCGGTCAGCGGCGGGATCTTCATCCAATCGCGCAGCGCAGGCTGCGTCAGCTTGGAGCGCCAACCCCATTGCGCGCAGGTGAATCCCGCTTCAGCCAGCAACCCATCGACCTCTGCCGCCGGGGGGACGCGCTCGCCGGCCTCCGCTTGGGGCACTCGTCCCGCGGCAAGTTTGCCAATCAACTCCAGAAGGTAGGGATCCCGCCCGCCGCCGGGTGGGTCGGCTTCACCCAGGTAGAGCGAAGGGATGTTGAACACTAACGCTCCGCCCGGGTTGAGCGCCGCCGCGGCCCGCGCGAACGTTTCGCCGAAGGGCAGCATCTGCCAGATGGCGGCACCGCACAGCATGCGGTCGAAACCATTGCCCGCCTGCGGCCAACTCCCGAGCCAGCGCGCCTGCGGCACCAGGCTTTCCCCCATCTGGCGCATGGCGTGGGCGGGTTCGATGCAGGTGACCTCGACTCCACGTTCCAACGCCGCCGCAGCCGTGCCACCGGTTCCGGCCCCCAAGTCCAGTATGCGCAGGCCCGGCCACAACGCCGCGGCCGCAATCAGGGCATGGTTGGCGTCCGCATAGCGCGCGTGCTGCCGGCAAAACGCCTCATAGTAGCACGCCGTGTCAGGATGGTCCCAGCCGATCGGCATCGCCCGCCGCCTCCGTCACTGAACTTGCCCCATGGTAACCGTAGAGCACTCCCGGTTTGATCGATAGCCATTCTTCACACGCTTTGTGAGGCTGGTAGCCACGGTCAATGCACTCCTGACCGTGGGCTTTTCTCCGGCCCGAACGCCCAGCAGGATTTATGCGCAACTGATTCAGAAAGGCGGCTCGCGGCGGTAGTCTTTTGCAAGGCAATGCCGCTGTAACCCGGCCATGGCTGGAAGAACCGACGCTCAGGACGGCACTGACTGTGGCTACCATCTTCTGCCGGGGCGCTCGAACGCGTGCCTTGCAAATGTTGTGGAACGCGCTCATGGGGCGGAGGTGGCCGCCAGGGAATAGTTCTCCCATCCGTATTTCTTCAGATTGTGCTCCGCCTTATAGCGCAGGCACTCGCGAATCATGGCGCGCATCTCCTTCGAGTACCGGAAGAAGTCGAGTTCCAGATTTGCGTCGTCGATGTAGAACCGCCGGAAGCGGTCGAAGTCCTCGAGTGAAGGCGCTACCGTATAGCGGCTGTAGCGCTCTTCAAGCCACCAATTGGTGAACCCGTACTGCGCGTGAAAATCGTCGTAAATGGGCGTGGCCGGAAAGGGAACCACCACACCCAGCGTGCTGAAGGAGTCGGTGAGCGGCGCAATCCGCTCCATGAACCGGCGTGTATTCTCCAGTGCCGCGGGCGTTTCCTGTGGAAAGCCCAGCATGAAATTGCAGGTAGTCATCAGGCCGCGTTCCCTGGCCCAGACCAGCGCCCGCTCCACCTGGGCAGTGGTAATGCCCTTGCGGATGGCCCGCAGCACCTGGTCGTCACCGCTTTCAACGCCGAAATTGACAGCCATGCAGCCGGCGCTCTTCATCGCATCCAGCAGCCGGGGCGTAACCATGTTGGCGCGGGTGATGGCGCTCCACGTCAAGGGGAAGCTGACGCCGTCCTCAATCGCGCGGCACATTTCGAGCAGGCGCGCCGGGTTGGCGGTCAGGGCGTCGTCCCAGAAGGGAACGAACGTGGCGCCGGTGAGGCCGTGCAAGCGATTCAGTTCCGCCACCACCTGCTGCGCCGACCGGTAGCGGAATTCGCGGCCCGTCACATAGTTGGCGCAAAACGTACAGTGGGCGGGGCATCCCCGGCTGCTGAGCATCCCGCCCGGCGGCATGCTCAAACCGGAAGGTTCGTACCAGCGCGAATCGTAGAGCGGCAGCGCATCCAGCGCTTCCGGCAGTGCATCCAAATCCGCGAGCAACCGGGACGGCGGCCCGGACCCGCCGGCAAAGATTACCCCCTCGATCGATTCCAGCTTACAGCGGCCCTCGATGAAATCCACGAAGCGGACCACCGATTGCTCCGCCTCTCCTACGAAGGCCACGTCGAAGCCCTGCTCGATCACCTCGCGCGGCCGTGCGGTGGTGTGGGCCCCCCCTGCGATCAGCCATGGTACCTTCGCGCGTAGGACTTTCGCCGCCCGGTAGGCGTGCCACACCCACCGGGTAAAAAGCCCAAAGGCCGCCACGTCGGGGCGAAATTCCTCTACCGCCGCCAGAATCCCGGCCGCCCCGGTCTGCTGGCACCGCGCCGCAGCATCCAGCACGCGGACCTCGCAACCCTTCGCGAGCAGAGCGGAGGCGACATACTGCTGTCCGAGGAGCGGCGAACCCAGGGCCTCGGGCGAGGGAGGATTGATAAGGAGAATTCGCGTCATAGCTCAGGTATTAATGTGACTGCCCGGCAAGATCGTCCCGCCGATTACCGGGGCGACGGGAATGTAGGGCGGAGCGAAATTGGGAACCGGTCCCGTTCCCATCACCAGGTTTACCATCTGCACGCCCTTCCAAAGCCGCAGGGCGAAATCGAAACCGGTGGAGATGGATTCAAAGAACTCATCGGAGTAGTCGAATTGGCCGTGCAGGCAGGCGCGCATCGCCGTTTTGAGGACCGCCGGTGTGGTCGCCCCGACATCCTGCGTCAACACCGAAAAGGGTGTCGGTACGTTGGGCGTAGGGGGCGCCACTGGCCCTGGAAAGGCAGCAAAGGCCGGGTACCAGGGCAGTCCAGGGACCTTCACGCTGGCCGCCAATATCGCCCACTGTTGATCCAAGCCCTTCGCCACTGCGTCGCGCAGGGCCACTTTTGTGCCCGTCCAGGTCACGACGGAGGGGGCGGTCCTAATCAGAGGCTCAAGGTTCGGCCCCTGGAGCTGCCCGCCGAGCGCTTGCGGACCATTAATGGTGACGCCGATCAGGCCCGCCGACTGCCGGTAAAGATTGAAGCCGAATTCAATGGCGGCGGTGAGTTGCATAAACATCGAGTCGTACAGTTCGTGCATGTCGAACTGGTGCGCGAGGTCGGGGGGTGAATTGGAACCCGGCAGGAACAGCAGGGGCTGGGTTGTCTGCGGTTTGCGAATGGACGGCGAACTGACTGCGGCAGGCACGGTCATTCGCCCAGCCACCAACTTGCTCCACGCTCCAGCGGGCAGCTTGATGTTGAACCGGCGGAAGCGATCCCTGACCATTGCCAGGCCTGCCGACGCGAATAAGAGATCCGGCACGGGAATCTCCTTTCCTTGCACTATGCAACTTTAGCTTCTGGAAAGACTGGAGGGAGAATAGCGCGAATCCACGGGCAAGGCAATTCGGGGCTTTCCTCTCAAGTCCACAAAAGGTAAACCGCCCGTGTTGGGGTGCGATCAATTTCACTGGGTAGCGCGGAGCGTCAAAGCCGCAACCAAAGTAACCCCTCACCCCCACGACCTGCAAAACGTGAGGCCCCCTTCGGCACATGGCCAACACCCTCTCCCGTGGGGAGAAGGTGGCCGAGGGACGAAGTGGGGGGCCCCATGTTCTGCAGGTTGTGGGGATGAGGGGGCTCGTAATCCATAAAATGTTTGGCCAAGAAACAAGCATTCTCGACCTTGAATTGTAAGGTGGGGCCGAAGGGCGAGAGACAAATGAAGAGCGAACGAAGGCGAGCGGCGGCGGCGCTTAGCCGAACAAATCCGCGATTGAGTCTTTCACTTTGGCATCGCCCTTGATGGTTTGGTCGAGCTCCGGCTTGCCCCAACCTTCGTCGGCGGAATCGGCGGATTTTCGCTCGTCGTCTTCGGGAGTCTTAAGGGTGATACCCTGGGTGGTCAACCACTTTGAGAAGGAATCGATCCACGCGGCGCACTTCCGGCACGCGCCCTTGGCTCCTCCCAATTGAACTTCCTTGGCTTCGACTTTACCATCGACCACCATGCGAGTCAGCAGCGCCAGAAGCTTCAATTCGGCGTGAACGGTGGATTTGTCAGCAACCACGGTGACAGCGTAATCCATTTTGGGAGTCTCGCTGAGCTTTCCGTTCTGATATTTCGCGGCGACCAGCGGCTTGCCAAACCCTTTCTCATAGGCCTTGACGTTCGTCGAATAAATCCCCAGCAATTGTTGAAAAGGGCCAACCTTCCAATCCTTGGGAGAGGTGGGCGCCGGATCGCTCTTCTTAGCCTGCTTGCCCACGCAGTTGTAGATGTCGGTGATGACGTCGGGCGCCGGAATTTTGGAAGTCCCGGTGGGAAAGGAAAAGACGCTAAGAGTGGCCGTGTCCTGAGCGCTGTATTTGGCGCGATCTTTGATGTCCCCCTTCCAATTGACTGGCTTGGTCTCATTCATGATGGCGTGCGAATACTTCAGGCTGTTGATGAAAGTGGCTTCGCTGTTGACGGCAAACGCGGTGAGGAAATTTTGGATAGCAGTGTGTCCCGACTTGTTGCAGGCGATAATCAGCGCATCGCCGACGCGCATCATCTGGACTTCCTCTTGCGTGAAGGCGGTAAAGGTGCCAAGCGGCGACCAGTCCCGCTTGGTTGCGCCGGTGAGAATGGTCGACATGACCGCAAGATTTTGACCCGTATAGTCAGCCATGCGTCCCTCTCCTCATGGCGCGTTCGTATGCGCCCAGTCATAGTCCGATGGTGTTCACGTAGAATTGCGAGATCGCGGATCGACCCCCTTACCCCCTGACCCCTCTCCCCCAAGGGGGCGAGGGGAGAGTTGGTTTGAGGGGATCGGATCTCCAACCGTTACGCCCTTGGGCGCCTTGTCGCCCTTGGTCTTCTGACTAGCCCTTTGGCTTGCTCGAACTTCTCGGCGGTCGATCACTTCGGCAACGATGGCCATACGCAGAACAGTCTGGGTTCCACTTTTGCCTTTTGAAATTTGCCTGTTGACTTGCTCTTTCTACCCTCCCGCTAAGCGCTACCCCGTCCATCGCCCGGCCAGTGGCGTGAGCGGATCAGCAATCGACTGGAATCGCAATAGGCGGGCAGCGGGCTGATCCTTGAGTGAAGCCAGCACCATGATCCCCTTTTCGAGGATGTCTTCCGCGGCGGTTTGGGTCATCAGAACCTCCGCGCAGGGTTGGGCGCGCGACTCTCCATCCTCTTTGTAGATGTGGACAGGCAGGCCTCGAATTTCCGAGAGCGCACCGGGATGAAGTCCCCAACCCTGCTCGGCGTAGCTCTGCGCCAGCAACAAGACCGCGGCAAAGGCCGGGTTGGCCCACAGGTAATCTTCGTGATTGATCGGATCCTGGAGTTCGTCGAATTCAAATAGCTCCGTCGCTTCGGTGTCTTTTCCGTAAGGCAGGCGGACGAGAAAGCGGGGCATGACCAATCCCACGTAGGGCGCTACCGCCAGATGGCGCACAATGCTCCAGGTGCGCGCGGCCTCCGCGGGCACTGGCGTTTTCCACTGGCGAGGGTCGGGTAAATCGGCAATGGAATCGCAGCCCACCAGTTCCAAGTCAGCGCCCGAAAGGAAGGGAGCGCCCGCTGCCGCGGCAATTTTCGCCATGCGCCCGACTGTGGTCGCGTCCTCGGTGGTAGCGCCGAAGGTATAGTTTCCCGCGACGACCGCCCAGGGCTCAGCGCCCGGCGTTCCCACCGTCTTCTCAACCAGTAGCCGGTAGATTCCCGTCAACCGCAAGTCCTCGGAGGATGCAAGGTCCGCGGCAAGCTCTTCCATGCTCAGATCGACCAGAAAGAGTTTGAGCCGCGTATCGGTCTCCACGTTTCGAACCAGGAAGTAAACCGCTCGCCATGCGGATTCCAGCGCCTGAACATTGGGAAGATGAAGCAGCGCGCTCATCTGGGCGCTGGTGGCCATATCCATGAGCGCCACCATTTCTGCTTGCCGCGGGTCGGCTTTATCGACAACGTGGGGCGCTACAATCCTATGAACCAACGAGGTCAACTCGTCTGGCGCGCGGGAGGGGCGAGGCTTGGCGGATTGGGCTTCCGTCTCGTCCAACATCTTGTCGAGGAGGTTGCCGGAAGCGAGTTGCTCAACCTCCGCACTGGCCACGCGCTGGCGGGCCGGCGGCGCAGCAGTCGAGGGCCGCTCGTCGCGCATGCCTAATTCTCCGGCGGTCTTCTTAAAGGTTGCGGGGTCGCTGAGTTTTTCGCGGGTGTCGCGCAGCTTACGAAACAGTTGCACCTTTTGGAAGATTCGGTCGGGATGGAAGTCATCCAGCTCGCTGAATGTGAGCGTGTCGAGGTAGCCGTCTCCGCCGCCCAGTACCAAATCCAGGCGGGGTGCTAGCTTCGTGAACACGGCGTCGAAATTGTCGCGGTCGATCACGATGGGGCGGCGATTGGCGATAGCGTCACCAATTTCCATGGCCTTGCGATTGGCACGGCCGCTGAAATCCCCCAATATCAGAATGCGAAAAGGAGTCTCGGAGTCGGGCGCTGCCTCCCCCCGCTCGCGGCCCGCACTGACATCGAGATGTACCTCACTGGAAGAGCGACGATCCGCCATAGGAATATTCCCCCCTACTGGAAATACCGGATGCTGCAAAGCATTAAGCTGTGAAAGACGACCTCCGATTGTACGCTGAATGAATCCTTCCGCCAAGCGACAAGAAGCAATAGCCGGGCTCTGTCAAAGTCCTCCCAGTGCCACCCCATGGAGGGCGAGGGTGCTGCACCGATTTGAGAGGGTGGCCGCGCTTGTGCAACGACTTGCGCTCGGCGTGTGCCGACCTGAAGGCCGGCGCTGCACCCCATCTTCTGAACTGAAGGTCAGAGCTACAGAGGCCGGCCAGCCGTGAGGATTGAGGACGATTGGCAAGTCCCCCTGTGGAAAACGCTGTTTTGGATGGTCCTAAATTTATAAGTACATGTTTTTTCATACATATCGCCGGTTCGACTTGAATATTTAACATCTTTTTTTCTCGCCGAATCTCATCCCCATAACTTACTTCTTTTCAACAGCTTGATTTTTGGCCACATTCCCCGAAAACTCGCATTTTGCACTAACTTGCTTTTTTATCATAAACATCGCCGTCTCTCGGGGAGTTGTCAGATCGTCGCCTCAAGGGTCGATCTTCCCTGGCGCGCCTCAGATGAGCGGAGGCTCGATAAACTCAGCGGAGGGGTCGGGAAAGAGCACGACTGGGAATTCATCACGTCCCCGAAACTAGCCATCGAGCCCAAGACCCTCGCCCGCCAGCCGGCCGATTCCGTCTCACGGGCACTTCGTAAGACGCCGGCTCCACCCGAGTGCGCCATTCCACCCACCATCCCGGGGCCTCTCCAGACGCCCGCACGATGATGGCCATAGCCTATCCAATCCTCGCCCGGTGACCGGGGAAAACGGGCACCATCCTAGTCTGAGCAACCAGCCGCCGCGTGGCCAAGTTGTCGCTATGATGATCGTAGCAATGACCTTCAGGTCAGTCCCTGGAGTTTCTACATTTTCGCGACCATATCGGTGGCAAGGGCGTTTAACTGGCCAATCGTGATGCCCGCTCGACTTCTAACCTGAACAGAATCTTGAGATTAAGGTCGCATGCACAGATTGGACCAGTTAAACGGAAAATAGCCGGCCAGACTGCTTGATTATAGAAGGCTTAAGGTGCAAGCAGATTTGGGCCGGTTATATTTAGTTATACGACAAGGTGAAGAGGACCGCGGATCCAAACATCCCAGAACCCCGTATCTCGGGAGTTTGGACGATTACAGGTGGGAAGGACGCTTTTCGGGCCGAATCCGCTTTTAATGGTAGTCCGGTTTTTCTCCACAACAAACGCAACACCTCGTACGGAGCTCTGGGCCTGCGAAAAGCCAAGCCTCGCACTGGGTGGTGCTGAAAAGGTAAAGCGCCGTGGGGCATTTGCCGCGCACGGCGCTCAAGGTCACTATTGCTAGTGGAGCCTTACGAGGGTAGAACCCACTTACTAAGATAAGCAGGAACCGCCTCTGAGATACACGGGTGTATAATACGCCGCCTTCAATCCTTGTCAAGGGGGATGCATGGCCGAACCTCTTCACGATGAATTTGTCCTGGGACTCGATCTCGGCACTAACTCTTTGGGCTGGTCAATCATTGGACTTGTAGATGGCGAGCCTGCACGGCTGGTCCGTGCGGGCGTGCGCGTGTTTGATGCCGGTATGGACGATAGCAAGGGACCTGGCCGTGAGGAATCGCGCAATAAGGCGCGTCGCGAAGCACGCACGCACCGCCGCCAGCTTTGGCGGCGGCAAAGACGCCTTTTGAAGCTGGCGAGAATTTTGCAGCGGCTCGCATTGCTTCCGGCCGGCGACCTGAGCCAGCCGGATGCCCGACAGGACTTCTTCAATCGTCTCGATTCGGAGATCCTCCAATCCTCGTGGTTTTTGGAAAAAGAGAAATCCGATAACTACCCCGCCCGGCTACAGGTCTTACCGTACATTCTCCGCGCCTGCGCCCTCGATGAGCGGATTGAACCGCATTTCTTGGGGCGCGCCCTATATCATCTCGCCCAGCGGCGGGGCTTCCTGAGCAATCGAAAACCGACCACGAAGAAGGACGATGATCAAGGAAAAGTTAAAGACGGCATCGCGGGACTCCGCAAGGATATGCTGGAAAAGCAGGCGCGCACCCTGGGCGAACACTTCTCCCGGCTATCACCCTTTGACGAACGAATCCGTAGCCGTTGGACTGGGCGTGACATGTACGAGACGGAGTTCAGCGCCATTTGGGCCGCCCAAGCCGCCCATCACCCTGAGCAGATGACACCGGAGAGCAGAAAGGAAATTCACCGCGCCATCTTTTTCCAACGCCCCCTCTGGTTCGATCCCAAGACCATCGGCCAGTGCGAACTGGAACCCACCGAGCGCCGCGCCCCCGCTTACCTGCTCGTTGCTCAGCGGTTTCGTCTTCTGCAAAAGGTGAATGATCTGCAGATTGAGCTGCTGGG
>Ga0335085_10015456_pt1 | contig 11074 bp, 11 predicted proteins | sample Lox_Sample_45_FD_206712 | JGI IMG/M metagenome (GOLD analysis project Ga0335085, IMG submission 206712) | Soil microbial communities from Loxahatchee National Wildlife Refuge, Florida, United States - Lox_Sample_4.5 | ecosystem: Environmental > Terrestrial > Soil > Wetlands | place: USA... | reverse complement strand
TCATCCAGATCGGCGCTCGCAATATGCAGAATTTCTCGCTCCTCAAACGTGCCGGCCGTGCCAAGAAACCCGTGCTCCTCAAGCGCGGCATGTCCGCCACTCTCGACGAATTCCTCATGGCCGCCGAATATATCCTCAGCGAAGGCAACTACAACGTTATGCTCTGCGAACGCGGTGTTCGTACCTTCTCCGACTTCTCCCGCAACACGCTCGATCTCGCCGTAGTTCCCGCTGTTAAAAAACGCAGCCACTTACCCATCCTCGTCGACCCCAGCCATGGCACCGGCAAACGCCACAAAGTTCTTCCCCTCTCCCGCGCCGCCGTAGCCGTGGGCTCCGACGGTCTCCTCGTCGAAGTTCACCACAATCCCGAAACCGCCCTCTCCGACGGCATTCAATCCATCCTCCCTCTCGAATTTTCCAACCTGATCCACGAAGTCCAACAAATCGCTCAAGTCCTAAACCGCCACCTCAACTAATTTCGCATCACAAATCCTGTAGCGGCGGCTTTACGCCGCCAGCCGCTTCTGTAGACGCGGCTGCTTGCCCTGAGCTTCGAAGGGTACGCCGCCAGCCGTTTCTTCCTTTTCGCCCCCGTCGGTCGCACTTACCCCTGCACGGTTGCTTCTTCGCTTCACTCGCCACCAAATACTCGCCCCTCCGCCCCGCCTCGCCACTTCTGCTATCCTTTTCTCATTCCATGTCCGCCCTCAAAAATCCCCGCGCCTATTTCATTTTTCTCGTCTTGCTCATCGCCGCCATCACCGTCATCCTCAAGGAACATCGTCCTTCCTTCCTTCGCCCCAATCTCCACATGTACGCTTACGTATCCACCGCCGACGGCTCCCTCACCGTCGTCGATCTCGCCAGGCTTCAGGCCATCGCTAAAATTCCCGTCGGCCCTAACATCTCCGATCTCCGCGAACACACCACCCGCAACGAAATTTGGGGCGCCTCTTCCACCGGCGGCTATGTCTTCGTCCTCGACACCCCTTCCAACCAACTCACTCGCATCCCCGTCGGTCCGCTCCCCTACTCTCTCGATTTTTCTCCCTCCGGCGATCGCATCTACACCACCACTTCCGCCTCCGACCAACTCGTCGCTATCGACACCGCTTCTCGCCAGGTCTACGGCCGCGCCCACACCAACGCCGAACCCGTGCAAGCCCGCCTCACTCCCGACGCAAAAAATATCCTCGTCATCAATCGCCGCGCCAACCTGCTTTCCATCCACGACGCCCGCACGCTGCAACTCCTCAATGCCGTTCCCGTTATTCCGCAGCCCGACGAAGTCCTCATCACTCCCGATTCCACCCTCGCCTTCGTCATGAGTCGCACCCAAAAACGCCTCTCCGTCGTCGATCTCGTTCGCGGCACGCTTCTCGCCAATCTCGAGCTCGCCGGCACTCCCACGCAAATGCTCCTCAAACCCGATGGCGGTGAAATTTACGTCATCTCCCCCGACGCTCACGGTCTGCAAGCCATCAACACCTGGACCCACGAAGTGGGCGACTCCATGCTCCTCGGCTCCGCTCCCGCTACCGCCATCATCACTTCCGACGAATCCGAAATGTACGTCGCCGATCGCGCCGCCTCCCGTATCATCCCCGTCGACATTTACAATCGTCGCCTCCTCGGCCGTCCCATCGCCGTCGGCTTCGCGCCTTCCCACATGCGCTTCTCCCCTGCCGACGCCGGCGCCAAATCCCCCATGCTCCTTGTCGTTGACGAGTCCTCCGGCGACCTCGCCGTAATCCGCACACGCAACGATTCGCTAATTACCCTAATCCCCGTAGCCAACCACCCCCAGCGCCTCGCCGTTAAAACCTTCTAGCCGATGTGCTCGCAGGTCTTCTGACCCGCATGCACACCGTCTTTACTGCCCGCTCCTCTTCCTCCTGTGCGCCACTCCCTTGCACCCCACCACCACCCGTGCTAACACTGACGTGACGGCCAACCTCGCTCCCTTCCTAACCGAAGACCTTTGCCGCCACAAAGGTTTCCCCATGAATACCCAACAACCGAATCGCGCGGCCTGGCTCCAAGGCCCTGCCGCCCAATGCACTCCGCAGGCCCAGAAGCACACCCCCTCCTGGCGCATCGTCCTCCTCGGCGCTCCCGGCGTCGGCAAAGGTACCCAAGCGCAACTCCTCCACGAAAAACTCGGTGCCTGCCATCTCTCCACCGGCGACGTTTTCCGCGCCGCGTCCCGCTCCGATTGCCCGCCCTCTCCTTCTATGGCCAAAGCGCTCGCCTTCATGCGTCGTGGCGCACTCGTTCCAGATACCACCGTCTGGGATCTGGTTCGCGAACGCGCCGCTTGTCTTCACTGCCACGGCGGCTTCCTCCTCGACGGCTTCCCCCGCACGCTCGCGCAAGCCGAAGCTCTCAACGATCTCCTCGAACAGGAACATCTCCCTCTCGACGCCGTCATCAACTACGACCTTCCCATCCCCGAAATTATTTCGCGTCTCAGCGGACGTCGCACCTGCGCCAAGTGCAAAGCCGTCTTTCACGTCACCGGTCAGCCTCCGAAGCGCGAAGGCATCTGCGATCATTGCGGCTCCGCTCTCTTCCGCCGCGAAGACGATCGCCCCGAATCCATCCAGGTCCGCCTCGCCGCTTACACCGAATCCACCGCTCCTCTCATCGACCTCTACCGCAATCTCGGCATTCTCATCACCATCCCAGCCATCGGCGCACCCGACCAAATCTGCCACAGCACCATCGCCGCCCTTCACGCCGCCACCCACTCCACCGTCACGCCTTAACCGTAGGGACCGCCGGGTGCCGCACCCTTCGCCTCCAAGGGTGCGGGTTTAGATTCCACCTCACCAGCCCCGCGAGTTTTGCCACCTCGCTGTTCCTCTCTCTGAAACTAGTTCCCACCCTTCCTACCGCTATATATCACTACCTCCGTCCTCCTCCTCAAATGGCCGCACAAAACTCCACTCTTGCCCCACGTGCTATATAGGTCTACACTCTCCCCGGTTCGTATCCTTTCGGTCTCGAGGTGTGTTCTATGAAACTCCGTTCTTTCGCTGTATCCCTGTGTCTGTTCGTCGCCATCGCCTGCGCGGCTCTCCCCCTCGCCGCCAACGATTTCGACAATCGTCGGCCCCACAAAATTGTCGGCGGCTATTTCGAAGAGTGGTCCATCTACGGCGCCGGCTTCAACATCGCCAATCTCCAATCCAACGGCGTCGCCAACAAACTCACGCATCTTTCCTACGCTTTCGGTAACGCCACGCCGACCGGCTGCGCCATCGCCGATTCCTGGGCCGACTACCAAACTCCGTATCTCCCCAGCGTCACTGGCGAACCCTACCCCGGCCCGCTCTACGGCAATTTCGCCGCGCTCCAGCAACTCAAGCAGCTCCACCCCAATCTTAAAGTTTTGATTTCTCTTGCGGGCGCCTCCGGCTTTTCCGCCGCCGCATCTTCCGCCGCCACACGGCAAGCCTTCGTCGCCAGTTGCGTCGACCTCTTCATCAACGGCAATCTCGAACCCGGCATTTCCGCCGCTGGTGTTTTCGACGGCTTCGATATCGACTGGGAATTTCCCACCGCCATCGACACCCCCAACGTCACCCTGCTCATGCAGGAATTTCGCAAGCAGCTCAACGCGCTCGGCAAGACCAACAAGAAACAATATCTCCTCACCATGTTCGGTCCTGCCGGTGAACAAAACTTCTCCAACATCCAGCTCGCTAAAGTCGCCCAGCAACTCGATTACTACAACCTGCAGGGCTACGACTTCCACGGCGATTGGGAGACCGTCACCAATCACGATTCCCCTCTACTCGACGACAAGCAGGATCCCGCCTTCGGCGAAAATTTCTTCATCGACTACACCATCAACTCTTACCTTCGCGCCGGCGTTCCTCCCAGCAAACTCGTCCTCGGCGTTCCCACCTATGGCTACGGCTGGTCTGGCGTTCCCAATGCCAACAACGGCCTCTACCAGCAATCCACGTCGCTCGCCATTCCTCCCAGTTCCGACTATCTCCAAACTCCCGGCGTCGCTACCTATCTCACCATCAGCAGCCTCACCGGCTACACGCGCCACTTCGATCTCAAACGCATCGCCGTCTGGTCTTACAATCCCAGCACGCAAACCTTCTGGACCTACGACGATCCCACCACCGTCTTCCTCAAAATGGGCTACGTCAATATCCGCGACCTCGGCGGCGCTTTCGTCTGGGCTCTCAAAGACGACGACGCCAACGGCTCCATCGTCAAAACCATAGCCAACAACCTCCACTAATCTCACGCCTGGGGGCGCCGCATCACGCCGCGCCCCATCTTGACTCCTCTGGGTGCCGCACCCTTCGCCGTAAAAGGGTGCGGGTTTAGATTCCACTTCACCCCAACTCCGATCGTCAGAGCACTCTTCGCTCCCGCGTGTTGCCAACCAAACAAATTCCGCCTGTAGAGGCGGCTGCTTGCCCTGAGCCACGAAGGGCTTGCCCTGAGCTTCGAAGGGTTTCGCCGCCAGTCGCTTCTTCTCCTGGCCCTCCCATCTCAAAAAGAACAAATTCGCCAGCAGCCTCCACTAATCTCACGCCTGGGTGCGCCGCATCACCCCGCGCCCCATCTTGACTCCTCTGGGTGCCGCACGCTTCGCCGTAAAAGGGTGCGGGTTTAGATTCCACTTCACTCCATCTCGCATCGTCAGGGCACTCTTCGTTCCCCGCGTCTTGCCTCTACGTCTCCCCTCCTCGCCACCAGCCACTGTCCTGTCCCCCATTCACGCAAAATTTCCCACGTCACCTTATCCTCGTCTCCTGCGTCCAACTTAATGTGCTTACCAATCCGCTCCTTGCGAGGTCCCCATGGCTTCTGCATCACCCGCTTTCTCCTCCCCGCTCGATCCCATCACCGGCTACGAAGATCTTCGCGATCTCACCCATCCTCGTCACGCGCTCACGCAGTTTTATCGTGCTTTTAACACCAGAGACATCGTCCTCATGCGCCAGAACTGGTCCGCCACCGACGGCGTCTCCATGAACAATCCCCTCGGTGGCACCAAACGCGGCTGGCCCGAAATCCGTCGCGTCTACGAAAAACTTTTTCTCGGCCGCGCCCGCATCTCCGTCGAGTTCTACAATTATTCCCTCCACGTCTCCGGTGAAACGTTCTTCGCCGTAGGCCACGAGCGCGCCCACCTCGAGTCGCCCGCCGCCACTTTCGATCTTTCGTTCCGCACCACGCGCATCTTTCACCTCCTCGATCACCACTGGCGCCAGGTCCACCACCACGGTTCCTGTGACGACCCCGCCCTCCTCGATCGCTACCAGTCCACCGTCAACTCTTTTGCCCACGACCCTTTCCTCTTCCCCTCGCAGCCCCCACGCCTCTACTCCTGACCCATCCCCGCTAGGAATTTACACCCACGGGCGACACGAAATTCACAAAGGGCGAGCAGCTCATGACCTACGTTGAAATCTACGATGCTCAGCTTCAAGCACCCGCCGCTCCAAATCTCTATTTGGAAATGAAGGTCTTCGACCAGAAAACCGGGGAGCCAAAAATTGGGACCGGCGTGCGCCCCGTGGATTCACCCGTGCGCTCTGATTACCTCGCCATCCCAATTGTTTGGGAAATGGAGGTCGCCAAACTCCCCCCGGGCAACTATCGATTGGAAGCGCAGGCCAGCGACGCAACTGGAAATAAGACCCCGTGGCGCACCACCACCTTCTCCGTCGAATAATCCGCGCAACCTGTCTTAGGAATTACCACCGAACAAACCGGCCGTGATCGGATGCGAAACAATTTGGCCCAATCATTCCTTCTTCCATCCCCGCGTCTTGCCTGACATTCCCTCTCTCCACTGTCCCTTCTACCTCACGGATTAAACCAGAACTTCACCACCGCCTCCGCCTTCGACTCCACCGCTTTCCCACCTTGCGTCGCCGGCGCATATTGATACTGTTTCAACGCCTCTACCGCCGCATCGCGCAGCGCCTTCGGCCCGGAAATTACTTTCACCTCGCCCACCCGCCCCGACTCCAGCACGACCACTTCCGCCTTGATATCCCCAGTGATGTAGCTTCGCATCGCCTCCGGCGGATACACCGGATTCACCGCCTTCACCAATTTCGCCGGCAACACCGGAGCGTCCACCGGCACCACGGGCTCCGCCGTCTTTGCCGCTTCCTCGGTCTTCGGTTCGCTCTTCTTTCCAAAAATTCGTTCCCGCAACCCCGGCTTTTTCTCCGTAACTGGAGCCACCCCCGCAGTTTCACTCGATTCCGCCTTCGCCGCCGCGCTGTCACCCGTCCCTTCCCCTGACGTAGCTTGCCCCGACGTAGGAAGGACCGCAGCGGCTCCATTCTTCCCATCTTTCGCCGCATCGCCCGCCGCCGTATTTGTCCCCGAGGCCCTCGCCGCCGTTTGCCCCGCCCCTGCCGGTGTCACGCCCTTGGCCACATCCGCTTGCCCTGAGTCACGAAGGGCTTGCCCTGACGGCGGAAGCGCCGCGCTATTTCCGGTTTTCCTTGCACCAACCTTCACACTTACCGCCGCCGCTTTCTTCCCCGGCAAGTATTGCCACCACTTCCCGTACCAGGCCCCGACCACGACCGCCATCACCAGCAATGCGCTCAATCCTATCGTCCGCGCCTTCCCCGAACCGGCTCCCGCGCCGACACTCTTCGTCTTCGCGCGCTTCCCCTTCGCCCCTTGCGTGAAATCCAACTCCGGCTCCGGCAGCAATTCTTCCGACGCCGCCGCCGACGCCGCAGCCGCCTCTGCCACCACCGGCTCCTGCACCGGTCTCGAATTTGCCGCCGCCGCTTCTTCCTCCAGCAATTGCTCTTCCGGCGTTTTCTCCATCCTCCACACCGGTAAAGACATTCCTACCACCGCCCGCGCCACTTCATTCTCATCCTTCGGCGGTGCCGGCGGCATCAACAATTCCGGTTTCTCTTCCCCTGCCAGCGCCAGAACCTTCGCTGCCACCGCCCCAGGTTCATTCACCGGCGCCGGTTCTTCCCGTACCACCGCGCCTGACTCCGGCCGCGCCTTCGCCACCACCGACTCCACCGCTTTCGATGCTTCGCGCAACGCTGCTTCCCGCGCCGCCTTTTCCCGTTCCGCCGCGGCGTCCGCCATCGCCTTCGCCGCCACTTCCTCCACATTCTTCTTTTCCAGCACCACCAACTGATCGCGCAGCGCTTCCACTTCTTCCTTCAGTTGATTTACGTCTTCCGCGCTGTGCGGCGCTACCGGCGATTCGACACGCTCCGCCGTTGTCGCTTCCGCCTGCACCTGCTCCACAGCTCGGAATTCCGCCTTGCCGCGCTTTTCTTCCGGAAACGCCACGCCCCAGTAATCCGCGCGCTCTTCCGTGAACTGCAATTCCACGAATACGGAATCTTTTTTGAAGCTTCGTGTCCGCAATACTTGGCACACCACTTCCTGATTGCTTTTCCGGTTCGTCAGGAACAGCAATTGCCCCGCTTCAACCGGCGCCGCCAGACGAATCACCGCCCCGTCTTTAAACACCAGCACTGTCGATGTCTCTTCGAAAAATAAATCCCGCGCGCCGCCTTCCACCTGCGGCTTCGCTCCCGTCACGTTCACCATTACTTCCAGCGCAACCGGATTCGGTCTCGGTTTACCGTTGCCCTCGTTCGCCTGATTTTCTGTTCCGGCTATATTCGCTGCGGATGACACGACTCTTGGTCCTCGCGCCAACTCTAGGCCGGCGCACCTTTCCACTCAGGCGCACCGCGTGCGCCCACTTTTCTCCTTTCCATTCTTTCGACTACCCCCGCCACCGCGCCATAGTACCCAAGTACAGGCGTGACCAATTCAACTACAGGCCTTCCACAACTCCACCGAGGCCTTCTTCCCACCCCCTACTTCTCCTCCACCGCCCACGCCGCATTCTCCTCGCCCAACAACACGTCTAGGCCACCCTCCGCCGGCATCACGTCAATCGGCAATCCTCCATGCCATAGCGCCACGCCCAGCGTAATCTTCGTCAACCCCTTCAACTCCAACTGATCCTTCCGCACCGCCACTTCCAGCGTCCGCTGAAACGCCGCCGCTGCAATCGCGTCCGGCTTCAACAAGCACACCCGGTTCTTTTCCACCGCGAACTCCTTCAATCGCCCGCGTTCCAGGTTCACCACCACCGTCAACTCTTCCGCCGCTCCCAAAACAATTCGAAACTCCGGACATTCCAGCTCCGACAGCGAATCGGGAAAACATTCCACGCGCACCACAAACCGTTCTTCCTCGAATCCATACCGCAGTTCCTTCAAATAAAAAACCCGCCCATGCATCGCTCCCCCGCGTTGCAATGGCGAATACACCCCCGCTCCCAGCCATTCGAAATAACTCGAATCGTACCCATCCACCTTCACCTTCAAAGTCGTGCTCGGCGGCAATTGGTACGCCCGCTCCGGTTTCTTCTTGATCGGTTTCGCCAATTCCTCCGGAGCCACTTGCCCCAGCGCCAGGTACACCCCCGTCAGATGTTTCCGGTACAACGCATCGAACTCCGCGTCGTTCGCTGTGCTGTGCTCCGGCCCAAACCACCAGCACCAGTCGCTGCCCTCTCCCGCCAGCAGCGATTCCTGCGCCCTCTTCAATCCCTCCGCCGTCGGCGCGTTCTCCCGGCCTTTTTCCCGCGCTTCCACTCCCTTCGCGTAGGCCTCCCGCGCATCCCACAACAATTCCCACGCTGCCACATCTTCTTCATTCCCGATCCACACGTCGAAATTCGCGTTGATCCACGATGCCGGGAAAATTCCATTCGTCGTCGGCACCTCCTTCGCTTCCGCAATCGTTTCGCTCGCCGTCAACGCCCGGAAATCTTGGTCATCGCTGATCCGCCGGTAAAACTCCCGCAAAAACTGCCTTCCATTCCCCGGATAGTATTCCCACGCATTTTCTCCATCCAGGAACAAACACACCGTCAGCGGCTTATCCGTCTTCACCGACTCGCCCAATTGCCGCAATCGTCCATGCAAATCCGCCGCCGCAGCCACGCTATCCATGCGGCTATACACAAAGCCCACTAGGTCCGACAAATGATGGTCGCGGAATAATCCCGTGACCGCTCTCTCTCCCAGTTGCAATCGCCACGGCTGGTACAAGCGCTCCGCGTTCGCCGCTATCCCATTCGAATCCCGGAAAAATCCCACATTCAGCGTACGTCCCAGCACTCCTTCATCCGTCCCGAACCACTCGAATCCTTCTTCCGCCGCTATCGTCAACGCCTGGTCGGATACCGACCCCTCCGACGGCCACAATCCCACCGGCTTCGCCCCGAACACTCGCTCGTGATATTCCTTCGCGCGCCGCAACTGCTCTCGCGCATCCTCCGGCCTGCGAAATGCCCGCCTCGGCAACGGTGTCCCCGGATTCGCCACCCGCGCAATATCCGAATCGCACAACAGCGGCAAGATCGGGTGATAAAACGGGGTTGTGCTGATCTCGATCTGCCCCCGCGCCGCCGCTTCCCGGCAAGCCGGCAACACCATCCCCATAATCTCGATCTGCTTCGCCTTCAACTCTGCTTGATCTTTTAGGCTGAAATCCTTTCCCCGGTTCGCCAACCGGCAAATCACTGCATCCTTCTCCAACCACTCCTCATCCATCCACGCCAGTTGCGAAAGCACCTGCAAGTCCCGCCAGTCCCGCGTCGTAAACGTCACCAGCGCCTGCGCTCCACCCGCCACGCGCGCCCATTCGTGCAACTCCACAAAGCGCGGCCACCGCGCCATCAACCTCTCATGATTCACCTGGAACGCCCGTTCCAGAATTTCCCGCTTATTTTCCTTGGTCAGTTTCTCTGCCGGCGCAAACGCCAGATCGAACCATGGCTCCTTGAATTTCCCGCTCGCGTATTCCTCCAACTGCATGCACAGCGACGGCACCATGTTGAACGTCGCGTGAAACTTCGGAAACTCCTCAAAAATCTTCACCATTCCCCAATAATCTTTGGTCGCGTGCAACCGCGTCCACGGCAATACGTACGCCCCCGTCTCCGGGTCCCGATATTGCGGCTGATGCATATGCCATAGCACCGCCAAATTTATCCGATTCATTCTCCTCGCCTCTCCGTCTGTCCCCTATACAAATTCTCACCTGCACGGCAACTGCCCCGCGTCTTGTGTCCTCCGGGGAACTATTCTCCCGACCCCGTCACAATGCCCACCCCATGTTACACTCACCCTTTCGCACATGCGCCTTCTCGACCGTTATATCGCCCGCGAAGTTATCCGCCACGCCTTCCTCGGGCTCCTCATTTTCACTTTCGTTCTTTTCGTTCCCAAACTCGTCAAGCTCATGGAGATTTTCGTCCGCCACTCCGGCTCTGGCTCTCAGGTCGCCACGCTCTTCCTCTGCATCGTTCCCAGCGTCCTCGTCTTCACCATCCCCATGGCCGTGCTCATCGGTGTCCTGCTCGGTCTCGGCCGCATGTCCATGGACTCCGAAATCATCGCCCTCACCGCTCTCGGCATTTCCCGCAAACGCATTCTCGTTCCCGTCGGCGTCCTGGCCGTCCTCGGCGCCGCCCTCACTCTCCTCATGTCCGCCTGGCTCGCCCCGCTCTCCCTCCGCGCCGGACGCGACATCGAAGCTACCCTCATCACTTCCCAAATCTCCTTCGCCGTTCAGCCCCGCGTCTTCGACGAGCGCTTCCCCCATCTCGTCCTCTATATTAGCGACGTTTCCGCCTCCGGCACACACTGGAACGGCGTCTTCCTCGCTCAGGCGGGCGCGGACAACAATTCCCAAATCACTCTCGCGGAATCGGCGATTGTCATTGCCGAACCAGCCCTCGGCAAACTCGAACTCCATCTCAACGACGGTACCACCCACGAATTCTCTCGTCTCACTCCCGATCACTATTCCATCACTTCCTTCGGCCGCACCGATTGGCCCATGGAATTTTCCACCATGCTTCCCCCCAAAGAGCGTGCCATCTCCATGCCCGAGCGCTCGCTCCGTCAGCTTTGGGAAGAACGCGGACCCACCTGGCGCGATGCTCGCGTCGAGCTCAATCAACGCCTCGCTTTCCCTGCCGCCTGTTTCGTATTCGCCCTCATCGCTG
>Ga0335085_10015455_pt1 | contig 11074 bp, 11 predicted proteins | sample Lox_Sample_45_FD_206712 | JGI IMG/M metagenome (GOLD analysis project Ga0335085, IMG submission 206712) | Soil microbial communities from Loxahatchee National Wildlife Refuge, Florida, United States - Lox_Sample_4.5 | ecosystem: Environmental > Terrestrial > Soil > Wetlands | place: USA... | reverse complement strand
GAGCACCAGGCGATCCAGTTGAAGCTCGGCGAGATGGCGACGCGCTGCGAGGCGGCGCGGCTGCTGGTCGAGAACGCGGCGCGCGCCTACGACGCGGGCGAGCGCTGCGACATGGAGGCCGGCATGGCGAAGTACTTCGCCTCCGAGGCCGCGCTCGAGAACTCGATCGAGGCGGTGCGCATCCACGGCGGCTACGGCTACTCGACCGAGTTCGACGTCGAGCGCTACTACCGCGACGCGCCGCTGATGTGCATCGGCGAGGGCACGAACGAGATGCAGCGCATCATCATCGCCAGGCAGCTGATCGCCCGGAACCCGGCCTGATGCTCCCGCTCGAGGGCGTGCGCATCCTGGCGGTGGAGCTCTACGGCGCCGGGCCCTTCGGCACCGCGCACCTCGCCGACCTCGGCGCGGAGGTGATCAAGATCGAGAACCGCGCGACGGGCGGCGAGATCTCGCGCGCCGTGGGGCCGACCTTCCTCGGCGAGCACGACAGCGTGTTCTTCCAGTCGCTGAACCGCAACAAGAAGTCGCTGGCGCTGGACCTCAAGCACCCGCAAGGGCGCGAGGTGCTGCTCAGGCTCGTGAAGACCGCCGACGGGCTGCTCGGCAACCTGCGCGGCGACCAGCCCGAGAAGCTCGGCCTCGCCTACGCCGACCTCGCGCCCGCCAATCCGCGGATCGTCTGCGCGCACCTCTCGGCCTACGGCCGCGACGGCTCGCGCAAGGCCTGGCCGGGCTACGACTACCTGATGCAGGCCGAGGCGGGGTTCCTGTCGCTCACCGGCGAGCCCGAGGGCCCGCCCGCGCGGATGGGCCTGTCGATCGTCGACTACGCGACCGGCACGACCTGCGCGCTCGCGCTGCTGGCCGGGATCCTGGAGGCGCGCCGCACCGGCAAGGGGCGCGACCTCGACGTCTCGCTCTACGACGTCGCGATGCACCTGCTCAACTATCCGGCCGCGTGGTACCTGAACGACGACCTCGTCACCGGCCGCGCGCCGCGCTCGGCGCACCCCTTCATCGTGCCCTCGCAGCTCTACCGCACGAAGGAGGGCTGGATCTTCGTCATGGCGCAGAACCCGCGCTTCTGGGAATTGCTGTGCGACGCGCTCGGCCGGGCGGACCTGAAGGCGCGCTACCCGAGCTTCGAGGCGCGGCGCGAGCACCGCGACGAGCTGACGCGCCTGCTCGACGCCGAGTTCGGCAAGCGCACCACGGCGGAGTGGCTGCAGGCGCTGCGCGGCCGGGTTCCCTGCGGCCCGGTCTACGACCTGCCGCAGGCGCTGGAGAACCCGTACTTCCTCGAGCGCGGCGGCGTGCAGGTGTTCGACCACCCCGACAAGCCCGGCTTCAAGCTGGTGGCGAGCCCGTTCCGGATCGGCGAGCCGCTGCCGGCGCGCCCGGCGCCGAAGCTCGGCGAGCACAGCGAGGCGCTGCTGCGCGAGCTCGGCTACGGCGCGGCGGAGATCGAGGCGCTGAAATCGAGCGGGGCCGCGGGATGAAGCTCGAGGGCGTGCGCGTGCTGGACCTCTCGCGCTTCCTGCCGGGGCCGCTCGCCACGCAGATGATGGCCGACCAGGGCGCCGAGGTGATCAAGGTCGAGTCGATCGACGAGGGCGAGCCCACGCGCGAGATCGGCGCGAAGCGCGACGGCGTCAGCGTCTACTTCGTCAACACGCAGCGCGGCAAGCGCAGCCTCGCGCTGAACCTCAAGGATCCGCGGGGCGTCGAGATCCTGATGCGCCTCGCCGAAGGCGCGGACGTGCTGGTCGAGTCCTTCCGGCCGGGGGTCGTGGACCGCCTCGGCATCGGCTACGCGCAGGTCTCGAGGCGCGCGCCGCGGATCGTCTACGCCTCGATCGCCGCGTTCGGCCAGACCGGGCCCTACCGCGACCTCGCCACGCACGACCTCGGCACCGAGGCGATGACGGGCGTGCTGTCGATGAACCGCGGCGGCGACGGCAAGCCGGCGATCCCCGCGCTCGCCAATGCCGACATGCTGGTCGCCACGATGACGCTCGCCGGGGTCGCGATGGCGCTCCTGCGCCGCAAGGACACCGGCAAGGGCGACTACCTGGACATGGCGATGGCCGATTGCCTGGTCGCCTGCCTGCCGAACAACATGGGCGTCGCGATGACCGAGCGCCGGCAGCTCGACCCGAAGTCCGAGCGCACGCTCGGCGGCAACGCGCTCTACAACGTCTACGAGACGAAGGACGGCGACTTCGTCGTGCTGGGCGGCCAGGAGCTCAAGTTCGCGAAGAACCTGCTCGAGCCGCTCGGGCGTCCCGACCTCGTCGAGCTGTGCAAGCTCCCGCCGGGGCCGGGACAGGACCCGGTGCGCGCGTTCCTGCGCGAGACCTTCCGCACGAAGACCAAGGCGGAATGGGTCGCATGGTTCAAGGGGCGCGACATCGCCTTCGCGCCGATGAAGACGCTGCCGGAGGTGCTCGACGATCCGCACTTCAAGGCGCGCGGCATGGTACTGAAGGACTCGCGCGGCTGGGACCACCTCGGCATCCCGATCGCGTATCGCGAAGAGCCGGGGCGCGTGAGCTTCGATGCGCCCGCCCACGGGCAGCATTCGGGCGCGATCCTGCGCGGCCTGGGCTACGCCGAGGCCGAGATCGCGCGCCTCGCCTCGGCCGGCGTCGTCAAGGACGCTTGAGCCGGCGCCTCGTCATCCTCAACCCGGCGGCGGGCCGCGGGCGGCTGCGGCGCGCCTGGCCGGGCGTCGCCGAGCGGATGCGCGCCGCGGGCGCCGCGTTCGAGCTGGCCGAGACCGAGGGGCCGGGCCACGCGCTCGCGATCGCCGAGCGCGCCGCGCGCGAGTTCGACGCGGTGGTCGCCGCGGGCGGCGACGGCACCGTGCACGAGGTCGTCAACGGCCTGTTGCGCGCGGGCGGCGAGGCGGCCTTCGGCGTGCTGCCGCTCGGCAGCGGCGACGACTTCGCCAAGATGCTGCCCGAGCGCGACGCGGTGGAGCGCATCGCGCGGGGAACGCCGCGGGCGTTCGACGCCGGGCGCATCGTCGCCGGCGGCGAGACGCGCTATTTCGCCAATTGCATGGACGTCGGCTTCGGCGCGCACGTCTCGCGCAATATCCGCCGCGTGCCGGGCTTGCTCACGGGCCTGGGCGCCTACCTGGGCGCGCTCGCCATCACGCTCGTGCGCTACCCCCGGCTCGAGCTCCGGGTCCGGCTCGACGACGCGCCGCCGTTCGCGCAGAGCTCGGTGATGGCGGCGGTCATGAACGGGCGCGCGTTCGGCGGCTCTTTCCAAGTGTGCCCCGACGCGCGGGCGGACGACGGCGCGCTGGACCTGCTCGTCGCCGACGGCATGGGCCGGCTCGAGATTCTCGGGCTGGTGCCGAAGCTCATGCGCGGCGCGCACACGGGCGACCCGCGGCTGAAGCTCGCCAAGGCAAGGCGCGTCGTCATCGAATCCGACGCCCCGTTGCTCGTGGAGACCGACGGCGAGATCGCGTTCGAGGACGCGCGGCGGCTCGAGATCGAGGTGATGCCCGGCGCGCTGCGCGTGCTCGCCTAGAGGTAGCCCGGCCCCTCGATCGGGGGGTGCTTCCTCAGGAACTCCTCGTTGACCTCGAGCCCGAGGCCCGGCCCCTCGAGCGGCCACACGTTGCCGTCGCGATCCACCTCACAGGGGCGCGAGACGAGCTCGTCGCGGAACCTGTTCGCGCGCGACACGTCGCCCTCGAAGTAGCCGCCGTTGTCGATCGCGCAGAGGAAGTGGATCGACGCGGCGTGGTTGAGCCCGGTCATCGAGCTGTGCGGGTGGATCGGCAGCTTCCAGGCCGAGGCGAGCGCGGCGATGCGCAGCGCCTCGGTGATGCCGCCGGTCTTGGACAGGTCGGGCTGCAGGACGGTGATCGCGCCGTCCTCGATCACGCGGTTGAACTCGAAGCGCGTGTAGTGGTTCTCGCCCGCCGCGAGCGGGGTGCGCCCGAAGCCCTTCGCGAGCGCATAGCTGCGGTGGTCGTGGGCGGGGAAGGGCTCCTCCAGCCAGGCGGCGCCGAGCTCGTCCAGGCCGGGCATCGCACGGCGCGCGTCGTCGAGCGAGTAGCCGGTGTTGGCGTCGGTGAGGATGACGAGGTCGTCGCCGTAGGCCTTGCGCACCGCGCGCACGCGCTCGAGGTCGCGCTTGACCGAGTCGCCGACGCGCAGCTTCACGGCCTTGTAGCCGCTCGAGAGCGACTTGCGCACCTCGTCGACGAGCTGCTCGGGCAGCTGGTAGCCGAGCGACACGCCGCCGGCGTAGGCGGGGATCGCGCGCCGCGCGCCGCCCATCAGGCGATACAGCGGCAATCCGGCCGCCTTGCCGCGGATATCCCACAGCGCCATGTCGATCCCGCTCATCGCGAGGCAGGTGCCCGCGCCCATGCCGTGGCTCGCGAGCTGCTTGTCGTAGATCTTCTTCCATACGCCGACGACGTCGCCGGCGTCCATGCCGAGGACCAGCGTCTTCAGCGTGGTCTCGACCAGCTTCGCCACCGCCGTGTGCGCGCGGCCGTGGTGGGATTCGCCCCAGCCGACGAGGCCGCCCGCGGTCGTCACCTTGACGACCACGGCGTCGCGCTTGATCGCGGTGCCGATGCCGAGCGCGACGCGGTGCTCGGGCGGGACGGGAAACGACGTCGGATAGGCGCGGACGTCAGCGATCTTGAGGTCGGCGGGCATCCCAGGCTTCCGGGTTGACGAGGTTGGCGGGCCGCTCGCCGGCGAGCATGCGCAGCGTCTCGTCGGCGGCGCGCATGCTGGCGCGCGCGCGCGACTCGCGCGTGCTGCCCGCGAGGTGCGGCGTGAGGATCACGTTGCTCAGCGCGAAGAGCGGGTGCCCGGGCGGCAGGCGGTAGTGCTCGTAGACGTCGAGCATCGCGCCCGCGATGCGCCGCTCGTGCAGCGCCTCGACGAGCGCGGCTTCGTCCACCACGGGGCCGCGCCCCACGTTGATCAGCCAGGCCGAGGACTTCATCGCGGCGAGGCGCCCGGCGCCGAACAGGTGCTTCGTCTCGGGCGTGAGCGGGCAGGCGAGCACCACGAAGTCCGACTGCGCGACGAGGTCGTCGAGGTCCGCGGGCTGCGCCTCGGGCGGCAGGCGGTCCAGGCGCCGCTGATGGCCGAGCACGCGCATGCCGAAGCCGCGAGCGCAGATGCCGGCGACGCGCCGCCCGATCTCGCCCACGCCGACGAGGCCGAGGGTCATGCCGCCGATCTCCCGCGCGGGCATCGCCAGGCGCCGCGCCTCGTCCCACGGTTGCGTGCGCACGGCCGAGATGATCGCGGCGACATTGCGCGCGAGCATCAGCATCGCCATCACGCAGTACTCGGCCACCGACTGCGCGTTGACGCCGGGCAGGTTCGACACCAGCACGCCGCGCGCGGTCGCCGAGGCGAGCGGCACGAGGTCGGTGCCCGTGCCGTGGATGGTGACGGCGCGCAGGCGCGGGGCGACCTCGAAGATGTCGTCGGGCAGCTTCGAGCGCGTGATCACGCCGTCCGCCTCGGGCGCGAGGCGCTTCACGGTCGCCGCGCTCGCGTCGGGTGCGAGCACGACCTCGGCGCCGCGCGAGCGCAGCAGCTCTTCGCCCGACGCGTCGATCGGGTCGGTGAGGAGCACCCGGGTCATGCGAGCAGCGGCTCGGCGAACGCGTCGTCCACGGGGGCGAGCGGATCGCGCGGCTCGAGGCGGTGGCGCCGCACGAGCTGCGCGAGCCGCGGCCGGCCTTCCTTCTCGTGCAATGCCGCCGCGATCGAGTAGTAGAGCCCGGTCGCCGCCTGCCGCGCGTGCACGTCGTCCGCGTCGCGGGCGAAATCCGCGGCCCTGCCCAGGTCGAGCGTCATGGCCTCGAGCGCGCCTTCCTTGCGGATCGCGCGCAGCACGTCGAGCGCGACGATGTTCGAGGTTCCCTCCCAGATCGACCCCAGGTGCGCGTCGCGGAGCAACCGCGCGTCGGACCATTCCTCGACGTAGCCGACGCCGCCGCGCACCTCCATCGCGTCGCCCGTCACGCGGCGCGCGTCGCGGCAGACGCGGAACTTGAGCAGCGGCGTGAGCAGGCGCACGCGCCGGCGCGCCGCGTCGTCGCCCGCGTCGGCTTTCTCGAGCTCGACCGCCGTGTACAGCATCACCGAGCGCGCGGCCTCGGTGGGCACCATGAGCTTGAGGAGCTGGCGCCGCATCAGGGGAAATTCGATCAGCGGCTTGCCGAAGGCGATACGCCGGCGCGCCACGAACATCGCCTCCGTCAGCGCGCGGCGCATCATTCCCGCGGCGCGCATGCCGTTGGACAACCGCGACATGTTGATCATGTCGGCCATCTGCACGAAGCCGCGCCGCGGATCGCCGACCAGGTACGCGAGCGCGCCCTCGAGCCGGATCTCGCCGCTCGGCATGTCGCGCGTGCCGAGCTTGTCCTTCAGGCGCACGATGCGGTAGCTGTTCGGCGTTCCGTCGGGCAGCACCTTCGGCAGCAGGAAGAGCGAGAGCCCCTTCGTGCCCGCGGGCGCGCCGTCGGGCCGCGCGAGCACGAGCGCGAGGCCCGCGTCCGCGTTCGAGCAGAACCACTTGTCGCCGTACAGCCGCCAGTGCTCGCCGTCCTTCGCCGCGCGCGTCGCGGTGGCGCCCACGTCCGAGCCCGCGCCCTGCTCGGTCATGAACATCGCGCCTTGCGTGAGCGCATCGAGGTCCTGCTGCGTGAGACCGGGCAGGTAGCGCGCGACGAGCGCAGGATTGGCGAACCTGCGGATCGTGCGCGCGAGCGCATCGGTCATGGAGAGAGGGCAGCAGGCGCCGAACTCGGCCTGCACGTACAGGTAAGTGAGGGCGTATTTCGCGATCGGCGGCAGCGGCTCGGGCCAGCCGAGCACGCCGCCGCGATGGGACATCGCCGCGAGACCGTACTCGCCGAAGGCGACTTCCTCGAGCCGCCGGTAGGCCGGGTGCTTCTCGATCCACTGCCGATCCTCGCCGCTGCGCGCGCGGTGGTGCAGCACCGGCGGGTTGCGATCCGCAGTGGCGGCAAGGCGGTCGAGCTCGTCGCCCGCCAGCGCGCCGAGGCGCTCGAAGTGGGGCAGCAGGTGCTCGAGCAGCTTCGGCGCCATGTAGTGGCGCAGCAGCCGCAGGTAGTCGGGATCCGCCCGGAAGAGGTTGGTGCCGCGGCTGTCGGGCAGCGCGGCCTGCTGCAGCGGATCGGCGGGCTTCATTACTCCCGGAACGAGGGATCGCGCCGGTCGAGCATGCGCAGCATCGCGGGCCACTCGAGCTCGGTGATCTTGCGCCGCTTGCCGGGCGCGTAGCGCTCGTTCGTCACCTTCACCACGCCGGCGCCGGGGTGGTTGAGCTCGGTGTTGCAGGCCATCGCCATCACCTGCGCCTGGCAGGCGCGCTCGAGCCAGTGCAGCACGACGAACGCCTCGCACACCGTGCGGCCCGCAGTAAGCAGCCCGTGGTTGCGCAGGATCATCGCCGAGGACGAGCCCAGATCGCCGATCAGCCGCTTCTGCTCGTCGAGGTCGATCGCCGGCCCCTCGTAGTCGTGGTAGGCGATCTCGCCGAAGAACATGGCGTTCTGCGTCAACGGCAGCAGCCCGCACTTGAGCGCCGACACCGCCATGCCGGCCGGGGAATGCGTGTGGATCACGCAGCCGACGTCCGGGCGGCCGCGATGCACCGCGCTGTGGATGACGAATCCCGCCTGGTTGATGCCGTAGCCGGTGCCCGAGTCGAGCACGATCTTGCCGTCGAAGTCGATCTTCACCAAGCTCGAGGCGGTGACCTCTTCGTAGGCGTAGCCGTAGGCGTTGATGAGGAAATGGCCTTCCTCGCCCGGCACCCGGGCCGTCGCGTGGTTGTAGACGAGGTCGTTCATGTCGAAGTGCGCGATCAGCCGGTAGCAGGCCGCGAGGTCGACGCGCGCCTGCCACTCTGCGGCGCTCACCCGGCTGCGCAGCGACGGGATCTTCACGTGCGAGAGGTCGGTCATAGCGTGTCCTTGGTTCCGAGTATCGCGGTGATCTGGCTCGAGAGCACCCCGCCGTTGCCGTGGGCGAGGGCGACGGCGGCGTCCTTCACCTGGCGCGCGCCGCCTTCGCCCCGCAATTGTCGCACCGCTTCGATGATCAGGAAGATGCCGTACATGCCGGGATGCACGCAGGACAGTCCCCCGCCGTTGGTATTCACGGGGAGCTTGCCGCCCGGCGCGATTCGCCCGCCCGAGACGAAGGCGCCGCCTTCGCCCTTCCGGCAAAAGCCCAGGTCCTCGAGGAAGAGCAGCGTGTTGATTGTGAAGGCGTCGTAGAGCTCGAGCACGTCGACGTCCTCGGGCCCGAGGCCCGCCATGTCGAAGGCGCGCCTGCCCGATTCGGTGGCCGCCGTCACCGTGAGGTCGGGCATCGACGAGATCTGCCGGTGCCAGTGCGCGGCGCCGACGCCCAGAAGGTACGCGGGCGGCTTCGGGAAGTCCTTCACGCGCTCGGCGTGCGTCAGCACGTAGGCGCCGCCGCCGTCGGTGACCAGGCAGCAGTCGCGCACCGTGAGCGGGTCGCTCACCATGCGCGACCTGAGCACGTCCTCGACCGTCAGCGGCTCGCGCGAGAACGCCTCCGGGTTGAGCTGCGCCCACTTGCGCGCCGCGACCGCGATCTCGGCGAGCTGCTCGCGCGTCGTGCCGTACTGGTGCATGTGGCGCGCGGCGGCCATCGCGTAGGACGAGGGCGGGTTGAACGGCTTGTAGGGATGCTCGAAGGCCTGCGGGTCGAGCGCCATCTTGTAGCGCCCGGCCTCGCCGCGGCCGACGCCCGTCCTCTGGTTCGACCCGTAGGCGACGAGCACCGTGTCGCACAGGCCCGCGTTCAACGCGAGCGAGGCCGGGATCAGGTGCTCGACGAAGGACGAGCCGCCGATCATCGTGGACTCGGTGAACTTCGGGCGCACGCCAAGATGCTCGGCGAGCGCGAGGCCCGACATGAAGATGTTGGTGCTCGCGATGACGACGCCGTCGACGTCGCGCGCGGTCAGCCCGGCGTCGTCGAGCGCGTTCTTCGCTGCGGCGACCGCGATCTCCATCTCCGTCCAGCCCGGCGCCTCGCCGCATCCGGCGAGCCCCACGCCCGCGATGGCGACCGAGCCCCTCATGCCGGCGTGAACTCCACCAGCCCGTCGGCGATGCGCGCCGTCACGGCCATGCCGATCCTCACGTCGGTGGGCGCGATCGCGGCGATGCGGCTCATCATGCGCACGCCCTCGGCGAGGTCGACCAGGCACACGTTGTAGTCGCCGCCGTCGGCGGGCTTGCGCCGCACGACCGTAGTCGAGTAGACGACGCCGCGGCCCGAGGGCGCGACCCACTCGAGGCGTTCCGAGCCGCAGTACGGGCACAGCACGCGCGGGTAGAACACGTGCCGCGTGCAGGCGGCGCAGCGCTGGATCTCGAAGCGCCCTTCCTTCAGCGCGTCGAGGTAATGCTTTTCAGGCCCGGAGGGTGGCGACATGCTGTCCTTCCGCGACCTGCTCGCCCTCGGCCACGAGCAGGACCTCGATGACGCCGGGGGCCGGCGCGCCGACCGGGATCTCCATCTTCATGCACTCGACGAGCAGCACGGGGTCCTCCGCCGCGACGCGGCTGCCCGCCGGCGCTTCGATGCGCACTACCTTGCCGGCCACTTCGCAGCGGATTTCGAACGTCGCCATGGGCCCGCCGATTATGGCAGGACGGCCGTGCAACAATCGAGTGCGGAACTCGAAATGACCTCCCGACCGGCCCCGGTGGTGCGCGGCATGCTGTGGATGATGGCCTCGGGGCTGCTGTTCATCGTGCTCAATACGACGATGAAGAAGCTCTCGCACGCGCTCGACCCCTGGGTCGTGGGGTTCCTGCGGTACCTCTTCGGCGCGATCGTGGTGATCGCGACCGCGCTCCCGGGCGGGCTGCGGTCGTTGTGGCCGAAGTCGCCCCGGCTGCAGCTGCTGCGCGGCGTGTTCCACACGGGCGGCATGATGCTCTGGTTTGCCGCGCTGCCCTTCGTCTCGCTCGCCGAGCTGACGGCGATCGGCTTCAGCGTCCCGATCTTCATCTGCCTGGGCGCGGTGCTGTTCCTCGAGGAGCGCATGACCTGGGCGCGCTGGGCCGCGGTGCTCGCCGGCTTCGCCGGCGTGCTGCTCGTGCTGAAGCCCGGCCAGGGCGGCGGGTTCGCGGGCATCTCGCCCGGCATGCTCCTGATGCTTGCCTCCGCGCCGGTGTTCGCGGCCTCCTACCTCGTCGCCAAGGCGCTTACGCGCGACGACCGCCCCGACATCGTCGTGCTGTGGCAGCACATCTGGGTGTCGGTCCTGCTCGCCGGCGTCGCGGCGGCCTATTGGACGAGCCCGACGCCGGTGCAATGGTGGCTGCTGGTCGGCTGCGGCTTCGTCGGCGCCGCCGGGCACTACTGCATGGTGCGCGCGTTTCGAGTGGCCGACATCTCGGCGATCCAGTCGGTGAAGTTCCTCGAGCTGGTGTGGGCGGCGATCTTCGGCTGGATCGTCTTCGGCACGGCGCCCGCGGGCGCGACCGTGGCCGGCGGCGCGGTGATCCTGGCGGCCACGCTCGTGCTCGCGCGCCACGAATCGCGCGCCGTGCGCCGCGCCTCGTGACGCCGCGCGGCGTCGTCACGTCTCCGCATCATCTCGCGTCGAGCGCGGGAGCGGACGCGCTGCGCGCCGGCGGCTCGGCGATCGACGCGGCGATCGCGGCGAGCGCCGCGCTTGGCGTGCTCTACCCGCACATGACCGGCATCGGCGGCGACGCGTTCTGGCTGATCCACGAGGGCGCGAGCGGCGCCGTGCGCTTCCTCGGGGGCGGCGGCCAGGCCGCCGCAAGCGCGGATCCCGACTGGTTCCGAGCGCGCGGCCACGCCGAAATCCCGCTCAAGGGCATCCTGCCCGCGACGCTCACCGTGCCGGGCGCCGTCGCGAGCTGGGCCGAGGCGCATGCGCGCTACGGCCGCCTGCCGCTCGCGCGCTGCCTCGAGCAGGCGATCGGCTACGCGCGCGACGGCGCGCCGGTGAGCGAGCG
>Ga0335085_10015454_pt1 | contig 11074 bp, 7 predicted proteins | sample Lox_Sample_45_FD_206712 | JGI IMG/M metagenome (GOLD analysis project Ga0335085, IMG submission 206712) | Soil microbial communities from Loxahatchee National Wildlife Refuge, Florida, United States - Lox_Sample_4.5 | ecosystem: Environmental > Terrestrial > Soil > Wetlands | place: USA: Florida... | reverse complement strand
GTTGAGCTTCTTTTCGCTCGACAGAGCTTCCCGCTCCAGATTGATGCCGTGCGCCGAGAGAATGTTGTTGATCTTGTTCTTCAGCGAGGTCCGCAGCTTCACCAGCGTGTCCCGCGTCTCCTGACCGCCGTCACCAGGAAGCAGCCCCCGCGAGTGATTCGGCGTTTTCCATGTACGTGAAATCTTTTGCGAGCGTTTTCTTGTCCAACACGCGGTGCTCCACATAGTTGAAAGGAGGCACCTGCTGTCCGTTGGTGAGCCTCATCGCGAGATCGACGAGGCCGTCGCCGTAGCGGTCCGGAAAAAACGCGACGGTCGCCAGGAAGGCCGACTTCGGATCGGCGATGCATTGCAGGGCCTCGCGGTCGCCATCGTGACCGACAATCGCGCTCTTGCCGGCCAGCCCCAATTCCTCGACCGCATCGAGGGCGCCTAAGGCGCTGTAGTCGCTGGCCGCGGCGATCAGAATTCGTTCGCGCACGCCGCGCTTCTTCAGCACCGCGAGAGTGGCGGCGCGGGACTGCCTGCGATCGCCGCCTCCGTTCAGCCGGACTGCCCGCGCCGCCGGAACGGGACCGATAGCCTGCTTGATTCCTTCCATGGCGCCGGAGATGCGGGCGTGCAGGAGAGTTCCGGCTTCTTCGATATCGAGCAGGAGGAGCAGGCTGGGCGAACCGGCGAAGCGGCGTTTTGCGTAGTCACCCAGTTTCCGGCCGGCAAGCAGCCCGGCGCGGAAATTATCCGGTCCGAAATACGTTGCGCCGGCATGAGGAACGTGGACGGCAATCAGCGGAATGGCGGCGGTGGCAAAAAGATCGCCGAGGAGCGGCGCCAGTTCATGGGACCGCTGAAACTCGACGGCCACATCGACTTTCGCGCCGGCCAGCGTGCGGGCATTGGCTACGGTCGCCTCGCGGCTGCGGCCGTTGTCCAGCACCGTCAGCTCGAGGCCGGCGCGCGCCGCGGCATCCTGCAGACTGTCGGCGACGGCGCGCGCGAAGGGCAGGTCGAGGGTGGCGCAGAATCCCACTTTCAGCTTTCTCCGCTGCTGGCTGAGACGGTACTGGCTGCCGTTGCGAATGACGTAGCGCCTGTGGACGAGCGTAAACAGAATGCGAAAGGCGGTGGTGTGCGAGATGCGGGTGCGCTGCGTGATGTCCTGGAGTGTGAGGCTTTCCTGCGGGGTGTGAAACGCCTCCAGCACATCCAGGGTCTTGGAGGCGATCGGCACCAGGTATTTCTCAACGCGATCCTTCATGACGGTGGCTGCGGCGAAATCGGTGTTGACACCGGTGGTCTTTGCCGTAAGATGAAGTCTACAATAAATTCGAACATAGTTCAATAGAGAACATACGGATTTCGAACTTTTGGACACGAAAGGGAGCGTTATGAATCGCCGCAGTTTCATGCTGACCGCTGCCGGAGCATCCGCCCTGTTGGCACCGGAGTTACGGGCAAAGGAGCACAAACCGTCTGTGAGCCAGTTGGAGAAGAATCCCAAGGGCTGGATCGATGTCATGCCGGGGGCGAACTTAGAGGGTTGGACCGTTTACCGGTGGTTCGACGTGACCGGAGACACGTGGAAATCGTCCAACCAGTGGCACATGGACACCTCGACGAGGATCCTTCTTTGCGACGGGTTGCAGCCGCTCAAAGACTATCACGAGATGATGCTGACCGAGCAGCAGTTCAAAGATTTCATTTATCACGTGGAGTGGCGATTCACGCATTTAGCGTCTCCTCCGGGTTACAGCAACTATAACAGCGGCGTGTTTGTGCGGATGCACCCGGAAACGCCGGAAGTCAAGATTATGCACCAGGTGGAGACCGGTTCCCATCAACGGCATGCTGGCTTCCTGCGAGGCGGCATTCTGGACCACGGCGAAGTGACCGTATTGGATGCCAAAGTATTCGTCGACGACCATTGGAAGCGGGTCGACCCGGGCTTTCCGGTGGGCTGGAAGAAATCTGTAAAAGTGGTGGATCCGTCATCCGATCCCAAAGGACTGCCGTTATCTTATGATGTCGGAATCCAGGCGCCCGTTCATCCGGCGGGGGAGTGGAACACGTATGAAGTCACCTGCCGGGGCTCGAATATCACGGTCTGGACGAACGGGTTTGACAGTTGCGTTGCGGATAACTGCAAAGTCCCGACAGGCAGCGTGGGGCTGGAATCGGAGGGGCACCGGATCGAGTTTCGCAATCTTCGCGTGAAGGAACTGACTTAGCGCGGCTGTTCCGGAGACCTCACACTTGCGCCGGCACGACAAACGGTTTCCGGTAAGTGCGGGTAAACATGCGATTCGCCTCGGCATCGCCGATGCAGGAGTAGCTCGCGGCATCGAAATGGAGGGTGCGGCCCAAACGGTAGGAGATATTGGCTAAGTGCACCAACACGGCGGAAATCGATCCTTCTTCAATCTCCGCGGTCAATAACTGCCGGTTGTGACTTCTCACCGCGCCGATAAAATTGGCAAAGTGATCGCCATCCTGCTTGCCGGCAGGTCCGGGCTCCTGTTCCCGGCCGAGCCAGGTTTGATACTTGTTATATCCGTCGATCGCCAGATATCCCTTGGACCCGTAAAAGATATCGCCGACGGTAGAGTCTTTCACGGTCTGATCTTCGTAGCCGGTGAATTCGTGGATGCCGGCCTCATGGTTGCTATACCAGTTGCGCAGTTCGTAAACCAGTACCTTTCTACCGCCGCTTTCATCGAATTCGAAGGCGCAGTTGAGCAGGTTGGGAGTTTCCTGGTCATCATCGAACAACACGTGGCTGCCCATGGCGGAGACACGGGTGGGGTACTGGACGCCGAGGCCCCAACGGGCAATATCGATCTCGTGAACGCCCTGATTGCCGACGTCGCCGGTGCCATAATCCCAGAACCAGTGCCAGTTATAGTGAAAGCGGTTTTTGGTGAACGGATGACTGGGGGCGGGGCCGAGCCATAAGTCGTAGTCCACACCGGGCGGCACGGGCTCGACAGGCGCATGGCCGATGCCCTCGCGGTGCTTATAAGACAGCGCGCGAGCCATGTACACCTTTCCGATGAGTCCTTCGCGCATTTTCGCCACGGCTTCCTGCAAGGCCGGCGAGGAGCGGCTCTGGCTGCCCTGTTGGACGATACGGTCGTAGCGCTTACTCGCCGCGACCATCTGGCGCGTCTCGAACATGTTATAAGAACATGGCTTTTCGACATAGACGTCTTTGCCGGCCTGGCATGCCCAGATGGTTTGGAGCGCGTGCTGATGGTCGGGCGTGGCGATGGAAACGGCGTCGATGGACTTATCTTCCAGGAGTTTGCGGAGATCGGTGTAAACGGCGGGCTTCTTCGATTGCCGGGTTGCCAGCAGGTCGAGCGCACTCTTCAGCACGGATTGATCGACATCGCACAGCGCCACCACTTCGACGTTGGGCAGCGCGGGATAGGAGCGTAAGTGGACCTTTCCCCGGGCGTGCAGCCCGACGCAGGCAACACGGATGGTATCATTCGGACTTTTTTGCGGCGCGGCAAACGCTCTGGATGCAACCGCCGCCGAAGCGGATGTCAGGAAATATCGGCGATTCATTGGATGCCACCTAAATGCAGATTACTCCGGGGCGAGAGGCCGGGTAACCGGTTGTAAGTCATGATTGAAAAGGATCGCGGCGGTCCCTCAGAGGGAAGCGGACGCGTTGCTGGGAGAACTGGGAATTGTATACGCCGGCGATCATTTCGATGGTCCAGCATCCGTCCCGCGCATTGCAGACCGGTTCCCGGTTGTGGTCGATGGCGTCAATGAAGTCGGCGGCCATGGCATGGCTGGCGCGGTCGAAGTTGCCGACTGTATCGGGACCTTCGGGGCCCAGCGCTTCCCATCGCGGCGCTTCGCCCTCCGCCCAAAGGGGCGAGCGAACGATCCAGGCTTGCGCGGAGCGCGACGTTCCGACATTGATGAAAATGGCGCCCCGGGTGCCGAGCAAAGTCAGGCCGCAGTGTTCCCCGGGCGGGATGGGCAGAGACTTCCGGCTCGCAAACGTAACCGGGAGGGCGTTGTCAAACACGAACTCGGCGGCAATCTGGTTGCCGGCAAGAAGGCCAATCCGCTCGGTTCCCTGGTGTCCATCGCGCGGCGTGATTTCGCGCCCGTCCTGGGTCACATGGGCGGATACCCAGCGCGGATCTCCGACAAAGAAGCGCATGAGGTCCAGGCTATGGGTGCCCAACACGATGAGGTCTTCGCCGCCCGCCCGGGCATCTTCTTTGCCGCGCGCGCGCAACTCAACAATCTCGCCGATCCGGCCCTCGGCAATCATGCGGTGAATACTCCGCGCGTTCGCAGAGGCGCGCGCCTGGTGTCCGACCGCGACTTTAATTCCCTTGCGGGCCGCCAGATCGACCATTTGATCGGCCACGGGAAGACTGGGCGCGAACGGTTTCTCGACGAGGATATGAGCTCCGATTTCGACGGCGGCGCGGAACATGGGCAGCCGCTCATCGGCCCAGCGGCAGGCGATATTGACGATGCCGGGGCGCTCGCGGTCGAGCATCTGCCGGTAATCGGCATAAGAACGGAGCGCCCCGCTGCGTTTCTGCGCGGCCGTCCGGCCCGCCGGATCGGGATCGGAAACGGCCACCACCTGCACGGTGGGCAGTCCATTCCACGCCAGGTCCCAGGCGTGTCCGAAATTCCCGTGGCCGGTGTAGCCGATGATGGCAACGCGATGCGATTGTTCCGGGCGGGCATGTGCCATGGCGGCAATGCCCAAACCGGTAAGAAGAGATTCACGGCGCGTCATAAAGACTCCTGATCAACCCTGCGGCCGCTTGCCGGAGCGGCCACCCGCGAGGTTCGCATTTGTCATGAGGAACAGCATCGCGCGGGTAACCTGGCAAGAAGTTTTTCTGCGACGAGGCTTCACTAAGCGACTCGTCAACGTTATCACCGCCTTCAGAAAGTTGTCAACGTTTGTAGATCACGAAGGTATAAACATGGACTTTTCACTTGACTCACGAGCTTCCCAGGGTTAGCCTTTGGATGTTGTTGCGAACTATCACAGGGTTTTCGGGGAGTAACCATGCTTAAGGTTCTTCTACCTATCGGGGATGCCGCCGAAGTATTAGATACTCTTTACGCTTACTATCGGATCAAAGAGGAGTTTCAGGTTGTCGTGGCGGGTCCGGCGCGGCGCGTTTACCCTCTGGTGATGCACGAGATTCCACCCGGCTGGGACATCACGAGGGAGTCGCCGGGATATCATCTGGCTTCGGAAATCGCCTTTTCGGAAGTCGTGCCGGAGGAATACGCGGGATTATTTCTCACGGGAGGGCGGGCGCCCGAGTACCTGCGCTACGATCAGGACCTGCTCCGCATTGTGCGGCACTTTTTCGAGAGTAATAAACCGGTGTGCGTGGTCTGCCACGGCGCGGAGATTGTGGCCGCGGCGCGCGTGATAGAGGCCAGGCGCATGGCCACGGTAGCGAAGTGCCGGATGGACATCGAGCTCTGTGGCGCGGCCTATGTCAACGAAGGATGTGTAAGGGCGGGCAACATGGTCAGCGGGCGGACGTGGAACGACCAGCACCTTTACATGCCGGAGTTTATGCGGATGCTGCGACAGGAAAGCGCGGCCGCTCAGGCGTAGTTTGGATGTGGCAATCCACCGGGCTCAGAGTTGAAATACTTCACCTATAAGTCGTTAGAGGATCTATCGCGGGAGTGCGAGGCACTGGGCACGCGCCACGTTCGTTTCGAACCCGAGCCGGAAAGAATCAAGGCGGCACTGCTGCGCACGGTGACCGTCGGGTCTTTCCGGCTGGGCAACTCCGTGGCAATCCACCCCATGGAGGGCTGCGATGGCACTGCGGACGGCAGCCCGGGCGAACTGACGTGGCGCAGGTACGAACGCTTTGCGCGCGGCGGGGCGAAGTTAGTGTGGTTCGAGGCGACGGCGGTTTGCGAAGAGGGGCGCGCCAACCCGCGGCAGCTCTGGATTCACGAACGGAATGCCGATGCCTTTGCGCGTTTGCTGGAAAGGATCGAGCACGTCCACCGCGAGCAGTATGGCACTTCCGCCGACCTGCTGGAGCCGATTCAGCTGACGCATTCCGGGCGGTACTGTTTTCGCCGTCCGATCGTGGCTTCTCACAATCCCGCGATCGACAGGAAGACCAGGATAGCGGCCGATTACCCGGTGATTTCGGACGACGAACTCGAACGGCTCGAGGACGACTATGTGGCCGCCGGGCGGCTGGCGCTGCAGGCGGGGTTCCGCGCCGTCGACCTGAAGGTGACACACGGCTATCTTCTCAGCGAACTGATGGGCGCAAAGGAACGCTGCGGGCAGTATGGGGGATCGCTGGAGAACCGGACGCGGTTTGTGCGCAACGTGCTCGGCAAGTTCCGGGCCGAATTCGGGCGCAAACTGATCCTGTGTATCCGGCTCGGCTGCTATGACGGGCTGCCGTACGCCGCCGCTCCGGGTGAAAAGACCGGCTCATCGCTTCCGTATGACCTGCCTTACCGGCACGGCTTCGGAACCAGCCAGGAGAATCCGCTGCAGGAGGATTTGACGGAGGTCAGGCAGGCGATTGGGCTTTTCCGGCGCGACGGTCTGGACTTACTGAACGTTTCGCTGGGATCGCCGTACTACAATCCGCACATCGTGAGGCCGTTCGAAGTGCCGGACGAGGGAAATTACGAGCAGCCGGAACACCCGCTTTGGGGCGTCGACCGGCATTTCCGGATCGCGGGCGCACTGCAGGCCGAATTTCCCGACCTGCCGATGGTAGGGAGCGGCTATAGCTGGCTGCAGCGGTACTCCCTGAATGCGGCGGGGCGGAATATCGCCGACGGACACATTCGCATTTTCGGACTGGGCCGAGGCGCTCTGGCCTATCCGGATTTCGCGCGCGACGCTCTGCAGAACGGCGCTCTGGACGAGCGCCGGGTATGTAAGACGCTGACGTTCTGCACTTACCTGATGCGCCAGAAAGATCATCCGCTGGGCCAATGGCCGACCGGGTGCCCTCCCTTCGACAAGGAGATCTACGGACCGATCGTCAAGGAAGCGCGCCATGCGCAGCGGCGGAGGATGGCGGGCGGTCCGGCGGGGGAGCCGCAGTAGAGCGGCGCCCGACGAATGTTTACAGGTCTGACCTGCTGAACCGCACCGGCGGCAAGACCGCCGGCGTCACCGGCAAGCGGGAAACGAAAAGCTCCTTGACACGGCGACCCTTTTCCGTAAGATAGGCGGTGACAGAGTACTGAACATAGTTCAATACAGAACTCAGAGGCCTCAGGAGGTAGCGGTTTCATGCGACGACAGATTGTCACGTTGCTTCTGTTCCCGGCGGCAGCCTTGACGGTACTGGCTCCCGGTTCTTTTTCGCAAGCCGTGGCGGTGGCGGAGGTCAGCGGCAGCGTCGCAGACACCAGCGGGGGCGCGGTGGCGGGCGCTCAACTGGCGATGACGGAAACGCAAACGCAGGTCGAGCGCACGGCAACGTCGGATCCCGCGGGCCGCTATGTGTTTCCCAATCTGCCGGTAGGCTCGTACTCCTTGTCGGTGAAGAAGGCGGGCTTCAAAACCTACGTGCAGTCGGGCATCCTCCTGGAGGTCGGCAACAACGTGGAGCTGAATGTCACGCTGCCGCTCGGGGCGGTAACGGAGAGCATCGAGGTGAATGCGAGCGCCGGCATGGTGGAAACGCGGCAGAACACGATTTCCCAGGTAATCGACCAAGCGAGGATCACCGATCTTCCGCTGGACGGCCGGCAGCCGACACAACTCATCATCCTCTCGGGCGCCTCGGTGACGACCAACGGAGCGTCGCTGGTTACGAGCAAGAACTTCTACAGTTCGACTTCGATTTCGGTGGCGGGCGGACAGGGGAACTCGGTCAACTACCTGCTGGACGGCGGAGACAACAACGATTCCTTCTCCAACGTCAACTTACCGATCCCGTTTCCGGATGCCTTGCAGGAGTTCAGCGTCGAGACGAGCACGGTGCCGGCAAGGTACGGGCTGCATCCCGGTGGAGTGGTCAACGCGGTCACGATGTCCGGAACCAACGAGTGGCACGGGGACGTGTTCGAGTTTCTGAGGAACGGCGACGTCAACGCGCGCAATTTCTTCGCGCCGGTTCACGACAGCCTGAAGCGGAATCAATTCGGCGGCACGATCGGCAGCCACATTATCCGCAACAAGCTCTTCTTCTTCGCCGGCTTTCAAGGAACGTTCAACCGCAGCAACCCGCCCCAATCCATCTCGTACGTACCGACTGCGGCGGCGCTGAACGGCGATTTCAGCGCGATCGACTCGTCTTCCTGCGTCGCCAACGGGAGAGCGATCAGCCTGATCGATCCGTTGACGGGTTCACCGTTTCCCAACGACCAGATACCGGCCAACCGGATCAGTCCGGTAGCGGTCAAACTGGCATCGTACCTGCCGCCCGCACAGACGCCTTGCGGGAAAGTGACATACGGGATTCCGACGACGGGCGATGACGACCAGGTCATTGGACGAGTGGACTGGGTGCAGAATACGAAGCACACGATCTACGGCCGCTATTATATAGACGACTACCGCAACCCGGACGTCTACACCAACAATCTTCTGACGACGATCGCGAACGGAAACCTGGAGAGAGCGCAATCGCTGACGATCGGAGATAACTATGTGTTCAATGCTTCGACTTTGAACGCACTTCACCTTACGGGAACGCGGAGGCGCGACAATCGCGGCCCGGCTGAGAACAGTCTCAGTCCCACGACTTTCGGAATCAACGTGCCGTACATCGAAGCCGGTTACGTTCCCATCACGGTGAGCGGCTACTTCAGCGTGTTCAACAGCGCGCCGGCTTACTTCGATACGGATTCGATTCACGTAGCGGACGATTTCGACCTGATCCGCGGCGGTCACCACATTGCGTTCGGCCTCGATTACATCCGCGACCAGTTCAACACGATCAACGAATACAACGGCAACGGGAACTTCACATTCAACGGCCAGTATGTTTCGGGAAAGAGCGTCGGGGATGCGCTGGCTGCGTTCATGCTGGGAACGCCGAGCGACTTCACCGAAAGCGGCTTTCTGATTAATGCGACGCAGATGAATCCGGTGGCGCTCTATCTGCAGGACAGTTGGAAAGCTACCAAGCGGTTGACGGTGAACATGGGAATCCGGTGGGAGCCAATGATCGCTCCCTACGACCGTCACAACCATGGGAACAGCTTCTCGCAGGCTGCATTTAATGCGGACCAGGTAAGCCAGGTCTTCACCAGGGCGCCGGCGGGCCTTTTGTTCGACGGAGACCCGGGAATTCCGAAGGGATTTCAAAATAGCGTATGGCCGCTGTTTTCACCGCGCCTGGGGATCGCCTGGGATCCGACGGGCAGCGGAAAACAGACGATCAGGGTCTCGGGCGCGCTGCTGCGCGACACCGAGGAGCTGTTTTACAACGAGCGCCTGACGACGAACGCTCCCTACGCGGCGGCGGTGGATGTGCCTTACCCCACGGGAGGGTTCTCCAACCCATGGTCCGGATATGCGGGCGCGGTGCCGTTCCCGCTGCCCTCGCCATTGCCCGCAAACTTCACGTTTCCGAACGCGGGCCTCTACGTGACTCTACCGATTCAGCCGAAACCCACCTATATGACACAGTGGAACATCAGTTATCAGCGGCAGATCACGGCGAACTGGTTGTTCTCGGCGAGTTATCTGGGCAATAAGACGACTCATATCTGGGTCGGCGAAGATATCAATCCCGCAGTATATATTCCGGGCAGCACGGCGAGCACGAATCTGCGGCGTCCGCTGTATTTGCAGAACCCGGCGCTGGGGGCTGCTTACGCCTCGATTGTGAAATCAGACCAGGGCGGAGACAGCGAGTATGACGGCGTTCTGATTACTCTGCAGCACCGCCTCAGCCATGGCTTCACCATGCTGGGCAACTACACATACTCGCACTGTCTCAGCGATGCGGATTTTACGGGCGAACTGGCCGGTTCGCAGTACGAAAACCCATACAACCGGACGGCGGACCGGGGCGATTGCAACTTCAACGTGGGGCAGGTATTCAATCTCTCGCTGATCGCGACGAGCCCGGTCAAGGGAAAGGGATTCACGGGGCAACTGCTGCGCGATTGGCGATTGGCGCCGATCGTAAGTGTGCACAGCGGCCTGCCGGTCAACATTCTGGACGGCGTGGATGTTTCCGAAAGCGGGATCGGGCTGGACCGGCCGAACCTGATAGCGGCAAACCCCTACGCGAACGGCTCCAACCCGGCTCATCTGCTGAACGCTTCGGCCTTCCAACAGCAGGCGCTGGGAACATTCGGGAGCCTGGGAAGGAACGTGCTAAACGGCGCCGGCCTGGTGGAAGTGGACTTGTCGCTGTTCCGGCTCATTCCGGTGAAAGAGCGCCTCAAACTGGAAGTCCGGGTAGAAGCATTTAATGTGATCAACCACCCGAACTTCGTGGGCGCGGTAACCGCGGGCAGCACCACCGGCTCGTATTCTTCGACGGGCCTCACCAACTCGCTCACTTCTCCGACGTTTGGAAACTACCAGTCGGCAAACGACCCGCGGATCTTCCAGTTTTCGGCGAAGCTGCATTTTTGATTCGTCAGAAACAATCGTGGGTTGATTCGGGCAGGGCTCAAAAGCGAGCGGCGGAGGAACGTCCACTGCAGCTTTCCGGGCGCCCGCGATTGGTAAACGCCAGGCGGTGGGTAATCCAACTTCTGGTGGCCTCAGGCCGAGCCGCTATACCGATTTATCCAGTACGCGTCGGTGTCAGTACTTACATCTTGCGGCCACGCCTCAACCGACCAAGCGGTTTATTCGAGCCTCAATGCGATGACTGGGTCTGTTCTCGCAGCACGACGGGCCGGCGCCCAGCAGGCGAGGGCAGCCATGACCAACAGCAGCACTACGACGGCGGCGTAGGTAATCAGGTCGATCGGTCGAACGCCGAACAACAGAGATTTGAGAAAGCCTGACAGCGCGTACGCCGCGGCGCCGCCGATGGTGACGCCAAGGAAAGCGGGTCTCAATCCCTGGCGGACAGTCATGCTGACGATGCCTGAC
>Ga0335085_10015453_pt1 | contig 11074 bp, 5 predicted proteins | sample Lox_Sample_45_FD_206712 | JGI IMG/M metagenome (GOLD analysis project Ga0335085, IMG submission 206712) | Soil microbial communities from Loxahatchee National Wildlife Refuge, Florida, United States - Lox_Sample_4.5 | ecosystem: Environmental > Terrestrial > Soil > Wetlands | place: USA: Florida... | reverse complement strand
ATGGATTATGATTTAGGCTACTTCGATCTAGAGACGCGAGTGCTCGAACCACTCGAAAATCCGTTCGGCCCAAAAGTGTTACCTATGTCTTAGGTACGTTGTGTCACCCATGTGTCCGGGCTGGACCCGGGCTGGACCTGAAGGAAGTGGTCGGGCACTCTTGCCGATTTTGAACCGCATAGCCCAGCTTCGCATCTGCTTAAAGTCGTTTCATCCCAAGACGGCTGATGATTGACCCCTTTTATGTATAGGGTGTGGACGAACTCATCCGTACTTGCTGCCGCTCCTAAGGGGTGGTGGGGATCGAACACGACCCCCAATTTTTAAGTCCCGCGATATGTCGGCGTTGCAACCGCCTACCCAATCCAATTGCTGATTCTGCTGACTGGCCGGGCGATGAGAATCGAACAAATCCAATTAGCCAAAACAAAGGCGTTACTGCCCGCCTTTCACTTCAATTGGAGTCAACTTGCAGTCAAAACTCCTTTTCTAAAGTCAACAGAATCGCGCTATGGAGGCACTATGGCAAGAGCAATCGAATCCGCCAAGCGCATTAACGATCGCTCGTGACGAGAAGCGGAAAGAGGTCAGCTCTTGCGCCGCCGCAACCGGAATTGTAAGCAGGCTTGCATAGGGCGAGAAACACGCTGGCACAGAATTGAATTCGCCTTGGAGGCCACCTCAGAGCTCGCGGCTCTGCCTACTGGTAAAGTTCGGCAGTTGCCATGGCACTCGATGTGTCAGCGCTAGCCAATCCACCGGTCACGAGCACTCTTCCATCACTCAGCAAGATGGCGGCGTGAGAGGCACGAGGGGTTGTCATGTCAGCAGCTGGGGCAAATGTCCCGTTGGCGGGATTGAATAGTTCCGCTGAGGAAAGGTCTACATTGCCACTACTTCCTCCTGCCACCAGGACTGTGCCGTCAACCAGTGATGTTGCTGTATGCCCGTCGCGCGCAGTTCCGAGATGACCTGCCGTGGAAAAAGTCCCGGTGGAAGGATCATACAGCTCCGCCGAGCCGAGCAGCCCAATGCCGGAACTGGATCCTCCTGTTATGAGCACTTTCCCGTTTTTGAGCAAAGTCGCGGTGTGACCGGAGCGTGCGTCTTCCATGCTGCCGGTGGGTGCGAAAGTTCCTATGAATGGATCGTACAGCTCGGCCGTCGCCAAATCGGGTCCGGATCCGGCCCCACCAATCACGAGCACTTTGCCGTTTGCGAGTAAGGTCGCGGTGTGCGACGTACGGGCCATACCCATATCACCGGTTGGTGCAAAACTTCCATTAGAGGGATCGAAAAGCTCCGCCGTTGCGAGAGGATTCCCAGAAGTATCTTGTCCCCCGATCACCAGCACTTTGCCGTTTGGTAGCAGGGTCGCAGTGTGTAACCTGCGCGCAGTCACCATACTGCCCGTGGAAGCAAAAGTTCCGCTTGCTGGGTCAAACAGTTCGGCTGTGGCCGTGCCGCCTCCGGCTACGAGGACTTTTTTGTCATTGCAAGTGGAGACAGACAAATCGCAGAGCAACGTTGCGGTAAGAGAGAAGCGCGCAGTCGCCATGCTGCCGGTAGATGAAAACATTCCGGTGGCAGGGTCGAACAACTCGGCAGTGGCGCTGGGAATATTATCACTCGCTCCGACTATGAGGACGGTCTTATCACTGAGCAACGTCGCGGTGTGCGACCAGCGCGGAGTCTTCATGTTGCCGGTCCGTGAGAAGCCCGTTGAAAAGACCTGAATCGTAAAATTTTGTGGACCGCCTTTTTGACCAGCCGAATCTTCCACTGAGACGGCGATAGGAAACGATCCGGCGGCGGTAGGCACGCCCGAGAGTACACCGTCAGGGCTGAGCGCCATACCGGGCGGCAATGCGCCGGTCTCGCTCCACGTGAGCGGCCCAAGTCCGTTGGTTCCTGCGAAGGTGTATCCCACATAAGGTGAGTTCAATGTGCCGATGGCCGGTGAAGGAGTTGTATTTATTGTTGGAGGCGGTGGGCTGCTGAAAACGATCGTGTAAGTCGCGCTGTCTTGATTTGGGGTGGAGCTCGAATCGGTCACTGTGACGACCACATCAAAGGTCCCGGCTTGTGCAGGTATTCCCGTAATGCCGGTCGTGTCTCCAAGGACAGGGTTACGGATGGTTTCGATAGCAAGCCCGGGGGGTAGCGAGGACCCAGGTGCTGCGGCCCAGGTCCAGTGATAGGACAGTCTGCCACCACTGGCCATCAAACGAATTGGGAAATAGCATCCTTCACCCGGAGAAGGGCAGCTTGGATGGTTATATAAAACCCCTGCGGTCCCGCTCGGTGGGGACGCTGACGTGATCAAAAGTAGCTTTGCAGTGATGTTTGCAGAGCCCGAGGCGCTGCCGCCCATACCCGTGCAGTTGAGTGAGTAAGTGACAGGTCCCGCGGCCGCGGGTGTGACCGCACTGGAGCCGCCGGTCTTCTGGTTACCGGACCAATCGCTCTCGCTGGGAGTTGCCGACGCGGTGCAAGACGTCGCATTCGTGCTCGACCAATTAAGTGTCAGCGAGTGACCCACATTGACCGCGCTGGCCGAGGCACTAATCGTAACGGTAGGCAGAGGGGGGGGTGGTGCTGAGTTGCCGCTGCCACAGGCGCTGAGAAACACGCAGAGAGTGGAAAGCAAGATCAGGAGCAACATTGAATTTTTCATGACGCCTCCGCAGGGTCTTCTTTGAGCTGTCGTGGAACGATGCAAACTCCTGGCTTACTTACTAAGGCGCGAATTCCGGGGAAAGACTGGCAGCCAAAGAACTTTCCCCGTTTCGAGAGCGGATAGAAGAACGAGTCGAGCTGTGGTAAGCTCCCCCCGCTAAGTCCCAAAGTTAAGCTTTTGAGTAAGTTGCGTGACGACCTCCTCGACACATGACGTGACTGGACTCCTTCTGGCTTGGCGGGGGGGTGATGAAGAAGCCTTGGGGAAACTGACGCCCTTGGTTTACCGGGAACTTCGCCAGGCCGCGCGGCGGTATCTGGCCGGGGAAAGGCCGGGGCACATGCTTCAGACCACAGCCCTGATTAACGAAACGTATCTCAGGTTGATAGGCGCACGGAAAGTGAGCTGGCAGAATCGAACGCACTTTCTGGCCATCTGCGCGCAATTGATGCGACGCATCCTGACCGACTTCGCGCGCTCCCGCGGCCGTCACAAGCGGAGCGGCAAACTCACGAGGGTGACCTTCGAAAGAGCACTATCGGTAAGCCGACAAATGGACACGGATCTTTCCGCGCTCGATGAAGCCATGAATAAGCTGGCCGCTATGGATGAAAGGAAGAGCCGGGTTGTTGAGATGAGGTTTTTTGGTGGAATGGACGTCAAAGAAACTGCAGACGTGCTGAAAGTTTCTCCGGACACGGTGATGCGCGACTGGAAAATGGCAAAAGTGTGGCTCCTGCGGGAGCTGAGCGGCGACGGAAACCGTGGATCCTGAACGCTGGCGCAGGGTGGAGGAGTTGTATCACGCCGCCCTGGGTGTCCCGGCCGACAAGCGTGCCGAGCTGCTCGAAACGGCGTGCAAGGACGATTCCGAATTGCAGCGGGAAGTTGAATCCCTTCTCTCCTACGAAACTTCGGCCAAGAATTTCATTGAGAAACCGGCGTTCGAACTCGCAGCGAAACTCATGGCCGGGGATAGCTCCAGCGAGAGCGCGGAAACTCCTTTCCTAACGGGAGTGAACTTGGGACGCTTCCGCATTTTGGAAAAGCTGGGTGTTGGCGGGATGGGAGTCGTTTACAAGGCGGAAGACTCCCGCTTGCATCGCAAAGTGGCGTTGAAGTTTCTTCCTCATGAACTCACGGGAGACCCGCTTGTCTTGGAACGGTTCCAAAGAGAGGCCCGCGCTGCATCCGGTCTAAATCATCCGAACATTTGCACGATATACGACATTGACGAATCCACTAACCAGCCTTTCATCTCCATGGAATTTCTGGAAGGGCAAACTCTTGAGCAGCGAATCGGCGGGATGCCGCTGTCGATAGAGGAAGTAGTCAAATTAGGGGTACAAATTGCCGATGCGCTGAGTGCGGCCCACGCTCGCGGCATCCTTCACCGTGACATCAAACCCTCCAATATTTTCGTCACGACGCGAGGTGAGGCGAAGATCCTCGACTTCGGCTTGGCCAAGCTGCAGGGGGCAGATAGTTCAGATTCCGACCCAACTGAGTCCAGCAAAACGCAACCGAAGGCGGCATCGAATCACGCGATAACGCTCACGGGCGTGGCCGTGGGAACGGCAGGGTACATGTCGCCCGAACAGGTGCGCGGCGAAAAACTGGACCCGCGCACGGATCTTTTCTCGCTCGGATTGGTACTCTATGAGATGGCTACGGGGAAGCGTGCCTTCAAAGGTGATACTGGACCGGTGCTCCAGGAGGCCATCCTCAATCAAGCTCCTATTCCCCCGCGGGGCATAAATCCCAAACTTCCCACTAGGCTTGAAGAGATTTTAAGCAGGGCGCTCGAGAAGAATCGTGAAGCACGCTATCAGAGCGCGTTAGAAATCCATGCTGATTTGGAGAGCTTGAAGCACCGGATCCAGCTAAGACCGACACCTCGGAGATGGCTGATTGCATCCGGTGGCATTGCTACATTACTGATCGTGGGAGCGATATTCTGGTTCGCCATGAAGCTGCCCTCGAACCTTCCGGCCACGCCTGATTTGAAGCTGCGACAACTTACGACGAATTCTGCTGAGAATGTCGTGCTGAGCGGGGCAATATCCCCAGACGCCAAATACTTGGCGTACTCCGACACGAAGGGAATGCACATCAAGATCCTGCAAACCGGCGAGATTAGAGCCATTCCTGAGCCACCCGAACTCAATGCCAAGGATGTGGACTGGGAGATCATAGCCGCGTGGCTGCCCGATCGGACAACGTTTGTTGTCAACGCTCATCCTGCGGGTGGAGATGGGGGAAGCTGGTTTTCGCAGGGCACTAGCATCTGGTTAGCTTCCGTGGTCAGCGGACCACCCAGAAAACTTCGCGACGAAGCCCAGGCATATAGCATTTCTCCGGACGGTTCCCTCATTGCTTTTGGTACTAATAAGAGCAGGTTTGGTGAGGGTGAAGCGTGGCTAATGGAGGTCGATGGACAAAATGCGCGAAGAGTGCTTGCCGCGCCTGAAGATGGCCCGATCGACTGGCTTTCTTGGTCCAAGGATCAGCGAAGATTTATTTATGTGAAGTTCGACGAGCGTCGAGAGCCCATCTTGGTCAGCAGAAACGTGAAGGGTGGTACTTTCACAACGATATTTCCAGCGGCGGAACTCGCGAAAATCAACGAGATGTCGTGGTTACCTGATGGGCGATTGCTTTACGAGCTACCGGAGCCAGAATCCCTGAGCGCGACATGTAATTACTGGCTGATGCGAGTTGACCTGCGTACCGGCGAACGCGTCGAAAAACCGAGGCGGCTGACAAACTGGACCGGAATCTGTCCCAGCTACTCGAGTGTTAGCGCCGATGGCAAGCGGTTGGCATTCCGAGAAGAGGCGACCCGGCAGTCGGTCTATGTAGCCGACCTAGATGCGCTTGGGAAGCACATTCTGAAGTCGCGGGAGTTCACTCCGGAAATTGGTGGAAATCCCATGGATTGGACGCCCGATAGCAAGTCGGTGATTTATTTTTCGTCCAGGAACGATCGAAGCGCGATTTACAAGCAAGGCTTGAACAAAGATATGCCAGACCTGATCGTCTCTGCCCTCGGCGGATTCAATGACGCTCGGGTGAGTGCGGATGGCAAGTGGATCCTCTGGTTCCTTGAGCCACATTCTCAAACGGAGAGACGATTCGACCTGATGCGGGTATCGACGCAGGGAGGTTCCCCGGAGTTCCTATTCACCGCAAGGGTAGGCAGTGCGATTCTCTGTGCCAAAGCTCCTTCGGATTTCTGCGCAATTGCCGAACGATCCGAGGACCACAACCAAATGATTGTTACGGCTTTCGATCCCGTCCATGGCCGAGGCACAGAGCTTTTCCGTTACGGCGTTGATCCAAAACTCAGGTGGGCGCCTTGTGATATTTCACCCGATGGCTCGCGTATCGCGGCAGTTATCGGCATGGACCAACCCATCCAAATCTTTTCCAGAGATGGCAAGCTCGTGCAGCTAGTCTCGACCAAGGAATTGCGCGATAGACAAATCCTGTTTTGGGCAGCAGATGGGAAAGGGATGTTCGTGACCAACGGGGTCAAGGGAGGAACTGGCCTATTTCACCTGGATTTAGAGGGCCATGCCACGTTAATGTGGAAAAACAATGGTGGATATTACCCATGGGGTGTGCAATCTCCCGACGGGCGCCACTTGGCAATTCAGGGCTCGAGCATAACCGCCAACATGTGGATGATGGAAAACTTCTGAACCCCCTCGCTCCCCCCTAGAACTGAAGCTGCAACTTCACCTGGATCATCCTCAGTGCGTTACCACCGTTTGCACCGAGAATACTGGAAGGCGATTGGTCCGATGAGAAGATCTGACCAAAGGTCGGGGAAGAGATTGCATTGTCCGGTAGCGAAAGATTGAGGTGATTAAAGAAATTGAAGAACTGGAAACCAAGCCCGAATACGAGGTTCTCTCTGCCGGGGATTTTCGTGTTTTTCATGATGGAAAAATCCGTGTTGAAGTAGCTTGGACCGCGGAATCGATTGCGTCCTTGCACGAAGGAGACTGCGGGACCGCTACAAGGGCCTGAGGGGCTCGGCAAGTTCCCGGCATTAAACCCAGTCTCGCAGCCAGTTTGTACGAATTGCGCATTCGGATTGGGTGTTTTCCCGTCGGCCAGAAACTGGGGTAGTTGGCAAGGATGCGGTGCAGCTGGAAATATAGCTCCAGACCCGCAAGTTGTTGTCGAACCATCAGGACCCACCGGCACGGCATAAATCACTCCCATATAGTTATTCTTCCCCAGCCTGACTGATTCTCCGTAGTCGAACACCGAGTAGGGAAATCCGGAGCGGGCAAAAATCGTTCCCGACACCTGCCATCCCTCCACTAGGAGATCGGAGCCGTGACCGCGCAAGGCCTTCTTCATCGGGAGCCCCCACACGTAGCTTGCGTTGAAGGAGTGGCGCACATCGTACTCGGCCGCCCCATACGCTCCGCGAAGATTGGTGGGGTCTTGCGGAGTGAGTGAGCTCCCACCTAACGTAAAGCTTTGATCTCCTCCGTTAGAGACCTCATCGAGCGCGTGGCCATAAGTGTAGTTGGCCTGAAAAAGGCCCTGGCCCCAACGGCTGAACCGATGCTGGAAAGAAACAACCATGCCGTTATAGCTGGAGACAGCATTCGAGTTACTCTGTACAACCCAACTGAATCGAGGGTCGGCGCAGGGTGGGACCGGCGGGCTAGCACACTGACCCGGGGGGAGCGAACCAAATCCGTAGGCATTGGTATTCCAGTTTTCCACCATTTCGTGAATGCCATGATGCCCGAAGTACCCCACGCTAAGCGAAGTGCTGGCTCCAAACGCCTGTTGCCACTGCAAACTCCATCTTTGATATTGCGGCGAGTGTGTCACTCTTCCCGGAATACCTAGGGCTGGCGGGGAGAAATTTGCATCCGTCGCCTGGATCTGAGCAAGAGTCTTGCCTGCGGCAAAGCCATTTATGAATTCCGCGTTGGAGGTGGCTGCATCCTTAAAGAGATTGCTTTTCTCTCCAGGGGCGATGTTATTTCCGGAGATGGTAAAAAAATTTACGACAAGTGGCGAAGTGAAGGAAAGCGCGTAGGGAAGGACGCCAAGCGGAGGGTCATAGAAGAAGCCGACTCCGCCACGAACCACGGTGTCGCGCGAAATTCCAAAGGGCTGCCAGGCGAAGCTGAACCGCGGCGACCAGACAACACTATCGGTGTCCTGATACGCTTGTCGTTGGTTGATGCTTAGAGCCTGATTGTATGGCTGATCGGGATCGTGACTTACCGACTCAAATGGTCCTGCCATACGCGTAAAGCAGCCGTCCTGGCAGAGCGGGTTGGAATAGTGTTCCGCTCGGAGCGCAAGCGTGAACGTTAGGTCGTTACGCGCATGCCATTCGTCCTGTCCGTAAAGCCCGAAGTCATAAAAAGTCAAACGATGGGAAAGGGCAGAGGGGAACGACTGAGAAAGCTGTGTATAGTCAACAGTGGGGGAGGCTGGGTCATACCCACCTTGATAGAAGGCATCAAGGCTCAGCGTAGTCAACTGTGCTACAGCATTGTTTCCGTAGGCGAGGAGGGTCCAATAGGTTTTTTCGAAATTTACCCCAATACCGAATTTATGTGTGCCCGAGGTTCTCAGGACATCTTCGGAGAACTGATAGTGCGTTTCATACCTGCCAAATCCGTGAGAGTAGAACCAGTCGGGTCCGAGGACGGTAAACGGGCCTTGTGCAAAGCCCAAGTTAGCCGGGAACGCAGAAAGACCTTGAGAAGGATTGGTCAACCCGAGAATTGGGGCAAGATAAGAGCCCGCCAATAAAAACTGGCTCGCGCCTGACGAGCCGAAAATGTGAGTCTCGTTGAGTTGCCCTTGCCACCAGGGATTCTTGAAATCAGCATCGAACAACGGGCTGATCGGATCGGTATGCGCCGCACTATGTCCGGTGTCGTACTGCAGCCGGAAGAACGCACGATCACTCGGACCGATGTCCCAGTCAACGCGTCCGGAAGTCAGCGCATCCTGACTCGGACGGCCGCGAGTTACTATAAAGTGGCGCGCGCATGCCACGGAAGTTCCGAGCCCGTGCGGGCCGACAAAACCGGCGCAGCCGAGATCCCCAGGAGTGAAACCACCGGAGACTGCCGAAATTGCTCCCGGCGCAGCGTCATAGAGATTGAAGATTTTCTTATAAAATGCATCCGAGGCGGAAACAGTACCGAACCTTGAGTCGATGTTCGCGATCGTCACGGCTTCAAACTCCTGGGTCGGAATAACCACACCGGACGCCTGTGGAAGTTCGAGCCGCAACCCCTCGGTATCGAAGAAAAAAAACAGTTTATTCTTCTTGATCGCTCCCCCCAATGAACCAGCCCACTGGTTGGCTAGTGCGAAAGTCTTGACAGCGTTAAGAGCCGGACCGTTCCAGTAGTATTGAGCATTACCGTGGAAGGCGTTGCTACCGGACTTGGTGACGTAGTTAATGTTTCCGCCCGCAGCGCCGCCAAACTGACCGGAGTACCCGGTGCTCACGACCGTTCCCTCCTGAATCTGGTTCTGGCCTAATAGCAGGCCGAGGGAACCCGCCAGGTTGAAGTTGGAGAGACTGTCCGTTTCGTTCATTCCGTCCATCGTGTACATATAAGAAGTGCCCGGCATCCCGAGAATCGAAAAGTTACCGCCGCCTGTCCGCTCCGTATTCATCACCACGCCCGGTGCCGTTTGCACAAGGTACGTGAGGTCGTTGCCCGGATTCGGAACTTCTGAGATCAGTTGCTGGTTTACGGTCGCAGAGACATCGCCATTCTCCGCCTGGATCAGCGGAGCCTCTCCCATTACCTTCACGGTAGTGTCTTCTTTCGCGATTTCCAAGGTGACATTCAATGTTGCCGGTGACCCGAGCAATACATTCACCGTTTGACTCGTTTGACGAAACCCATCATGCGCCACTGTGAGAATGTAACTTCCCGGTGCAAGAAAGAAAAATCGGTAAGCTCCTTCCCGGTCGGTTCTCACTGATTGTGTTGTTCCCTTGGCGCTGCTCCTGATCTCAACGTTAGCTCCCGGCACGATTGAACTACTCGTGTCGGTCACGACGCCAGCTAGGCCACCTGAACTGGTGGTTTGCGCGCTTATTCCGCCACAGAGAAAGCAAAGCAGCAGGAGGGCGTATAGAAGGAGAATTCCCATTCTTGAGTGTGTAAGCCCACGACCGTGAGCGAGCAGCTCAATCTGTTCTGCGAAGTCCAAAGGGGCCATAAACATCGTGCTACCCCCATTGCCAGAAAATGACCGATTAGCCCCATCAGAAAACCGCGCGGTTCGAGAAGATATGAAACTGATCGGGCGATGATATGCCCTGTTCAGTACCCGGTCAACAATGTCAGCGAGCCCTGGCAGTTGTAGGCAGACTCAGACGAGGAACAACTGTTTGTGGGCAACCATATGTCAGCGACATTCGGGTAGCAATATCAAAACGTTATGGGGGTTACTGCGGAGGGGATTTTGGGCAGGTTGCCACAAGCTAAAATGGACCACGGGCTCCACGCGCAGGGTAGAATATCGGCTATGGGGGGACCCGTGACTTCCCTGTTCCTACCGACGCGGGTCGCAGTTTAACAATGGTTAAATATCTGTTTGGTGATTATCTCCTCGAAGTAGACGAGCGAAGGCTGCTTCGTGATAACGAGGAAATCCGGTTGCGGGGCAAACTGTTCGACACACTTCGCGTACTGGTGGAAAATGCCGGCAAGCTCGTGCGCAAAGACGCATTCATGGAGTCCGTATGGCCAGACTCGGTTGTCGAGGACAACAATCTGGACTATTGCATTTCGCAGCTACGGAAACTGCTCCACCCCGAGAAGTGCATCGAGACCGTGCCACGCCACGGCTATCGATTTGTTGCTCCAGTTAGAATCGTCATGCGTTCAGCCGCCTCACAACCTGAGGCTGCAGCAGGCCAGTGCATCGCTCCGCTGCCTCGCCAGGACATAAGGTTTTTCCGTTACAGAGGATGGCGTGCGCCTGGCCTGGGCGAGCACTGGAGGCGGACCTCCATTGGTGAAGGCCTCGAACTGGCTCACACATTTGGATTTCGAGTGGGGAAGCCCAATCTGGCAGCACTGGTGGACAGAACTGAGCAAACACCATCGAGTTATCCGCTACGACGAGCGCGGTAATGGCATGTCGCAGCGAGATGTTCCTCACGTGAGTTTTGACACCTGGGTCCGCGATCTGGAAACGGTGGTGGACGCAGCGGGACTCGATCGCTTTTCCCTGCTCGGAATTTCAAGAGGCGGCGCAATCGCCATCGCATACGCGGTGAAGCATCCGGAGCGTGTCAGCAAACTCGTGCTCTATGGTGCCTTTCCCATGGGCCTCTATCATTACGGCAGCCCTGAGGAACTCGAGGCCCGG
>Ga0335085_10015452_pt1 | contig 11075 bp, 8 predicted proteins | sample Lox_Sample_45_FD_206712 | JGI IMG/M metagenome (GOLD analysis project Ga0335085, IMG submission 206712) | Soil microbial communities from Loxahatchee National Wildlife Refuge, Florida, United States - Lox_Sample_4.5 | ecosystem: Environmental > Terrestrial > Soil > Wetlands | place: USA: Florida... | reverse complement strand
AATATCACTGCACGCCGTGGGGCATGCCGACGCGCAACATCTTCGGCTGGCAGAAGCCCTGCTACCTGCTCGGCGAGGGCTACGCCAAGACCTTCAAGGAGCTGATGGAGACGACCGACTGGGATTCGTACGGCACCGGGCGTTATGAGAAATGCGCAAACTGCATGGCCCATTGCGGCTACGAGCCGACCGCGGCGCATGCTTCGATCAGCAACCCCGTCAGCGCGATTTGGGCGGCGGTGCGTGGCGTGCGCACGGCAGGACCGATGGCGCCGGAAATCTCGCTCGCCCATCAGCGGCCCGCGCAATACGTATTCTCCCGCCACGTCGAGAAGATGCTGCACGAGGTTCACGCGGCGAAACCGCAAGGGAACGCCGAGCCTGCCGAGACTCCAATCTCGGCGGCAGCCGGGTAGGGGCGCTGCCGCTTCACGTTGGGTGAGGCTGCCGGTATTTCGCCCGCGCGCCCCGGCAGGTTTCCATAGACTATGCTCGGCGTTCGGATGACCCCCGCCCCATGCTGACCTCCGCCATCGTCCGCGTTATCGATTTCTGCACGCGTTATGCGTGGCAGGTGATCGTCGCGGGCTTGCTGCTGGCGGTTGCGTCGGGGGTCTACGCCGCGCGGCATTTCGCCATCAATTCGGACATCAGCACGCTGTTGTCGAACGACATCGGCTGGCGCCAGCGCGAGCTCGCTTTCGAACGGGCCTTCCATCTTTTCAAACGCATCTACGTGGTGGTCGAGGCGCCGACGCCGGAATTGGCGAGCGCGGCGACGGACGCGCTCGCCCAGGAGCTTGCCAAGAACAAACAGCGTTTCCAGTCGGTGACGCAACTCGGCGGCGGCGAATTCTTCACCGACAACGGGTTGCTGTTTCAGTCGGTCGAGAGCCTCGAACAAACGACCGCGATGTTGGTCCAGGCAGAGCCGCTCATTCACGACATGGCGACCGATCCGAGCTTGCGCGGGCTCATCGCCGGGCTCGAGGACGGTTTGCTCGGAATTCAGTCCGGCCGGCTCAAGCTCGACGACTTCACGCGCGTTTTCGATGCCGCCTCGTCCACGCTGGAGAGAGCGATCAAGGGTGAGCCGACGAGCTTTTCCTGGCGCGTTCTTATCGCCGGCCATCCGGCAAAGCCGAACGAATTACGCGGCTTTATCGACGTTCAACCGGTGCTGGATTACAGCGCCATCGAGGCGGGGCACGCGGCGACCGAAGCCATCCGCCAGGTGGCCGCGCAAGTCACGCCGAAATATCAGGCGACCGTGCGGCTCACCGGGCCTGTCGCGATGGCGGACGAGGAATTCGCCACCATCAAAGAGGGCGCGGTGCGCAATGGCATCGTCACCGTGATCATCGTGCTGTTCATCCTGTGGCTGGCGCTGCGCTCCAAGCGGCTGATCGTCGCGGTGTTCATCAACTTGTTCATCGGTCTTGCGCTGACTGCGGCGCTCGGCCTTGCCATGGTCGGTACGCTCAACCTGATTTCGGTTTATTTCGCCGTTCTCTTCGTCGGCATCGGCGTCGATTTCGGCATTCAATATAGCGTACGCTACCGCGCCGAGCGTCATGATCTCGACGATCTCAAAGGCGCCGTGCTCAACGCGGGCAGATATGTCGGGGCGCCGCTCACGCTCGCGGCCGGCGCGACGGCTGCCGGCTTTCTCTCGTTTCTGCCGACCGATTATAGCGGCGTCTCCGAATTGGGCCTGATCGCCGGCTTCGGCATGCTGATTGCGTTCGCCACAAGCGTTACGGTTCTGCCGGCGCTGATCAAGCTGTTCAATCCCCCGGGTGAACCGGACGAGCTTGGCTTTCGCTTTCTGGCGCCGGTGGATCGTTTTCTCGAACGCCAGCGCCTACCGATTCTCGTCGGCACGGTGCTTGTCGTGCTTGCGGGCCTGCCGCTGCTCTACTGGCTGCGCTTCGATTTCAACCCGATCAACTTACGCGATCCGAAATCGGAATCGATCGCGACCTATCTTCAGCTCGCGCGTGATCCGTCGAGCAACACCACCAATGCGGCCGAGGTTCTGGCGCCCTCGGTCGCCGACGCCAAAGCCGTCGCCGCTCGCTTGTCGAAAGTACCCGAGGTGTCGCGGACCGTGACGCTGGCGAGCTTTATCCCCGATCAGCAAGAGGAGAAGCTGCCGCTTATTCGCAACGCCGCGACCAAGCTCGCCGGCGCCTTCGACCCGAAGAACGCGGAGCAACCGCCGACCGACGCTGAGAATGTAGACGCGTTGAAGGAGGGTGCCGATCGCCTTATCGAGGCGGCGGGTCACCAGCAGGGCGCCGGCGCCCTCGCCGCGAAACGGCTCGCTGCGGCGCTGACCACCGTCGCCGGCGGCAGCCCCGCGTTGCGCGCAAAGGTGACGGATGCGTTTATTTCCCCTTTGAAGACGCTGTTGACAGGTCTGCAAGCGTCACTGAAGGCGCGGCCGGTCGTGCAGGCAACATTGCCGCCGGCGCTCGTGCGGGATTGGATGACGCCCGATGGCCGTGCCCGCGTCGAAGTCGCGCCCAAGGGCAACGCAAATGACAATGATGAACTGCGTCATTTTGCTCGCGCGGTGCTCGCCGTCGAGCCGAACGCGGTGGAAGGCCCGATTTCGATCCTGGACGCCGGGGAAACGATCGTGCACGCCTTCGCCGAGGCGGGCCTGTGGGCGATGCTCTCGATCGGCGTTCTGTTGTGGTTGGTGTTGCGGCGTATCGGCGACGTCTTGCTGACCCTCATCCCGTTGGTGCTGGCGGGCGTCGTGACGCTGGAACTTTGCGTGTTGATCGGCATGCCGCTCAATTTCGCAAATATTATCGCGTTGCCGCTGCTGCTCGGCGTCGGCGTCGCCTTTAAGATTTATTACATCATGGCCTGGCGCGAGGGGCAGACCAATCTCTTGCAGACCAGCCTTACTCGTGCCGTGTTTTTCAGCGCACTGACCACGGCGACCGCTTTCGGCAGCCTGTGGTTCTCCAGCCATCCGGGAACCGCCAGCATGGGCAAGCTGTTGGCACTGTCGCTGATGTGCACGCTGGCGGCCGCCGTTCTGTTCCAGCCGGTGCTGATGGGAAAACCGCGCGATGACTAGCGGCAGGCGGACCGAAAAGGCTTGTGCTACTCAGAGCACGACCGAATCGAATGCGGTCGAGAGCAAATAGGAAGCTGCGCGCCGGCCACCGGGGCAAGAGCGTGCGGTCGTCCAACAGGGGGAGCAATAAATGATCCGTAAATTCGTCCTGATGGCTGTCTTGGTCGCATCGGCCTCGCCGACGATCGCGCGGGCTAGCGGTACGCCCAAGGAAGAAGCCGCTTGCCGGCCGGATGTGCGTCGCTTCTGTCATTCAATTCCGCCTGGATCGGCGGATGGCGTCTTTCTTGCTTGTCTGCAGGAACACCGTCAGAAACTTCGTCGCGTCTGCCGCGAAGTGCTCGAAAGTCACGGGCAGTAGCAACGAACTTCTCCGCCGGTGGCGCATTGCCACGGAGCGAAGGTGGTCGCAGAAGCGGAGAAAAAATTCGGTGCAAAGGACTTTGTCTTGCAACGATCGGGAGCAAATCGGGGAAGAGTTCCGTAGTCATTCTGCGAAAGGACGATATACGGAATAATCGAGGGGTCGTGTGGTGCTGCCGCGATTTGGATGCTGCGCTATGAAACTGAAGTTTCTCGCAATCGTGCTCGTCTCTCTTTTTGTTGGATGCGCCTATGCCCAACCCTCGGGCAGTGGCGAGCCGACCGCTGCCGGGATGTGGGAGCAAATTTACCCGGACGGCCGGGTCGGCGGTTGGTTTCTGATCTTTCAGCACAACGACGTCTACGAAGGTGCCATCGCCAAGATGTTCCTGAAACCGGGTGATAATCCCAACCCGATTTGTACCCATTGCGTCGGGGATCAGAAGAATCAGCCGACACTGGGCCTTGTCATTATCAAAGGCATGCAGCGCGATGGTTTGGTCTATCAAAACGGTAGCATCCTCGACCCGCGCGACGGCAACGTCTATCACGCGAAGCTGACGCTGAGCGCGGACGGACAAAAATTGATCGTGCGCGGTTACCTCGGCATCGAACTACTGGGACAGAACCAAGTTTGGAAACGCCTGCCCAACGACGTGCTGCCGCTCGATCAAATGCCGGCTAATCTCGTGCCGTTTTGGCTGACGCTATCAAAGCCACAGGACGGCATGACCGGGAGTGGGCCGTCGCAAACCGGCAGCATCAAGTCCTGGCATTTGCGGCATTGAGCGGATGCAGTGTTCGGCGTGCTACATGCCGAATTTAACCGTCCCACCCGCCGCCAAATTGCGATAACGCGCGAGCGCCCAGAGCGGAAAGAACTTGGCGTAGCCGTGGTAGCGTAAATAGAACACGCGCGGGAAGCCCGTTGCCGTGTAGCGCTCCTCCGCCCACAAGCCATCCGCTTTTTGCGTGCGCAGTAGATAGTCGATGCCGCGCGCAACCGCCGGAGATTTTGTCTCGCCCGCAGCCATCAGCCCGAGCAGCGCCCAGGCGGTCTGCGAAGCGGTGCTCGGCGCCTGCTCGTAGCCGCTATAGTCGAGCTTGTAGCTCGTGCCGTCCTCGCCCCAGCCGCCGTCCGGGCCCTGGATGGCGACCAACCAGTCCGCCGCTTTGCGCACCGTCGAGTCGGCCGGGCCGAGATCGAGCGCATTGAGCGCGCACAACACCGACCAGGTCCCGTAAATGTAATTCATGCCCCAGCGGCCGTACCAACTGCCGTCCGCGAGCTGCGTGCGGCGCAAATAGTCGAGCGCGCGGCGCTGCGTCGCGCTTGTATCCGCGCGCTCGCCGAATTGGGCGAGCATCGAAACGCAGCGCGCCGTGACGTCCTCGGTCGGCGGGTCGAGCAGCGCGCCATGGTCGGCAAAGGGGATGTTGTTCAGGTAATAAAATTCGTTGTCGGTATCGAAGGCGCCCCAAGCGCCGTTCTCGCTCTGCATCCCAACGATCCATTCGCGCGCGCGACCGAGGGCGGTACGAAAGTCTTGATGGCCGGCGGCCGTCTGGATGCGGTCCATTGCCATGGCGACGACGGCGGTGTCGTCGACATCGGGATAATGCGGGTTCGCGTATTGGAACGCCCAGCCGCCCGGCCGCAAGTTCGGCCGCCGCGCGATCCAGTCGCCGCGGACGTCGAGAATCTGGTTCGGCACCAGCCAGTCGAGGCCCTTTTTTGCCCGCGCGAGCGCGCGCTCGCCGCCGGCTTCGAGCAGCGCGTGCGCGGCGAGGCCGGTGTCCCAGATCGGCGAGACGCAGGGCTGGCAATAGGCCTCGTGCTCATGCACGATGAGCAGCTTGTCCACGGATTTGCGCGCAATGGCGCGGTCGGGATGATCTTCCGGACAGCCCAGCACGGCATACATCATCACGCTGTTCGCCATCGCGGGAAAGATCGCGCCGAGCCCGTCTTCGCCGTTGAGGCGCTCGCCGACCCAGGCCACCGCGCGATCGACGGCGCGCCGGCGTGAGCCGAGCCGGCGCAAAAGCGGTTCGATCGCGCGCAGGACAATGTCGACACCGCGGAAGAACCAGAACCACGATGCCTTCTGCTGCGGCGCCTTCGGCGCCGGCCCGAGCCGCGACGGTGCACCAAGAAAGAGTTCGTCGATGCGCACGCCCTTGGCGTTGCGCGCGAGCGGACGCTGCGCCATCAGCACCAGAAGCGGCACGATCACCGTGCGGCTCCAGTACGAGACCTTGTCGAGATGAAATGGAAACCATTTCGGCAACAGCATGATCTCGACCGGCATCATCGGCACTGCGCGCCAAGGAACGAAGCCGAACAGCGCCAGCATGATGCGGGTGAATACGTTGGAGCGCTCGGCGCCGCCGCGAGCGTGCAGCGCTTCGCGCGCGCGGCGCATATGCTCGGCATTCGGATCGTCGCCGATCATCTTCAGCGCGAAATAGGCCTTCACCGTCGCGCTGACGTCGAGATCGCCGTCGCGAAACAGGGCCCAGCCGCCATGGGCCCCCTGGATGCGGCGCAGATAAACCGCGATCTTGGCCTCGAGCGCGGCGTCAACCGGTTCGCCGAGGTAATGGCGCAGCAGCACGTATTCGGCCGGAATCGTGGCATCGGCTTCAAGCTCGAACACCCAGTGCCCGTCCTCGCGCTGGCGCGCGAGCAACGCGTCGGTCGCGGCCGCGATCGCGCGCTCGAGAGCGGAGGAGGGTGTCGCCGATTGGCGTTCGACGTCGTGATGCACGGTATCCGACATGACGCTTTCTACTCGATCATGGTTCCGATCAGCGCGGCCGCACGGTTGCCCGAGCGGATCGAGCCTTCGATCGTCGCCGGCAGGCCGGTCGCCGTCCAATCGCCGGCGAGCAGCAGATTGGTCCAGCGCGTGATCGGTCCCGGACGCTTGGCCTCTTCGCCGGGCAATGCGGCGAAAGTGGCGCGCCGTTCGCGCACGATTTGCCACGACGGCAGCGGCACCGCAATGCCCGCGACGTCGGCGACCTCGCGCCAGATGCGGGCAGCGAGCTCTTCGCGCGGCGTGTCAAGCAAGCGGTCGCCGCAGCTGATGGTGACGGAGAGACGGTCGGGAAAGCAAAACAGCCATTCCGCCGTGCCGTTGACGATGCCGGTCATCGGCGCGAGCGTCGCGGGCGGCCGGATGCGGAAATGTGCGTTGACGATGGCGCGGAATTCGCTTGGTACCGTCAAGCCCGGGATCAGCGATGCGGCGACGACCGGGGGGGCCGCCAAGACGACGGCATCACCCGCGTGCAGCGGCACCGATGCATCGCCAAAATCGAGCGCGCTCACGCGCTGGCCTTCGAGAGCGAACGCGCGCAGCCGTTCGCCGAAGCAGACCTTGCCGCCATGCGCTGCGATGAACCTCAGCGCCGGCTCGATAAAGGCGGTCGACAATCCGTCGCGCGCGAATAGCGGGCGATAGCTGCGCCCGCCGGCCGCCAGCGTTTCGCGGATCACCGCCGCCGCGAGACGGGCGGAGCTTTTCGGCGGCTCCGTATTGAGGGCCGCCAGCAGCAGCGGCCCGAGCAGGCGCTCGTAGAGCGGCCCTTTGCAGGCAATGACGTCGCCGATGGCTGCATCGGGCGCCGCGCGCAGCAGGCGCAGAATCGACAGGTAATCGCGGGCGTGCGTTCCCGGCACGCGGCGCCGACGATCGAAGATCCACCAGGGGATGCGACCGTCATTGGCACGCAAGGTCCAGCGCTCGTGGCTTGCGAGATCGACGAAAGGGAAGCTTGCGGTCGGAGGGCCGGTGAGATGGTCGCGCGCGCCGATGGTCTCGAGGTAGTCGAGGGCGGCGCGATTCCCCGACAACAGCAAATGGTTGCCGTTGTCGATGGTGATGCCGAGCTGCGGGTCGTGATAGGAGCGGCAGCGGCCGCCGGCCTGGTTGGTGGCCTCGTAGACGACGACGCGCACGCCCATCCGGCACAACCGTACGGCGGCGGACAGTCCCGCCAATCCTGCACCGACGATGTGGACCAAGCGCGCCATCAGACGATCGCGTAGCGCAGGAGAATCCCGAGAAATTGCCAGCGCGAGAGGCGGACGCGCTCGCGCGGCGGCCGCCAGCCGCGTGCCCTCATGCGCTCCAATATAATGCGGTAGGCGCCTTCCATGATGCGCGGCGCGCGCACAGGGCGGCGCGGGCTCCCGGCCATGATCTTGTCGGCCTCGGCGAAGTGATGCTCGATCCGCGTTACGACCGGTGCGCAGGCCTTATCGATTGCCAAGCTGGCGATGACGGTCGCCGGGTCGTCGCCAGCGATGCCGGCGGCGTCCAACGCCTCGCGCGGCAGGTAGAGCCGGCCGATGGCGGCATCCTCGTCGAGATCACGCAAGATGTTGGTCATCTGCAGCGCGCGGCCGAGATGGTGGGCGAGCGCCCGGCCCGCCTCGTACTCCATGCCGAAAACGCGCACGCTGAGGCGGCCGACTGCGCTCGCTACGCGGTCACAATAGAGGTCGAAGGTCGCGAAATCGGGCGCGCGGAGGTCGGCAGTAACATCCATTTCCATCCCGTCGATGACGGCAAGAAAATCCTCGCGCTGCAGGTCGAACGCGCGCACGGCACGGGCCAGATTGTCGAGGTGAGCGGGCGCCGTCCCGGCATAGATTGCATCGATGTCGCCGCGCCAGCGCTGCAATTGTTGGAGACGGATGTCGCGCGGACCACCGTCATCGGCAATATCGTCGACGCGGCGGCAGAAGGAATAGATCTCGAACATCGCCTCGCGCTGCGGCTTCGGCAGGATGCGCATGGCGAGATAGAACGAACTGCCGCTGGCGCGCTGCGCGGCGGTGTCAGGCTGGACGGCGGGCGCGGAGGTCACGGCTGCGCCGCCGAGGCGGCCCTGCCATGGCTCGCCCGGCGGGTGAGCCCCTTGAGTACCGCTAAAAGGCTGATGCCGGCGACCATCGGCTTGCCGAGATGGACGCGCTCACTTAGCGGATCGTGCCGGGTGAGAACGCCGGTGAGGCGCTCCGCCAGCGTGTAGATGACCGAAATTTCCAGCGAAAGACGCCAATCGTCGATCAGGCTCGGCAGCACTTCGCCCTGGTGCAGCAGCGCCGCGGTGCGTTCGGCGAGGCTCGCCAGACACGCGCGCAGCGCCGGCGGCGCCTTGGCGGCGCCGAGCGTGCTGACGTCGAGATCATGCGCGGCGAGGGCGTCGAGCGGAATATAGACGCGATCGAGATTGCGGTAGTCCTGCGCGCAGTCCTGGATATGGTTGATGACCTGCAGTGCGGCGCAGATGGCGTCGGAGGCAGGCCAGGTCGTGCGGCTTTCGCCGTGCACGTCGAGCACGAAGCGCCCGACCGGCATGGCCGAGTAAGCGCAATAGCCCATGAGGTCGTCCCAGTCGCGATAGCGTAGCTTGGTGGCGTCGAGGCGGAACGCCTTAAGCAGGTCCTGCGCATGCTGCGCCGACATCCCGCGTGCGGCCAGCGCGCCGCGCAATGTGACGGCGGCCGCGTCGCCCGCGCCATGCCCGAGAAGATCGGCCTCCATGCGGTCGAGCAAGTCGACTTTTTGTTGCGCGGAAAGCCTTGGGTGATCGGCGATGTCGTCGGCGCTGCGCACGAATTCGTAGAAGGCGAGGATCAGCGGTCGATGGCGCGCCTGCACGAGCCAGGACGCGACGGGAAAATTCTCGTCGCGGTGGCCCTTGCCGGTGCGGAATTCGCGGGCATCCATCATCGCGCGCCATTCACGTTCGACTGCACGCGGCCTTTCCACAGTCCGCCGCGCTTCTGCGTATATTGATAGGCGGAGTCGAGCGTAAAGACCATGTAGCCGAGCGCGATCGCCGGCAGCAGCGGACCCCATAGCGGCGACAGCCGATAGAAGCGCAGGATCGGCACGAAGGCGATGGTCATCACCGTCCAGGCGAGCAGGCCCAGGATCTGCGCCACGCCGTGGGCAAACAAAGCGAGACCGACCGGCGCAAGATAAACACCTGCCATGGCGACGATCGTCGCCACGAGCAGCAGCGGCGAATAGCGAAGCTGGGCATAGGCTGAACGCACGATCATGCGGCGAATGTCCTCGAGCCTCGGATAACTGCGGATGCTGTGCACGCGTTCCGTCAGGCTGAGCCGGATCGGCCCCTGCGGCTTGAGCTTTTGCGCCAATGCGCAGTCGTCGATCAGCGCGTCGCGAATGGCTTCGATACCGCCGACCGCGGCGAGCGCATCGCGGCGCACCAGCATGCAGCCGCCCGCCGCTGCGGCCGTTGCTCGCTCGTCGTTGTTCACCCAGGCAAATGGAAAGAGCATTTGGAAGAAAAAGACGAACGCGGGAATGAACGCGCGCTCGGCAAGGCTCGCGCAGCCCAGGCGAACCATCAGCGAGTTGAGCACCAGTCGCTCTGCCTGCGCGCGCGCGACGAGGCGCGTGAGTGTATCGGCGCCGTAGACGATGTCGGCGTCGGTAAACAGCAGATACTCCGGTTCGCTTTGCAGTGCTCGCACGACGCCTTGCTGCATTGCCCAGACCTTGCCCGTCCATCCGCCCGGCAACGTTTCGCCGGATACGACAGTCAGCTTGTCCGCGGATGCGGCAGCAGCCTGCCGCGCCGCATCGGCCGTGCCGTCGCTGCTTTGGTCATCGACCAAGACGATCGAAAAGGCGCCACGATAATCCTGCGCGAGCAAAGAGGAGATGGTCTCGCCGACGCTTTCGGCCTCGTCGCGCGCCGGGATAATGGCGACCACGGCCGGCCACGTTACCGGTATCGGCCCCGTCTCATCGCGCTCCCACGCGAGCCAAAAGCCGCCGCGTCCGGCGACCAGGTAAATCCAAACAGCGAGCGCGGCTGCGGCGAGCAGGACCATTGAGTCTGAACGTTCCTCGAAAGGGATGCACGGCGCCGCGATCGGGGCGCCGCGCCGACCATAATGCCGGCTCCGTCGCTTGTTTCCAAGCGGCTGCCGTGCCGTCTCAGCGGCCCTGATAGGCTGGCGTTCGCACGATCAGGCCGTCGAGCGCGTCGGTCACCTTGATCTGGCAGGACAGGCGCGAGGTCGGCGTCACCTCGAAGGCGAAGTCGAGCATGTCTTCTTCCTCGTCCGACGGCGGGCCGACGATCGGGCTCCAGGCCTCGTCCACATGCACCAGGCAGGTGGCACAGGTGCAGGAGCCGCCGCATTCGGCGACGATGCTCGTCACGTTGTTGCGCTGGGCCGTTTCCATCACGGTCGAGCCGATCTCGGCCTCGACCGTGTGCACGGTGCCGTCGTGTTCGATGAAAGTGATTTTGGGCATCGTTTCTTTTTTCGCGGCGGTGGGTCGGGAAATGTCTTGCACGTCGGTCATGCGACACCGAGCTTCTTCTGCAGGCTGGTCGACGACGTCGTGTATTGGAACACCAGTCGCTTCTCCGGATAGACGTAGTGGTAGGCCTTCTGCGCCATCAGCGCGGCCTCGTGGAAGCCGGACAGGATGAGCTTGAGCTTGCCGTGGTACGTATTGATGTCGCCGATCGCGAACAGGCCGGGCATGCTTGTCTCGAAGGCCGCGGTGTCGACCGGGATGAGGTTGTCTTCCAGCTTGAGCCCCCAATC